>Ga0134126_10001069_pt1 | contig 34714 bp, 29 predicted proteins | sample KB31752_FD_96881 | JGI IMG/M metagenome (GOLD analysis project Ga0134126, IMG submission 96881) | Terrestrial soil microbial communities with excess Nitrogen fertilizer from Kellogg Biological Station, Michigan, USA - KB3-175-2 | ecosystem: Environmental > Terrestrial > Soil > Unclassified ...
TATTGGCTGTCTGCGGCTCTGGGTGGCCGCTGGCATGGCCGAGTCGTGTCACGCTCACTGGTCGGCTCATACGGACCTGGGGGCTCATTCCCAGAAACTGAGACAATTTCAACGGCCTGCTAGGGCAGATTAAGAGGCACAACCTTTTGCCAGCCCGCAGCGCCAGCAAGGGAATCCCTTGCTGGCGCTGCGGGCTGGCCATTCATTTCTCATTCATCTCGCCTTTTGCCATGATTGCCGCAGCCTCCGTCTTTTGAACCGTCCCTGCATTTTCCCTACAGGCCGCGTCCGCGCGCCGCCGAAGAATATCAACGGTCTTGCACCTTCGTGATAAACACCCTGTCACTCTCCGTCTCGCTCGCCGACCGTGGACGAGACGCCGAGCCACGGCGCATTCACCAGGGGAGACACGGACCATGTTCAAATACCTCGGCCGATTCGCGGCGACGCATCCCTGGCTCATCTGCCTAGCCTGGATTCTCGTAGCCGGTGTCGTCGGTCTGGTTGCGCCTCGCTGGGACGACCGCGCCACCGATGACGACATTCATTCGCTGCCGGCCCGCTGCGACAGCGTCAAGGGTCATCGCCTGCTCGAACAGGCCTTCCCGCAAGATGTGTTCGCCAGCCGCCTCATCGTCGCTGTTGAGCGAGCCGACACTCCTCTGAGCGCGGCCGACCTTGCGCTCGTCGATGGCATGGCCGCCGACTTGCAGCGGCTGCGCGAGAAGGAGCCGAGTTTGCAGATTGCCCGCATCTGCACGCATCGCGATCCGATCCTCGGCAAACGTCTCGTCAGCGCCGACGGCAAATGCACATTGATTCAGGTATCGCTCGGCACGCCGTATCTGGCCGTGCAGACGCGGACCACCGTGGACGCGGCCAGTGAGTGCATGCGTCACCGGCTGGCCGAGGCTGGCTCGACTGCTCCCGCCGTCCACCTCACGGGACCGGCCGGCATCGGCCGCGATCTGATCGCCGCCAGCGCCAGCAGTCTCGACAGCACGACCTTGGCCACCATTATTCTCGTCGTGGTCATTCTGCTGCTGGTGCATCGCGCGCCATTGATGGCCCTCATTCCGCTGGCGACTATTGCCGTTTCCGTGTGGGTGGCCCTGAAACTCCTCGCTCTGTGTACGCTGATCCCCGGTTTCCGTCTGGTCAACATCAGTCAGATTTTCGCCGTCGTCATGCTCTACGGAGCTGGCACCGATTATTGTTTGTTCCTCATCAGCCGCTATCGCGAAGAGTTGTCGCGTGGCCGCGATCCTTCGGCGGCGCTGGCGCGCAGCGTCGCCGGCGTCGGCGGCGCGCTCGCCGCCAGTGCCGGCACCGTCATTTGCGGTCTGGGGCTGATGGGCTTGGCCGAGTTCGCCAAGGTGCGTTGTGGTGGACCGGCCATCGCCATCAGTTTGGCCGTCGCCCTGGCCGCCTCGTTGACGCTGGCACCGGCACTGCTGCGCATCCTCGGCCCGCTCGCCTTCTGGCCGTGTCGTATGCCACTCGCTGCGCGAGAAATCCGAAATCCGAAATCCGAAATCCGAAAGCAACCGAAAACGGAAACTCAAAACGGGCGTTTGAGATTTGGGATTTCTTTCTTCGGTTTTCTTTCGGATTTCGGATTTCGGATTTCGGATTTCCCCGAAGGGGTGTGGGACCGTATCAGCCGCCGCGTCGTCGCGCGCCCGCTGTTGATCTGGGCAACGGCGGTGCTTGTATTGCTGCCCTTGGCCATTGTCGGTTTCGGCGTGCGCGCCAATTATCGCGCCACCAGCGAACTATCCCCGGCCAGCGACAGCGTAAAAGGATTGGCCACGATTCAGCGTCATTTCACGGCCGGCGAGGTCGGGCCGATCACCGTGCTGCTCGAATCGGCTACCGATTGGAAAAGTCCACGCGGTCAGGCCATCATCGCCTATCTTAGCCACGGCTTCGCCCTGCTGGACAACGTCGCCGAAGTCCGCAGTCTGACGCAGCCATTGGGTAGTGTCATGACCATGCCGTCGTCGTCGGCGGTGTCCAACCCCAAGGGCACGCTCTTCAAAACGATGTGGAATAACGTCGTCCAAAACTTGACCGAGCAGATTAACCACACGGCCGCCGAGTTCTACATGGTTCGTCTGCCAGGCGCATCCCCTCACCCCCAACCCCTCTCCCCCGCTTCGGGGGAGAGGGGAGAAGGAGGAGTACCGCGCTTCATCACTCGTCTCGATGTAGTGCCGCACTCCGATCCGTTCGACCCGCAAAGCGCGGCAACCCTGGAGATGATCCAACTCTGGTTGCGTGAGGAATTGCCGAAATATCCCGGCGCGGAAGCCGTCCAGGCCGAGTGTCACGGCGTCACGGTCAACGCCCGCGATCTGGCCCAGGTCACGGAGAGCGATCGCTTGCGTATCAACACGTTGGTCCTGGCCGGCATCTTCCTCATCTTGCTGATGCTGGTGCGTCGGCCGTGGCTGGCCGTGTATTTACTCGCGACGGTGCTGCTCAGCTATTACGCCAGTCTGGGAGCGACGACGTTGCTGGCTCACTGGTGGAATGCTCGACCGCTGGGACAGGTCGATTGGCGAGTACCGTTCTTCCTGTTCACGATCCTCGTGGCGGTCGGCGAGGATTACAACATTCTGCTCATCACCCGCGCGCTGGAGGAACGCAAGCGTTACGGCCCGGTGGAGGGCATACGGCGAGCGCTGGCGCGCACGGGCGGCACGATTACCTCATGCGGCCTGATTATGGCCGGCACGTTCGCCACGCTGATGTTGGGAGGATTGAGTACGCTGGTGCAGATTGGCTTCGCGCTGGCATTCGGCGTGTTGGTGGATACGTTCGTGGTGCGGCCGTTCCTGGTGCCGGCCTTCACGCTGTGGATCTGGCGGAATGAATCGTCCACCCCAAACAATGCTGTAGAGGAACAGCCGAAACTCGCATCCCAGACGCGCCGGCAGCGAGCAGCATGACCCGCGTTCTCTTACCAGCCCGCAGCGCCAGCAAGGATAATTCAATCCCTTGCTGGCGCTGCGGGCTGGTGTGGACAGAGAAGATGGTTTACGCCGGTTTACTGGCCGCTGTCGTCTTCTGGTGCAGTTTGCGAGCTAACTGCGATTTCTTGCGGGCCGCCAGGTTGGGATGGATGACGCGCTTGGCGGCGGCCTTGTCCAATTTCTTCGCCGTCAGGTTGAATTCCTCGCGCAGCTTCTCGATTGGTCCCTCTTCGGCCGCCAGGAAACGCTTGATCTGCGTTTTGAGGGCTTTCGTAACGGCGCGATTGTGAAGGCGGCGTTTGTCGGTCTTGCGTTGATTCTTTTTGGCGCTGCGGGTATGCGGCATCGATCCTCTCCGTGTTCTCTCCGTCTGAGCTTTCCCAGGTCGGGTAAAACGGCATTATAGCTGACCTGAGCCGGCCGGCAAGGGCTTCGCCCCGCGAACGCCGCGTCGTGCTTCATTACATCTCCGTGAACTTCTTGACTCGATTCTCATACCTCTTCATACTTAACGATGGCATGCCGCTGATACGTGAATATCCATTTCCCCAGGTGGACTCACGCGCTACGATCCGGCCGTGGGCGATGCCCCGCACGCTGGACTCTCCAACAACGAACGCATTGGATGCGCTGAATCGGACAACGGCTTGTCACCGTCCTGGTGAGGTCGCGGACTTCACCGGGGAGTTTCGTTCGCCGTCCGCAATGTGCGCGGCGGCTATGCAGACGTGACGATTGAGGTGTCGTCACGCGCACACTCTGTTTTTCCTCTCCAGAGGGTCGCCATGCTTTCTATTCATCGTCTCCTGAAAGTCGGTTACATCCTGGCTCTGGGCACCGTGATTCTGATATTGTCCAAGCCCAATCCCGTCCAGGCGCAACGCTCCCGCATCGCCCCCATGCTCTCCATGGTTGATATGCAAATGCGACCATCAATGATGATGTCTCAACGGATGCTCATGATGGGCGGCATGATGGGAGGCATGATGGGCATGCGTGGCGGTATGATGGGCATGCGCGGCGGCATGATGGGCATGATGATGGGTGGCATGGGAATGATGGGCATGCGTGGCGGTATGATGGGCATGCGTGGCGGCATGATGGGCATGCGCGGCGGCATGATGGGACGCATGGGCATGCGCGGCGGCATGATGGGCATGGGCGGTTTCGGCGGCATGATGGGCATGGGCGGCATGATGATGGGCGGCATGGGCATGGGCGGCTTTGCCGGAAAAGGCATGGGCGGTTTCAACGGCAGGAAAGCGCTGTAGTATTGTCCTTATGTCGAAACCTCCTCCCGCCGACTGGCAGCTGCCGCCTGGAGTCAATCGCGGTCTGTGGGACTATTTGCACGATCCTGACATCGCGCGCGGCTACGATGCCAGCCTGGCCGGAACGCCTTTATTCGACATTGATCGCCGTTTCGTCGAGCAGCATTGTCCGCAACCGGGCCGGTTGCTCGATCTGGGCTGTGGAACCGGCCGGCTCCTGCTGGCGATGGCCCAACGCGGTTGGTGGACGCTCGGTGTGGACCTATCAACGGAGATGCTTCGCGTCGCCGGTGACAAGGCGATGTCCGCAGGCGTTGTCGTCCATCGTTTGCGCGCCAACATCGCCGAACTGGACGCCCTGGCCGATGGCAGCTTCGATTGCGTCGCCTGTCTGTTCAGCACGCTCGGCATGGTGTTGGGTGCCGCCCAGCGTCAGCGCGTGGTAGCGCAGGCATTTCGCCTGTTGCGGCCGGGAGGCCGCTTCATCCTGCACGTTCACAATCGCTGGTTTAACGCCTGGACAGAGCCTGGCCGAACCGGGTTGCTCCGCGATGGATTGCGCGCATGGACAGGCGATGAGCGCGGCGATCGCGTCATGCCGGTGCATCAAGGCATCGCCGGGTTGACTCTGCATCTGTTCACGCGCCGCGAGGCGTGCCGCTTGTTGACGGATGCTGGTTTCCGTGTCCGCGAAGTGTGGCCGATCAGCCTGCGCGCGGATGGACGGGTACGCTGTCCCGCCTGGTTTGGTTGGCTACGCGCCTATGGTTATTTGTTGGCTGCGGAACGAACTTCGTAGGTCCGGCGAGCCGAGCCGGACGCGGACAAGTGCCGCTCGGCTCGCGGCACCTACTCAAATCGTGCCGCTCGGCTGGTAGGTCCGGCGAGCCGAGCCGGACTTTTTACGAAGTGCCGCTCGGCTCGCGGCACCTACTGCATTGCGTTCGCTGTCCTAGAATACTCCGAAACCAATCGGAGAAAGCGGACGCAATGCCAATCATCGAAGCGAAGGGTTTAACCAAGACCTATCGAGTCGTTCAAAAGAATCCCGGTCTTGCCGGTGCCCTGCGCAGCCTCTTTCGCCGGCAATACAAGGAAGTCCACGCCGTCGCCGATGTCAGTTTTCAAATCGAACCCGGCGAGATGGTCGCCTTTCTCGGCCCCAACGGTGCCGGTAAGACAACCACGCTCAAAATGCTGTCTGGTCTCATCTATCCAACCACCGGCACGGCCACGGTACTCGGCTTCACACCGTGGGAACGTCCCGATGCCTTCCGCCGTCGCTTCGCCCTCGTCATGGGCCAGAAAAATCAACTCTGGTGGGATCTGCCGGCCGGCGACAGCTTCCAACTCCATCGCGAAATCTATTCGCTGCCAAGCGACGCCTTCAACCGCACTCTCGGCGCATTAACCGAGTTGTTCGCCGTCAAGGAGTTGACCCGCCAGCCGGTGCGCGAGCTATCATTGGGCGAACGCATGAAGATGGAGTTGATCGCCGCGCTGCTGCACGAGCCGCAACTGCTGCTGCTCGATGAGCCGACGATCGGACTCGACGTGGTCGCGCAGGTGGCCATCCTGCGCTGTCTGAAGGAATACAATGCCAAGCGCGGCGTTACCATTCTGCTGACCAGCCATTACATGCGCGATGTCGAAGCGCTGTGTTCGCGCGTGCTGGTTATCACGCATGGCCGCGTCATTTATGATGGACCACTGACCGGCATCACCGAGCGCTTTGGCCGCTCCAAACTGGTGCGTCTGCAATTCGCCGGCGAGGAGACGCCGGCCGACTTCGGCCGCTTCGGCGAATACACCAGCATCGGACCCGTCGCCGAGTTAAAAGTGGACCGCACCCGCGTCGCCGAAGTGCTGGCCGCTATCCTCGATCATTACACCGTCGTGGACATGAGCGTCCAAGATCCACCGCTCGATCAGGTCATCGCGCGCGTATTCGAGGAAGGCCACGTCCGGCACGAGGCCGTTCCCGCCGCCGAGTGAAATAACCCTATTTGGGAGGCGTTATATTCGGTATGGTATATGAATTGAACCTGGGCGTTCAGGAATTGATTATTCTGGCCGTGATCGGCTTCTTGCTGGTCGGCAGCGTGGTCGCTGTCTTGTTCATGGTTCTCCGCGGCAAGGGGCGGGATGATTCAAGAGAGGGATGAGGTCGCTGAGAAGCCCGGTATTCTCTGGACATCGGCCGATTCACTTGGTATGGATACGATGAAGAAAACACCTCGTCTCCGAGGGAGATCGTAGGTTCCTTTATTCGCTCTGGCGTGTCCCTGGACGACAAACGTCTGGGGGATTTCTTTTCAGAAAGGACCCGATTCCGATGACTCACACCGTCTGCCAGCCGTGCTACGACTGCAAGTACACCGACTGCGTGGCGGTCTGCCCGGTGGAATGCTTCTATCAAGACGAGAAGATGCTCTACATCGATCCGGCGGACTGCATCGACTGCGAGGCGTGCGTCCCCGAATGTCCCGTCGAAGCCATTTTCGCCGAGGCGAATGTGCCGGCCCAATGGGTCAGTTTCACGCAGCTCAATGCCGAGCGCTCGACCGCCTTGAAGGACAGCGGCGAAGGCCACATCACCGAAAAAACCGATGCCCAGGAAGGCGCCGAGTGCCAGAAGAAGTAAGGCCGCTCTCCGCTCTCCGCTGCCCGCTATCCGCCGTAAAGATGGACTCATCTTTGCCCTTGATGGCGGATAGCGGATAGCGGATGGCGGATGGCGGACTAATGAACACGGGCGTTCTGCTCATCCAACTTGGCACACCCGATGCTCCCACAACGCCGGCCTTGCGCCGGTATCTTCGCCAATTTCTCGGCGATCCGCGCGTCATCGAAGCGCCGCGCCTAACGTGGTGGTTCGTCCTCAACTTCTTTATCCTGCCCTTCCGACCGCGTCAATCGGCGGCGAAATATCAGCGTATCTGGGATCCCATTACCGGCTCGCCCTTGCTGCACTGGACGCGCCGGCAAACCGAGGAATTGCAAAAAGCGCTACCGAATCTGCCGGTGGCGTTTGGCATGCAGGTCGGCAATCCGCCGCTGGCATCGGCCGTGCGTTCGCTCATCGAGCGGGGCGTCGAGTACCTCCTCGTGTTGCCGATGTATCCGCAGTATTCGGCGACGACGACGGCCTCGGCCACGGACGTACTCTTTCACGCGCTCATGCACGAGCGCCGTGTGCCAGCCTTGCGGATTGTGCCGCCCTACTACGAGCATCCCGCTTATCTCGATGCGATCGCGGCCGTCATCCGCGACGACTTGGCACGGCTGCCGTGGCAGCCGGAGCATTATCTGCTCAGCTTCCACGGCATCCCTATCCGCTACGCCAAAAGCGGCGATCCCTATGCCACGCACGTCAAGCGGACCACGGCGGCATTGATTCCGCGTCTCGGCTGGCCGCGCGCGAAATGGACGCAGACGTTTCAATCGCTGTTCGGCCGCGAGGAATGGCTGAAGCCGTACACCGAGCGGACATTGGTGCAACTGGCCAAACGCGGCGTCAAGCGCGTTTTCATCGCCACACCGGGCTTCACCAGCGATTGTCTGGAGACACTCGACGAGATTGGCCGTGAGGCACGCGAGGCGTTCCAGCACGCCGGCGGCGAACAGCTGCATCTGTGTCCTTGTCTGAACGATCATCCGGTCTGGATTGAGGCGATGAAGACGCTTGTGGTGGAGGAAGCACGCGGATGGATTTCCTGATTTTGCCAGCCCGCAGCGCCAGCAAGGAGATGCGTTTCCCTTGCTGGCGCTGCGGGCTGGCAAAATCAATCGCCCACGGATACACGGCGATAACTGCCGTGATTGCTGCGTACCAGTTCGGCGAGCGGACTATCCGGGAGTGGAGTAGGGCGACGTGTTAGCTCAATGGCGTGGATGGCGGTCCCGCGATTGCAACTCGTGATGCTCGCGACTTCCGCAAGCGTTAGATCATCGGCATCGGTGACGAAATAAAGCACGTCGGGATGAAGCTGCAAACCACGACGCAGCGCGTTGGCATGATCGGTTTTGCCGGTGGCCGTGAGCGCATCCAGGAAACTCGCAACCTGAGCGATGATCGCCGGCTCCGCGGGGAGCAAATCGATACGACGATTAATTACCAGACATTCAGCAGAGGTATTGTAGGTGACGACCTGGAAGCGCGTTGTGGGCGGCAATTGTCGCAGGCTGGCGAGCAATTCCTGACAGGCCATGTCCAGTTTGTTGTTGACGCCCATGCTGACGGAGCGATCGAGGACGTAGACGACGCTGGTAGCCGTCGCGGCGAGAGGAAACAAACTGCCAGCCACGCCGTTGCCATTCCCGGAAGAACCGCCAACGGAACTCCCTTTGGGAGTGAGCAGATCGCCGGGCGAGAGTGTCGGTCCCGACACCAGCGTGTCCGGTTGAACGGGAGGAGCCTCTATCAGTTGGGGGGTGAAATCCGTGTTCACATTGGGGCCGAGCAATTCGCGCTCGCCTGGCTTCGCGGCGGGAATGGGATCGAGCGAGCAAGCCTCCACGGTGATGCGCGTGCTTTCAATGGAAAGGACCGGACTTCGCGTATGCGTCGGACAGATCCACAGAACCAGAAACAACAAGCCGTGCAGCAGAAACGACAGCGCCAGCGGCACGACCAACGCACGCAACGTCCAACGACGGTTCGCGGATGGGGACATGATTGCCTCATTTCGGCCGTTTACTCAAGTCCGGGAGCTTGCCCGGTCGATAGAGAAACCATCACGAGGTGGTACAGCCCACGCGAAACCTACCCCCTTGAGTCGTTCACCTTTGCGAAGTGTCGTTGTCGTGTGGTGTTGACCCACCTCAAGAGGAGCGGTGGCGCAAGGTTGCGCCACCGCTTTTTTTGCGCGCTCGGCCCCAATGGATTGCTGACAACCGCCTCCATGCAAAGGGGGCGAAGGATAACGAACGGCGGCCGAGGATACAAGATCAATTCGGAGGTTGGAGAAGACATGGCTCCCGCCAGTAACGGCGTTGCATCGGGCAACAGTTCGGCATCGCGGCCGGTTTCTTCCTCACCGCGTTGTCCGCGTCGGGTGGTGCTGCTGCGCGGCGACGAAAATGGCGACGTGGAGCAAGTGCTGCTCGAATATCAAGGGGCCGAGGTGAGCGGCAAGCGGTTGCACGCCGACGTGCAGCGTTTGGCCGACGAGCATGGCGGCCGATTCGTCGCCGCCGAATGGCTCGGCCCCCTCGGCTGGACACGCTTTCTATGGTGCCGCCGCCCCGAACGCGGAAGTTAAGACCCTACCAGCCCGCAGCGCAAGCAAGGGAATAATACACCCTTGCTTGCGCTGCGGGCTAGCTGCACGCGCTCACGTCCGCTGGCGATAATACGACAAATGCCGGCCGCAATAACCAATCAGCACGCGCTGCGAAGCGTCGTCGAAATCGAAATAGATTTGCAGACAGTTGTTGGTATCGCCGCCGCCCAGCGTCAGATGGCGCTGCATCTGCCGGCTCTGGTCGTCGTGGTGGAAGACACGCTCCGCGCCGTACAGGTTGAGCGTCATCTGGCTCTCGAAGCCGGTATACTTGAACGGCACTCGACAAGCGAAAGCGCGTTCGACCGGTCCCAACGGTGGACCGCCATCCTTGGCCTGGAAATAGTCGCGTCCCACCTCGGCGATGGCTTCCAGCGCGCGATAGACCTTGCCGGGCGTCCGAAACGGCGATGCCTCGGCGGAGAGTCGGGCATCCTCCCAGATCATCAGCACATCGGCGAAATCGTCGCCGCCCGCCTGGAGCGCCTCGGCAACGCTGGCGAACGCGCGCTCGCTTGGCGGCACCGGCGCCGGCACTCGGCCATCCGTGGCGCGCGACGCGGCGAATAGGGTCCAGTTTTCTTGATGGATGCGCAACTCCGCCCGCAACTCTGCCGTCTGCCGTCGATCCGCTTCGATCTCCGCCGTTAGCCGGCGATTGTCATCCCAGGCCCGCTCCAACTCGGCGGCCAACTCATCGAACGTCCCCGGCGGAGACGGTGTTCCGGCTGCCGCTCCCCCTTGGGAAGCGTCGCGGAGGGCAGACAGATCGGCTTGCAGCGAACGAATGACCTGGCGCGCCGCATCGCACTCCTGGCGAAGACGCTCGCGTTCCTCCTGAGCATGGCGCGCCTCGGCCCGCGCCGCATCCATGTCTCTCTCGGCCGTACTCGCCACCTGACGCCAAGCCGCCTGTTCGCGGTCCACCGCCAGACGCGCCGCGTGGATCAATTCTCCCTCGCGGTAGCGCGCGGCGCTAAATTCAATAAACTTGGTGAGCAATACTTGATCGAGCGATTGGGATTTCAGCTTCGCGCGCATCTCCGCGGCATCGAACAGCGGGTAAGTGCCCGATGGTTCGTTCGGGAGACTCGGCCAATAGACGCGGGTCGGACAGTTCTCCCAAGACGGGTCATTCGGCAGCAGTTTCGCCAGACGATGGACGGCGGCCGTATTGGCCAGCGCGGCCACTTGCGCCAGACCTACGAGACGATCCTGGGCAGCTTGGATGCCGTTGCCCCGCACCTTGACGGGACCATCGAGATTGACGATGACCACGGGCAGCACCCGCGCGGGATCGCGCAGGGTTTCGCGGACGAAGCGGTCGATGGCGTTTTCGCGCAGCAAGCGCGTTTGCGTTGGGATCGGCCAACCGCCGATCGTGCCGGGCCACAACCGCAACAGGCGCGCCACCAATGCCGGCAGGAAGGATAGGGGGTTATTCGCCTTCATGCCGATATATAACGGCCGCAGCAGAAACGGCCGCGAGACGAGATGGATCAGCAAAGCCACCTGCACGGATCGGTCATCGCAGGCAGCTGTGCAGGCCAGCAACCACGATAAACTGAGATCCTCGCCCTCCGGCCAGACCCACTCGATGGTCGCCAGCCGATGCGTGGCACACTCACGCTGCTCAGACCACAATTCATGCGTGGGATGCGGAGCAAGGCAGGTGCCGTCAAAGGGAATCGCCACCCCCGTGAGGCCGACAGCGCGATAGATTTCGCAGATCCAGTCGGCAATCTCGTCGCGCACCGCGTCCAAACAGTCCTGACTGCTCTGCCCCTCATTGGGTTGAAGAACAAACTGATACGCGCATACGATGGCCATTGGCACTACCGATTTCGAGAACCGGGCGCAGACCGCCCCTCGCCGTAACCCGGCCCTTTTTGTTTCCTTCGCCTCGGCGCAGAGTCTCCCCTCTTCGCCTATTTTTTCCCAGTGCGTCAACAATCGCCAGTCTATTTGAGACGAAGGCAAATTGAAACAACGAAACGCTTCTGTCGATTTTGGCGAACGGCCGGCGTCAGCCGGCCGGTAGGGGCTTCTCACCAGCCGGCTGACGCCGGCCGTTCGCCTGGAATGCCAAATCGAGAGGCCCCCAGACTCGTTGCCGAGTCGTGACTGCTCTTGACTTCGCTGGTTTTTTTCGTCACCTTATGCCCACGTCCCCACCCAGACCAAGGAGGGTCAAACCGTGTTCTACCAAACCGAATCCAAGCCCCAAGGATGGCGAGCCGTGGCCGTGTTCGACGATCGCAGCGATCTGCTGATCTATCTCGGGCGTTCTTCCACACAGGTCCGCGCCAATTTCGCGCAAGCCTTCTTTGAAGTTCTCGATGAAGAAGAACGCGATCATGTTCGTTCCGTCTCGTTGCAACACTGGCAGGGCGCTCCCGACGCCGGCCGCTGGCTGCACCAGACCAATCTGACGGTTCCTGTCAAGGCCAAATTGGCCCGCAGTGCATGAAAAAGCCAGCCCACACGATCCTGTGAACCTCGGACGTTGTCTCCTCTGGAGAGCAGCGAGACCGAGGTTTTTTTCTGTCCTGTCTTATGGGGCGTCTCCCGGCTGGAGAAATCGGCTTACGGACCTTGCATCCGCGTGAAAAAAACCGAACAATGAAGGAAGAGGAATTCCCTTCCGGAACTTGGCCCATCCTTTTCGTGCCGGCGAGGTGATGTGGGTCCATTCACTGCTCGAAGGGAGCGCCTTGTTGGGGGCGGCGCCACCGTGATCGGTTCGCAACCCAAAACGAACCCGAGGAACTGATATGAATCCCTATAGCTCCGTGTGCGATGACTTCGGGGTTTACGTTTACCTGAACACCAAGATGGATCTTCCCTCCGGCCGGGAAACCGTCCTGCACTTTTTCGATCGGCTTCGCAAAGCGTATCCGCAGATGGCCGATTTCGATTGTCGCGAGAGTGGCGAGTTCGTTCTGGAGGAAGATCGCGAGCAGGGCAGCTATCGCTGGGTCACGCTCGAATCGCGCCGCCTGTGCGCCGGCTACGTTAATCCGCCCGAACTGGAGTCGGCCGACTCGCTGCACGAACATCTGCTGGAGATGGCTCCGTTCCACCTCGATTTCAATCCGCTGGACTGCGAGGCGCTGGATGTGCTGTTCGCCTTCGATTTCATGTACAGCGGCAATCACGATGAAGTCGTCGCCGAGGCGTTGGGGCTTAACACGACGCTGGAGAGTCTGCTGCAAATGCCGGGTAGCCGCGTCCTCAACTACGAGCCGTCGCTGATGCTGGTGCTGGACGAGCAATGCCGGTTGCAGTGTCGCTTGAGTATCGAGACGCGGACGAATTTCTACCAGCTTCGTACCAACCAATACCCCGAAGCCCCGATCAGCGTTTATTTCACCGTCCGCCAATACTGGGGACGCCAGCCGTTCAAGGATTTCGTCGAGTCGTATCGCAATCAACGGCGAATCTGCCAGGAATTGGTCGATTCGCACATCATCCCCGCCGTCGTTCGTCCGCTCGCCCAGACGATCGCGGCCAAACAATAAGTTCTTAGTGTTCAGTTTTCAGTGTTCAGTTTTCAGTAAGACAGCCGACCACCTTTCTTACTGAAAACTGAACACTGAAAACTGAACACTGAACACTACTTTATGACCATCACCCTGAGTACATTCGCGCGAGGATTGTCCGCCGAAACGGCGTTTGATGTTCTGGCCGTCGCCAAGCGTCTGAAGGCGGCCGGCAAGGACGTGATCGAGCTGCAAATCGGCGATAGTCCTTTTCCCAGCACGCGCCATGCTATCGCCGCCGGCTTGCGGGCGATTGAGAACGGCGAAACGCATTATTGCGGCTCGTCGGGCGTGCTGTCCTTCCGCGAAACCATCGCCCGTAATTATCAACGCGAGTTCGGCGTAACCATCGGTCCCGAGAACGTGATCGTCGGGCCAGGAGCCAAGGTCTTCGAGCAATTTTTCTGCGAAACCTTCCTCGATCCCGGCGATGCGGTGCTGCTCTTCACCCCGCACTTTCCGACCTACGAACCCAACATCAACCGCCGCGGTGCGCGAACGGTACTCAGTCCCTTGCGTGCGCGCAATCAGTTTCGGCCCGATTTGAACGATGTCGAGAAGTTCATCCGCACGGAACCGCGCGCCAAGGCGATCTTCCTGAATTTCCCGCACAATCCAACGGGCGGCGTGGCGACCGCCGAGGACATGCGCGGCCTGGCCAAACTGCTGGCTGACCGCGACATCGCGGTTTTCAGCGATGAACCCTATTGTCACATGGTTTGGCAGGGCCGACACGAAACGCCGTTGTCGCAGCCGGGCATGCTCGACCGTACCGTGGCGGCGTACACCTTCAGCAAATCGTACAGTATGAGCGGCTGGCGTATCGGTTACGCGGTCAGCAGCGTGCCCATCGCGGACGCGATGGGGAAGATGATTAACACCTCGCTGTCGTGTGTGCCGCCGCTGGCACAGGCGGCGGGCCAGGCCGCCCTCGACTACGACGCCATCGAGCGCGATGAGGTGATGGCTCGCTTCCGTCGCAAAGTCGAGTTGCTCGTGAACGACCTGCGCCAGGTGGACGGCGTGACCGTCCTCATGCCGGCCGGCACGTTCTATGCCTTTCCCGACGTATCGGTTCTGTGTCAGCGTCTGGGCATTCGCTCGCACGGTTTGGCGATGTATCTGCTGGAAGGGGCCGACGATCGTCTCGGCGTGGCCTGTCTAGGCGGCGAGTGCTTCGGCACCGCTGGACAAGGTTTCCTGCGTTTCAGCTGTGCCGAGCCGGACGAACGGCTACGCCAGGCCGTCGCTTTCCTCGCCGAAGCGGTCACACGCACGGAGCGCGTCGAGCAATATCTGCGAATGAACCCCCGCTATCGGCAATTCCCCGGCGAACAGCCGGCATCAGCCAGCTAGTCGGCCCTACCAGCCGGTTGAATAGGTGAGGATATAATCTGCCGAGGTAATAGCATGCCGGCCTTTACAAGCCAGCCACGCTCGCCGACAATTCGTTCACACGTACCGCCCTCCACACCTCGCCGTCGCGGATCAATTCGCTAACAGCGGCATTGCGGATGGGGCCAATCCGGTTCCAATCGCTCACGGCGTATTCCGGCAGCAGCGTACACAACAACACTTTGCAGACGACGCCATGTGCCACGATGACAATCGTCTGTCCGGCGTACTCCGCCGTTATTCGCTCCCATACTGGCAGCACTCGCTGGCGGATGTCGTCGAACGATTCCGCGCCCGGCGGGGCATATGCTGTTTCGCCGGCCATCCAGCGCCGCAGCGTGTCCGGCCATACGCCCTCGCGCTGCTGCGTCGGCGTGCCGCCGAGAGCGCCGACACGTCGCTCGTGCAGATCCGGCTCGATCCGCAGCGCCACGCCACAGGCCCGCGCGATCGGCGTCGCCGTGTCGCGTGCTCGACACATCGCCGACGAAACCACTACCTGCGGCATCTCAGCGGCGAGAAGCGGGGCGATGGTCTCGGCTTGACGCCGGCCGCGTTCGCTCAGCGCGATGTCGGATTCGGCACCGTGGAAGATTAAGGGATTGGCGGATTCGGCGTGACGCAGCAATAATACGCGGGTTGGCATGATCCTTCTCGCGACCGATGGACGGTTGGCCTTCTGTCCGGTGTAGACTTATTCTAGAGTATCGCGCCGGAGACCCGTTCGTCGTTCAGGGAGGACTTTTCAATGCGGAATGCAGAATGCAGAATGCAGAACGAAAACAAGCGGCGGTATTTGTATTTATTTCTGTATTCTGCATTCTGCATTCTGCATTCTGCATTATTTACAGATGCCGCGCCGGCTCCCTCGCCTGTGCCGGCTCCCCCCCCTCCCCCACCGACCCATCCGCCCGCAGTCTTCAGCGATGCCGAGTCGTTCGCGCACAATCTGCTCGCGGCCGTCAACTGGGTCACGGCGACCTACGTCCGCCCCGTCTCGCGGGCTGAACTGCTTCAGACGACGCTGACCGCGTTGTACGACGCCGCGAGTTTACCGGTGCCGCGCAATCTCCGCCGGCGCATCGACCAGGCGGAAAAGGAAGCGGCCGCCCTGGCGGGGACAGAAGCGAACGGCAATTTTCCCGCTCCTCTCGTTCCGGCCCTCGCGCCACGCCATAACCCGTTCGTGAACGATCGTCCTGTACTCGATCTGGTGCGCGGCATCCGTGCGGAGATTGGCAAGTCCGAGAACCTGCAAGGCGAGAATCCATTGCGCATCTGCTGCCACGTCATGCTGCGTTCGCTCGATCCCTATTCGGATGTCATCACGCCCGACGAAGAGCATCGTACCATCGGCAGCAACCCCGAGCGCGACGGGTTCGGACTCGAAGTGCCCGAGAGCGGCACCGGCCGATTTATCATCAAAAACGTCCTCCCCGGCAGTCCCGCCCAGCGCGCCGGCTTGCGTGCCGGCGACGAGATCATTCGTCTCCGCGATTCGGACGGTCGCGAGCGGCAATTAAAGGAGTCGTTGGATGTACTCAACGGCCGCACGCCGTTGGTGAGGCCCGATCTCGGCATTCTCGCCAGCCCGCAGCCGATCAAGGTGACGTTTCGCCGCCCTTCCTTGTCCCGTCGCTCAGGACACGAGAAGAAAGAGAGCGAACAAACCGTGACACTCGACTGGGAGCGCTTTCGGCCGGAGAACGTCTTCGGCGTGTCGCGCCGTGACGACAATTCTTGGAACTACTGGCTCGATGCACGTCGCAAAATCGCGCACCTCCGTCTCGGCGGCCTGGTGGACAGCACGCCGGAGGATCTGTCCGAGATTATTTCGCATTTACGTCAGAACGGTCTACGCGGTCTGATTCTCGATCTGCGCTGGTGTCCAGGTGGCGCACTTAGCGGATCGTATAAGACGGCGGAATTATTCGTCGGCGAAGGGACCATCGCCACGGTGCAGTATCGAACCGAACCGGAGACGGTCTTTCGTAGCACCAACGAAGACAAGTTGCTCGATTTTCCGATGGTCGTACTCATCAACGGCGAATCGACCGGCGGCGCGGAAATGATCGCGGCGGCCTTGCAGGATCATCATCGCGCCGTCATGGTCGGCCAGCGCACGCGCGGCAAAGGCAACGTACAAAAGTTGCGCGGCTTCGGCTCGATTGGCCTGAAGGTGACGAGCGGCACCATCCTTCGGCCGAGCGGCAAGCCTCTGCATCGCTTCCCCGACGGCAAGCCAACCGACGACTGGGGCGTCCATCCCGATCCCACCCATGAATTCCGCATCTCTCCCGATCTCAGTCGCGCCTTGCGAACGGCGTGGGAGCGGCAGACGATGCGGCCGGGTTCCTCTGCGGAACGCCTGTTGCTCGACGATCCGCTCGCCGACCCGCAGCGAAATGCGGCTCTGGAGGCGCTGACGGAGGCGATGAATCGTAAGGGGCGTGCCAAGGTCGAATGAGTCCCTCTCTCGCCGCGCATCTCCCGGCTGGCTAGACTATCTTCCGCCTTTCACTGTCTTCGTTCTCCGGGAGATGCCAGCCATGAATCGCCGCCGCTTTCTGCAAGCCAGCGCTGCGGGTGTAGCCCTGTCGCACGCCGCCGGATACGCCGCCGAGTTCGCCGATCGCAAGCCGCCGCGTGTCGGCCTGATCGGTTGCGGCTGGTACGGCAAATGCGATCTGCTGCGACTCATCCAGGTCGCGCCCGTGGAAGTTGTGTCGCTGTGCGACGTGGATAAAAAGATGCTGGCCAATGCCGCCGAGGTTGTCGCCGGTCGGCAAAAATCGAAGAAGAAACCGCGCACCTACGGTGATTACCGCGACATGCTTAAGGAGAAGGATCTGGACATCGTGCTGGTGGATACGCCGGACCACTGGCATGCTCTGCCGATGATCGCGGCCGTTGAATCCGGTGCCGATGTCTGGGTGCAGAAGCCCATCAGCGTGGACGTGGTGGAAGGACAGGCGATGGTTGCCGCCGCCCGCAAACACAAGCGCGTCGTGCAGGTCGGCACGCAGCGGCGCAGCACGCCGCATATCATCGACGCGCGTGACAAGGTCATCAAGGAAGGTAAACTCGGCAAGATCGCCCACGTTGAGATTTACTGCTACTACCACATGCGGGCGCGCGAAAATCCACCGGATAAGACACCGCCGGCGAACCTCGATTACGAAATGTGGACCGGCCCCGCGCCGATGCGGCCTTACAACGAACTGGTCCATCCACGCCGCTGGCGGGCGTTCATGCGCTACGGCAACGGCATCATGGGCGACATGTGCATTCACATGCTCGACATGGTGCGCTGGATGCTCGATCTCGGTTGGCCGAGGGAGATTTCCTCCGGCGGCGGCATTCTCGTGGACAAGAAAAGCAAAGCGGATATTACCGATACGCAATCGGCTTCATTCGATTTCGGTGATTTGCAAGTGGTCTGGCAGCACCGCACCTGGGGAGCGCCGAACGATCCGCAATATCCCTGGGGCGCGACCATTTACGGCGATAAGGGCACTCTCAAGGTGGACGTGCATAAGTACGCCTTCACGCCCTTCGGCGCGAACAAGCCGGCGCTGACGGGCAAGGCTCTTTATGAGTATGACAAGTATCCCGAAGACAAGGACGAAAAAGAGCTGGAGCAGCATGTCGCCTCGGCCATTCGCGTCCACATGCGGGATTTCTTGCGTGCCATCGCTTCGCGCGGCAAGCCAGTGGCCGACATTGAGCAGGGACACATCTCGACCGCAAGCTGCATTCTGGCGAATCAATCGCTGGCGCTGGGGCGGTCATTAACGTGGGACACGAGCAAGCAGCAGGTAGTCGGCGACGAGGAAGCGAACAAATTGCTGCGCCGGCCGTACCGCAAACCGTGGATTCATCCGCAAGCGTAGGGTATCGCAAGTTCGGCGCGCCGGCGTTGAGGGCTTTCGATCCGTCGCTGGCGCGCCGGGCTATTCGTTCCTTTCATGGTCTGCTGGACGGGGGCTTGGTCGCGTTACTCCGAGCAACTGCATGATCGGGGCCGTCGCCATGGTTGTCACCACCGCCATTAGCACCAACATGGCGAAGAGGGCGGGCGAGATTACTCCCAGGTCCAGACCGATATTCAAGACCACCAACTCCATCAGGCCGCGCGTGTTCATCAATACGCCCAGCGCCGCGGCGTGACGCCAACCGGCGCCGGTCAGCCGCGCCGCCAGCAGTGTCCCGCCGAACTTACCGAATGTGGCAATAGCCACGATCAGCCCGCACACCAACCATTGCTCCATCCCGGCCATCAGGCCGATACGCATTCGCAATCCGGTGAAGGCGAAGTAGGCCGGCAGAAGCATCACCGTGACGGCGTCTCGCAATCGGTGTTCCATCTGCCGCGCCGCCGGACTGTGATGGGGAATCAACGCGCCGAACAGAAAAGCGCCAAACAGCGCGTGAATGCCAATGAAGGCAGTGGTCCACGCCGACGCCAGCACACCGACCAGCAGCACGGCCGCCACGCCCTGCGTCAACTTATCACCCTGCCGATCCAGCCAGCGCAGCAGCAGCGGCCGAACCGCGAATACCATGAAGACGAAAAAGACGGCGGTCCCGAACAAGGTATGTAGCGCCGCGTCGAGGCGCGCCTGCGCCACGCCGACGGCCAGGGCCAACAAACACCACGCCGCTACATCGCCGATGGCGGCGCAGGTCAGTGCCTGACCGCCCAGGCGTGTGCTGGTCAAACCGCAGTCGGTCAAGATGCGGGCCAACACGGGAAAGGCGGTGATGGCCAGAGTCACGCCGAGGAACAGGGCGAAGACGGTGAAAGGCACGCCGGGAGGCGCTAAGGCAGGGTACAGTCCCAGTGCCAGCGCGGAGCCAAGCAGGAACGGTGCCACCATGCCGGCCGTTGCGATGACCAGCGCTTCAAGGCCCTGACGCCTCAACTGAACCGTATCCAGCTCCAGGCCGACCACGAAGAGGTAGAGGATCACACCCAGCTGAGCCAGGATGTTGAGATGATCGACGACTTCCGGCGAGAGCAGCAACTCGGCCGTTTCCGGAGCAATCGCACCGAGGAATGAAGGCCCCAGCAGGATGCCCGCCAGCACCTCGCCAATCACCGGAGGCTGCCCCAACCATGCGAAGGCGACGCCGACGATTCGAGCCGTGAGAATGATAACCACGAGGGCGAACAGGACATGCGGCAGGACATCGATCTTGGTCTCGGACTTCAGCGCGGAGGCCGGCAGCGCCGGCGCGGAGTCCGACAATCCCTCGCCCAAGGAGCGAATCAGCAGAAATCCCACGACCGCGCTCAAGAACAACGCCGCCGAGACGGAAGCGAGGGGGCGAACCGCACGATGTTCGACGAAGCCGGCCATCAAACTTGTCCGAGAGTAAAGAGGCTCCTCAGCCTGACATCCATCGTTATAGTTATCTGAACGATAGTCGTCCAGACAATTGTTTAGACAATATTTGGAAGCCGCGACCCGTCGCGAATGTTCGGAGCCGGTTTGCCAGTCGCTTCGCCATCGGTTACAGTAAGCATGCAAACGCGAACTCACCCTCGGCGAGCCGAGGGACATGGAGGAGGACGGCGAACCATGCGCAACCTCGTTTTCTGGTGTTGTATCCTAACCTTCGGCTGCGGCGTCGCCGAGACGCACTCGCCGCCGACAGCGGCCACGCTGCCGCCGGACCTGCGCACACGCGCCACCGGCAGCGATTGGCCGTGTTTCCTTGGTCCCACCGGCGATAGCGTCTCGACCGAGAAAGGCATTCTGTCGCCCTGGCCTGAACAAGGGCCGCGTATCGTCTGGCAGCGATCCCTCGGCAGCGGTTACGCCACGGTCGCCATCAGCCGAGGCCGGCTGTTCATGTTCGACCGCGCCGGCAATCACGCACGCCTTCGCTGCTGCAAAAGCGAGACGGGCGAAGTCCTGTGGACCTTCGACTATCCCACCGATTACCGCGACCTCTACAACTACAACGGCGGGCCGCGCTGCGCGCCGGTGGTGGACGGCGGCTATGTCTACGTCTACGGTGCCGAGGGCATGCTGCACTGCGTCCGGGCCGAGGATGGCAAGGTGGTCTGGAAGGTCGATACCATCGCGGATTTCCATGTTCGGCAAAACTTCTTCGGCGTCGGCAGTTCGCCCGTGATCGAAGGCGATTTGCTGCTCGTGCAGGTCGGAGGTACTCCCAAGGACAGCGACGCGCAAACGGCGGGCGATCGTCCCAAGGGGGACAACAGCGGCCTCGTCGCCTTCGATAAATACACCGGCAAGGTCCGTTATCGCGTCACGGACGAAACGGCCAGCTACGCCAGTCCGGTATTGGCTACGATTGGCAAACGTCGTTGGTGCTTCCTGTTTGCGCGCGGCGGATTGGTCGGTCTGGACCCGGCGACGGGCAAAGTCGATTTTCACTATCCCTGGCGTGCCCGGGTTCTGGAGAGCGTCAATGCCAGCAACCCCATCGTTGTCGGCGAGCGCGTTTTCATCTCGGAAACATATGGCCCCGGCAGCGCCTTGCTCGAAGTGAAGCCGGGCGCGGTTAAGGAAGTGTGGACCGATAAGGAAAAGGGCTTGCGCGATAAGAGCATGCAATGTCACTGGAACACACCCATCCACGTTGATGGCTATCTTTATGGATGCAGCGGCCGGCATCTGGAGAACGCCGAGCTGCGCTGCATCGAGTTGGCCACTGGCAAGGTCATGTGGCGCAAGCACGATCTGACACGCACCTCGCTGTTGCTCGTGGATAAGCACTTCATCTGTTTGGCCGAAGATGGTATCCTACGTTTACTGAAAGTGAATCCGAAGAAGTATGAAGAGGTATCAAAGGTCGAATTGAAACTACCGGGCAAGGACGGCAAACCCGATCCCCAGGGCGAGCCGCTCTTGAAAGAACCTTGCTGGGCGGCACCGGTCCTGTCGCATGGACTGCTGTACGTGCGCGGCGCGGATCGCCTGGTGTGCCTGGAATTGATTCCGAAGAAAAAGTGAGAGACGGTTTTAACACCAGCCCGCAGCGGCAGCAAGGGAAGTCCCTTGCTGCCGCTGCGGGCTGGCGAGAATGGATTGGTCGAACCTGATTTCAAGGAGGATAAGCGGCATGTGGCAACGACACTGGCTGAGCGCGCTCACCCTTGCCAGCGCGGGCTGTCTCATCGGCTGCGGCAAGAGCGACGGCCCCTCGCAAGGCGAAGCAAATCCCGCCGCCAATACCCCCGTGCAGATGAATATCTCCACCAACGAACAACCGCTCGTCCTTGGAGCCGACAACATTCAGGCCGAGATCGATAAGGCCGGCACCGGTGTCAAGCTCGCCAAGCTCGATCTAAGTTCGTCGGGACTGGCGTTGATGATGGACGCGCCCGAAGGGGCAACGGTTCGCCACGATCCCGGCCTGGAGGTTCAGGTTCTCGCCGGCGATCATTTCGCGCTTCAGATCAAGCTCGGCAAGAGCCGACTCGAGCGCAAGAAGCAAACGCTGGCCGGCCAAAAGATTCTCATCAACAACAAGAATCTGCTTGTCTACGAGTCTTCCTTGCTCCTGAGCCTGCGTTGCGAGTTTGGACAACATCTCGTCGTGGGTCATCAAGATTTCTGCGTCGAGAACCTTGATTTGCAGGATGGCAAGCTCGTCAACCACAGTCAAGCCGATTGCCTGCTGATGCTCAAGTGCGCTGCCACCCTCGCACCGAAGACGCCGTTTCCCAGCGATCCCGTGGCCGCGCTTCAGCAACTCCAAGCCGTGGCCGTGAAGGGTGCTGGTGGTCAGGTGGCGAGTTTGGTTCTCGATCCCCATCAGACGACGGACGCCACGCTGGCGCTGCTTCTCAAGGTTTCCGGCCTCGAACGGCTGAACCTGCGCGGCTGCCCGATCACCGACGATGGTCTTGCTCATCTGGGCGGACTGACAAGCCTGAAGGAACTCAATCTTTCCGATTGCGAATTCACGGATGCCGGCCTATCCTCGCTCGCTGGGCTGACCAATCTGGAAGCGCTGAACGTGGCGTCCTCTTTCGGCAATAGTCCGCAAATCAAGGGACCTGGCCTCGCCGCTCTCGCCGGCATGACGAAATTGCAGCGTCTCGTCCTCGACAAGAACCTCGTCGATGACGCGGGGTTGGTGCATGTGAAACAATTGAAGAATCTCAAGGAACTGTATCTGGAGCAGACGCGTGTTGTCGGGCCGGGATTGGCGAGTTTGAAGGATATGAGCGCCTTGACAGTGCTGTCGCTGAAGTTCACCCGGATCACGGATGCGAGCCTGAAGAACCTGACCGGGCTGACGGGCCTCCAGCGTTTGATGCTGGAAGGAACGGAAGTGAGCGACGCCGGCCTTGAGCATTTGCAGGGAATGAAGGGACTCAAGCAAGTGGTTCTGACGCGAACCAAGGTGACGAAAGCCGGCACGGACAAACTCAAGACGGCGCTGCCGGGCGTCGAGATCACGATGGAGTGAATCACGCCCCCGATAAGCCCGGAGCGCCAGCGACAGGAGTTTCCCGTCGCTGGCGCTCTGGGCTTGTCGGGGGCGTTCAATCTTGTTCTCCCTCTGGATGCTTCGCCGGTGCATGACGATACATGAGGACGCCGGCTGCCGCGAAGAGAAACAATCCACCGAAGACCGCGAGCCGTCCCGGAATCTGGTAGGGCGGCGTGCGCCAGGGCGGCGTGATCCGATTCAGTCGATCGGAAAACTCAACCGTCGTCCCGCTCGATTCCTGCTTGTTGGCCAACTCGCGCAGCTCCGATACTTGTCGTTCCTGCGCGGCCTGGCGCGGCGTCAACTCCGCGGACGGGACATAATTCATGGCCGCGTAACCACCTAGCATCAGCGCCAACCCCAACCCGGCCAGCATCAGCGGTCGATCCCAACTGCTCGGCGGGGTGGTCCGCGCCGATTGCTGTTCCGCCGGCAACTCATCGAATTCGTTCTCGATCCTCGCCATTTTGTCGCTCATGATATTTTGGCCACCAACAGCGTGCGGTCGTCGTGGGCCGGTTGACTGCCGGTGAATTCCTTCAAGGCAGCCAACACGGATTCGAGCAAGTCCGACGCGCCGATGGCGCAGTTTTCCAATACTTTGTCGAGCCGCGTTAGGCCGAACATCTCGCCGTGTTCGTTGTACGCCTCGGTGATGCCATCGGTGTACAGCACCAGCTGATCGCCGGGCATGAGGCGATACGTCCGTTCGCGGTACGTCTGCGCCGGCGAGATGCCCAGGGGCAAGCTGGTCGCGCCGTCGAGCAATGCCAGCGTACCATCGATACAGCGTTTCAGTCGAGGCGGATTGTGGCCGGCCGATGCGTAGGTCAGCGAGCGCTCGGCCGGATCGTAGATGCCGTAAAACGCCGTCACGAAGGTGTCCGATTGCGCCGTGTACAGCGATGTGAGATGACGATTGACGTGATCGAGCAAATGACCGGGCGGCGTCGCCGGGCCAGTGTGCGTATGCGCCAGGCTGTGCGTCACCGCCATAATCACGGCGGCCGGTGTGCCGTGACCGCTCACGTCGGCGATGAGGATGCCCCATTTACCATTAGGAAGAGGGAAAAAGTCGTAATAATCACCGCCGGCCCGGTGCGAGGTCTGATAGAAGGCGGCCAGCGACAAGGTCGGAATGTCCGGCATCTTGGTCGGCAGCAGCGAGCGCTGAATATCGGCCACCACTTTCATCTCATAATCGACCGACTCATAGGCCGCCTTGAGTTTCTCCGAGAGAACAAGGTTGTGCGTGGCCCGGCCGAATAGATTGCTCATCCAAACAATTTCGGGAAACTGCTCGTGACTGAAGGCGTTCGCTTCCTCACGCATGAACAGGACCATGTTGAGGGCCACGCCCCGATCGTACATGGGGATGGCCAGCAGCGAGCGCATACCGGCAACGTATTCCGCCGCGGGGTCATCGTCCGCCAATTGCACGTTATCGAACAAATGCGGTTCGTCTCCATAGAGCAGTTCGGCGAATAAACCGCCCTGAAGAAGGGGCAGGCGGTCGCGGTCCCTCCAGGGGTTGATGTCCTCCGTCCAGAGCGTACAGCGCGTGACGCGATACCAGGGCGATTTGAGGTCGCGGCGACTGATCGACACCATACGGTCGGTCGGTCGCAGCGTCTGCATGCGTTTGCCGTAGGCCCGGCTCATCTCCTGCGGATCGGTCTGCCGGCTCATCTCCTTCATGGTTTCGACGATCAAAGCCAAGCGTTCCGGCCAATCTCGGGCCACCTCATCGAACAGTCCGTGCGGTGCGTTCATCATGTGCCTCCTCACTGATAGATGGCGACGTCATTCATTTTATTCGTAATGGGCGTCCTTCGATTGATCGAACGAACCAGAGTCGTCGCGTTCGTAGGTAGGTGCCGCGAGCCGAGCGGCACGGTTTGAGTAGGTGCCGCGAGCCGAGCGGCACTTCGTAAAAAGTCCGGCTCGGCTCGCCGGACCTACCACGTTCCAGAAGATAATACAGTCGTCAGAGCGAGGCCGTCCGGTTAGAGTAAGCCTTATCACGGGTTTATTCAGGAGTCCGCACATGCAGCGTGTGAATGGGAAGCGAGTGTATTTACTCGCCTTGGCGTTTGTCATCGGCACGACCACGGCGAGCCGAGCCGAGCCGGCCATCCGTGCGTCGAAGAAATACGAGGCTGTCGCCGAGCGATTGACGTCATTCATCGCGCGAGAAGTCCGCGAGAAGAATTTGCCCGCCTTGTCGATTGCCCTCGTGGACGATCAAACCATCGTCTGGGCGCATGGGTTCGGCTTCGCCGATCCCAAGGCGAAGGTGCCGGCCACCGCGGATACCATCTATCGCGTCGGCTCCGTGTCGAAACTGTTCACCGATCTCGCGATCATGCAGCTTGTCGAGCGCGACGCTCTCGATCTGGACGCACCGATCACGAAATATCTGCCGGACTTCAAGCCGGGCAATGCATTCGATAAGGCGATCACCCTGCGGCAAATGATGGCTCATCGTTCGGGGCTGGTCCGCGAGCCGCCCATCGGCAACTACTTCGATCCCACGGGACCATCGCTGGCGAAGATGGTGGAGAGTCTCAACAAGACGCAGTTGGTTTATAAGCCCGAGACGAAGACGAAATACAGCAATGCGGCCATCGCCACGGTCGGTTTCGTACTGGAGGAGACGCAGAAGCAGCCCTTCGCGCGCTACCTGTGGCGGACGCTGCTCGATCCGCTGGGCATGAAACACAGCGGTTTTGAGCCGGACCCCGCGCTCACGAAGGATCTGGCGAAAGCGGTTATGTGGACCTATCCCGGCCGCGAGTTTCCGGCGCCGACCTTTGAGCTGGGCATGGCTCCCGCCGGCAGCATGTACACCAATGTTCTCGACCTGGGCCATTTCCTAAGCGTCCTCTTCGCCGGCGGCAAGGGGCCTCACGGCCAAGTCGTCAAGCCGCAAACGCTTGAACAAATGTGGACGCTGCAATTCGTCAAGCAAGACGCCAAGAAGGAAAAGGAGAAAGAGCCGAAAGAAGGGTTCGGCCTTGGCTTCTATCTCTCGGAGTTGGACGGCCACAAGAGCATCGGACACGGCGGAGCCGTCTACGGTTTCGCCACGCAGTTGCAAGCGCTGCCAAAGGAAAAGCTCGGCGTGGTTGTCGTCGCCTCGCGCGATGTAGCCAACGGCGTGACGAACCACATCGCTGAGGTTGCCCTCAAGCAAATGTTGGCCGCGAAGGAAGGCAAGCCGCTGCCGGCCATTGAAGAGACGAAGTCCATCCCCATCGACAAGACCCGTAAACTGGCGGGGCGGTACAAGTCCGGCACGAAGGAGTTCGATCTTCTCGAACGCGATGGCCATCTGTGGGTGCTGCCGGGGCGCGGCGGTTATCGACAGGAGTTGCGCGCCCTGGGCGATGACCTCATCGTGGACGATCGCATGGCGTATGGGCCGAAATTTACCCGCGACGGCGAGAAACTTCGCTTCGGCAAGGACACCTACGAGCGTGTCCCGGCGACGAAGCCGCAACCGTGTCCCGACAAGTGGCGAGGTCTGCTCGGTGAGTACGGCTGGGATCATAACACGCTGGTCATTCTGGAACGCGATGGCAAACTCAATGCGCTGATCGAATGGTTCTTCCTCTATCCGCTGGAAGAAGTGTCGGCCACCGAGTTCAAGTTCCCCGAATACGGCCTCTATCTCGGCGAGAAATTGATTTTCACCCGCGACGATCGTGGCCGGGCCACGCGCGTTGAGGCGGCCAATGTTGTCTTCGAGCGCCGCAAGATCGATGGCGAGAACGGCGAAACCTTCAAGATCAAGCCGTTGCACCCCATCAAGGAACTGCGCCGCGATGCGCTGAAGGCGAAACCACCCGACGAGAAGGGCAATTTCCGCAAGCCGGAACTGGTCGAACTGGTGCGTCTCGATACTACGATCAAGCTCGACATCCGCTACGCCACGACGAACAATTTCCTTTCGACGCCGTTCTATCCGTCCGCCAGGGCGTTCATGCAGAAACCGGCCGCCGAGGCGCTGGTGCGTGTCCACAAGAAATTGAGCGAGCAGGGCTACGGCGTGCTGGTGTACGACGGCTATCGGCCGTGGTCGGTGACGAAAATGTTTTGGGATGCCACGCCGGAGAAGCTGCGCGTTTTTGTCGCCGATCCCAGCCAGGGATCGCGGCACAATCGCGGCTGCGCCGTCGATCTGACGCTATACGACCGCAAGACCGGCAAGCCGGTCGAGATGGTCGGCGGCTATGATGAGATGTCGGATCGCTCTTATCCGGATTATCTCGGCGGTACGTCGTTACAGCGCTATCATCGTGACCTGCTGCGCCATGCGATGCAGGAAGAAGGCTTCAGCGTCTATGAGGCGGAGTGGTGGCACTTTGATTACAAGGACTGGCGGAAGTATCCGATCCTAAACAAGACGTTCGAGCAGCTGACAAGCGAGCAATCGGAAAAATAAGAACCTCTAACATAACGAGCCTCACGCAAAGGCGCAAAGAACGCAAAGGAAAGAAGCAGAAGAACCAAACCGACTCTCCTCTTTTTGTCTTTCTTCGCGCTCTTTGCGCCTTTGCGTGAGGGCTTCTTTTTTAACGCTACTAAAGGACACAATGGATGGTCACGACGTCTTCTGGATCTCTTCGACGATGAGTTGTTCCACGATCTCCGGTTTGACGGCTCCTTTCGCTTCGCGCATCACGGCACCCTTGATCGCTTGCGCGGCCTTGGTCTTGCCCGCTTTGAAATCGGCGACCGCCTTGGGGTTGGCTGCGATGGCCCGTCGGACAATCTCCACGAGCGCCCCAGCGTCTACCGCCTTGATCCCCAGCTGACCAATGGCTGTCTTGGCATCAACGCGAGCGTTCACCATGCGGTTGTAGACTTCCTCCGCCGCCTGCTTATTTAGGCTTGCCGCTTTCTGTTCCGCGATCAGTCCCGCCAGTCGTTCGGGAGTCAGTTCGGAATTCGAGCGGAAGGTCTGGTAATCTTCCTTCTTTTCCTTGAGCGAGGCCAGCACCTTGTTCGTCATCCAGTTACAGGCCGCCTTGGAGTCGCCGCAACGATTGGCGACTTCCTCGAAGTCGCTGACAAACGCCCGCCCTTGCTGCGTCAGAACCCCGACATCGTAAGCCGATAGCCCATATTGCTCGACCAAACGCACACGCTGGACCGAGGGCAGTTCACCCATCGCCGACCGTGCCCGCTCCAACCACGCCGCATCGACCACGACCGGGACCAGATCCGGCTCCGGCAGATAGCGATAATCCGATGCTTCTTCCTTGCGGCGCTGAATTTTCGTCTCGCCGAGATTCTCGTCCCAGCCCGCCGTCGCCTTGGACACCTGTCCTAGACGATAATTGCTATCGTGTAAGGCTTCATTGTATTGCCGCTGAGCCTCATACTTCATGGCCCGCTCGACCGCGCGGAAGCTGTTGAGGTTCTTAACCTCGACAATCGGCGTCTTGATGACGGCTCCGTCCGCCTGTGGAACATGGATATTGATGTTGGCATCGCAGCGTAGACTGCCCTCCTGCATCTCGCAGTCGGATACGCCGATTTCGCGCAGCAGCAAGCGAATCTCTTCGAGATATGCCTTGGCCTCTTCCGGTGACGATAAATCCGGCTGACTGACAATCTCCAAGAGCGGCGTGCCGGTGCGATTGAGATCGACAAGGCTGTCTTTGCCAGTGCCGTGTTCGTCGTGCAGCATTTTGCCGGCGTCTTCTTCGAGATGGGCACGGATAATACCGATACGCTTGCGGCCGGCCGTCGTGTCGATTTCCAGCCAGCCATCGTGACTGAAGGGCAAATCGTACTGGCTGATCTGATAATTCTTCGGCAGGTCGGGATAGTAATAGTTCTTGCGGTCCCACTTGGTAAACGTGGCAATCTCGCAATTCAGTGCCAGGGCGGCGCGCAACGAGAGATCGAAAGCTCGCCGGTTCATGACGGGCAGCACACCGGGCATGCCAATGCACACGGGACACGTCGCCGAATTGGGCGGCAAGCCGAAGCGCGTGCTGCAACCGCAGAATAGTTTCGTCTTCGTGAGCAGCTGAACATGGACTTCCAGACCGATGACGATGCGATAGGGGAGTTCCGCCATGACGAGGCTCCGAATACGGCGAACACGGCTCGGCGAAAGGTTCAGTTTATGGCTCTGCGCTGGCGGAAACAACCGTCGGGCATGTACCATGAGAAGTGGGAGAATGGTTCAGCCGCTTGCGGGACAGACTCTAACCTCGCAATTGCGCAATTACCCTGCCAGGCGGAGGCGAAGTTGGATCGGCAGTTGCAACCAGCGAAACCAGGCGGCGCTCTCCGCAGTGTTCGCCATGTCTTCGACCTCCAAGACCTCTCCGGGGCCGTCCCGATACAGACGCAGGCCGCTTGATCGCCACCGGATTGGAGCCGCGCGCCGCCACCATCAAGGCGATGGAAGAGATTACCGGCCCGGTCATGGCCATCACGCTCGTCTTGACCTCGGTGTTCCTGCCGTGCTGTTTTCTCGGCGGCGTCAGCGGCCAATTCTTCCGCCAGTTCGCCGTGACGATTTCGGTTTCGACGGTGATCTCGGCCATCAACGCCATTTTCGCCGGCATGCTGGGCGTGACGATGTTTGGCATTTTCCTGACACCAGTGTTCTTCTACGTCATTCAGGGGTTTGGCAACAAAGAAATCGGCCGCAAGGCGGTCGTCCCGGTCGCCGAAGCCGTCCCCGCATCCCTCGCCTCGAACGGCCTGGTTGTCGGCGCGCAAAAGGAACCCGTTTTACATGCTGATTACCAACATTTCCCGATGAAGCAACACGGGCGGCCACTATAGCTGTCGTTCAACGCAGGGAACCAAACCGCCAAGAAAGTATCGCACTTATCGGAGCCTGTAGCGTGAGTGAGGGAGGCTATTGCGGGCTTCGATAAGCAGCTTCCTTGTTGGAGTATAACGACTCTGTATCGATCGCGCGGCCCCTCCAAGGATAAAGTAGACGAGAATCCATATGGCCCCGCGAGGCCGCGTGGTATACTAATTCCTAGAGTGGCCAATTGCATCGTTGCTGCTTTTTTCGGTAGCGAGAACCCATGCCTGCGCAGCTCGTGGCCCTGGACGATGGCCCCAGCATCTTATTGGATAAACCGATTTTGCTGCTTGGCCGGCATGCCGAGTGCGATATTCAAATCGACTCGCGCAAGATCTCGCGCCGCCATTGCTGTATCGCCCAGGTCAGCGATTATCTCATTGTCCGCGATCTGGGCAGCACCAACGGCATTCGCATCAACGGCGTGCGCGTCGGCGAGGGACGCCTAGCCGCCGGTGATGAATTGACCATCGGCAATAACCGCTACAAGGTGGCGTGGGACGCCATGCCGGCCAACCCCAATCCGGTACGTCCGCCAAAGAAGCAAACGGTTCGCGCCCCGTCTGCGGTGGCCGGCATCGAGGATGAATTACTCGAATCCTGCGACGAGCCGGTGCCGCTGGACGAACCGGGTGCCGAGAACCAAGCCGCCCTCAATCCGGTTCCCGCGAACCTCCTGCCCGCCAACGCCCCGCCACCCAGCGTCGAGGAGTCGTTTGTCTTGCCCGACGAACTGGAGTTGCTGCCCCGAAGCGACGTCTTCCCCAAGCTCTCTCCGCATGAATCGGGGTCTCACCCCCCGGCCTGAGCCTCAGGCTCGACACTCCAATACTGCACGCTGAACAGCCTATCCTCGTCCAACCATACCTGGCGCACGCGCAGCCCCGCGGCCTGCGCCAAATGCACGCAATCCTCCAGACTGTACTTGTAGGAATATTCGGTGCAAATACTCTCGCCATCGCTCAACAAGATGGCGGTGCCACCGACATGAACGGTCTGCGATGTCCCACTTAAAAGGTGCATCTCGATGCGGCCAGGGATGGGGTTGTAGAAGGCGTAATGATCGTAGTGATCCAGCGCGAAGTCCGCGCCCAGTTCGTGGTTGATGCGCGCCAGCAGGTTCAGGTTGAAAGCGGCCGTCGTGCCGAGAGAATCGTTGTAAGCCGCATGGAGAAGGCGGGGGTTCTTCTTCAAATCGACGCCGATGAGCAATCCGCCACCCGGCCCGCACAGGCCGGCGATGTGCGCGAGTAGATCGCGCACTGCGGCGGGTTCAAAGTTGCCGATGGTCGATCCCGAAAAATAGACGACGCGGCGAGAAGCCGGGCGGTTCAGCCCCGGCAACGGGAAGGGGTGCGTGAAATCCGCCTCGACCGGATGCACTTCCAGATGTGGATACCGCGAGGCCAGATTCTGGACGGTCTGCTGCAATTGCTCGCCGTTGATGTCCACCGGCAGGTAGGCGACTGGGTCGCGCAGTTGATCGAGGAGCAGACGAGTTTTGCGACTGCTGCCGCTGCCGTACTCGATGAGAGCGACTCCCGCCCCAATCTGCTCGGCCATCGCGGGCGCATATCGCTCCAGAATGGCCAGTTCGCAGCGCGTCGGGTAATACTCCGCCAACTGACAGATGCGCTCGAACAATTCTCCGCCCGCCCGATCGTAAAAGTATTTGCACGGCAATCGCTTATTGGGCTGGCCCAGACCGTGCAGCACATCGCGGAGAAACACGGTGGACGCTCCCTCAAGAGAGGGCGATGCGGAAACGGGCGGAAGTCGGCTTGTCATGAGTCTTTCGCCAAACGGATGCCGTTGAATTGCCAGCGTGTGTGCGGGGCGAAGAAATTCCGGTAACTGCGGCGAAAGTGTGACCGCGGCGTCACACACGAGCCGCCGCGTAGAACCATCTGATTGCACATGAACTTGCCATTGTACTCGCCGAGCGCGCCCTCAAATGGGCGATAACCGGGATAGGATATGTACGGGCTGGCCGTCCATTGCCATACGTCGCCGAACATTTGCGTCGGCTGTTTGGGTGTCGGGCCATGCGCTGAAGGTCGAGGGTGCAACGGATCGCCATCAAGGAATGTGCCGTCCAAAGGACAGTCGTGCGCCGCCGTCTCCCACTCCGCTTCGGTGGGCAGGCGCGTCCCGGCCCAGCGAGCATAGGCGTCGGCTTCATAGTAACTCACATGGCAAACAGGGTCGGCGTCCCGCACTGGCTGCGGACCACCCAGCGTCATGCTGATCCAGGAGCCATCGCTTCGTTCCCAGTACAAAGGTGCCTGCCAATCTTCGGCTTGCCGCGTTGCCCAGCCGTCGGCCAGCCATAGTTCCGGACGCTGATAGCCGTCGTCTTCCATGAAGGCGCGATATTCGCCGCTGGTCGTCAGCCGCGAGGCGAGCTGAAAGGGCGTCACCAAGACGCGGTGACGCGGCGTTTCATTGTCGTAAGCGAAGCCGATCCCTTCGTGGCCAATCCAACGCAGACCGCCCGAATAGGGGAGCCAGCGCAGCGGTGTCAGCGGGTTGGACGACATGGCCGGCCGTTCGCGATAGATTGGCCGCAGAGGATTGCAGGCGAAGGCATGCTTGAGATCGGTCAGCAATAATTCCTGATGCTGCTGCTCGTGGTTCAAGCCAAGGACAATCCGCGCGCGGATTTCCGGCCAATTCCCCCACGCCGTCTCACGCAGCAGACGGAGCAACGACGCATCAACGGTAGCGCGATAACGGAACACCTCGGCAACCGTCGGCCGCGCCAGCAAGCCCCGCTGGGAACGCGGCCAGAAAGCTCCGACGGCGTTGTAATACGAATTGAACAGATAGCCGAACCGCGGATGAAAGGGCCGATACGCGGGATCGAACTCAGCCAGCACGAAGTTCTCAAAGAACCAAGTGGTATGGGCCAGATGCCACTTCGCCGGACTGGCATCCGGCATCGACTGCACCCCAAAATCCTCAATTGCCAACGGATCGCACAAGCGCTCGGTGAGTGCGCGCACTTCCTCGAAGGAGGAAACCAGGCTGTCAAGCGGTTCGGTCGCCACCGCCCCATTCTGTTGCTGATCCAGCATTATGATGCGCTCCTTCGTCGCCGGCCTACAATCTGCATCAAATTTCGTGCCGAAATGGAGGCGACGATTATGTCGCGGATAATGTTAGTTTAGAAAGTGACAGTCTCTTGTCCCAAGCGCGGGAACGTCACTGTTTCGCGGCGTCCCGGTCCACCATCAATCGATCGCTCCTCCAGGAGCCTCGCTTGGGAACTTGATGCAGACGGTTTTCGGTTCGGTGAAAAAGCGCAACGCCTCATCGCCGCCCTCGCGGCCCAGCCCACTGTGTTTCATGCCGCCAAACGGCGTGCGCAGATCGCGCAGCAGCCAGCAGTTCACCCAGACGATGCCGCTGTCAATCTGTTCCGCGACGCGATGCGCCCGTCCCAGGTCGCGCGTCCACAGGGAGGCCGATAAACCGAAGGGCGTATTGTTGGCCCAACGGATGACCTCTTCCTCATGGCGAAAAGGTGTAATGGTCACAACCGGACCGAAGATTTCCTCCTGGTTCACTCGACAATTCGCGTCCAGATCGACGATCACCGTGGGCTGAAGAAAAACGCCCTTCTTGCAGCGTTCACCGACCGATGCAGGCGGTTCGCCGCCGCACAAGATACGGCCTCCCTCCTGCTCGGCCAGCCGGATGTAGGACATGACCTTGTCGAAATGACCGCGTGAAATCAACGCGCCTTGATGGACCGCTGGATCGAGCGGATCGCCGATCTTCAATTGGCGCGCCGCCGCGACGAAGCGTTCGACGAACAGCGGATAGACGCTTGACTCGACGAAGATTCGTGAGCCACACAGACAGATTTGGCCCTGATTATCGAAGGCGGAGCGCACGCTGGACTTGAGAACTTCTGTCAGATCGGCGTCGGCGAAAATGATATTGGGATTCTTGCCGCCCAGTTCGAGGGTGACTTTTTTGAAGAGCGGCGCCGCGCTCTTGGCGATTTCCGCGCCTGTGGCGGTGCCGCCAGTGAACGAGATCGTCGGAATGCCGGGATGAGCGACGAGGGCCGCACCGACCTTGGCCCCGTAGCCATGCACCACGTTCAGAACGCCGGCCGGCAAACCAACCTGCTGACATAGCTCTGTCAGCAGATGAGCCGTCGTCGGCGTCAGTTCCGAGGGTTTGGCGACTATGGTATTGCCGGCCGCCAGTGCGGGAGCGATTTTCCAACTGAGCAGATACAGCGGAAGGTTCCAGGGTGAGATAAGTCCGGCCACGCCGCGCGGCTGGCGCAGCGTGTAGTTGAGGGCGGTTTGATCGGTGCGATACGCCTCGGAATGAAAATGCGCGATGGCCGTGGCGAAGAAACGGAAGTTACTGGCCGCGCGCGGAATGTCCACGCTGAGAGCCAACGTGATCGGCTTGCCGGTGTCCACGCACTCCGCATGAGCGAGGCGTTCCAGGTTCTGTTCGATCGCATCGGCAATGGCGAACAATAGGCGGGAGCGCTCAGCCAAGGGAGTACGTGACCAGGCGGGGAATGCGGCGGCGGCAGCTAGAAAGGCGTTCTCGACATCGCGCTCATCGCTGTCGGGCACCGACGCGACGATGGCACTCGTCGCCGGATCGATCTTGTCGAAAGCCTGCCCGGACACGGCTTCCCACCGACGACCGTTGATGAAATTGCGAATAGCGAGCATGGCAAGCGCTCCTTTCCGCATCATTATAGGGAACATCAGCGCGAACAAGGTGTGAGAGAGAGTGCTGAATGGGTGAAAAAGAGAGGGAGAAACGGCAACAGCTCCAGAGCTTTCGCTCTGGAGCTGTTGTAAATTCCCGGCGATGACCTACTCTCGCCCGCGAAGGACTACCATTGGCCCTGGATGCTTAACGGCCGTGTTCGGAATGGGAA
>Ga0134126_10001070_pt1 | contig 34710 bp, 31 predicted proteins | sample KB31752_FD_96881 | JGI IMG/M metagenome (GOLD analysis project Ga0134126, IMG submission 96881) | Terrestrial soil microbial communities with excess Nitrogen fertilizer from Kellogg Biological Station, Michigan, USA - KB3-175-2 | ecosystem: Environmental > Terrestrial > Soil > Unclassified ...
AAGACGCTGATCCAGCACCTGATCCGCTTCGTGGCGGCGAGCGGCGACGTCACCGACGAGACCGCCGCGCTGTTGCACGCCATCCTCGCCACCGAGATCTCGCCCGAGCTGGTGCCGGCCGACGACAAGGGCGCGATCCAGTCCACCGAGGCCATCGTCGGCCCCTACGCGCTGCAGGACTTCAACCTCTACTACACGACCCGCTACGGCTTCCCGCCTTCCAAGATCGCCTACCTCGCCGAGCACGCCTGGGCCGACGCGGCCGTCGGCGCGTGGCCGCGCAACATCCCGGACGCGGCGCGCCGCGCCTACGATCTTCCCGAGATCCGGCGCTGGCTGGAGGTGTTCCTGAAGCGCTTCTTCGCGTTCAGCCAGTTCAAGCGCTCGGCCATGCCGAACGGTCCGAAGATCAGCTCCGGTGGCTCGCTCTCGCCGCGCGGTGACTGGCGCGCGCCGTCCGACGGCAACGCCGCCGCCTGGCTGGCTGAGCTCGAAGACAACGTGCCCGCCGGCCCCGGGGCGGGCCGCTGACGCAAGGGTCAGCGGCCCGCGCCCGGCCTGCCGAAAGACCTGGGCTCACGTCCTCGGTGGGGAGGAGCGGGGGAGCTTCGGCGGTCTACGGACCTATCGAGCAAGCAGGACCGTACAGAACGCCAGCACCGAGAGCGTGAGCGCCAGGAGCAGGAACGGCTTCAGCGGCGGACGTCTGGTGTCCGGTTCCGCGGGCAAATTGATCGACATGCGAGGCATGCGCGAAGCTTCGCCGCCCCGCGTTAGCGCTCTGTTAAGAATTGCGGTGAATTGCCGTTAGCCACGATCGGCGGCCGCCATGCTCGCCTTCCAGTATTCAGTGTCATCCCGGAAAGCGCGCAGCGCCTGTCCCGGATCTACTTAGCGCCGCTGTAGGAAAGTCGATCCCCGACTGCTCGCGCCGCTTGCTTCCTGGATGACAAAGTTGGGGGCGACGGGTTGTTCGCCCCCTACCCGCTGTTCCTGAGGCCCGTGGCGATGCCGTTCATCGTCAGCAGGATCCCCTCGCGCACCTGCGCGTCGTCGTCGCCCGCGCGGTGGCGGGCGATCAGCTCGATCTGCAGGTGGTTCAGCGCTTCGATGTAGGGGCGGCGATAGCGGATGTGAGCGGCGAGCTCGGGGTTGTCGTCCAGGAGGGCCGAGCGGCGCTTGATGGTGAGCAGCGCCTCGGTGGTGCGCTCGAACTCCGCCTCGATCGCCGCCGAAACCTGGCCGCGGAGCGTGGCGTCCTCGACGAGGCCGGCGTAGCGGCGCGCGATCCGCATGTCGGCCTTGGCCATCACCATCTCCATGTTGGCGAGCGCCGAGGCGAAGAACGGCCAGGCCTCGGCGAGGTCGGCCAGCGCCGCCAGGTCGTGGCCGGCCGCGGCCGAGCCGAAGCCGTACCAGCCGGGCAGCATCACCCGCGCCTGCGACCACGAGAACACCCACGGGATCGCGCGCAGGTCCTCGATGCGCTCCGAGCGGGTGCGCGAGGCCGGCCGGCTGCCGATGTTCAGGGAGGAGATCTCGCTGATCGGCGTCGACTCGCGGAAGAAGCGCGCAAACCCCGGCGTGTCGTAGACCAGCGCCCGGTAGGCGCGCATCGAGGCCGCGGAGAGCGCCGCCATCGCAACCGCGCCGGCCGCGTGCTCGCCGCCCCAATGAGCTTCGTTCGCTTGCCGCCCGAGGCTGGCGAGCAGCATCGCCGCCGTGGTGCTCTCCAGGTTCTCGCGCCCGATCGCCGGGTCGGCGTACTTGTTGGCGACCACCTCGCCCTGTTCGGTGATGCGGATGCGGCCGGCGACCGTGCCTTGCGGCTGCGCCAGGATCGCCTCGAAGCTGGAGCCGCCGCCGCGCCCCACCGCGCCGCCGCGGCCGTGGAAGAACTGCAGGCCGAGCCCCGCGCCCTCGACCACCCCCTTCAGCTCGTGCTGCGCCTCGTGCAGCGACCAGATCGAGGTCAGGTACGAGCCGTCCTTGTTCGAGTCCGAGTAGCCGATCATGATCTCCTGGACGCCGCGCGCGGCCAGGTGCGCGCGGATCGGCGCGGACGTCAGCAGGGCCCGCATCGTCGCGGGCGAGGCCTCCAGGTCGGCGATGGTCTCGAACAGCGGCGCCACCAGCACCGGCGAGCGGGAAGGATCGCCGGGCGCGAAAAGGCCGACCTCCTTCATCAGCACGTAGGCCTCCAACAGGTCGGAGACGCCGGTGGTCTTGGAGATCACGTAGGTGTCGATCGCCCCCGGCCCATAGAGCGCGCTGGCGGCGGCCGCGGCGCGCAGCACCGCCAGCTCGCTCAGCGTCTCCTCCGAGTACACCGCCAGCGGCGAGGCGAGCGGGCGCAGCGTCGACAGCTCGCCCTCCAGCAGCCGCACGCGCTGCGGCTCGGTGAGCGCCAGGTAGTCGTCGCACGCGCCGGCCACCTTCAACAGCTCGGCCACCACCCGCTCGTGCACCTCGGAGTTCTGGCGCAGGTCGAGCGTGGCCAGGTGGAAGCCGAAGCAGTCGACGGCACGGATCAGGTCGGCGAGTCGCCCATGCCGGAACGCCGGGCCGTGGTGGGTGACCAGCGAGTCCCGGATGGTCTGCAGGTCGGCCCGCAGCTGCTCGGCCGAGGCGTAGGCCGCACCGTCGATCGGCGAGGGCCGCGCCGGCGCCGCGCCGGTCAGCGCCGGCGTCGCCGCCGCCAGGCGCGCGTAGACACCCGACAGCGCGCGGCGATAGGGCTCGTCGGCCCGCTGCGGCGAGGCATCGCCAGAGCCCTCGGCCAGCGCCGCCAGCGCCGGCGTCACATGCACGTGCTCGGTGGAGAGCGCCAGCGCGGCGCCCAGCGCATGCACCTCCTCGAGGTAATGGCCGACCACCAGCCGCGCCTGGGTGAGGAACGCCAGGCGCAGCGTCTCGGCGCCCACGTTCGGATTGCCGTCGCGGTCGCCGCCCACCCAGGAGCCGATGCGCAGGAAGCTCGGGATGTCCGCGGCGCTGGCGCCATCCGTCTCGCCCGGCCCGGTAGCGAGCGCGGCCTCCAGATCCGCGTAGACCCGTGGCAGCTGGGTCAGGAAGGTGCGCGCGAAGAACGAGACGGCGTTGTCGATCTCGTCGGCGACGCCGAGGCTGACGGGCCTGAGCTGCCGCGTCGCCCAGAGGATCAGGATCTGGCGGCCGAGGTCCGCGCGGATCGGCTCGCGCGCGTCCTCGCCGGCGCGGTCGTAGGCGTCGAACGTTTCCGCGATGCGGCTGACCCGGTCGATCACGCTCTTGCGCCGCACTTCGCTCGGATGGGCGGTGATCACCGGCATGACCAGGGCGTGGTCCAGCAGCGCGCGCACCTCGGCCGCGCCCACGCCCTCGTCCGCCAGCCGGCCGATCGCCCCGGCCAGCGAGCGCTCGGCCCCCTCCCCGGTCCGCAGGCGCCGGCGCGCGCCCTGGTCCTCGGCGATGTTGATCAGCTGCGAGAAGACGACGAAGCTGTGGGCGAAGCGCAGCGCGTCGGGCAGGCTGAGCGCCCGCAACAGCGCGTCAAGCTTTGCGCCCCGCTCAGGCGTGCCCTCGCGGTGGTAGGCGACCGAGGCCTGCCGGATCGCCTCGATGGCGCGGAACACGTCCTCGCCCTCCTCGGCGGCCAGCACGCGGCCGAGGATGTCGCCGAACAGGCGCACGTCGGCGCGCAGCAGCATGGCGGGGGTCGGGGCGCGGGCCATGCCGACCTTAGACCCTGCGGCGGCCCCTGCGGCAAGCGGCCGCGCCGCTACGCCGCCAGCTGCGACTCGACCGCCGCCAGCACGCGCGACGGAGCCAGCTCGTTGAGGCAGCGGAAGTGGCCGAGCGGGCAGACCCGCTCGAAGCACGGGCTGCACTCGAGGTCGTCCTTGAGGATCACCGCCCGCTCGCTGAGCGGCGGCGTGAAGGCCGGCGACGTGGAGCCGTAGAGCGCCACGATCGGCCGGCCGAGCGCGGCGGCCACGTGCATCAGGCCGGAGTCGTTGGTCACCACCGCCGCGGCCGCCGCAATCAGGTCGATCGCCTCGCCGAGCGTGGTCTTACCGGTCAGGTCGACCGCGCCGGGCGCCAGCGCCGCCACCTCGGCGCCGATCGGCGCATCGCCTGGTCCGCCGACCAGCCAGACGCCGCGCCCCGCCGCCATCAGATCGCGCGCCAGCGCCGCGAAGTGCGCCGCCGGCCAGCGCTTGGCGGGCCCGTACTCGGCGCCGACGCAGAGCGCGGCGCCGCCTGCGCTCAGTCCAAGGCGCGCCAGCGTGGCGGCGACCGCGTCCGCGTCGGCCTCCAGCCGGGGGACCGGCGTCTCAGCCGGCAGCTTCGCGCCGCGCGGATCGGCCAGCAGGCTGAAGCGGTCCACCATGCGCGGCAGCGCCGCCTCGTCCAGCGGCCGCGCGTCGTTCAGCACGCCATAGCGCGCCTCGCCGACGAAGCCGGTCCGCCGCGGAATCCTCGCGAACAGCGGGACCAGCGCCGACTTCCACGAATGCGGCAGCACGATCGCCCAATCGAACCAGCCGCGCAGCGACCGGCCGAACCGCCTGCGCTCGCCCAGGTTCAAGGCGCCGTGCGCGAACGGGTTGCCCAGCGTCGCGTCGACCCCCGGCAACCGGCGCACCAGTTGCTCCAGATGCGGCGGCGTCAGCACGGTGATGCGCCGCGCCGGCCCGGCGGCTTTCAGACGCAGGACGAGCGCGCCCATCATCACCGCATCGCCCAGCCAGCTCGGCCCGACGATCAGCAGCTCGTCCGATTTGTCCCGCGCCGGCGTCACGCCGCCATGCCTATCGGGCGCGGCGCGGGCCGGTCAATTGCGCCGGGTGGCGGGGCCGCCGGGTTCGAGCCCGGATCGGCCGTCACCGGGCGGTTCGGGTGAGAAGCGTGCGGCGACCGCCGCCGGTCCTCGACATCGCGTGTGGCTTCAGCAGCTCGGCGCAGGCCAGGTAGACCAGCACGACGCCCGCCAGCGCGGCCGCCATCTGCAGCGGCAGTCCGACGAACCGGAACCAGTGGCCAAGCGGTAAGAACGGGACGGCCAGGGCCAGGCCCAAGGCGCCGAGCGTCGAGGCGGTGAGCGCCAGGCTCGGCCGGTCTTGCCAGGCGCGGCGCTGCGTCCGGATCAGGAACACGACCAGCGTCTGCGTCGCGATCGATTCGACGAACCATCCGGTCCGGAAGGTTTCCGGCGAGGCGCGAAAGCCGAGGTAGAGCAGTGCGAACGTCGCCAGGTCGAACACCGACGACAGCGGCCCCATGACCGCGGCGAACCGCACCACGTCGCGGGTTCGCCACCGCTGCGGGCGCGCCACGTCGACGGCGCTGACCCTGTCCAGCGGGATGCCGACCTCGGAGAAGTCGTAGAGCAGGTTGTTCAGCAGGATCTGGATGGCCAGCATCGGCAGGAACGGAAGGAACAGCGACGCCGCGGCCATCGACAGCATGTTGCCGAAGTTCGAGCTTGTCGCCATCCGGATGTATTTCAATATGTTGGCGTAGGTGCGCCGGCCTTCGACGACGCCGTCGGCGACGACGCCGAGGTCGGTGTCGAGCAGGATCATGTCGGCTGCCGCGCGCGCCACCCCTGTCGCGCCATCCACCGAGAGGCCGATGTCGGCGACCTTGATCGCCGGCGCGTCGTTGACGCCGTCGCCGAGGAAACCCACCACCGCGCCCGCCGCCTGCAGCGCGTGCACGATCCGCACCTTCTGCTCGGGCGAGAGGCGGCCGAACGAGTCGGTCTCGAGCACGCGCCGGCGCAGCGCGTCGGCGCCGAGCCGGTCGACGTCCGGACCGGCGAGCACGCGGTCGGCTCGCAGGCCGACGAGCGCGGAGAGCCGGCCGACCACCACCGGATCGTCGCCCGAGAGGATCACCACCCTAATGCCGGCCGCGGCGAGCCGCGCGACCGCGGCGGGGGCTGTCGCCTTGGGCGGGTCGGCGAAGGTGCATAGCCCCTCGAAGTCGAGACCGGCCTCATCAGCCGCGGTTGGGTTGCGCGCCTCGTCGTTCCAGGCGCGCGAGGCGATCGCGATGGCGCGCAGGCCCTGGGACGCCAGGGCCTGCACCTTCGCCAGCACGGCCCGTCGTTCGTCCTCGCCGAGTGGCGCGCCGACCGCCGTGACACAGGCGGCGAGCACTTCCTGCGGCGCGCCCTTGACCAGCAGCCGCAGCCCATCCGGCCCATGCGCCACAACCGCGCCGAGGCGCCGCTGGTAGTCGAACGGCGCCTGCCCGCGGCAGATCCATCCCTGAGCCGCTGCGGGCTTGGCCTGGATCAGGGCCTGGTCGAGCGAGCCCTTGTCGCCGCCGAGTTGCGCCGCCAGGGCCGCCAGGGTGGCGGCGCGCTCATTGGGCAGCCCGTCGGGGGAGATCGAGCCGGCCAGCTCGATCTTGGCCGAGGTGAGCGTTCCGGTCTTGTCGGTGCAAAGCACGTTCATCGCGCCGAGATCGTGGATCGCGGCCAGCCGCTTCACGACGACCTTCTTCTTCGACAGCTGCACAGCGCCGCGCGAAAGGGTGACCGTGGTGATCATCGGCAGCAGCTCGGGCGTGAGCCCGACCGCCAGCGCCACCGAGAACATCAGCGACTCGACGACGGGACGCCCGAAGAGGACGTTCACCGCGAGCACGCCCATGACGAGCACCGCCGCCGCCCGCGCCACCAGAAGGCTCAGGCGTCGAAGGTCGCGCTGGAATGGCGAGATCGCCGCCTGGGTGTTCAGCGCCGCCGCCGCCGCGCCGAACACCGTGTCCGATCCGGTGCGCACCGCAAGCGCGACCGCCGAGCCGGTCTGGATGACGGCGCCGCGGAAAAGTGCGTTCCCGGCTTCCGCCGGGGTCTCCGAGTCGCTGACGCCCGGCGCCTTGGGCACGCCGTAGGGCTCGCCGGTGAGCGCCGCCTCGTTCGCGGTGCAGGCGTCCGAGGCCAGCACGAGACCGTCGGCGGGAACGATATCGCCGACGCCAACGCGGAAGACGTCGCCGGGCACGATCGCCGCCGGGTCCACCGAAACGAAAGCCCCGTCCCGTTTGACGTCCGCCTTCACCGCGACCGATCGCTCTAGCGCCTCGGCGGCGCGCTGAGCGCCCTGTTCCTGGATGGTGTCGAGCAACACCGAGGACGCCAGGATGACGAGGATCACCACCGCGCTGGGGTTGTCACGGGTCGCCGCCGAGATCGCGGCGGCGACGATGAGCAACAGGCACATCGGGTCCAGCAGCCGCCGCGCCAGCGCCGGCAGCCAGCCCGCTGCGCGCGCTTTCGCGTCGCTGTTCGGGCCCCACCTCTCCAGCTGCCGCGCCGCCTCGGCCGATGTGAGGCCGCCTGTCCCGCAACCGAGCGCCTGGACGGCTTGCTCGGCCGTGTGCGTCCAGAAAGGCCGCTCGCCCCTCGTGGCCGCGCGGCCCACGCGTCCTAGTGCGACATCAGCACGGCGCACGGCGGGGGCCGCAGGATGATCTGCGGGGCGCTGCCCCGGATCGTCTCGCCCATGACCAGGAGATCGGCCCGGAGTGTTTCGCATTGCGCGATCAGATCCTCGCCAAACCGGCCCGACGGTCTCGGCGGCGCGCACGAGCTCGGCCTGAACGCCGTGTAGCGCGAGATGCCGCATGAGGCTTTCGTTATTCGCCGCGCCGAGCCGTATCGTCTCTTCCTCGGCGGCGGCGGATCGTCCGGGCTGGGGAACCAAGGCGTCCTTGGTGTCCTCCAGCGTCGTCACCCAGTGGCCGACGAGGCCTGCGCGCCGATGCGCGGCCGGTTCTTCGCCATGCCGACGCGCGCGGCGATCTGATCGTGAACGCGGCGGCCAAACCTAGGGGTTCGGCGCCGACCTGGCGCCGTCAGCGATGGTACCGCCTCCCCGGATCGAACGGGGGACCTCCAGAGCCACAATCTGGCGCTCTAACCAACTGAGCTAAGGCGGCTTATCGCGAAGGCGCATCGTTTAGGCGTGAAGCCCAGTTCGATCAAGCCGCTGCGCCCCGCGTCGCGCTGCGACATCCTCGCGGCGAATAAAGAGGCCCCGGCGTCTCCGCCGGGGCCTTCGCGTTCAGGTCTGGCGTCCCTGATACGTCGTTCTTGATCCGTAGTTCCGGCGCCGCGCCTTACGACGGCGGCGGCTGGAACTTGATCGGCACGTTGATCTCGCCGCCCGCGGTCGGCACGCCGTCCTTGGCCATCGGGCGCATCTTGAAGAGCTTGGAGATCTTCAAGGCGGCGGAGCCGAAGTCCTGGTCCGCGGGCTCCTCGGAGGCCACCGAACAGTCGAGCGTGCCGTTGATGGACACCGTGCAGTGGAGCATCACGTGCCCCCCGATGTTCATGCGCGAGGCGCGGTCGGGGTAGTAGCGGGCGAAGTCGTCGCCGTTCGGGGTGCGCACCCAGTCCGGCCGGGTGATCACCGTCGCCCGCGGCGGCGGCGGCTTCTCCGGCGTCACCACCGGCGGAGCCGGCGGCGGCGGCGCGGGGTGGGCCACGGGCGCGATGTTCAGCGCCGGCGGGGTCGGGATGTTCACCGGTACATTGGCCGGCGGCCTCGGCTGGATCGGCGGCGCCTTCCCCATCTTCGGCGGCGCCGGCGGTGGCGGCGGGGGCGGAGGCGGCGGCGGCGGGTGAAGGATATTCACCTCCTCCTTCTCCTCCGCGTAGTTCTTGTAGTGCGGCTGGAACTTCGCCTTGTAGACGTAGTAGCCCACCAGCACGTGGAACAGGATCGCAACGCCGGACGCGATGATGAAGGTCCGGGTGGCGTTCTTGTTCCGCCGCGGGATGTCGAACGGGTTGTGAGCCGGGTGGGCGATATCGACGTCGGTCATTTCTTAACTCCCGACCGATCTTCGCCCACCAGCGCCACGCTGTAGAACCCGTTGTCCTGCATGGTGTTCATCGCATCCAGGAACTTGCCGTACTCCACGTTCTCGTCGGCGCGGATGAAGATCCGCAGACCCACGTGGTTCGGTCCCGCGGCGAGCTTCAGGGCGTCCGGAAGCTCGCTGAGATCGGTTGGGTTGTCGCCGACGTAGTACGAACCGTCCTGCTTGATCGACACGTAGATGATCTGCGGCGGCTTGGTTTGAGGCTTCGCATTGGCGGGCGGCAAGCTGACCTTGACGTTCACCGAAGCGAGCGGCGCGGCCACCATGAAGATGATCAGGAGAACCAGCATCACGTCCACGAAGGGCGTGACGTTGATCTCGTGGTTCATCTCGACCTGGAATTTGCCACCGCCAGGCCCTGCTAGTTTGGCGGCCATAGGGGGTTACGCCCCCTTGTCGAGCTGACGCGAGATCGCGTTCATGAGCTCGGCCACGAAGCCTTCTGTACGCGAGCCATACGCCGTGATCAGGGTCTGGAAGTAGTTGTAGAACACCACCGACGGGATGGCCGCGAAGAGGCCGAGGCCGGTGGCCAGCAGCGCTTCGGCGATACCGGGCGCCACGACCGCCAGGTTCGTGGTGTTCGAGTTCGCGATGCCGATGAACGAGTGCATGATCCCGTAGACCGTGCCGAACAGGCCGATGAACGGACCGGTCGAACCGACGGTCGCCAGGAACTGCATGCCGCTCGACAGGCGACGGGCCAGCGAGGCCTGCACCGCGTTCACCGCGTTCTGGGCGCGGTCGATGGTGTTGTCGCGGTGCTCGCCGGCGACCTGCAGGCCAGCCTGGCGCGACAGCTCCACTTCCGCGGCGGCCGCCGCGGCCATGTCGGCCATCGCGTTGCCGGCGAACTCTTCGGACTCGGCGATCTTGCCCATGTCGGCGATCGACTTGGCGCCGCGCCAGGCCTCGAGGAACCGGTTGGTGATCCGGTTCTCGTTGTTGAACTGGAAGATCTTCAGGATGAGGATCGTCCACGAGAACAGCGAGGCCAGGGCCAGGCCGATCATCACCACCTTCACCAGCGGCTCGGCGTCGAGGAACATCTCGAACGGACCGAGGTGGCCGGCGTGCGCGCCGCCGACGCGGGTGGGCGTGGATTGATCGGAGGAGGGAGCGGCGCCGGCGTCAGCCGCCGGCGCGGCCGGGGCAGCGGCCGCCGGCGCGGTCGCAGCGGCCGGAGCGGCTGCGTTCTGCGCGAAGGCAGGCGCCGCCGTCATCAGCGCGAGCGCGCCGACGATAGCGAGAATGGGGGTGGTTCTTTTCGTGTGAAGCATCGTTTCGCCAGTTCCTGCTTTGGTCTGCTCGCCCTAGGACCCGAAGGGATCGTCGCGCGGGGCGCCTGTCCGCCCTTGCTGGTGGAGGCCCGGTGCGAACTCGCCGTCGGCGACCTCGCAGATCCAAAGCCCTAGTCGCCACGCCCGTCCCGCCACGCTTCGATCCAATCTCATTCGTCGGCCTTTGAAGCTCACGTTTCGAGGCGCTCAAACGACCTGCCTTCGACGCCAGCCGAGGCAAGTCCTTACCGCTTTGTTAGACTTGCGGTCCGGGTCCTTTGGCAACCTCAAATCTCACCGTCAAGAGGGCGCAGCCGACCGCTGTTTCGCGACAAAACCGCGACGGCGAGCGCCGTTTTGCAATGCAACATCGCATATTTACTGACGCTTGAACGGTTCGCACGCCGCAGTCGCGTCACTCACGTTGCAACGCAGCATTCGCCGACGCCCCGGGACGAAAAGGAATTTGCGTTCGTCCAGGCAAGACTTTCGGTCGCAGGGGCTGAGGAAGAATGGACCGGCTAGTCAAGTGCGCCGGCGGCGGTCGGCGCAGATGGCCGGTTGAGCGCAGCGCCTCATTCGACGCAAGACGGGCAAGCCGCGCGCTCAATATTCAACTGATCCAGGCGCATGCCCGATTGACTGGCGTCCCGGCGTCGGCGTCATGCCGCGCCAGGGGGTATACATGACCGCGCCTGCCGACCGCCTGTGGCGCCACCCGGCCTTCCTCAAGCTCTGGGCGGCGCAGACCATCTCCAGCTTCGGGGCGCGGATCGCCCGCGAGGGTCTGCCGATGACCGCGGTGCTGGTGCTGAAGGCGTCGCCGGCCGCGATGGGCGCGCTGGCGGCGGTGGGCCTGGCTGCCTATGCGCTGGTCGGCGTCGGGGCCGGCGTGCTCGCCGACCGGGCCCCGCGCCGCGCGCTGATGATCGGCGCCGATCTCGGGCGCGTGGCGGTGATGGTCGCCGTGCCGGCCGCCGCGCTGGCGCATGCGCTCTCGATCGCCGGCGTCGCCGTCGCGCTGGCGCTGTCCAGCGCCCTCTCCGTCATCTTCGACGTCGCCGACCACGCCTTCCTGCCCAGCGTCGTGGGGCCCTCGCAACTGGTCGACGGCAACGCCAGGCTGGCCTCCACCGACGCGGCGGCGGAGATCGCCGGCCCCGCCGCCGCCGGCCTGCTCTTCCAGCTGCTTTCGGCGCCGGTGGCCGTGGGCGCCAGCGCCCTCACCTACCTGGCCTCGGCGCTCTGCCTCGCCGGCCTGCCGCCGCAACCGCGCGACGCCGGCGCTGCCGCCGCGCCCGGATCCCTCTCGCCGCTCGCCGGCTTCCGGGTCGTGCTCGCCCATCCGCTGCTGCGACCGATCTGGCTGATGGCGGTGCTGGGCGACTTCTTCGGATGGTTCTTCGGCGCACTCTATATTCTCTATGCGCTGGCCGTGCTGCGCCTGACCACCACCGAGCTGGGCTTCACCATCGCAGCGGGCGGCGTCGGCGCGCTGGTCGGGGCGGCGGCCGCGCCGCTCGTCGCCAGGCGCCTGGGCGCCGGCGCGGCCATCGTCGCGACCGCCTTCGCCATGGGGCTCTCCAGCTTCCTGATCCCGCTCGCCGGCGGCGCGCCGCTGGCTGCGATGTCGCTGCTGATCGCCGGGCAGCTGACCGGCGATGCGCTGCGCACGGTGGGCGAGATCGCCCAGACCAGCCTGCGCCAGAGCGTGCTGCCGGCGGCCGAGCTCGGCCGGGCGGCCGGCGCCTTCGCCACTGGCCGCGGCATGGCGGGCTTCGCCGGCGCGCTCATCGGCGGGGCGCTCGGCGGCCTGATCGGGCCGCGCGAGACGCTGCTGCTGGCCGCCGCAGGCGTCGCCGCCCCGCCGCTGGTCGGCTTCGCCTCGCCGCTCCGGCGAGCCCGCGCCGATACAGCAACCTGAGCCTGCAACTTTCTCGACTCTGCTGACGAGCGAAACTGTGCGACGGTTACGCCCCAGTCCACTACTGGATCTGCGGCGTTATCGGGGCGCACGGGGCAATGTCGCTGCACGCGATTGCTCAACTTCAGGGACTGCTCGTCTTGGCCCTCAAGGCCGGGCGCGGCCTGAACATCGGCGGCTTGCGGATAAGCGGCGCCCCGCAGGACCTCGCCACCTTCGGCGCGATCCTCCTTCTACCGCTCGGCGTGCTGGCCGTGAAACTCGGCGTGGACCGCTGGGAAGCGGGCCGGCGGCGCGAGGATGCGCGCGCCTTCGCCATCGACGTGGCGGTGACGCTGTCGAAGTCGATCCAGCTCTGCGAGAGCGTCCGCTCGGCGATCCATGCGGGCGAGGCGGTCTCCGACGCCACGGTCGAGGCCGCGATCGAGTCGCTCGATCTCTCGCGCCGGCGACTGCGCCTCTATCTCGGCCGTCGCATCCCGCTGCACGAGCTGATCCCGCTCGCCGCCGCCGCCGAGCAACAGCTCGGCCAGGGCCGCCAGGCGATGCTGTCGCTGCACGCCGCGCCCACCGACGGCGCCGACCACGATCTCACCTACGCGCGCCAGCTGCAGACCGTGCGCGCCGAGCTGCAGTCGGTCGCCGACTGCCTGCGCGGCCTCCAGCCCGACCTCGGCCGCGCCCTCGCCAAGGTCGAAGCCGGCTGGGCGCCGCCAAACTAGGCTGCACCGCTCGGACGCGGAGCTGCGCCTTTGAAAATGGGAAGCGGGCGTGGCGCCTGAAGCGTGGCGCCTGAAGAATGGTGCCTGGGGGCGGATTCGAACCACCGACACGCGGATTTTCAATCCGCTGCTCTACCAACTGAGCTACCCAGGCCTGAGGGCTCGGCCCGATGTTCGACCAGAGGGCCCGAGGGGCCGGCGGCCGAAGGAGGAGCGTCTATAAGGAGCGGGGCGGCCGCTGTCCAGCGGCGGGCGGTCGCGGCCCAACGCGGACCGCGAGGGTGTGGCGCCAGGGCGCGGCGCCCCAGGCGCGCCCACGTGCAGCGCCAGGGCGTCAGTCGTCATCGCGGTAGGGACCAGCCTCGGCGTCGCCCTCGGCCTCGTCGTCGGTCGCCGGGATCGCGTAGCGGCCGGAGAGCCAGCGCTGCAGGTCGAGGTCGGCGCAGCGGCGCGAGCAGAACGGCCGCGCCTCGGCCGTGGTCGGCCGGCCGCAGATCGGACACTTGCTGGCGCTCACCCTGCCTTCACCTCGAACGCCTCGCCGGCGGCCTGGGCCTGGCGGCCTGGATCGGCGGCGACGCTGAGCCGCGCGCCGAACCGGTCCGTCAGCGCCTTTAGATAGGGAGCCGCGGCGGCGGCCACATCCGGGGCGGCGGTTGCGCGCAGTTGCGCGCCCGGGTCAGCCAGCGCCTCGCGCTCGATGGCCCGCAGCAGGCGCAGCGCCGTCGTCAGCGGCGTCGGCCGGCCGGCCGAGTCCAGCAGACGCGCGGCCACCGAGCGGCGGCGGCGCGGCACGGTCAGCTCCAGCGTGCCGAAGCGGCTGATCGGACCGAATGCGACGCCCGGGTTGTCGGGGCCGAACGCCGTGCGCGCCGCGGCCAGCAGCGCCGGGCCGTCGTGGCCGCGGCCGGCCAGGTCGATCACCACGAGGCCGCCCTCGCCTTTCAGCCGCAGCACCCGCGCGGCCGCGGCCAGCGCGGCGAGGTTGGCGGCGCGGGTCGTGCGCTTGGCCTCCCCGCCGGCGCGCTCGCCCCCAGCACCTTGGCCGACGTCGACGTCGACGGCGGTCAGCGCCCGGGTGCGCTCCACCGCGATCGACCCACCGCCCGGCAGCGCGAACACCTGCTCCAGCGCCTCGGCTGCGGCCGCGTCGGCCATGGCGCGCGCCTCGGCGCCGGTCTTGACGGGATGCTTCGTGAGGCTGGCCAGCTCGGCCGCCACGTCGGGCGCCGGCTTCAGCACGCGGGCGGGGCTGGCCGCCTCGCCAGCCAGCCGCAGCTGCGCGCCCTTGTCGCCGCGCGCCTCGGCGCGGATCTCGACCTCGATCCACTGCCCCTCGCCGACGCGCGGCATGTCCGGCCTGAGCACGAGGACGCCGTCCGGCCCCTCGCCGAGCTCGACGAACGCCAGCGCCAGCTGCCGCTCCAGCTTGCGCACCCGGCCGACGACCACCGCGCCCAGCGCCTGGCAGGCCGCATCGCCGTCGCGCTGGATCAGCAACCGCTCGGGCCGCCCGTCGAGCGTCACCACGCCCCGCGTCTCGCCGACGCCGATATCGAGGTAGGCTCGCCGCTCGCTCATTCCGGGAACCCCAGCCCGACCAGCAGCGCGCGGGTCTCGTAGAGTGGCAGGCCGACGACGCCGGTGTAGGAGCCGAAGAGATCCGTGACGAAGGCGCCGGCGCGGCCCTGCACCGCGTAGGCGCCGGCCTTGCCATCCCATTCGCCGCTGGCGAGGAAGGCGGCCAGCTCCTGCCGGGTCAGGCGCTTGAACTTCACACGGGTCTCGGACAGGCGCGCGCCGGCGCGCCCAGCCCCGGGCGCATGCGCCGCCACCGCGGTCAGCACCCGGTGCGCACGGCCGGAAAGCAGACCGAGCATGCGGCCCGCCTCGGCCGCGTCCGCCGGCTTGCCGAGCAGCCGGCGGCCGACCGCCACCACGGTGTCGGCGGCAAGCACGAAGGCGTCCGGGTGACGGGCGGCGCTCATCGCCGCCTTGGCGCGCGCCAGCCGCAGGGCGAGCAGCCGCGCGGTCTCGCCGGGCAGCGGCGTCTCGTCGATCTCGGCGGGGTCGACCACATCGGGCGTGAGGCCGATCTGGCGCAGCAGCTCCAGCCGGCGCGGGCTGGCGCTGGCGAGAACCAGTCTGGGGAGAGGCTTGGGCCGCGTAGGCTCGCTCACGGCCATCGCGCCGGGAAAGCGCTACTCGAACCGGTAGGTGATGCAGCCCTTGGTGAGATCATAGGGCGTCATTTCCACCAGAACCTTGTCGCCCGCCAGCACGCGGATGCGGTTCTTGCGCATCTTGCCGGCGGTGCGAGCGATGATCTCGTGCTCGTTGTCCAGCCGCACCCGAAAGGTCGCGTTCGGCAGCAACTCGCAGACCGTGCCGGAGACCTCGCGGAGCTCTTCCTTCGCCATGCGGCCTCTCGCGCCATTTGCCTCGCGCATTGGACGGCGCGCCCGCCCACGCTGCAGCGCGGACGCGGTTCGGCTCGAGACTCAAGTCGTCCGCGTTGCAGCGCATGAACATAAGCCTGAGCGCGCCCTGCTTCATCCCCCGAAGCTCAGCGGCTTGCCGAACCGCTCGCGGATGCGGGCGGCCAGCGTGTCGCGCGCCTCCCGGTAGGCCTCCATCACCGCCTCGCGCGAGCCCATCACCAGCGTGGGGTCCTGGATCGGCCAGTAGGCCAGGTCGACCGCGTGGCCGCGGGCGATCTCCACCGCGCGGTGCTGCGCTTCCGGCGTCAGCGAGACGACCAGGTCGAACGAGTCGTCCTCCAGGTCGTCGAAGGTCTTCGGCCGGTGGCGGCTCATGTCGGCGCCCACCTCCTCCATCACCGCGACGGCGAACGGGTCGGGCTCGGCCTCCTCGTCCTGGCGCAGGCCGCAGCTGTCGACATAGACCCGCGTGCCGTACATCAGCTTCATCAGGCTCTCGGCCATCGCCGAGCGCACGCGATTGAAGTTGCAGGCGAAGAGCACCGCGCCGGGCAGGGCTGGAGGCGGATCGGCGGCCATGGCGGTGTGTTGCTCAGCCTCGCCAGTGCAGCGCGCAGATCAACGTGAAGAGCCGCCGCGCGGTGTCGAGGTCGGTGTCCACCTTGCCGGCCAGCCGCGCCTTCAAGAGCTCCGAGCCTTCGTTGTGCAGCGCGCGGCGGCCCATGTCCAAGGTCTCGATCTTCTGCGGCGTCGCGTTGCGGATGGCCTGGTAGTAGCTCTCGCAGATCATCCCATAGTCGCGCACCACGCTGCGGAACGGCGATAGCGACAGAATGTGACGGCGCTGGTAGCCCGGCCCGCTGATGTCGAGCGCCAGCCGGCTCTCGACCAGCGAGATGGTCAGCGCATAGGGCCCGCCGTCGGCGCCTTCGGGCGCGAAGTGGTTCTCTTCGAGCAGGTCGAAGATGGCGATCTGGCGTTCCTGCTCCTGGTCGCGCGAGGCGGCCGACAGCGACTCCTCGTCGAGGAGGACGCTCTGGAGCCGGTGCTCGCCCGCCATCACCCCCCTCCGGACCGGGAGGGCGGCGGCGCGTTGCGGCGGATCGAGACCGAGCGGGCGTGCGCCGGCAGGCCCTCCGCCGTCGCCAGCGCCTCGGTCGGTCCGGCCAGCACGTGGAAGGCGGCCGCGTCGCAGCGGATGATCGAGGTGCGCTTGATGAAGTCGTAGATCGAGAGGCCCGACGAGAAGCGCGCGGCGCGGCTGGTGGGCAGCACGTGGTTGGAGCCGGCCACGTAGTCGCCGATCGCCTCCGGGGCATAGCGGCCGAGGAAGATCGCGCCCGCATGGCGCACGCGGTCCGCCAGCCGCTCCGGCTCGTCGAGCGCGAACTCCACGTGTTCGGGCGCGATGCGGTCGACGAGGCCGGGCGCGTCCTCCAGCGGCGCGATCACCACCGCGCCGTGGTCGCGCCACGACGCGGCGGCCGCCGCATCCAGCGCCTTCAGCTGCCGGTCCACCTCATCGGTAACGGCCGCGGCGAAGGCCGGGTCCTCAGCGATCAGGATCGACTGCGCGGCAGGGTCGTGCTCGGCCTGGCTGAGCAGGTCGGCGGCGATCCAGGCCGGGTCGTTGGCGGCGTCGGCCACCACCACGATCTCCGACGGCCCGGCCAGCGCGTCGATGCCGACGATGCCGTAGAGCCGGCGCTTGGCGGCGGTGACGTAGGCGTTCCCCGGCCCGACGATCTTGTCCACGGGGCGGATCGGCCCCGCGCCGAACGCCAGCGCCGCGCAAGCCTGCGCCCCGCCGACCCGCCAGATCTCCGAGACGCCCGCCTCGTGCGCGGCGGCCAGCACCGCCGGCTCCAGGCGCCCGGGCGGCGTCACCATGGCGATGCGGTCGACCCCGGCCACACGCGCCGGCACCGCGTTCATCAGCACCGTCGACGGATAGGCCGCGCGGCCGCCGGGCACGTAGATGCCCACCGCCTCCAGCGGCGTCCAGCGCCAGCCGAGCTCGACCCCGGTCTCGTCGACGAAGCGTGCGTCGGCCGGCCGCTGGCGCTCGTGATAGGCCCGGATGCGCGCGGCCGCGAAGGCGATCGCGTCGCGCACCTCGGCTGGACAGGCATCCAGGCCGGCCTGGAACTCGCGCGGCGTCACGCGGATGGTTTCTTCGGTCAGCCGCACGCGGTCGAAGCGCTCGGTGTAGCGCAACACCGCGTCGAGCCCATCGGTCAGCACCGCTTCCAGCACGCCGGCCACCGCCTCGTCGACATCTGCGGGCATGCCGCGACGCTCGGCCAGGAAGGCGTCGAAAGCCTGGTCGAAGTCGGCGTCGGAGGCGTCGAAGCGGCGCATGGGCCGCTTGTGGCGGACGCGGCCGGAAACTGGAAGGGGGTTCTACGGCCGGCCTCGACCAAGCGCCTCAGGCGTGGTCGACTGGCCGCACCGGTGGGAGGGTGATGCGATGCGACAGCTGGCGATCTCGGTCGGCGCCGCGGCCTGCGCGGTCCTCGGCCAGGCAGGCGCCGCGCGGGCCGGCCCGGTGGAGGCGTCGCTCTGCACGTTTGGCCCGTCGGCGACCAGCATCGGCCTTGCGAAGGTCGTCGGCGCGCCGAAGGTGTTCCTGAAGAATTGCCCGCCCGGCGACGCCGGCTGCACCGAGCCGGGGCATACGCCCTACGTGATCCCGGGCGACACGGTGGTCGTCGGCGCCCGCGCCGGCAACGCGGTCTGCGTCGCCATGCCGAACCGCCAGGGCGACACCGCCGGCTGGGTCGCAGGGTCCCAGGTCCAGCCGCTGCCGACGCCCCCCGCCCCGCCCGCCGCCTGGGTCGGCCACTGGACGCAGTACGGCGGCGACAGCATCGACCTGACGCTGAAGGGCGGCGCGCTGGTGGTCAGCGGCGCGGCCTGCTGGCCGGCCTGCAACGCCTCGGGCAAGGGCCGCGTCCCCAACGTCGGCGACCTCGACGGCAAGGCGACGCCCGCGGGCAACCGCCTGCGCATCGGCAGCGACGACGACTGCGCCGCCGAGATGTGGCTGGTCGGATCCTACCTTGTCGTCTTCGACAACATGGGCTGCGGCGGCATGAACGTCAGCTTCAACGGCGTCTACCAGCGCGCTGCCCGGCGCTGAGGGCCTCCAGGCTCAACTCGCCTGCAATGTCATCGAAGGTTCTGGGGACACGATACCTGTCCCTGGAGCGGCGTTGCTCTCATGCCAGGCAGCGCTTCGGGGATAGGTATCGTGTCCTCGAAACCCCAGCTCCAAGCTGGCGCTCGCCCTTGCTCAATGCTGGCGCGGCCTGGTCACGTGATATGCGCCGCTCGCCGACAGGACGATCCAGTCCCCGGGCGTCGCTACGTGGGCGCCGACCGCCGTCGCGACTTCGACCTCACCCCGACCGACGAGCTGGCCAGAGTCGCCAAGCCAGCCCATCAGGACCCTCCAGCCCTTGGCGTCGTGTGCGGGCGGCACGCGAAGCGCCGCGCCATGGTCAGGTGTTTTTCGAACGGTCCGCATCTGTCGGGACTGGGGGGCGCTTCGGTCACCAGACCCTTAATCACGCGCGCAGCGCCGCTACCCCTCGTGGGCCGGCGTGCTGGGCGTCGCCCACGGCGCCGAGATGTCGGCCAGGGCAGCGTCGACGCATTCGACGGTGAGCACCAGGTCGCCGCCGCCGGCGAAGGTCAGGCGGATCTCGCCGCCCGGCGCCTCGCCCGGCTCGAAGCTCACCGCCAGCAGCTCCACCACCGCCTCGGGCGCCTCGCGGCGCAGGTTGCGCGACTTCACCGCCAGCACCGAGCTGAACTGCAGGCCGGCGCGCACCCGAGCGCCCAGCAACCCGCCCGGCGTCTCCCAGCGATAGCGGTTGAGCGCCAGCGTGAAGCGGCGCCCGCGCGCGTCCCACTCGAGGTCGCCGACCAGCGCCACGGCGTCCTGCAGCGCGGCCGAGATCACCGCCAGGTCGTCGGCGTCCTCCGCCAGCAGCCGCAGGGGTTCGGTCTTGCTCATCTGCCTTCCCTTACGGAGCTTCGGCGGACAAGTCCGCTAAATCCTGCGAAGCCTCGGCGAAGGATCACTCGGCCGCCTCGAGCTCCTCGCCGACCTCGCGGATGCGCCGCACCTTGGCGCCCACTGCCGACAGCTTCGCCTCCAGCCGTTCGAAGCCGCGGTCGAGGTGGTAGACGCGGTTGACCACCGTCTCGCCGCGCGCCGCCAGCGCCGCGATCACCAGCCCGACCGAGGCGCGCAGGTCGGTGGCCATCACCGGCGCGCCGTTCAGGCCCGCGACGCCGCGCACCCGCGCCTCGCCGCCGGCGACGACGATGTCGGCCCCCAGCCTGGCCAGCTCCGGCGCGTGCATGAAGCGGTTCTCGAAGATCGTCTCGCGAATCACGCTCTCGCCGTTCGCCAGCGTCATCAGCGCCATGAACTGTGCCTGCAGGTCGGTGGCGAAGCCCGGATAGGGATCGGTGGTGACCTCGACCGCCGAGAGCCGCGAGCCGTTGCGCCTGACCACGACGCCGTCCTCCAGCCGGCGCACCTCGACCCCGGCCTCCTCCATCTTGACCAGCAGCGCCTCGATGGTGTCGGCGCGCGCGCCCGTCAGCCGCACCTCGCCGCCCGCCATCGCCGCCGCCAGCGCGTAGGTGCCGGTCTCGATGCGGTCGGGCGTCACCGCGTGCGTGGCCCCGTGCAGCTGGGCGACGCCGACGACGCGGATCACCGGCGTGCCGGCGCCCTCGATCCGCGCACCCATCTTGATCAGGCACTCGGCGAGGTCGGCGATCTCCGGCTCGCAGGCGGCGTTCTCGATCACCGTCTCGCCGTGCGCCAGCACCGCGGCCAGCAGCGCATGCTCGGTCGCCCCCACCGAGACGAACGGGAAGCGTATCGACGCGCCCCAGAGGCCGCGCGGCGCCTGGGCGTAGACGTAGCCCTCGTTGAGGTCGATCCGCGCGCCCAGCGCCTCCAGCGCCATCAGGTGCAGGTCGACCGGCCGCGCGCCGATCGCGCAGCCGCCGGGCAGCGAGACCTTGGCCTGGCCGGTGCGCGCCACCAGCGGCCCCAGCACGTTGAACGAGGCGCGCATCTGGCGCACGAGATCGTAGGGCGCGATCGCCGAGACGATCTCCGGCGTCGTCAGCACCGTCTGCGCCCCGTCTGGCCCGTCGTGCTCGGCCACCTCGACGCCCAGCCGCTGCAGCAGCCGCCCGAGGAAACGGGTGTCGGCCAGCCGCGGCATGTTGGTCAGCGTGAGCGGCTCGTCGGTCAGCAGGCTCGCCACCATCAGCTTGATGGCGGAGTTCTTGGCGCCGGAGATCGGGATCTCCCCCTCCAGCTCGGCTCCGCCGGTGATGGCGATACGATCCATTCAGCGCCTCCGCGGAGGCCCCCCAAAGCGCGAAGAGCGGGGGCGCGCCGTCCGAACGTAATACATAGCCCAAGCCTTGCCGCCCCGATAAGGGGTGGCGGCCGGTTCGGTTGCGCAAGGATGACCGGCGCCGCATGGTTACCCACCTTGGGGCCTCAAGGCGGGAGCGCACGTGGACGAAGCTGAACCCGGGCGCAGCGTGCATCCGGCGCTGTTCTTCGTACTCTACTTCTCGTTCGGGGCCTCGGGCGGCTTCCTGGCCGGCGCGGCCGAGAATGTCTACGTCGCCGGCGGCGTCTCGACGGCGGCGTTCGGCGCGGTGCTCTCGATCTCGCTCGCCCCGCAGATCGCCAAGGTGCTCTGGGCGCCGCTGGTCGACACCACGCTGACCCCTAAGATCTGGTACGCCGTCGCGACGGTCGTGGTCGTCGCGGCCATCCTGACCGCGGCGTCGCTGCCGGTGCGCGTCGCGTCGTTGCCCGCCCTCTCGGTGATCTCGATGGTGGTGGCGGTGGGCGCCAGCTTCCTGGGCATGTCGGCCGACAGCCTGATGGCGCACAACACCTCGCCCGCCGAGCGCGGCGCGGCCGGCGGCTGGAGCCAGGCCGGCAACCTCGGCGGCGCGGGGACCGGAGCCAGCGCCGGCCTGGCGATCGTCGGCGCGACGCATTCGCTGCTGCTGGCGGGTTTGGGCGTCGCCGCGCTCGTCTCGACCTGCGCGCTGGGCCTCGTCTTCGCGCCGCGGTCGCACAGCCTGCCGAAGCAGACGAACTACCTGGCGACGCTGATGGTGGTCGTGAAGGACTGCTGGGAGGTCGTTCGCGCCCGCATCGGCTGGCTGACGCTGTTCCTGTTCGCGCTGCCGCTCGGCTCGGGCGGCGCGGCCAACCTCGCAGCCGGCATCGCGCGCGAGTGGCGCGTCGGCCCCGGGCTGTTGGCGACCCTGGCGCTCGCCGGCGCGGTCGCGACGGGCCTGGGCTCGATCGTCGGCGGCTACGTCTGCGACCGCACGGACCGCCGCGCCGCCTACGCCTTCTTCGGCGTGCTGGGCGGCGTCGCCGCCGCGGTGGCGGCCGTCGCGCCGAAGACGCCCGAGTGGTTCGTGGTGTTCGGGCTCTCCTACAACGCCGCGCTCGGCATGGCCTACGCGGCCTACGCGGCCGCCAACCTCGAGGCGATCGGGCGCGGCGCGGCGGCCACCAAGTACACGCTGTTCGCCTCGGTCGCGAACATCCCGGTCACCCTGATGCCGCTCGCCGACGGATGGGCCGACACCCGCGGCGGCGCCAGCGCGCTGCTGTGGCTGGAATTCGGCACGGCGGTCGCCGCGGCGGCGATCTTCGCGCTGGTGGCGCTGGCGACCCGGCCCAGGCGCGCGCTGGCGCCCGCCTAGCGCCCGGTCTTCGGCTCGGCGCCCCGCGTCGCCGCCTTGCGCCGCCGCAGGTTCGCCCGCAACGCCGCCGCCAGCCGCGCCTCGCGGTCGTCCGCCTCGACGGCTCGCTGAGTCGCTGCCTTGCCAGACGACGCGCCCGACGGCCGGTCCCGATCCTCGCTCATGGCGCCCGAGCTAATGCGGCGGATCGGCTGGTCAACCCTTTTCCGCTTCACACGGAAGGGGCGGTCCGCTAACACCCGCGCCTCCCCGCCCGGAACACGGGCGCGGGCCATGCCGCCGTAGCTCAGTGGTAGAGCGCATCCTTGGTAAGGCTGAGGTCCAGAGTTCGAATCTCTGCGGCGGCACCATTCTCCCTCCCAACCAGCGACCAGCCGTCCGCCATCCATGCGGCGCGGTGGCGCGTGGGCGTGAGCGCGGCTGGCCGCGCGGGTCGGTTCTAGAGGACGCTCACCAGGTGTCCGCCGTCGACGGCGATCGTCGCGCCCGTCATGTAGCTCGAGCTGTCGGAGGCCAGCAGCAACAGCGGCCCATCGAGCTCGGACAGCTCGCCATAGCGCCGCTGCGGAATCCGCTTGAGCATCTTGTCGGCGAAGTCCGACTGCAGGAACTCGTGGGTGAGGTCGGTCTCGAAGTAGCCGGGGGCGAGCGCGTTGACGCGGATGCGAAACCTCGCCCACTCCATCGCCAGCTGCTCGGTCAGGCGGATGATCGCCGCCTTCGAGGCCCCGTAGGCCGACGCCGCGCCGCCAGGCCGCAGCCCGGTGATCGAGGCGACGTTGATGATCGAGCCGCCGCCGGCCTTGGCCATCTTCTGCGCGGCGGCCTGGGCGACCACGAATGCGCCTTCGGTGTTGGTGAGGAAGGTCTGGCGCCACTCGTCCAGCGGCATCTCGATCGCCGGGGTGCCGCTCGGCACGCCGGCGTTGTTGACGACGATGTCGAGCTTCGGGATCGCCGCGATCGCGGCCTCGACCGCCGCCGCATCGGTGACGTCGAGCGTCAGCGCCTCGGCGCTGCCGCCCTCGGCCGCGATCTCCGCCACGAGCTCGGTCAGTCGGTCGGTCCGTCGCGCCGAGGCGACGACGTGGGCGCCACTGGCGGCGAGCACCTTGGCAAACCGCCGTCCAAAGCCGCTGGACGCCCCGGTGACCAGCGCTGTCCGGCCGGAAAGATCAACACGCATCGCGATGGACTCCGAAACGTCGCTGTGCGGGCGTTAGCGGGTCGTCGCCAGGGAAGACAAGCCGGCCCGGACCGATTCGGCCAAAGCCCGATTCGCCCAAAGCCGCCGCATTCACTCAGCGGGGCGGTTCAGGCGGCGTCCGCCTCGCCGTCCTTGATGGTCAGGAAGTGCCTGCCTTCCGACCACACCTCGACGATCTGGTGGTGGTAAGTCTCGCGCAGGATCCGCTCGGCCTGCCGGCGCGCGTCGTCGTGGCCATGCAGATTCATGCGTCGTTCCACCGGCGCGTCCCGGCGATCGTCGTGGACGAAGTAGACGTACACTTGCACAGGAACAGCCCCTGACGGGTCGAACGCCGGGCGCGATGACACCGCGTCACGGCCGCCGTGACAATGGCGGGGCCGGCCGCGGAAGTGAAATCAACTCCGCTGTCACCGCGCTGCAACGCGGCATTCTCAGGTGCGACAAATGGGTCAGGCAGGGACCCGGCCTATGGCGTCGAGGCGCTGCATCGCGGCGCTGGGCAGCTTCAGCTCGGCGGCGGCCAGGTTCTCGCGCAGGTGGGCCAGCGACGACGTGCCGGGGATCAGCAGCATGTTCGGCGCGCGGGCCAGCAGCCAGGCCAGCGCCGTCTGCATCGGCGTTGCGCCGAGGTCGGCGGCCACCGCCGACAGCGCCTCCGACTGCAGCGGCGCGAATCCGCCCAGCGGGAAGAACGGCACGTAGGCGATGCCTGCCGCCGCCATCTCGTCGACCAGCGCGTCGTCGGCGCGGTTGGCGATGTTGTAGAGGTTCTGCACGCAGACCACCGGGGCGATCGCGCGCGCCTCGCGCACCTGCGTCGCGGTGACGTTGCTCAGCCCCAGATGGCGGATCAGCCCCTGCTGCTGCAGGCCGGCCAGCCGCTCGAACTCACGGCCGAGCGAGTCCTCCGACGGCCCGTGCGTCGCGCCCATCCAGCGCAGGTTGACCACGTCGATCGCCTCCACCCCGAGCCGTTGGAGGTTGTCGTGCACTGCCTGCTCCAGCTCGCCCGGGCCGAACGCCGGGTTCCAGGAGGCGTCGGCGCCGCGCTTGCCGCCGACCTTGGTGACGATCACCAGGTCCTGCGGATAGGGCCTGAGCGCCTCGGCGATGATCTCGTTGACGACGTACGGCCCATAGAAGTCGCTGGTGTCGATGTGGTTGACGCCGCTGGCGACGGCCTCGCGCAGCACCGCGATCGCCTGCGGGCGGTCCTTCGGCGGGCCGAACACGCCGGCGCCCGCGAGCTGCATGGCGCCGTAGCCCATGCGCCGCACCGCGCGGTCGCCCAGGCGGTATTCGCCGGCGGAGGCGATGTCGGTCATGGCGGCTCTCCTGCTTTCGTCGCCTCGCCATATGCGCCCAACCCGCTCCTGCGATAATCCGCGACAATCGGAACGGGCTGTGCGGAAAGGCGGACAATGGACGATCTTGGCGAGCTCTCGGCGTTCGTCGCGGTGGTGCGCGCCGGCGGCTTCCGCCAGGCGGCGCGCGCGACCGGCGCCTCCGCCTCGCGGCTGAGCGAGGCGGTGCGGCGGCTGGAGGCCCGGCTTGGCGTCCGCCTCCTGAACCGCACCACGCGCAGCATCGCCCCGACCGAGGCCGGCGCGCGCATGCTGGAGCGGCTGACGCCGGCCCTGGCCGAGGTCGAAGCGGCGATGGACGTCGCCGGCGCCTTCAAGGGGCGCCCGGCGGGCACGCTGCGGCTCAACGTGCCGGCCAACGTCGCCCGCGACGTGCTGCCGCCGATCGTCTCGCCCTTCCTCAAGGCCTATCCCGACATCCGGCTCGAGGTGGTGGTCGAGGACAGCTTCGTCGACGTGCTGGCCGCCGGCTGCGACGCCGGCGTCCGTTACGGCGAGCGGCTCGAGCAGGACATGATCGCCGTGCCGATCGGCCCGCGCGAGCAGTCCATGGCGCTGGGGGCCGCGCAGGGCTACCTCGACGCGCACGGACGGCCCGAGCATCCGCGCGACCTCCTCGCCCACCGCTGCCTGCGCGTGCAGTTCAGCGGCGGCCGCATGCCCGACTGGGAGTTCGCGAAGGACGGCGAGGTGGTCCGCGTCGATCCGCAGCCGACGCTGCTGGTGCGGCCCGGCGCGGCCGGCGACCTGCTGGTCGCGGCGGCGATCGACGGCCTCGGCATCGTCGGCCACTTCGAGGACGGGCTGCGGCCGGCGTTCGAGAAGGGCCTCCTGGTCCCCGTCCTGCAGCCCTGGTGGGACCGCTTCCCCGGCCCCTTCCTCTACTTCCCCAGCCGCCGCCTGATGCCCGCCCCGCTGCGCGCCTTCGTCGACTTCATCAAGACGCCCAGGTAGGCCCCGCGCTCACGCACCGGCGCGACCCATGTCCGCTTCGGGCGTGTCCGCCAAGGACCGGCAGGGGCTCCGCGCCCGACTGAGCACCTCCTCGATGGCCGAGATGACGGCATCGGGCAAACGAGGCGCAATCGCGAATGCGGCGCCCGGTCGTGGCGGCGTGCGGCGCGCAACCGATGAGCGCGCGCGGCCGAAGGCGGCGTCAAAGAGCAAGTCAGGGCGACGGCTCGCGCGCCCCTGGTGCGCCGATCCAGTGGTGCGCCGCCGCCCGCCGATCCGGCAAACAGTGAGGCGGTTTTGGCTGTTGCTACGGAGCCACACGGAGTCGCAAAGCCGCCAGGGATGGGGTCTCAACCGGATAGCCCCGCTCTGGGGGCGCTGCGAGGTTCGCTGCTCTCATGCTTCCCAGTCGGAGGTTTCTAGTCATGCACATGCGATTCCTGCTCGGGACTGCGGTGTCGGTTGCGGCCGTCTCCGTCGCCTCGCTCGCAAGCGCCCAGCCCACGTCCGCTGCGGACAACCTGTGGACGGGTCCCTACATCGGCGCGAACATCGGCGGCACGTGGGGCAATACGTCCCTTCGCGCCACGGCCAGGCCCGGCCCCGCGCCGACCCCGATCCCGCCCGGCGATATCGCCGAGATCGCCGGCACGCCGTTCACCACCAACTCGTCGACCGCCGGCTTCGCGATCGGCGGCGAGTTGGGCTACAATCATCAGTTCGGCGGCAGCCACTTCGTGATCGGCATCGAGACGGATGGCGGCGCGTTCGACGTCCGGCAAAGCCGCAACCACCTCTTCACGTCGACCGGGCCTGTGGTTAACCCGCCGGGCACGCCGTTCCAGTTCACGGTCAGCCAGAGCGTCAAGACCGACTGGATGTGGACCCTGCGGCCCCGCATCGGCTACGCGTGGGGCCCGTGGCTGGGCTACATCACTGGCGGCCTCGGCGTGACCGACGCGCGCGTCTCGATCGGCTATAGCGACAATCGCAACCCGCCGAACCTGGCCAGCTTCACCCATTCCAGCTTGCGCACCGGCGGGGTGATCGGCCTGGGCGGCGCCTGGATGTTCGCGCCGGGCTGGTCGGGCAAGCTCGAGTGGCTCTACAGCGACTTCGGCCACGTCAGCGGCACGACGACGACCAGCAACGGCTTCGCCGTCATCACCTCATCGGGCAACGTGCGCGCCAACGTCCTGCGCGTGGGCGTAGACTACCACTTCGGCGGTCCGCCGGCGCCTCCGCCGCCTCCGCCGCCTCCGCCGCCTCCGCCGCCTCCGCCGCCCCCACCGCCGGAAGAGGCAGCGCCGCCGCCACCTCCGCCGCCTGAGCCGCCACCGCCCCCGCCACCACCGCCGGTCCGGGCCCCGCGCGGCTGATTCCGAGCGGCGCGGTTCCTCGACGGGCCGCGCCGCACAACCTTCGCCGCATGGGGAAGCTGTCCCGTGGGGCGGGGCGGGACTGAAGCGCGGATACGTGATGCGGCCAAGGAGGCGCTAGCTCGTCTTCTTGGCCGCAGCCTTCCCGCTCGGCGGCTTGTTCGATTTCGCCTTCGTCGGGGGAGCCTTTGGCCGGGCCAGGAGCCCTCCATGCTCGGGGTTGGTCGAGGGACCGACGCGGGGCGGCATCCGAACATCGCATTCTCGGGGACAGGGAGGGCGCCATCCGTATCGTTGCGCCAGGCCCGCGCACGCAGGCCGCGATCCGTCCAGGGGCCACGCAGCGCGCGGCGTTGACAGACGCCGAAGCGGCAGCGCAGTCTCGGTTTACAGGCTGATACGGCCGGCCGCTTGCGGCCCTTCGGGGCTAGGGTGAACGTATCGACGAGACTTCGATCCTTTGCTCCCCGAGCGAACGGGTCAGCAACGCAAGCCCCTGACGCGCTTCGGTTCGCTCGCAGCAAAGGACGGACTTTCCATGCGCGACTTCCGCGACGCCAAGGCCATGGCCCGCACGCTCCGCGCGGCGCTGGCTGCCAGGGACGTGAAGATCAGCAACAGTGAATCGCTCGAACTGACGGCCAGGATGCTGGGCGAGCGGGACTGGAACACGCTTGCCGCCGCCATCGACGCCTCACAGCGCCACGAGGCGGCCTGGGCGCGGCTCGAGGACGCCTGCGCCAGGCAGGCGCCGGTGACCGGCGCGATCGTCGGGCGGGTGCGGGGCGGCTACACGGTCGACCTGGGCGGCGCCTCGGCTTTCCTGCCGGGCACGCAGCTCGACGTCCGCCCGGTCCGCGCGGCCGATCGGGGCGCGCTGATGGGCCGCCCGCAACCGTTCGCCATCCTCAGGCTGGATCGCCCCGGCGGCCACATCGTGGTCTCGCGCCGGGCGATCCTGGAACAGTCTGCCTGACTGGCCAGTCGCGGCGTCGCTGCGGGAGTCGTAGCCGGGTTCCGCGGCCGAATTCGAACAGTTGTTTGAATTCGATGGACATGGACGCTCCGGCGCGTCAGAAGGAAATCTGCCGCGCGGCTGGCGCGCGAGGGAGAAGCGAACATGGCGGACGATCAGGACCTTCTGGAAGCGCAGAAGACGAGCGCGCTCGATCTGGAAGCCGAGCTGAACAACCTCGGCATGTCGAAGGAGGCGCGGCCGCTGTTCGACGCGGTCAAGCGTCACATCGAGGAGAACGTCGCGCCGATCGCCGATGAGTTCTACCGACTGGGCGAGGGCCGCGCCGAGCGCTGGAGCTGGGCGCCCGGGCAGCTGGAGCTGCTGCAGACCGCCAAGGACAAGGCCAAGGCCAGCGGCCTCTGGAACTTCTTCCTGCCCACCTCGGAGATCGGCCGCGGCCTCACCAACCTCGACTACGCCTACATCGCCGCCGAGCTCGGCCGCCAGCCGCTGGCCTCCGAGACCCTCAACTGCTCGGCCCCCGACACCGGCAACATGGAAGTGCTGGAGAAGGTCGGCACGCCCGAGCAGAAGGAGAAGTGGCTGAAGCCGCTGCTGAACGGCGAGATCCGCTCGGCGTTCGGCATGACCGAGCCGGGCCTCGCCTCCTCCGACGCCAAGAACATCGCCTGCCGCGCCGAACTGGTCGGCGACGAGTGGGTGATCAACGGCGAGAAGTACTACATCTCCGGCGCCGGCGACCCGCGCTGCAAGATCATGATCCTGATGGTGCAGACCAGCCCGGACGCGCCGACCCAGTTCCGCCAGTCGCAGATCCTGGTGCCGATCCCGACGCCGGGCCTCACCATCCTGGGTCCGATGACCGTGTTCGGCCACGACGACGCGCCGCACGGCCACATGCACCTGAAGCTCGAGAACGTGCGGGTGCCGAAGGAGAACATCCTCCTGGGCGAAGGCCGCGGCTTCGAGATCAGCCAGGTCCGCCTCGGTCCCGGCCGCATCCACCACTGCATGCGCTCGATCGGCCAGGCCGAGCGCGCCCTCGACCTGATGGTCAAGCGCGCCTCGACCCGCACCGCGTTCGGCAAGCCGATCATCCAGCTCGGCAAGAACCTCGAGGTCGTGGCCCGCGCCCGCATCGAGATCGAGGCGATGCGGCTGATGGTGCTGAAGGCGGCCCGCGCGATGGACGTGATGGGCAACCGCGAAGCGCGCGTCTGGGTCTCCATGGTGAAGGCCATGGTTCCCGAGCGGGTCTGCCAGATCATCGACCAGGCGATCCAGATGCACGGCGCCACCGGCGTCTCGCAGTGGACGCCGCTCGCCGGCATGTACACCAGCCAGCGCACGCTGCGCATCGCCGACGGCCCGGATGAGGTCCACCACATGGTTGTCGGCCGCGCCGAGCTCACCCGGCACTGACGCGCCTGTCACCGGTCGCTTGCTTCGACGCCAGCGGCCGGCGCACGGTGAAGTTTTCATGACGCGAGGCGCCCGCCGCTTGACCGAGCGGCGGGCGTGCTCGTAGCGGCTCTCGCATGGCCGCTAGCGCGCGCATTGATGGTGACTACGACCTGGCCGTGGTGGGCGCGGGCATCGTCGGCTTGGCGCACGCCTATGCGGCGGCGAGGCGCGGCGCGCGCGTGGTGGTGATCGAGCGCGACCTTGCCGCCAACGGCGCCTCGATCCGCAACTTCGGCTTCATCACCGTCACCGGCCAGGCGCGTGGCGACGTTTGGCGCCTCGCCATGCGCACCCGCGACCTCTGGGCCGACATCGCGCCGGCCGCCGGCGTCCCGATCGAGCACCACGGACTGGTGCTGACGCTGCGCCGGCCGGAATCGGTCGCCGTCGCCGAGGCGTTCCTGGCCACCGAGATGGGCGAGGCCTGCGAGTTGCTCGACGCCGCCGCCCTCGCCGCCCGCCATCCCGAGCTCGCCGCCCCGGACACGCTGGGTGCGCTCGCCAGCCCGCACGAGCTGCGCGTGGAATCGCGCGCCGCGTTGCCGCGGCTCGCCGCCTGGCTGGCGGAAACCCACCGCGTCGACTTCCGGTTCGGCGCGGCGGCGCTGGGCGTCGAGCCGCCGCTGATGCGCACCTCGCGCGGCGACGTCCGCGCGCGGCGAGCGGTGCTCTGCCCGGGCGACGACTTCTCGGGCCTGTTCCCCGAGCGCCTCGCCGCCTTCAACCTGACGCGCTGCCGGCTCTCGATGCTGCGGCTCGCTGACCCGGGCTTCCGCCTGCCGGCCGGCGTGATGTCGGACCTCGGCCTCGTGCGCTACGCGGGATACTCGGCCTTGCCCGAAGCCGAGGCGCTGCGCCGGCGGTTGGAGGCCGAGCAGGCGCGGCATCTGGCCAACGGCGTCCACCTGATCGCCGTGCAGAGCGCCGACGGCAGCCTGGTGGTCGGCGACAGCCACCACTATGGCGAGGCCCCTTCCCCATTCGCGCCGGCCGAGGCCGAGGCGCTGATCCTGGACGAGTACCAGCGCGCCACCGGCCGCGCGCCGCCGCCGGTGGTCGAGCGCTGGACCGGGACCTACGCGGTAGCGCAGGACCGCACCTGGCTGGTCGACGCGCCGTCGGACGACGTCCGGCTGGTGCTGGTCACTGCCGGCTGCGGCGCCTCGATCGGCTTCGGGCTTGGCGAGCAAGTGATGGCGTCGTTCCTGGGAGCCCAATCATGAATGCGAAGGCGGAGGCGGCATGCTGACCGGCGCGATCAAGGCGGTGGTGTTCGACTGGGCCGGCACGATGGTGGATTTCGGCTGCATGGCCCCGGTCGACGCGCTGATCGAGGCGTACGCCGGCGAGGGCGTGGTCATCGTCCCGTCCGAGGCGCGCGCCGACATGGGCCGCGCCAAGCGGGATCATGTCCGTGCGCTGATGACCATGCCGCGCATCGCGGCCGAGTGGACGCGCGAGAAGGGCGCCCCGCCGACCGAGGCCGACGGCGACCGGCTGTTCGCGGCGCTGGAGCCGTTGATGCGGGTGCAGGCCGCCCGCTGCGCCGACCTGATCCCGGGCGCGGTCGAGCTGGCGACGCAGCTCAGGGCGCAGGGCGTGAAGATCGGCTCGTGCACCGGCTACACGCGCCCGATGATGACCGAGGTGGCGCCGCGCGCCGCCGCGCAGGGCTACGCCCCGGACGTTATCGTCTGCGCCGGCGAGACCCCGTCCGGTCGGCCCTCGCCGCTGATGCTGTGGCAGGCGCTGGTGACCGTCGACGCCTGGCCGGCGTGGGAATGCGTGAAGGTCGACGACGCCGAGGTCGGGATCGGCGAGGGCCGCGCCGCCGGCTGCTGGACGATCGGCGTCGCCGCCTCCGGCAACGGCGTCGGCCTAAGCCTGCAGGAATTCGAGGCGCTGCCTCTGGCCGGACGCCGCGCGCTGGCGGCGGACGCCGGCCGCGCGCTGAGCGCGGCAGGCGCCGACTACGTCGTCGACACCGTGGCCGATCTCCAGCCGGCGCTCGAGGCGATCGCCCAGCGCATCCGCGCGGGCAAGCGGCCGCCCGCCGCCTAGGGCCATAGCCGGCGCCGCGCCGTCATCAATCTGTGTCGGAACCGCCCCGAGATCGGCTCGCTGCCGACCGTTCACGACGCATAGGTTGCAGGGCTCGCGCCCCTGAACCCTGGCTGTTCGCGCCGCCAACAAGCGTCACAATAGCGTCGCGATTTATTCAACCCGGTGAAGTATTTGCATCACGGGAGCGTCACGCGAGGACGCCATAGATCACCACCGTAGCTGTTCGCCCGCTTACCTCTCATCAGGGCCGGTTCTGGCGTGCGCTGCAGGGGCGGGACAGCCCCACGCGCCGCCGGGCGGTCCCAGGGCGACGCGTCGGGGGATGTCATGAAAGCAAAATACCTTCTGTCTTGCGCCGCCGCGGCGATCCTGAGCAGCGGCGCGCTCGCCGCTCACGCGGCCGACGCCAACGCGGAGGCCGCCGCCGGCCCGGTCTCCACGGTCACCGCGACCGATACCGCGGCGGCCGCGGCCGACACCACCTCGGCGGTCGGCGACATCATTGTGACGGCGCAGCGCCGCTCGGAGAACGTCCAGGCCGTGCCGATGACGCTGACGGCGATCACCACCAAGACGATCTCGCAGCAGAACATCGAGACGCTCGACGACATCGTCAAATACACGCCCAACGTCGCCTTCGGCGGCAACGGCCCGGGCCAGGGCGTGATCTTCATGCGGGGCTTGAGCGCCGGCGTGCAGGGCCAGCAGTCCAGCGCCACGATCGCCACCTTCCCGAACGTCGCGCTCTACCTCGACGACCAGTCGATGCAGTTCCCGGGTCGCAACGTCGACGTCTACACGGTGGACCTCGACCGCATCGAGGTGCTGGAGGGCCCGCAGGGGACCCTGTTCGGCGGCGGCGCCCAGGCCGGCGCGATCCGCTACATCACCAACAAGCCCGACCTCAACGTGTTCTCGGGCAGCGCTGAAGTGTCGTACGGCGGCACCGCCGGCGGCGGCGCCAACTACTCCGGCAACTTCATCGTCAACATCCCGCTGGTGAAGGACAAGCTGGCCCTGCGCGCCGTGGTCTACGACGATCACCGCGGCGGCTACATCACCAACGTGGCGAGCACCTTCACGCGCTCGAACCAGGACCTCGGCAACACCTACTTCAACATCCATCCGAACGGGGCGGGGACCTGCCCCAACGGCCTGCCGGCCGGCGGCCCGAAGAACCTCTGCACGATCCCGGGCCTGCCGCAGGGGAACAACTTCCAGCTGGCCGGCGCCAACTCCAATCCGACCACCTACCAGGGCGCGCGCTTCTCGCTGAAGTGGCAGGTGAACGACGACTGGGACGTCCTGATCACCCAGACCTTCCAGGACCTCGACGCCGAGGGCATCTCGGAAGCCTACCCGATCGGCTCCGATTTCCAGCAGCTCGGCCCGATGGAGATCACCGCGTTCAGCCCGTCGTTCGACCGCGACAACTGGCAGAACACGTCGTGGACCGTGAACGGCAAGCTAGGTCCGATCCACGCGATCTACACCGGCGGCTGGACCAAGCGTCACATCGACCAGCAGAACGACTACACGAACTACACGCGCTCGGTGGACGGCGCCTACTACACCTGCACGGGCGGCGTGAACGGCCTGCTGGGATCCGGCCCCCCGACTTGCTTCTCGCCGATCTCCAGCTGGCGCGACATCGTCGACAACACGCACCTCTCCAACGAATTCAGGTTCACGACGCCGGACGACTGGCGGATCCGCGGCATCGCCGGGGTCTACCAGGAGAACTTCCGCATCTACGACAACATGAACTTCAACTACAAAACCATCCCGGACTGCAGCCCGCAGAACCTGACGATCGCGCAGGCGGGCGGCCAGCCCTGCCTTGCCAACGTGCGTCCGGCGCCCGGCTCGACGATGAACGACCCGAGCATCCGCAGCGCCACAACCGCGTTCGGCGAGGACACCCAGCGCGGCTACGATCAGCTGGCGTTCTTCGGATCGGTCGACTTCGATATCATCCCGCACGTGCTGACTGTCAGTGGCGGGACGAGATGGTATCAGTACAAGGAGTTCCTGACCGGCTCGCAGTATTCGACCGGCGGCTCGTGCCTGAACGTTCCGAACGGCTTCTGCGGCGGCAACGGGGCCGGCGGCACCGTCAACATCGACGCGGCCCACGACCGGGCCACCTACTCCGGCTTCAAGAGCCGCGCCAACATCACCTGGCGCGTCAACCAGGACATCATGACCTACTTCACCTACTCGGAGGGCTTCCGTCCGGGCGGGTTCAACCGGTCGGTCAGCGCCGTGGCGCCCGGCGTGGGCGGCATCCCCCAGTTCGAGAAGCCCAACAGCTACGCGCCGGACTCGCTCACCAACTACGAGTGGGGCATCAAGAGCCAGTGGTTCGACCACCGCCTGCTGGTCAATCTCACCGGCTACCACATGCTGTGGTCTGACGTTCAGCTGCTGTTCTTCAACCCGACCGAGCTGGGCAACACCACCTTCGGCATCAACGGCCCTGACTATTCGATCAACGGCGGCGAGATCCAGGTCGACGCCAAGGTCATGGAAGGGCTGACGATTGACGGCTCGGCCACCTACAACGACGCGACGCAAGTCACCTCGCCCTGCCTGAAGGGCAACATCCCGGGCAGCCCGGTGAATGGCCAGTGCATCACCCAGGTCATGCAGAAGGGGGTCGGCCTGGCGCCGTTCCAGAACCCGTTCGGCGCGCTGGGCACCGTGCCGGCCTTCTCGCCGAAGTTCGAAGGCTCGCTGCGCGCCCGCTACGACTGGGACGTCGGCATCGCGGGCTACAAGGCCTACGTGCAGGGCGGCCTGCGGTACATGGGCAGCATGTTCAACCAGCCGGCCACCTATGCCTCCGGGGTCGGCGTGACCGTGCCGAACACCACGCTGCTGCGCTTCGAGATGCCTGCCTACACCACCTTCGATCTGGCGATCGGCGTCACCAAGGACAACTGGAACGCCGAGCTCTACACCGAGAACCTGACCAACTCGCACGCCAGCACGCTGACCAACTCCGAGCAGTTCATCATCGCGAACGTGCCCCTGAGGCCGCGCATCATCATGCTGAAGCTGGGCGCCAGCTTCTGATCTTCGTTTTATGCTAGGAGGGTGCGGCGGCGGCGACGCCCGCCGCACCCTCCGCCTTCCCACGTGACATGGACTCGCCTGCCGCCACCTCGCCCTCGTCGACCGTGGAGCCGGAGCTTCGCCGGCTGCGCGCGCTGCAGCGGGACGGCCGTCACGACGAGGCGTTGCTGGGCGTCGAGGCGCTGCTC
>Ga0134126_10001071_pt1 | contig 34661 bp, 23 predicted proteins | sample KB31752_FD_96881 | JGI IMG/M metagenome (GOLD analysis project Ga0134126, IMG submission 96881) | Terrestrial soil microbial communities with excess Nitrogen fertilizer from Kellogg Biological Station, Michigan, USA - KB3-175-2 | ecosystem: Environmental > Terrestrial > Soil > Unclassified ...
CGTGGATGAGGAAGAGCGTAAAAAGGCATTTGGCGCTCTTCCTCAACCACAAAAGATGCTCTAACTCAGCCTTCTCCGCACTTGTGTAGATACCAATGCCCCCGAGTACAGGGGAGAGGGGAGTTAGGGACAGGCAAAGGAGAACAGGATTCACGAAGCCGGTTGAGGAGATTGTTCGCTATTCGCTACGATAGATAAGGAGGCCCGTGCCTGAATCGGCGAGGAGGTCATCATGCGTGCCTGGCGTCTGCTGTCCTTGCTTCTTCCACTTATTGCCTTCGGCTGCTCGACCAAGGCGGCCCCGGAGCCGCTGTGGATCGGTCAGCTGTTGCCGCTTGAGGGACCAAACCGCACAATCGGTCAGCACGCCCGTCAGGGCGTCGAGCAGGCCGTCGCCGAGTCGCGCGCGGCCGAGCAGACCGTCGCCGGTCATCCGCTCGCCGTCCTGCATGTCGATAGCCGTGGCGATCCCGCGACGGTACAGGCCGAGACCGTGCGCCTGCTCACGGTCAACCGAGCGTCCGCTCTCATGGCCGATTTCGACGCGACGCTGACGGAGCGCTTACTGCGCGAGAATCATTCGTATGGGGTGCCCGTGGTGGTGCCTGGTGCGTTGCCGGGGGCCGCCGATGCGAAGGCGGTCGTTTCTCTGGGTGTGCCTCCGGCGGTGCGCGGCCGACTGCTGGCCCAGTACGCTTCCGTGGATTTGCATCTGCATCGCGCCGCTGTCTTGACGGACAGCCGCCATCCGATCGCCTCCGCCTTGGCCGCCGCCTTCATCAAAGCCTGGCCGCGTAAGGGCGATAGCAGCATCGAGGAATGGACCTACACCACCGTCGCCGAGCGTGATGAACGCATCACGCGTCTGATTCAGGCCGCTCCGACGGTCGTTTTGCTGGCCTGTCCGTTGTCCGATCTCCGCGCGCTCCGCCCTCGGTTGGCCACCGCTCTTCCCAAGGCTCCGTTGCTCCACGGCGGCGAAGATGGCGGCGTTTCGCCGCTGCAAGCCGAACTGGAAACGCATGCCGACATCTACCTGGCCACCGCCTACAGTGCCGATCACCTGACCGAGTCTGGCCGCGACTTCGCACGCCGCTATGAGGAGCGTTTCCACGAGTCGCCCGATCTCTATGCTGCCCAGACCTATGACGCGACCCGTCTGCTGTTCGACGCCATGCAGCGAGCCGGCAATGCCAGCAAGGAAGCTCTGGTAAAAGAAATATCTCACTTGGAGCAGTTCGACAGCGTGACGGGGCCGGTGCGCTGGAAGGATCGCCAGCCGCGCCGTCGCGTCTTCCTCATCGCCCTGAAGAACAATCGAGCAAAGGTCGTTCGGACAATCGAGCCGGACGACAATTGACCTGCCCTTCCTCGTCGTGCCCGAAGCGGATACAATGAAGGAGTGTTGGGAACCGGCAATTCTCACAAACAAGGGGGCGACTTGGTATCGACCGGGTAAGTTGAGGTGCAGATGGCGTGTCGTGGTTGACTAGATGGCCACGTAAAAATCTAGTCGCACAATTAACTGCTGAACCGCAGTTGACTCTGGCGGCCTAATAACGGCTGCCCCGTGTCCGGGAGCTTCGCCTGAGAGGTCTCGGCTCGGTTGCCAAATCAGGCTCGCGGTCACCAGAAGGCGGTCTTTCGGGACCGACTGTACCGGCGGCGGTGACAGCTAGATTTACAGCTGGTTAGTCTTTCGGACATCCCGCTTGTCGGAGATCCGAAGGACGAACGTGCCAAGCGAAGCCGCAAGGCTTCGGCTCGACAAAAAAAGATGAGCTACACACGTAGAAGTTTGCACTGAGATGCCACGGGACCGGGGTTCAATTCCCCGCGCCTCCACTTTCTCTCACAAGAAGCCCTTCGGCACCGCTGTCGAAGGGCTTCTTCCTTTCGTCTCGTTGTTTCCGCCCTCCCCACCCGGTACAATCCCTATACTTCCCGAGCGTTCGTTCCTGCCATTATTGGGAGATGCCACGGTGAAATATCGCTATTTACTCCCTCTTCTTTGTTGCTCTCTCGTGTTCGCGATCCCGCCTGCGCGGGCGGCGGATGCCTTCCCTCTCGTCGATGGAGATCGCGTCGTGTTGGTTGGCAGCACGCTCATCGAACGCGAGCAGCGTTACGGCTACTGGGAGACGGCTCTGACGCGGCGTTATCCCGATAAGTCCATCACCTTCCGCAATCTCGGCTGGAGCGGCGACACGGTGTTCGGCGATGCTCGCGCCGGCTTCGGTAGCACCGCCGATGGCTTCCGCCAACTAAAAGAACACGTCCTCGCCCTCAAACCAACGGTCCTTATCATCGGCTACGGCACGAATGAATCGTTCGCGGGACCAAAGGGATTGCCGCACTTCGTCAAGGGCTTGGAGACGCTGCTGGATACGTTCGCCCCAACAAAGGCACGCATCATTTTGCTCTCTCCATTGAAGCAGGAAAACCTTGGCCAGCCGCTGCCCGATCCGAAGGAGCAGAACGAGAACCTGCGCCTGTACGCCGACGCCATCCGCGACACGGCGAAGAAGCGCGACCATCTCTTTGTCGATCTGTACGACCAACTCGGCAAGGAGAAGAAACACCTGACCGACAATGGCATCCATCTGACTCCCTGGGGTTACTGGCGTTCCGCACCGGTCCTCGAAGACGGTCTTGGTTTACCCACGGTGGCAGACATCAAGATCAACCCACCCCCGCTAACGAATGACGGAAATACCATCACGGCGCATCGCAGCCGGGTAACGGCCCCGATGCTCCCTCTCCCACCTCAACCGTCCGACAGCGTGCCCTCTCCGCTTGCTGCCGCCGGCTTCGTAGTACGTGTCAAGGGACTGTCAGCGGAGGAATACATACTCAACATTGACGGCAAACCCGTCGCCCAAGCGCCCGCGAAGGACTGGGCCAAGGGGGTGGCCATTTCTAAGGGGCCGGACTTCGAGCGAGCCGAGCGCCTTCGGCAAACCATCATCGCCAAGAATCGCCTTTATTTCTACCGCTGGCGTCCGGAAAACGTGACGTATCTGTTCGGCTTTCGCAAGCACGAACAGGGACAGAACGCTCGTGAAATCCCGCAGTTCGATCCCCTGATCGCCGAGAAGGAGAAAGAAATCGCCAAGCTGCGCGTGCCGGTCGGCCATACCTATGAACTAAAAGCGACCAAGAAAAAGTAAGAGGCACGAACCTTTTGGCCAGCCCGCAGCGCCAGCAAGGGAAGTCCCTTGCTGGCGCTGCGGGCTGGCCAAAAGGTTCGTGCCTCTAAGCGCGCCGCGCCAAGCACTCTTGTAAATTCCCGTTAACATTCAGGACAATGTTTATCTCCTGTGTTAACGGGGTTTACACTCGGGATCGTTCACGCCGCCTCTTAAGGACGTGCGCCGATACGAATAAATACATATCCATCTTAGTTTTACGGCAATTCTCGCCTCGCCTGAACTGCTCGCATACGGCGTCATCGGCCGAAAAAACGCTCTGGCATCTCCTTTGCTTTAATCACAATCGTTCCCACGAACGAAATCTGTTTCGGTGTCATCTTCCTCCCCTCGACTCGGAACATTGTCCGTCGTCCAACACCCATCCACGGAACAGGGGATTGCATCATGTGCGGCATCATCGGATATGTGGGCTATCGAGAAGCAGAGCCAGTCCTGGTTGAGGGACTGCGACGGCTGGAGTATCGCGGCTATGACAGCGCCGGCGTGGCGACACTGACCGGCTCGCATCTGCACGTCCGCAAACGCGCCGGCCGCATCGCCGAGTTGGCCGCGCATCTGACGCAGCAACCGGCTCCCGGTCGCGTCGGCATCGGCCACACGCGCTGGGCCACCCACGGCGCACCGACCGACCGCAATGCCCATCCGCACGTCGGCGGCAACGGCCGCGTCGTCGTCGTCCATAACGGCGTCATCGAGAATTACACCACCCTCAAGAGTGAGTTGCAGGAAGAGGGGGTCGTCTTCCATAGCGATACCGATACTGAGGTCATCGCCCACCTTATCGCTCGCCATCTCGATGGCGATTTGACCGAGGCCGTGATGCGCGTCCTGCCGCTGCTCAAAGGCACTTACGGCATCGCCGCCTTGAGCCTCGATGAGCCAAACATTCTGGTCGGCGCTCGTCTGGGCAGCCCGCTGGTGCTTGGACTCAGCGAAGGCGAGTGTTTTCTGGCCAGCGATCCGACCGCCCTGGCCGGCTACGCCGACAAGGTGGTTTATCTCGACGATCAGCAAGTGTGCGTGCTGGCCCCCGAATACTGGCGCATCCTCAATCGGCAGCGTGTGGCCATCGAAGCATCCATCCACACACTGGAAACGACGACGAGCGACATCGATTCGGGCGAGTATGAACACTTCATGCTCAAGGAGATTTACGAGCAGCCCGAAGCGCTGGAGAACGCCTTGCGCGGCCGGCTCGACGATGTCGAAGGCTGTGCCCACTTCGGCGGTTTGAACATCGATCCGCAGCGACTGCGTCAGGTGGAACGCATCATTCTGACGGCGTGCGGCACGAGCTATCACGCGGCGCTGGTCGGTGAATATCTCTTTGAGGAATTCGCCCGCATCCCCGTCGAGGTCGAATACGCCAGCGAGTTCCGCTATCGCAATCCGCCTATCGACAAGAACACCATCGTCATCGCTCTGACGCAATCGGGCGAGACGGCCGACACGCTGGCGGCCGTGCGTGAGTCCAAGCGCAAGGGTCATCCGACATTGGCACTCTGCAATGTGGTCGGTTCGAGCATTGCACGCGAGGCCGACGGCGGCGTCTACCTTCACGCCGGTCCCGAAATCGGCGTGGCCAGCACCAAGGCATTCACCAATCAGGTTGCCGTCCTTGCCATGCTCGCCCTCTACCTCGGACGCACCCGCCACTTATCGAGCCTGCAAGGTCTTCGCATGGTCAAGGAATTGCAAGCCATGCCGGACCTCCTCCGCCGCACGCTCGACTGCCACGAGCAGGTGAAACGCATCGCGGAAAAATATGTGGATGTGAGAAACATTCTCTATCTGGGCCGGCAATATCTCTTCCCGGCGGCGCTGGAGGGCGCTCTGAAGTTGAAGGAGATCAGCTACATCCACGCCGAGGGCTATCCGGCCGCCGAGATGAAGCACGGCCCCATTGCTCTGGTCGATGCGGACACGCCGACGGTCTTCCTCATTCCGCGCGGCGGCGTCTACGAGAAGGTGCTGAGCAACCTCGAAGAGATCAAGGCGCGCGGCGGTCCGGTCATCGCCGTGGCGACCGAGGGCGACACGGCGACAGCCGGCCGGGCCGACGACGTGATTTACATCCCCGAAACCCCCGACTATCTGCAACCGCTCGTGTCCGTGGTGCCGCTGCAATTGCTGGCCTATCACATCGCGCTCTTGCGCGGCTGCGATGTGGACAAGCCGCGCAACCTGGCCAAGAGCGTCACGGTGGAGTGATTACCAGCCCGCAGCGCAAGCAAGGGAACCCTTGCTTGCGCTGCGGGCTAGCGAGAAGAGGAGAGAATCCCATGCGTATTTGCATATTTGAAGATGCGGGCGTGAACAGCCTGCAACCGTTGACATCGACCCGGCCAGCGTTCGAGCTTCGTTGTGGCGCCGCTTCGCTGCTGGAACGACAGGAACGCATCACGCCGGCTCCTGCGACCGCAGCCCTCGTGCGCTCCGAATTGGCCGACCTGTGCCGGCGGAATCATCCCCATCTGAAGGTCAATGCGGAGGACTGGATCGAGGAGATCGCCGGTCGGGAACTCGTCACGCTGGTCAATGCACGCTGGCTGGCGCTGGGCGAGGACATGGTCCTACCGAGTACCACGGCGATTGGTCTGGTGGGCGAGCAGGTTGCCTATGTGGTCGTGCCGGCGGAGAAGATTCGTGGTCTGACGCTGGGCAATCTATCATGGCGGTTGGCCGAGTGGCGGGGCACCCTGCCGCAGCGAACGGCCGGCGGACGCATGATCGATTATCCGTGGGATCTGATCGAACACAACGGCGCGGCCCTGGCCGACGATTATCAGCACTGGTGGAAGGCAGGCGTGCCGGAGGCGCGGGACGTCAGCCTCAGCGGTCCCGCCGAGCGCTGCCTGATCGCGCACACGGCCCACATCGAGCCGATGGTTCACATCAATACGACCCATGGGCCGGTGCTTATCGACAAGGGCGCGGTGGTCCACGCCTTCAGCCGCCTTGAGGGACCGTGCTATATCGGCGTCGAAACGCGCGTGCAGAGCGCTCGCATCCACGGCGGCAGCATCGGGCCGCAATGTCGCATCGGCGGCGAGATCGAAGCCAGTATCGTTCACGGCCATAGCAACAAGGCGCACGATGGTTTCCTGGGACACTCGTATATCGGTGAATGGGTCAACCTCGGCGCCGGCACGCAAACGAGCGATCTACGAACCGATTACGGCCCCATTCGCATGATGGTCAATGGCCAGATGATCGATACGGGCCTGATGAAAATCGGCTCCTTCATCGGCGATCATACCAAGACCAGTATGAACACGCTGTTCAACACCGGCACGCTGATTGGCGCCTTCACTCAGTTGCTGACCTCCGGCGAACTACTGCCGCGCGTCGTGCCGTCGTTCTGTCGTTATGGACGCGGCCGACTGCACGAACGCAACGGTTTACGCGAGATGTTCGCCACGGCGGCGACCGTGATGGCGCGACGCCGGCATGAATGGAGCGAAATACACTCGGAATTGTTCTTCAATTTGTTCGACCAAACCGCGTCCGAGCGGCGGCAAGTTCTCCGCGACGGCGAGCAGGGGCGTCTGCGCCGCGTCGTCTGAGACGTTGCCCATGTCCACCGATGAACACAGTGGAGGGACGGAAGATTCAGGCGGGAAAAAGACCATTACTTTAATGATGGCTCCACGGGCCCTGCCTGACTTCGGTCTCTCGCTGTGTTCATCGGTGGGCATCGCCATACCGAATCGAAAGTATCAACTAGCGGCACTAACTTTATGGGCGAACGGCCGGCATAAGCCGGCCGTTCGCCCTGTTGTTTTTGCCCTGCACCAGCCGGCTTACGCCGGCCGTTGCCCTGTTGTTCGCGCGGTCTTTTTTCCTTTTGTTACTTGGCAGGCGTTCGGGGTAGACTAGCATTTGGAGGGTTTTCGTCGGTCAGGATGACTTCCTCGTTTCAAATGGCGGCGCGGGCGCTTTTTCTACCCGGCACGGCACAATATCCCCAAAGCAGGCCAAGCCATGGACCGCGGCGATCGAATACGTCAGATCATTGATGAACTCCGCAAAAATAAAGCAGATCCGAGCGAGGAGCGGATTGCGCAACTCATCGCGGAGAATCCAGACTTGGCACCCGAACTGGAACAGGAACTGAGGAGCCTTACCCCGTTTGAATGCCCTGTCGCCACGCCGGACGACTCACCAGCTAACCCGTTACCAGCCCACCTCGCCGTTCGATACGACGACGATGTGGCTCTGGGTGCGCGGATCGGTCCTTACAAGCTCCTGCAAAAGCTGGGAGAAGGCGGCATGGGCGTGGTCTACCACGCGATGCAGATAGACGGCGTTCGCCGCGATGTGGCGCTGAAGCTCATCCGCGCAGGTATGGACTCCACGGAGGTTCTGACCCGATTCGAGCAGGAACGGCAAGCGCTGGCGATGATGAACCATCCCAACATCGCCAAAGTTCTCGATGCGGGCGTCACCTGTGCAGGCCGGCCCTTTTTCGTCATGGAACTGATCAAAGGCATCCCCATCAGCAAGTACTGCGACCAGGAGCGTCTGACGCCGAGGGAGCGGCTGGAACTATTCGTGCCCGTCTGCCAGGCGGTGCAACATGCCCACCAGAAGGGAATCATCCACCGCGACTTGAAATCGTCCAACGTGTTGATCGCCCTGGAGGATGGCCGGGCGCAGCCCAAGGTGATCGACTTTGGCGTCGCCAAGGCAACGGGTCCAAAGCTGACGGAGAACACGCTCTTCACCGAACTGGGGAGGATCATCGGCACGATCGAGTGCATGGCCCCAGAGCAGGCGGAATTGACCAACCTCGACATCGACACGCGAGCCGACGTTTATTCGCTCGGCGTGCTGCTCTACCAATTGTTGACGGGTAGCACCCCCTTCCCTCACTTGCAGTTGCACAGCGCCACGTATACGGAAATGTTGCGGATAATCCGGGAGGACGAACCCTCCAGGCCCAGCACCAAGCTGTCGTCATCGAGGGAACTGCCGGCAATCGCCTTCAAGCGGAACCTGGAGCCGAAGCGCTTGACGAAAATGGTGCGCGGCGAGTTGGACTGGATCGTGATGAAATGCCTGGAAAAAGTGCGCGGCCGGCGCTACGAAACGGCCAACGGCTTGTGCCGAGATATTCAGCACTACCTGAAGGATGAGCCGGTGGAAGCACGGCCTCCGTCGCGGCTGTACCTGCTGGGCAAATTCCTGCGCCGGCACAAAGTGGGACTTGGGTTTTTCACGCTCGCGCTCGCCACGGCCCTTCTGGTGATTTGGCTCCGCTACGACACCGTGGCCAAGGAACGGGACTTGACTCAATCGCACAACGCGTCGTTGGCCATCGAGCGAGACTTAACCCGATCCCAACGCGACGAGGCCATCCGCCAGGAAGGGATCGCCAAGGAAATGGCGGAGGAGGCCAAGGAAAGCCTGCGACTGGCTCAGTCCGTCATGGCCCAGTTCGCCGTCACCCTGCAAAGTCCGCTTGCCCAGGGGTATATTCAGGCGGCTTCGCGGAAGGAAGAACAGCAAGTGGCCGGCCAACTCCAGGCAGAGGCTCCCGGTCTGGCCGGACTGGTTCCCCTTCGGGCGGAGCGGGCACGGACCTCGGGGAGACTGGGCGAGTTTCTCGCCGAGAGCGGTCCCACGCCCGAAGCCGTGCGCCAATTTGAAGAAGTCCGGGCCATGCTTGAGCCACTTGTTAAGAAACAGCCGGAGGTAGCCGCCTATCAGCGCGCCTTGGCCACCACTTATAACAATCTCGGCAGTCTGTACCGCGATGAGGGACGAGCGGCCCCGGCGGAGAAGGCGTATCGACGGGCAATGGAGATTCGCCAGCGGTTAATCCAGGCCGATCCCAAGGACATCGATAGTCGAGAGGGTTTAGCCGGGGCCGAGGGCAATTTGGCGATCCTCTACGAATACACCGGGCGGCTGAAGGAGGCCCTGGCCGCCTACCGTCGCACGATGAATGCCTTTGAGGCGCTCGTCGCCGCCCGTCCCGAGGCGGCCGACGCTCACACGGGGCTGGCCACGACCTGCGGCAACCTGGGCGTCCTGCTCCATCACCTCGGCCAACTGGACGAGGCCGAGAGTATCTACACGAAGGGATTGACCGTCCGCCGCGAACTGGTACGCCAACATCCTCACGAGATACGCTATCGCCAGCACGTCGCGGTCAGCCTCGGCAACTTGGCCAACCTGTATCTGGATGTCGGCCGCCTCAAGGAAGCGGCGGATGCCTACGGAAAAGCCATCGAACTGCAACGGAAGCTCGTCGAAGATCATCCGTTCGTGACGGCCTACGTCTACGAATTGGCTCAGAGCCTCAACAATCTCAGCATCTTCCACGCCGAAACGGGCTGGGCCAGCAAAGCGGAGGCGCCGCTGCGCGAGGCCGTGCGGCTGCGCGAGCGCCTGGCAAGCGACAACCCCAGCGTCGATAAGTACCGCTACGACTTGGCCGGAGGATACAACAACCTCGGCCTGTTGTGCAGTTCCCTCGGCAAGACGACAGAGGCGGAGGAGTTGTACCAGAAGGCTCTGGGGCGTGCCGAGCAGCTGACGAAGGAGCGGCCGGAACGCCGGGCTTACGCCCAACAACTGTCCCAACTGGAGACGAACCGAGCCAACCTCTTCGCCAAAACCGGACGCCCCGACAAGGCCGGCCCCTGCTACCGGAAGGCTTTCGACCTGCGCAAGAAGCTGGCCGACGACCACCCAAACATTCCCGAGTATCAGGTTGAGTTGGCCCAGAGCCACAACAACTTCGGCACCTTCCACGACGCTGTCGGTGACGCGGACAAAGCCGAACAGGCGTATCGCGCCGCATCGCGGATCTATCAGCGGCTTGTGAAAACCTACCCGATGGTGCCCGAGTATCGCCGTCTGTTGGCCAACAGTTCCAACAACCTGGGTGTCTTTCACTACAAGGCCGGCCGAATGGACGAGGCCGAGACGGCCTACAAACAGGCGCTCGAATGCCGTCGCGAATTGACCCTCCAGACGCCTGCGGCGCGGACCTATCAGCATGATCTCGCCAAGAGCCACAACAACCTGGCACTCCTCTATGCCCGGACGCGGCGGCCGGACAAGGCCGAGCAATCCTTCCGGGAGGCCATTCGCATCGGCGAGGAACTTGGCTCCAAGGGAGCGACCGCCGAGGATCGGGCCACGCTGGCGTGGGGTCATGGCAACCTCGGCGTACTCTATTCGCAGTTGAAGCAGACCACCGACGCGGAGGCCAGCTACCGGCGGGCCATCGATCTCTTCAAGGAGTTGAGCCGCCAGCAGCCCGACGTTCCCGGTTTCGCCGTCAGCCTCGGCCTGCACACGCTCAACCTGGCGCGGCTCCTGCGCGACCATGCCGGGCCGGAGCCGTCCCTGAGTTGGTACGGTAAGGGGATCGACATTCTTGAACCGCTGCTTCAGAAGGGCGGGAAAAATATGATGGCGCGGGTTCAGTTGCGCAAGGCGTACAGCGGCCGTGCCAACGCCCTGATCGAGTTGAAACGCTACAAGGAATCTCTACCCGATTGGGATCGGGCGATCGAGTTGGAGCAGGGACCGTTCGTGTTTGCGTTGCGGCTGGACCGAGCGACGACCTGGTCTCAAGTGGGCGAACACGCCAAGGCGGCGAGCGAGGCCGACAACTTGGCGACCCAGGTGAAAGTCGGCGGCCCGCTGCTCCTTTACGGGGCGGCGACCGTCTATGCCGGCGCGTTTTCCGCCGTTCGCAAAGACACGATCTTGGATAAGGCCGATCGGGACAAAGTTGCCGAACGCTATGCCGTTCGCGCGGTCGAACTGCTAGGCCAAGCTCACGTCAGCGGGTTCTTCAAGAACACCGCTGCGGTTGATCGACTGAGAACGGACGACCGGTTGGCTCCGCTCCGATCGCGCACCGACTTCCAGAAATTGATGGCGACAGTGAGACACTAGTCCTTCGGCTTCATCCCGCTCCTGAGTGGTCAGCGGCTGGCCGGATTCCTGGCGGTCGAGAAGTGTCTGCAAGCGGGCGGCGACAGCGTCCGGCAACTGGAATCGGACCAGATCGGCGGGCAGATCAACTTCAAGGGTCAAGGTCATGGAAACCGCCGTATGCGGTAAACATAACTATTGTACCATCCCGTTCGCACGGTCAATCGCGTAGCTGGCCGAATCTGCGCACGCCGCACAGCTAGGATTGTTCGCTGGGTCAATGAAATCTCACGGCACTTCTCTGTCAAGCGAAATCCCTAAGCGAATGAATTGCCGGTTCGCAGCGCGAAAACGCGAGTGGGGGCTTGAAATCCATCGTCCGAACCGCCAATCTAGCCAAGATTACTTTGCCGATCTCGACTCAAGCGGAGCCGATGCGATGGCGGAGCCGACCAGCATCACCACAACGTCCCCGTCTCCTGCCGGCGTCTCCGGCGCGGAGACGCCCAAGCACGAACCCTATGTACCCGATGCGGCAAACATGCACGAATTCACCTGGCAAGCCGTCTTGCTCGGTGCGGGGTTGGGCATTCTCTTCGGCGCGTCCTCGTTGTATCTGCTGCTCAAGGTCGGTATGACCGTCTCGGCATCAGTGCCCATCGCGGTGCTATCGATCACGCTGTTTCGTGCCTTTTCGCAAGCGTTCGGGTTTCGCCGCGCGACGATTCTGGAAAACAACATCGTGCAGACAACCGGCTCGGCCGGCGAGTCGATCGCTTTCGGTGTCGGTGTCACCATGCCGGCCTTGCTGCTGCTCGGCTTCGAGATGCACTGGATTCGCGTGATGACCGTGTCCGTGCTAGGCGGCTTGCTCGGCGTTTTGATGATGATTCCGCTGCGCCGCGCCTTCATCGTCAAGCAACATGGCAAACTGCCGTACCCAGAGGGAACTGCCTGCGCCGAGGTTCTAGTTGCCGGTGAGAAGGGCGGAGCGACGGCGCGTATGGTCTTCATCGGTTTCGGCATTGCCGCCCTGCATAAGTTTCTCACCAAGGCTTGCAAGCTGTGGTCGGATGAACCATCGCAACATTTGTACGGTCACGCCAAAAACGGCGTTCAATACGGTCTGCCCGGTGCGGAAATCAGCGGCGAACTGGCTCCGGAACTGCTGGGGGTAGGCTACCTGATTGGCCCGCGCATCGCCTCGCTAATGATCGCGGGAGCGATGCTGTCGTACTTCGTACTCGGCCCGCTTATCGCCACCTTCGGTGAGAAGTTGACCGTCCCCGTATCGCCGGCCGAAAAGACGTTGATCGGCGACATGGACCCTGGTGCGTTGAAGGCCAATTACCTGCGCTACATCGGCGCGGGCGCGGTCGCTGCCGGCGGCATTATCAGCATGATGCGAGCGCTGCCATTGATTTTTAGTTCCATCGTCTCCGGCTTGCGCGATCTGCGCGCCACCCGCACTGGCGGCGTGCAAGCCGTCGCCCGCACCGAACGCGATCTATCGATGTACGTCGTGCTGTTTGGCAGTCTCGGCCTCGTCCTCATTATGATGTGCATTCCGGCCCTCGGACTGGGACTTAGTCTTCAAGGGTTGCTCGGCGCGCTGATGATCCTGCTGTTCGGTTTCTTGTTCGTCACGGTATCGTCACGTTTGACCGGCGAAGTCGGTTCGTCGTCGAATCCAATCTCCGGCATGACCATCGCCACGTTATTGATGACATGCTTGATCTTCCTTGTCCTCGGTAAAACGGGCCATCTGGCCATGCTCACGGCGTTATCGGTGGCGGCCGTGGTGTGCATTGCTTCTTCCAACGGCGGCACGACGTCGCAGGATCTCAAGACCGGCTACCTGGTCGGTGCCACGCCGAGTAAGCAACAGCTGGCTATTCTGGTAGGCGCGTTGACTTCCGCCGTGGTAATCGGCGGTACCATGCTTGCCCTCGACGCGGCCGGCACGCACTACACCAACAAGAAGAAGAATCTGCCGGATCATAAACTCGTGGTGGACGCCGATGCGCCGCTGCAACGCGCCGGCAAGCCGCACGAGGACGATCCCAACGAATATCGCATCGTCCACGTCCGCAAGGACGACAGCATCAATCCCAATGTCAAGCCGGGCCGCTATTTGGTGGATGCGGAAGGCAATCCGAAGTATCTCACCGATGTGCCGATCAATCGGCAAGTGCCGGAGATGGACAACGGCCAGAAGGCACCGGAACCGTTCGCGGCCCCACAACCGCAGTTGTTCGCCCTGATTATCGAGGGCATTCTCGGCGGCAAACTGGAATGGAGGCTGGTCGTCATCGGCGTCTTGATCGCCCTGGCGATGGAGCTGGCCGGCGTGGCGGCGCTGCCGTTCGCGGTCGGCATGTATTTGCCGCTGAGCGCGTCGTCGCCGATCTTTGTCGGTGGGATGCTGCGCTGGCTATCGGATCGTCTTCGCGGCAAATCATCCTCGGAGGCCGAGTCCGAAACCAGTCCCGGCGTGTTGCTGTCGAGTGGTTACATCGCCGGCGGAACTCTGTGCGGATTAGTCATCGCCTTCTTCGTGTTTCTGCCGGATCGCTTCAACAAGGCACTCGATCTAAGCCGGCTCCTTGGCGCAACCGATCCGCGCATCATGGCTCTGGTGATGTTCCTGATACTCGCGGCCATCTTGCTGTGGGTGGGGCTGCGCAAGACGTCCAGACCGCCCACATAGCCCCCGGCTTGCCGGGGGGAAAACGACTACCCCCGGCAAGCCGGGGGCTATGTGATGATGACGACCCATTGAGAGAGGATTCCTACCATGAAGTGTCTGTTATTGATGATCCTGGCCACGACGGCCGTGCTGCTTGTCGCCGCGCCCGCCGTCTTCGGCGATGAGGGCATGTGGCTATTCACCAATCCGCCGCGCGATCAACTCAAAAAACGCTACGATTTCGACGTGACGCAAGGTTGGCTCGATCACGTCCAAAAATCGTCGGTACGTTTCAACAGCGGCGGTTCCGGTTCCTTCGTGTCGGCTAATGGCCTGGTGATGACCAATCATCACGTCGGGGCCGATTGTCTGCAAAAGATGGGCGACGAAAAGCACAATTACTACCGCGACGGTTTCCACGCCCGCACGCAGGCCGACGAACGCAAGTGTGACGATCTGGAACTGAACGTCCTCATCAGCATTGAAGACGTGACCGAGCGCGTGAAGGCGGCCGTCAAGCCGAGCATGTCGGCGGCCAAAGCGTTCGCCGCACGCCGCGCCATCATGGCCGAGATTGAGAAGGAATCGCTCGACAAAACCAAGCTGCGTAGCGATGTCATCACGCTCTATCAAGGCGGACAATATCACCTTTACCGATTCAAAAAGTACACGGATGTTCGCCTCGTGTTCGCTCCCGAACAGCAGATTGCCTTTTTCGGCGGCGATGCGGACAACTTCGAGTATCCGCGCTACGATCTCGACGTGTGTTTCTTCCGTGTCTACGAGAACGACAAGCCGGTGAAGATCGACCACTATCTGAAGTGGAGCAAGGCCGGCGCGAAGAAGGATGAACTGGTATTCGTCTCCGGTCATCCCGGCCGCACCGATCGCCTGGCCACGCTGGCCGAGTTGGACTACCTGCGCAATACCGGCTTTCCGTTCCTGATGCAGCGGCTCAATCGCTGGGAGGTGCTGCTGACGGCGTTCAGCGGTCGCAGCGAGGAGAACGCACGGCAAGCCAAGGAATTGCTGTTCGGTGTGCAGAACAGCCGTAAGGCGCGTCTGGGCGGCCTGGCCGCGCTGCTCGATCCGCAGCTGATGGCGCGTAAGAAAGAACAAGAGGCCAAGCTGCGTGCCAAGGCCGCCGAACCGGATGCCGAAGCGAGTAATGATTCCCTCAAGAATGCCCGTACCGCCTGGGATCGCATCGCCAAGGCGCAGAAGGTTCGCGCGGCCAACATCCACAAATACACGATGCTCGAAGGCGGCGCGGGCTTCAATAGCCAGCTGTTCGTCCTCGCACGCACGCTGCTCCGCGCCGCCGAAGAGCGACCGAAACCGAGCAATCAGCGTCTCCGTGAGTTCCGCGAATCGAATCTCGAATCGCTGAAATTCCAGCTATTTTCCACGGCTCCTCTCTACAACGATTACGAAAAGGTCAAGCTGACCGATGGCCTGACGTTCCTCGTCGCCGAAATGGGCTACGACAATCCGCTGGTGCAAAAGGTGCTGGCCGGCAAGTCGCCCTCGGATCGCGCTTACGAATTGGTCAAGGGCACCAAGGTAAAGAGTGTGAAGGAACGCAAGAAACTCTACGAAGGCGGGAAAAAGGCTATTGAGGATGCCAATGATCCGATGATTGAGTTAGCCCGGCTCGTCGATCCCGAGGCGCGGGCGGTGCGCAAGACGATGGAGAGCGAGGTTGAAGAATTGCAGCGCCAGGCTTACGGCGACATCGCCAAAGTCAAGTTTGCTCTGGAGGGCACCAGCACCTATCCCGATGCCACGTTTACGCTGCGATTGGCGTTCGGTCAGGTCAAGGGATACCAGGAGGACGGCAAACAGGTGCCGTTCGAGACGACGATTGCCGGCCTGTACAAGCGGGCGAAAGAGATGAACAATCAAAAGCCGTTCGATTTGCCGCCGCGCTGGGTCGAGAAAAAGGACAAGCTGAATCTTAAAACGCCGTTGAACTTTGTCTGCACAGCCGACATCATCGGCGGCAACTCCGGTAGTCCGGTCATCAACCGGCAAGCCGAGGTCGTGGGCTTAATTTTCGATGGCAACATCCAGTCGCTGGCGCTCGATTTCGCCTACAGCGATGAGGTGGCCCGCGCGGTGTCGGTGCATTCGGCCGGCATCGTCGAGGCGTTGCGCAAGGTCTACGACGCCGAGGAATTGGCCGATGAACTGACGGGACGAAGGAAGTAACACCAGGGCGAGCGGGGTCGCGTAAGCGCCCCGAGTGCTTACTCACTCGGGGCGCTTACGCGGCCCCGCTCGCCACATTCATTTTCTCCACGATCCATATTCTTGCTCGAAACGCTCCACGCTGCAAAAGAGGGCCACGAAAATCGGCTTGATTATTCCACCGTACACGAGGAAAACCGCCGCGAAGGTCAGGGGCAAAAATATCACGGCTACCAGTAGGAAAACCGTGAAAACCATTGCGAGTACATCCGCCATTGTCTCCTGCCAGGGAGGCGAGACCAGATGGCGGATTAGCTCGAACCCGGCGAAGATAAAGGACAGTACGGAGCCTACCACAAATCCTACAACCGCTCCCCGCCGTCCCCATCGACCGGCGACACCGCGCGTGAGCCGCAAGCCTCGCACCTTCCGGCTAATGTCGGCCACGGTCACATCGAAGGATCGGTCGCATGACGTGCAGACGGTCCCATCCTGAACCGTCGCTCCACAATTCTGACAGCGCCCCATAAAGACCCCGTTCTCCGCAAGTCGTATCACCATCTTGTCACTTCGACACGGCTAATCGTCTTCACGCCGGATGCCGAAACGCTTATCGAGTTGCGAAAACACCTGATCCTCCGTCGTGATGATTTTATCCGAAGGCTCCGCGTCGGCGGTGGGCTGTTGGCCCAGCGATTCCGTCTTCATCAGGGGGGCATGAGGCGGGCGTTCGTGAAGCACACCTTTTTGATCCACTCGCGAAGCGAGTGGATCGATCATTAACTCCAATGCCGTCGCAATGGCCCCAAATGGGATGGCCAGCAGTGCGGCAAGAGGGACGCCACAACCGGCGGCAAGAATGAGATTGCCAAACAAATCAAATGGATGTTCCCAGATTCGATGATTCGTGAAGCCGTCGATCACGGTGAAAATGATGGGAAGGAAGAACCCAAAGATCGCGCCGATTTCGGCAGGGTAAGGATGCCCAGAACCACGACGCCGGCAGCGACGGAGGTTGACGCCGATCACCCCGAAAACAACGGCGAGTGCCACACCGCATAGAATCGGCTGCGCCAGCGAGCCGTGGAAATTGACGGTCCCACAACCGAGACCGAAAACGAAGCCGAACAACGCCCACACCCACGGCGATTGGGCTTGCTTTCGTAAGTTTGGCAGACTCTTCAGCGACAACCAACGAATGCGCATCGGGCGCGGGGATTCATTCAATTCATCGGAGACATTCTCGGCCAATGTCGGCTGAAGACGCGCCGGCGCAGGCATCGCACAACACGGACAACTCAAGACTTCGTCCTTGGCGTGAGCCGCACAGCGACGACAAATCCACATGGCCATCTCCCCCTCATCGCTTGATCGTCTTCGGCACCGGATCGGTGGCGAATGGCCAATCCGCCGGCTGATACTTGATGGCCAAATAGGGCGTCTCGACGCGGCGCTGCTTCTCGGCCTTGCTCGTCATCACCGCATCGAGGATGCCCGTCGTCAGCAGCGTGCGCTCGACCGGATATGGTGCGTGGCCGGTTTGCATCATCGAATCGATGGCCTTGACGAGATAGGCGAAGTGAGCGAACGGATCGGGTTGTTGCAAATAAAACTGTGTGGATACCGGCTTGTCTTGCCCCTTGAGTTGTCCGGCGAAGGTGAAGCCGCCACCGTCGCCCTCGTGAATCCAGCCGTTGGGCATGCCGACTGCCGCTTGAAAACCATCGCGATATTCGATGAGGAACACACCCGCATCCTTCGCCTTCGCCGTTGCCTCGCGGATGTCGGCCTTCGCATGTGCCGGCACTCGTGCCAATGCCGCCTCCAACAACGTCTTCGACCAACGGCCTTTGTCGAGCGCTTCCCACATCGCTTTGCCTTGCAGACATTGCACGGCCTTGACGCCGGTTTCGCCGCCCTTGCGGCGCTCGGCCATGCACTGCAAACCCTCCAGGGCGTGGAAGCCGTAGCCCTCGAATGGGCCGTAGCCCACCTGCACCGCCTCGACAAGCAGGCAATTCTTCGGCAGTTTCAATTCCGGCCGACGCCATGCCAGCGGCACCGAGGAGCCGGCCAGGAACGGGAAAAACAATTCGCGTGCCTTGTCGTACATCCATTTGGCGTCGGTCCATGTCGCCGACAAGTGCTTGTCATTGAAGACGGGAACCGTCTTCTTCGATTTCTCGAAGACCTTGCATACTTCCTCGAAGAAACGCCGACGCGGATAGAGGATTTGTCCCTTGGCGTTCTTGGGATAATTGCCGTGTTCGCCGATGCACAATACCCCATCGACGGCCAATTGTTTGCCGCCGAGCGTCAACGCGCCTTCGATGGTGGGATAGATCGTGAAGCCGTGTTTTTTCGCCAGATCGCGGCTCATGTCCTTGGCCGGCGTTTGATCGACGTACAGCGACACCAGTTTCATGTTCGGCCCCGCGCCGCCATCGTAGTTGTAGCCTTCGAGGATCTTGCCCACGATGACATCGGCGTGCGACCAGCGGCGATATTCGGTGACGACGGCGGCGACTTTTTTGGTTTGATTCATGGGATGATTCCTCTTGCCAGCCCGCAGCGCCAGCAAGGGATTCCCTTGCTGGCGCTGCGGGCTGGCAAACTCATTTCTCGACGGGATGTAACTTCGGGAAACCTTTCGACACCATCGTCTCGAACGCATCGCCAATCTTACGCACCATGCGCACGCTGGCGCCCTCGTTCGCCTCAATCAACTTCATGCCCTTCTCGGGACCAAGCACGGCAGCAACCTTCGTCAGACTATCGGATTCAATGCCTTTCCGTGCCACCACGGTGACACTCATTCGGCCCAGCAAGCCAATGCCCGTTCGCGGATCGACAATGTGCGAATAGCGATTACCGTCGATCTCGACGAACTGCTCGGCGTCGCCGGACGTGGACACGGCGGCATCGTGCAGAATGAGCCGGCCGGCGTCCTTCTCGCCGGGCAGTCGGGCAATGGCGATCTTCCAACCCTCCGCGCCGGGCGGCGGACCGCTGACGGCAATGTCGCCGCCGGCGGCGACGAGCGCGCGATCGAGGCGGTGCTTTTTCAGCACGGCCAGCGCTTCGTCGGCGGAGTAGCCCTTGGCGATGCCGCCGAGATCGAGAAGCATACCGGGTTTGAGCAACTGTACCGTGCGCTTTTTCTCGTCCAGGCGGATGTTTCGCCAGCCGACGAGCGTGCGGGCCTCGGCAAGTTTTTTCGCATCGGGCAGTTTCTTCCGCTTGCGCGCCTCGCGCCAGAGCTTGACCACGGGGCCGACCGTCACATCGAACGCGCCGCCGGATTGGCGGGACACTTCTTGCGCACGGGATAAAACAACAAAGAGATCCGCGCTGACCGGCACGGGCGGTCCGCCGGCCTTGGCGCACAGACGCATCAATTCACTGGTTTCCTGATAGTCGCTCATGATACCATTCAGGGACTCGATGCGAGTGAAAGCGTCCTTGGCGGCCTTGTGAGCCGTGTCGTTGTCCGGCGCATAGACAATGATCTGGAATTGCGTGCCCATGTGCGGTTCGGTGAAACGAAAGCGTGACAGCGATGGTTCCGCTCCGCCGAGCAGCAGGACGGCGAGAATTCCGAACAAGTGCGGACGCATGGCGTGGACCCTCAATAAATTCGGCGAGCGGGGTTGCGTAAGCGCCCCGAGGATGGTCACTCGGGGCGCTTACGCGAGAGAAAGCTCGCCAATCTCTGATTTTGTGGAGCTTAACACAGATGCGGCGATTGATACAGTTTTCCGTGGCGGCCGGCGTGGGTGTGCTGATGCTGGCGCTCTGGCGGTTGGGCGAAAGTCCCGAAGGCGGGCCGGTTCGCGCGGAACCGCCGGCCATGAAACACAAGTCTTATAAGCAAACCATCCCCGACACGAAGACCACCTTCGAGATGATCGCCATTCCCGGCGGCACCTACAAGATGGGCAGCCCGGCCGGCGAGAAGGATCGCAAGGACGACGAGGGACCGCAGCATCCCGTCGCGATTCGGCCCTTCTGGATGGGCAAGTGCGAAGTAACGTGGGACGAGTTCGATCTTTTCTGGCGTGCGCATCCGGGACAGAAAGAAGACAAAGAACCGGAGAATCCCAAGAACGCCGACGCCGTCACGCGGCCGACGCCGCCCTACGCCGACGAGACATTCAAGAAGGGACGCGAGGGCAAGCCGGTGTTGTGCATCACGCAGCATACCGCCATGCAGTATTGCCGTTGGCTGTCGGTCAAGACCGGCAAGATCTATCGTCTGCCGACCGAGGCCGAGTGGGAGTACGCTTGTCGAGCGGGTACGACAACGGCCTACTCGTTCGGCGATGATCCCAAGAAACTCGGCGAGTATGCCTGGTTCGCGGACAATGCGGATGAAAAAACACACACGGTCGGCACGAAAAAGCCGAACCCGTGGGGTCTGCACGATATGTACGGCAACGTCTGCGAGTGGTGTCTCGATCACTACGACGCCAAATACTATAGCCGGTTTCCGCTGGACAAGCCGACGCTGTCGCCGGTGTTGTTGCCGACCGAGAAACGGTTCCCGCATGTGACGCGCGGCGGCTCGTGGGGCGACGAGGCCAAGGATTGCCGTAGCGCGGCTCGCTTGTCCTCGGAGTTGGACTGGATGAAGCAAGATCCGCAGCGGCCGCGCAGTATCTGGTGGTTGACCGATGCCGATTTTGTCGGTTTTCGAGTTGTGCGGCCCGTTGAAGAACAGGACAATTTGAAGGGACTGCGTTCCAAGATCACGCGACAAAGCCCGGTAGATTGACATCATGAGCGCTGGGGCGCCGGCGATGGGGCTGTCCCGTCGCTGGCGCTCCGGGCTGGTAACACGAACCCAGGAGAGATTTGCCATGAGCAGTAGCGACACGAATCGAGACAGCGCCTCGCGGCGTGATTTCCTCAAGGCGACGACGGTGGCGGCCGGCGCCGCCTTGGTCAGCAACCTGGTGCCGGCGGTCCACGCGGCCGGCAGCGATCAAATCAAGGTCGGCGTCATCGGCTGCGGCGGTCGCGGTAGCGGCGCCGCCGATAACGTCTTGCACGCCGCCAAGAACGTCAGCATCGTCGCGCTGGGCGATGTCTTCAAGTTTCAGGTAGATGGTCTCCGCAATCGTCTCACGAACCTGGGCAAAAGCGACGCCATCAAGCAGAAGGGCAACAGCGTTGATGTCGAAGGACGTTGCTTCGTCGGTCTCGACGCCTACAAGCAGGTGATTGACAGCGGTGCCAACTACATCATCTTGGCCACGACGCCCGGATTTCGACCGATCCATCTGCAAGCGGCCGTCGCCGCCGGCAAGAACATCTTCACCGAGAAGCCCGTCGGCGTCGATGGTCCCGGCATTCGCAAGGTGTTGGAAGCCGCGGAGGAAGCTCAGAAGAAGGGACTGCACATCGTCGCCGGCACGCAGCGCCGCCATCAACGCCTCTATGTGGAGACGATGAAGCGCATTCACGATGGCGCTATTGGCGACATTGTCGCCGGCCGCGATTACTGGATGCAGGGACTTCTCTGGCAGCGTATCAGCGAATTGCCCAAGCATCCCGAGATCACTACCGAGGTCGGCAAGCAAATCTTCAACTGGTACAACCATACCTGGCTGTGCGGCGATCATATCGTCGAGCAGCATGTGCATAACATCGACGTGCTGAACTGGGCAATCGGCGCGCATCCCGAAAGCGCCGTCGGCATGGGCTTCCGCACGCGCACCGATCCGCGTTTCGGCCACATCTACGACTTCTTTGCCATCGATTACAAGTTCCCCAAGGATGTGCATACGCTGAGCATGTGCCGGCAGATTAGCAATTGCGCCAGCGAAATCGGCGAATACATGGTCGGCACCAAGGGCACCTGTCACACGGCGGATCGCCATACCTACCTGATCGACGGCAAGCCACTGTTCACGCGCAAAGAATTGAAGGAACAACCCGATCCCTACGTGCAGGAACACACCGACTTGATCGAGAGCATTCGCTCCGGCAAGCCGATCAACGAATTGAAGCGCGTGGCCGAGAGTACGCTGACGGCCATCATGGGCCGCATGTCGGCATACACCGGCAAGCAAGTTAGTTGGGAACAGGCGCTCAACTCGAAGGAGGACACGATGCCCAAGGATTTGACTTGGGATATGCAGTTGTCCGAAGCGCCGGTAGCCATCCCCGGCAAGACACCGTTGATTTGATGACTGCGGCATTCGACGAGTCGAGCGTCAGAAAAATGGTGACGAAAAACCCGCGGGCCGGTAATTCTCTCCTGAGAGGAGAGAACCACCGGCCCACGGGTTCCAGACTTCAGTATTCCAGCTGTCGCATTCTCAAAGACGCCGCGCGCCCAGCGGACGATAAATGCGTTGTCCTTGTTGGTTGATGCTCGGCACATAACCGTTGCAATCGGTTCGGCCCAAAACATCGTCGCCGCCCTCGACGGGTCGGCCAGCCATGGCCGAATAAAGTTCCCGGGTTGTCAAACCCGCTTTCCGCCCGCGATTGATCAGAACCTAATAATGGGTATTAAGGCTCATGGGTGATGCCTCTGTTCTGTGTGGATTTTCCAACTCCAACCGCCTCCTTGCTACCTCGGATACAATCCTTTCAACCTCTTCAGTCTACATAATAAGCACATCTCATGCCGGAACTCGCATGCGACAGGTGGCAAACGAAATGTTTGACGCAATAACTTGCAAACAAAGAAGTTGTGTAGGCGAGGATAAAGGCGGACATCTTATCTATCGGCATATTGCGTTAACAAAATGAAGCCTCTGTTTCGGAATGGAACAAAAAGACGTTCATTTCTCATACAGAGTCCGCTGACGGCAAATCTTGATTAGCAAGGGAGTTAGGTCCGCCGATTCAGGGCGAGGAGACAAATCTCTCATCGTAGATGAGGAGATCGCGGTCGGGCCAGTGCTTGGCACGGGCGACCTCCGGCCAAAATCGGCGGTAGAGGATGCGCACACATAGACGGGTCAGAGTTGGTGGAAACTCGAAGGTCATCTCCTCGATCTTTCCAGGCACAAGGCGCGTATCGGGCGGCGGATCGGGAGCAGCGAGCCAGAACGGCGTCGGACTGTGGCCATCGAAGTCGCGTAGCACGCGGGCATAAAGGCGTCCCGGTTGGCCGGCCAGTTCGAGACCAGCCAACGCCGGCAACCTTGGTCCCGACAACGCTGCCAGTGTCCGGCCATCCGCACCTTGTCCCTCGGCAACGAGAACCAGATGACGATCGATGAATCCGGTCGGCAGACGATGACCAACGCCTTCGGCTCTTACGCGCACCCGCGCCCGAACGCCGCCCGCGCTGCGCTCAAATGTCGCCGATACCTTCACGGCGCGGCGCAACATTGTCTCCTGGCTTTCGTCGAAGAAGCGATGGTTGCTCAACGCGCGTGGATCGCGTTCGATGCCGCCGTGACCAGGAGCCATGTTCGTCATGCGGCCGGTTGGCTTCATATGGCAATCCTGACATTGTTTGCCCTCACGACGCGCGGGACTCACTTGCCACTCGGAAAACGTGCTGTAGACGTGGACGCCGAAGACGACGCCTTCGTGACACGAGGCACAATAGCGGCTATCACGATACAGCGGCGAATAGGCGTCCTCGTTGCGGTCCACATCGTCGAGAGCGCCGAAGAACAGTTGGCCGTCGGCTGGACGTAGGAGACGCAAGTTGAATCGGCCATGCGTCAGCCCGAGAGGACCGTTGGCGACGGCGGCTATTTTGTGGCAATAATCGCAGTGGACGCCCTGCGATGCCACGCCCTTGACCTGCCGCAGATCGTATTTCGTGGACGCGGGCGCATGGCAGGAGGCGCAGACGCCGCCGCCATCGGGATATTGCGTGAGGAGTCCCCAACCAACGCCGGGCTTGCCGTTCCAGTCGGTGCCTTCATAGAGATTGCGGAAATGCCGGCCCGTGACCGAATGAGCGTGGCCGCTGCTCGACCATTCGCGGTAAATCTCAGCGTGACAATTGGCGCAGTTGTGAATCGTGGCATCGTTCGGAGTAGGATCGACCCATTCGTAGGTGGGATTGTCTTCGGCCGGCAAGCGCGTCAGTTGGATCGCCAGCGGCGATGCGGTTGAGCGCACGCCGCCGATGAAGTAGCCTTCTTTCCACACCGTCACGCGCCGTCCCGATGGGGCATACGGCAGATGAAAGCGACCGTGGGCATCTGTTCGCGTGATGGTTTCCGTGCCCTTGAAACGCACCCGCGCCCCAGTGATCGGTCCTTCGTCTGTGAGGACGCGACCTTCGACGCCAGGCGATGTTGTTCGGGGAAGCGCAAGCCACGCCAGCCCAATGAGTGAGGCGAGCAGCACGGCCAGCGTCAATCCCGGTGACAAGCGCATGTCAGCATTCCGTCCACAACCCCACAAACCCGGAGCGCCAGCGATGGGGTGAAGCCCCCGTCGCTGGCGCTCCGGGCTTGTCTAATGTAGCAGATGGCGGCGCTCAGCGATGCCGATTCCAGTCCAGCGCCAGAAACGCGAACGCCAACCGTGTAAACGGCAATAACAGCACAATGCCAAGTACGAGCGTTGACAAGGCGGCCATGTTCCTCGGAAGCAGCCAATACAGGACGCCGAATAGGCCGCCGGCCAGAGCGATCCAGATCAGAATCGCCCAGCGAAGAGCGCTTGACGGAACCAGATCGCGGCGGCGCAGAATACGTAGCGACCATCCCGCCGCCAAGCCTTTCAGGGCAACGGCGAGGGCCGCGAGCCACGGCAGAAGATCGGCGAAGGTCTGCCAGTATTCGGGAGATTTCGCCAACCAGTGGCCAAACCCGATCAAGGCGATGAAACTTCCGAAGCCCAACAGTGCGCCCAGCGTGGCCCAGCCGCGTCTAATCATTCCCAGCCAAAGACTCTCGACCATCCGCAGCCAGGTCAGCACAATCGACCCGGCGATGAGCAGTGCCAGGCCAATCCAGAAGGGGCCGGGCGGATGACGCTGACGCAGGACGTCGAACGACGCCATCATCTCGGCGGCCTTGCCGCCGAGTGCGAACCAGAGGAGTACAGCGAGAAGAAGTACGCCCCAACTGGCCAGCGTGCTAAGAGCCGCCGTCTCGAACTTAACGCGGACCAACATCGCCGTGGAGATTGGCCGCGTAGCCAGGAACGACGACAGCGGCCGCGTCCGATCGCGTCCGGGCAACCTGCCTATCTCCAGTCCGCACGCCGAGGCCATAAGGAGTGGCCACCACAGTAGGCCGACCAGCGCCAGCCATAGGCCGTCAATCTCCTGGAGAAGCGGCGGTAGAATGGGAGATCCGCTCGGGCCAACCAACTCGTAAGCTTGAGCGAACCACGGAATCATCGGCAGACAGAGCAGGAAATAGCCCGCCGTTAGGAGAGGAAAGCCGAATCCGCAGCGCCGCCACTCGAACCACAGTTGCGCCCGCGCCGGCGATACGAACGGGCGGCCAACGGTCACGGCGGAGGTCCAGCGCAGCCACGTCGGCCATCCCGGCCACTCCCAATGTGGCACATCGCCGCGACGCGCACGGGAGACGCCGAAGGCAGCCGTCAGATACGCGGCCGGCAGCTGGATAGCGAGCAATCCATAGACGAGCGCTTCGTCGATGCCGAACTTTTCCAGCAAGAGTTGCGGCACGATGACGCTGGCACCGATCAAGGGGCCTACGATGAAGAGTCGCAGGCCCGGCAGGGGAAACGGCGACCAGACGAGCGCCTGCAACCAAGCCAGAATGACGACGAACATGAGGGCGGGCAACCAGATCAGCACGGCGTGGTCGATGCCCGCAGGCCGCAATACTCCGCAGGACAGTGTCAACCAGGCCAAAGCCAGCAGCGATATTCCCCACAACATCGGCCAGCCGACCAGCGACCACGTTCGCAGCGGCAAGGTCCGCAGTCGAGCGGGGAAGCCGGACTCGCGGCTTTCCAGGCGAGCATCCAGACCAATCGACAGGATGCCCACCAGATAGCCGAAGACGGCGGCACAAGGCATCCCGAATACAAAGGGGAGAATGGCAGGAGAGAAGGACGCGACCGGCAGGGTATTGGTCAAGATCAGCATGAGCAGCCAATAGCCGGCGCACAGACTCAAGCCGAGGCGATGGCGCGTCCAGATCATCCAGCCGAATGCCAGAGAGGGAAACATGATTTCACTCCGCTTGGGCCATCGCGCTGGGCCGACTCATGCGCGCGACAAAGACCGCATCCAATCCGACGCCGTGTTCCTCGACGATCCGCGCGCCACTCGCGGACACCGCCGCCCGCACTTCGTCGATGGGACCGTGACAAACAGCTGTCCACTCGTGGCCGGCCCCCTCCCAGGCCAATGCGCCGGCCAGCGCCGGTGGTTGCGAGCGCGCTTGCTCGAAACGCAGCGTCAGCCGGCGGTGGCTTGCCTGAATATCATTCATCGCCGCCGACAACACGATGCGGCCCTTGTCGATCATGGCCACATAATCGGCCACGCGCTCCATTTCATCGAGCAGATGCGACGAGAACAACACCGTGCGCCCCTCGTCGGCAATGATGCGCACGATCGCGCCGAGAATGTCGCGCCGCACCAGCGGATCGAGTCCCGATGACGGTTCATCCAACACCAGGAGTTCGGGACGATACGCCAGAGCGACAAGCAATCCCGCCCGCGCCTGCTGCCCCTTGGACAGCGTGCCGATGCGTGCCCCCGCTTCCAGTCCGAACGATTGGCGCAACTCCTCCGCGTAATCGTCGCGCCAGCCCGGATAAAAGGCTCGGGTATAGCGGATCAACTCCGCCACTGTCATCCACGCCGGCAGATCGTTCTCTTCAGAGAGATAGCCGATCCGCGATAGGACATTAACCGGATCGGCCACGGGATCGCGCTCGAAAACGCGCACACTTCCCGTCTCGGTACGCAGCAGACCGAGTACATGTTTGATGAGCGTCGTTTTGCCGGAACCGTTGACGCCGACCAGCCCGAAGACGCAGCCGCGCGGCACACTCAGACAGATGTTGTTCAGGGCGATGGTTGCGCCGAAGCGCCGTGTCACGCCCTGCATGTCGATGACAATTGGCGAGGAACCCGTGGCGATCATTGGCGTGAATCTCCCGGAGAGGGCGGTTAAAGCGACTTATCGCGCTGGCGGAGCAAGTCGATTATTTCATCCGTGCCGACATTGAGTTGACGCGCTTCGACGAGCAAGGCGTCGATGCGCTCCGTCAGAAGTTTGAGGCGTTCGCGGCGAGCCAACGGCGAACCGGCATCGGAAACATAGGTGCCTGTCGTGCTTCGCTTGGCGACGACGCCGGCCGTCTCCAACTCGCGATAGGCCCGCGCGACCGTGTTGGGATTGATGACCAACTGCTCGGCCAGGGCGCGGATCGGCGGCAGTTCCTCGCCCGCTTTCAATCGTCCCGACGCGACCAGATATTTCACCTGATTGACAATCTGCAAGTACGTCGGCACCCTATCCTGGTGCGTAAGGTGAATTTGCACGAGATGTCTCCGCGATCCGGCGGATAGTCGCCTTGATTTATTGTATTATTACAATGATACAACGAGGCGGCGAAGTGTCAAGAGGATTTTCGCGTGGCTTGGCGTTTCGCGCGACACGCCAAGCCACGCGCCACTGTTACACAAACGATTTTTTGCAGGGTTCCTACTCAAACAATACGGCTTCGGCCACAAGTCCGGGACCGAAACCAAGCGCCACGCACGGCAAGGGCGCACGCTGATGGCGCAGTTGATTGACGATGAACAGAACGGTAGGCGAGGACATGTTGCCGTGCGTGGCGAACACCTCGCGGGCGGCGGCGAGTTTGTCCTCACCAAGTCCGAGCGACTCCGCCGTGGCATCAAGGATACGGGGACCGCCGGGGTGGATGGCCCAGGAGCCGACCGTCTCGATGCTCAGTCGGCGTCGCTCAAGCCAGCTTTGCAGCCACGGGCGCAGGTGTTCGCGGATCAGCCCCGGCACACGCTTTGACAGCGTCATCTCGAAACCGTGATCGCCAATGGTCCAACTCATCGCCTGCCGCGAATCGGGTAAGAGGCAGGAGCCGGTGGCCGATACACGCCAAGCGCCGGAAGGCGCAAGCGTGTCATGTACACCGATGACGGCAGCGGCACCGTCGGCGAAGATGGCGTTGGCGATGATCCTCTGCGGATCCCAACCGTAGTGATAATGCAGCGCGCACAGTTCGACGGCGCAAACGAGGACGCGGGCGTCTGGCTCCGAATCGGCGAAGGCGCGGGCGACGCGCAGCCCGTTGAGCGCGCCGTGACAACCCATGAAACCGACATGCGTTCGCTGCACGGTCGGAGCCATGCCCAGTTCGTGGATCAATTCGTAGTCCACGCCGGGCGCGTGAAAGCCCGTGCAAGAAACAGTGACGAGGTGGCTGATGTCGGCCGCGGTCAGACTCGACTGATGCAGCGCCTGCCACGCGGCGTGCAAAGCGAGGGGAGAGGCGTCGGCGACGTAGCGATCCATGCGCTGGGCAGTTGTCGGCCCATGGTCGTCGTCGCGTCCAGTCGGCAAGAAGATTGATTGCGAGAACGTGGTGCCGTGGAGGATGTCATCGATCACAGGTTGGCCGAAGGACAGGTGGCGCGAGCGAATGCCGGTGTGGTCGTACATCAGGGGCAGCCAGGTTTCCTGTTCTTTCGTTCGACAGCAGACGGCGCGGGCGATCTGGGTGGCCTCGACTTGCGTGATGCTCGCGGGCGGCACGGCGGTCCCCAGGCCAAGTATGGCGAAGCTCATGCGATGATCCTTGCAGCGAGGGAGCGTCCCTCCTGGAATGAGTCCGTTCGTCCCGTTTTTGTTCCCGGCGAGGGCAACGCCTCACGCCGTGGGTCAAATGATCTTGTCTCTGGGCTGGCAGAACGATGTCAGGGCGGCGATGGTGGCGCGGGTCGCTTCTTCGATGCGCGCCTCCCAGTTCGGCTCATCGGGTTTGAACGGGAAGAGAATGCCGCGCGAACTGTTGACGATCGCGCCGAGACCATCGGCGCGGAACGCCGGCGCGACATCGGCGGCGGTACCGCCCTGAGCGCCGAAACCAGGCACCAGGAAAATTACCTCCGGCATCAGATGCCGCAGCGCCGCCAACTCGGCTGGGTATGTCGCGCCGACGACCGCGCCCACATCGCCCAGGCCGCAAGCGCCGAGGTTCTCGCGCGACCATGCCGCCACTGCCTCGCCAACATGTTGATACAGAGGGCGGCCCGACGATGCCCCGGAAGAGACGAGCAAATCCTGAAATTGGCCGGCTCCCGGATTGCTGGTTCGCACCAGCACGAACACGCCGGCCGAGACGCGGCGGGCGCTCTCCAGGAACGGCTCGACGGCATCGCGGCCGAGGTAGGGATTGATCGTCAGGGCGTCGGCTTCCCACACCGGATGAATGCGGCCGGCGAAGCGCGTGCCGGCAAACGCGGCATCGGCGTAGGCGGTCGCCGTTGAAGCGATGTCGTTGCGTTTGCTGTCGAGAATCGTCAGCAAGCCGAGGTCACGGGCCTTGCGCAACAGGCGCTGGAGCGCCGCCAATCCATCTGGGCCGCACGCCTCGAAAAAAGCGCTCTGCGGTTTGACGACCGGAACCAGCGGCGCGACAATGTCGAGTACCCGACTGCAAAACTCCTCGAAGGCGGCAGCGGCTGAAGCCAGTGTCGCTCCGCCGTGACGATCGCGCACGCTCGCCGGCAGCGATTCCCAGCGCGGATCGAGACCGACGCACACGGCATTGTTCCGGGCGCGAATGGCGGCGCAGAGACGATCGGCGAAGTGCTTCATGCGGACGGCCTCCCTGAACCAGCCGGCAGCGCCAGCGACGGATTTTCTCCTCCGTCATTGCTGCTGCCGCCGGCCTGTTGCGTCGTGTTGTACCAGTCGAGCGTGCGCTGCAAGCCCTCGCGGACGCCGACGCGTGGCTGCCAATCTAGTTGCGTGCGTGCCTTGGCGATGCTGAAGCGCGTCGAGCGACCAATCAGCGCCACGGCATAGCGTGTCATGTGGGGCGGACGGCGCAGGCGGATGATCCGGCCAACCAGTTCCGACAGAAACCCACCGCCGAATGCCATCCAGTACGGAAAGTGCCAGCGGATGCGCGGCCGGCCCACCATGTCGGACAGCAAATCGAGGAAATCCTGTTGGCGGATCTCGCCTTCGCTGGCCAGGTTATATGCCTGGCCCTTCGCTCGGGGATGGTTCGCAGCCCGGATGGCGCCTTCGGCCACGTCGCCAGCGTAGACGATGTTCAGCAGGTTGTCGCCCTTGCCGAGAATCCCCACCCGCCCGGCCATCAGCGCCGTCAGGACACGCGGCAACGACGTGCGGTCGCGCGGACCATAGATCCAACTCGGACGAACGATCGTCAGATCGCCGGGATACTGCCGGCACAGTTCCTCGGCCCGCACCTTGGCTTGGCAGTAGTAATCCCACACCCACAGATTTTGGCCGAGCGATTCGTCCTCGGTGAACTTTTCCGGGCGGATGTGCGGATGGCCGTAAGCGATGATCGAGCTGACGTGCAGAACGCGACCAACGCCAGCGGTGCGGCAGGCATCGAGCAAGTTGGCCGTGGCGTCGATGATCTCGCGCTGGAAGACCCGCCACGGTCCCCAGTCGCCGACGCGGGCGGCGCAGTGATAAACCACGTCCGCGCCTTCGATAGCTCGGCGCAGGCTGTTCGGTTCGGTCAGATCGCCAACCGCCAACTCGACGCCGAGTTGACGGAGAAAAGTCGTGTCGCTGCTCGGCCGCACCAAGGCACGCACCCGCTCGCCGCACGCCACCAGCTGTTCGGCAAGATGGCTGCCAAGTAGGCCCGTCGCTCCTGTCACCACATTCAACCTGGCTGTCAACCGTCATCCTCCGTGTTGGGAGTTCCTATCGGCGAGCATTTTATTGTAGCAACCTCAATGCCATTCGCGCTCAACGGAAGCGCGAGAGTCCCTTGCTGGCGCTGCGGGCTGGTCAGATGGACGCCTTCGCGAAAGGCCAACCGCCGATTTGCCGCGACCAGAGCAGGAAGGCAGCGACGCCGGCCAACAGCGTCAACACGCTCAGACCGACGAACTCGCTGCCGGAGGTCGCGAAGACGTACAGCCAACCGGCCAGCGCCAGACCGCACGGCAGCGGAGCGAACCAGATACGGAAGGGGCGCGGCCGATCCGGTTGCCGGCGGCGTAGCAGGAACACGCCGACAATTTGGCCGATGAACTGCACGAGGATGCGCGTCGTGATGAGGGCGCTGATGACGTTTTGTAGATCGAAGAAACTCCAGAACAACGTCAGCCCGCCCACGAGCAGCAACGAGACATGTGGGATACGATGTCGCGGATGGACATGGCCGACCGCCTGGAAAAAGTGTCCGGCTCGCGCCGCTCCATAAGGGATGCGCGAATAGCCCAGCAGACCACCGAAGGCCGAGCCGAAGCAACTGGCCATGAGCAATAGCGTGACGAGTTGCACGGCCCACGGCCCATGAATGCGCCCCATGAAATCCGCCGGCAGACTGTACTGGTCGTCCCACTGTTGGCGTGCCGCCAGCGCCTCGGACGCCGGCACGACGCCCAGCATCGCCAGATGCACCCCGACGAACAGCACGCAGACGAGAACGGCGCTAAGCAGGATGGCGCGCGGGATGGTTCGCCCTGGATCGCGCACTTCTTCACCGACATAGCAGATATTGTAATATCCTAAATACGAATACAAGGCGAGGCTCATCACCGCGCCGAGCTTGATCGCCATATTGTCCGGCCACCACTCACCGAAATCGAACGCCCGCGCCGCATCAAAGTGCAAGAAGCCTTCCACGCCAATCCAGGCAATGACACCCAGGACACCCAGCCATAACACGACCGTAAGCCGGCCGAGGATCGCGACGCGGCGATAGAGCAAAACGAGAATGACCAACCCGATCGCCATGCAGCCCAGGCGGACGGGGCTGATGGTCAGGTCCAGTTTTTGTGTCTCCGACAGAATAATCTTCCGGGTGTGTTCGTGGTTATACGTCCGCAATTCGGGACTGAGCGATTGCGAGAAGGAGTCCATGGCGATGAGGCCGGAGGCGATTTCGAGCGGCCCGCTGAGAAGGAATTGCCAGATGAAAAGGAAGGCCATCAGCCGGCCCCAACGCTCACGGCCGTAGCATTCCAGCAGATACAGATACGAGCCGCCCGAACCAGGCAGTGCCGCGCCCAATTCGCTCCATACCAGACTGTCGGCGAGAACGAGTAAGCCGGCGGCCAGCCAGCCGAGCAGGGCATATGGCCCCGGCAAGACTTCGAGCATCAGCGGGATGGTGATGAACACACCGGCGCCGATAATCGTGGTCATGTTCAGGGCCGTCGCCTGCAACAGGCCGAAATGCCGTTGCAACTCGCTTTTATCGTTGTCGCCCACATGATCTCCTCTGGGGGCACGCTTAGGACGACGGGCAAACCCCTTAACTGCTAGCCCGCAGCGCAAGCAAGGGAACGGCTTCCCCCTTGCTTGCGCTGCGGGCAGGCAGGGTTTGCCCCGTCGTCCTAAGACACTATACGCAAGGAGAATCGCGAGCAATCGCTTTTGTCGGCACTTCCGGCTGATTGTTCCCAGCTTTGCGGAGTGGGATTTCTTCGCAAGTCCTTGACCGCGCGACCTCCGATGTGGGACAATCCCTATCTCGTCCGAGGCGTGCGAATTGGAGGCGTATCCCGTTCCTCCAACAAGAGGAGACCTCATGTTGTCCCACGCCATTGCCTGTCCGCAATGTCGGGCGGCGCTGCGTTCGTCCCGGCCGGTGCCGGAACACAAACGACTTCGCTGTCCCCAGTGCGGCGCCACATTCACGACTCCGAACAACCCGGCCAGCGCTGCCACTCCGCCGCCGCTGCCGCTCACCCTGTCGAGCGATCCCTCCATGACCGAGGTATCGTCTGGTTCTCGGCTGTGGGTGCCGGCCCTGTTCGCGGGCATGTTCATCGTGGGCGGCCTGGCGGTTGCCGGCGTCTACCTGGCTCAGCCGCGGCCGCCGGCACCACAACCGCCGCCGACTCTCGTCGAGGAACCGAAGCCGCCACGCGAAGACGAGGACAAACGACAGGCCGACGAGAAGCAGTTGGCCGAACAACGCCGCAAACTCGACGAGGAACGCCGTCAACTCGAAGAGGATAAGAAACTTCTCGATTTCGCTCGGCGAATGCGCAAGGCGGAAGAGGCTCTGAAGGAGAAGAATTTTGCCGAAGCCGAGAAAGGCTACCGCGACGCGCTGAAATTGTATCCCGACAATGCGGATGCTAAAAGCGGCTTGCTCGCGGCCAAAACGTCGGCGCTGGCGGCGGAAGCGGTGACGACCCACACCAAGGAAGAGCGGCAAAAGCGCGAGACGGAAATCGCTCGCCTGATGGAGCAGGGCAAGGCCGCGATGGGGCAGAAGGAATTCGCGGCCGCCGTCCGCGCCTTCACCATCGCCAAGCAGTTGGCTCCCGACGATGGCGCGGTCGGCAAGGCGCTGGACGACGCGCTGGCGGCGGCCGACGCCGACGCCGGTGAGAAGAAGAAACTCGCCGACTACCAGAGGCACATGGACGCCGGCCGGTTGGCCATGACCGCGCAGCGTTTCGAGGATGCGGTGAGCGAGTTTCAGGCCGCGTTGAAGATTCTGCCCGGCGATCGAACCGCCGGCCTCAATCTGAAGACAGCCCAAAACCGCCTCGCCGCCGGCGCGGACCTGGCGAAGCGTCAGGACGCCTACGCCGATCTGATGCAGCGTGCCCAGGCCGCGCTCAATGCGAAGCGACCCGATCAGGCCGCGCCGCTCTTGAAAGAGGCATCGAAGCTATTTCCCGACGACAAGAATACGCGGAAAATGCTCAAGGCCGCGATGCTGGACGCGGCCACGGCACAGGCGGAGTACAATCGGCTCTTGGCCTTGGGCGACGCGGCCATGACTCGGCAGCGTTTCGAGGAGGCGAATCGGCTGTACACTCAGGCCGGCCAGACGTTGCCGGGCGATGCGGAGGCGGCCGGCAGAGCGCAGGCGGCGGCCAACGCCGTCACCAACCGGCAAGCCGCGCTCGTGGCCTATCAGCGGTTCATGGCGCAAGGAACTCTCAACCTGGAGAATTTACGCTACCCCGCCGCGATCCGCAATTTTCAGGAGGCGCTGCGTGTGGTGCCAGGCGACGCCAACGCCTTACAGGGATTGGCCGACGCGCGGGCCGCCGTCGTCGTGCTGAATCGCCAGCGCGTGCTGTTCGACGCGCTCTTGCTGAAGGGCACTGCGGCCTTGCAACAACTCCAGTTCGGTCCGGCCATCGCCGCTTACACGGAAGCGCTGCAAGTGGTGCCCAACGATCCGCGGGCGTTGGTTGGTTTGACGAAGGCACGCTATGGTCAGGCCATGGTTCAAGGGCGGGTCGCGCTGGCGGCCAATCGTCAGCAGCAGGCCATCCTCGCTTTCGAGTTGGCACTACAACAAGCGCCCGGCGATCCCACGGCGATGGCCCTTCTCACGCAGGCCCGCATCCGCAGGAAATAAGGAGTGGTCCACGAAGCTCGGCAACACCTGGAAGGCATTCGTGGACAATTCCTAGTGGTTCATTGCAGCTGGATTGTCGGATAGAGTCGCTTCAATTTCACGCGGGCGTCGGCGGTGGTGAATTGCCAATCGACCTTCACCACCGCCGCGTTTCGTTTCTGCTGCCATGCCGC
>Ga0134126_10001072_pt1 | contig 34651 bp, 29 predicted proteins | sample KB31752_FD_96881 | JGI IMG/M metagenome (GOLD analysis project Ga0134126, IMG submission 96881) | Terrestrial soil microbial communities with excess Nitrogen fertilizer from Kellogg Biological Station, Michigan, USA - KB3-175-2 | ecosystem: Environmental > Terrestrial > Soil > Unclassified ...
ATCCACGTCGATCTCCTCGAGATCGACGCCTTTACTCTGCAAGAGCTGACGGGCGCGGGTGCAGTAAGGGCACCAGCCCGTCGAATACATCACCACCTTGGGTTTGGCCTCGCTCATGTACCCGTATCCTTACGCGTCCTCAGCCGCGGCTGAGTGGCAGATTCTCGGTGCGCCATGCGGCAAGGCCACCGCGCAGGTTGAACGCCTTGGTAAAGCCCTGTGCGTTCAGCTGCCGCACTGCAGAGGCCCCCAGCGACCCGCTGTCGTCATACACGAGGACTGTTTTTTCTTTGTACTTCTTTAAAGTCTCGCCCGCCTGCAAAATCTGCTCGCCGTTCATCTGGCGCGCTCCGCCAACATGACCGGCTGAAAATTGCTCGAGGGGACGCAAATCGATCAGCAACGCACCCTGGTTCATCAACCGGACCATATCCTGCGGCGAAACGGAGGCCTGGGTTTCCGATCGCATACGCATTTCGTACACGGCGACGAGAATCGCGGCCAGCACCAAAGCCCCGGAAAGCCAGGGGTGATGGTTCGTGTACTCGATGAGACGTTCCATGGATGAGCAACCAGAGGGCCGGGGCGGCCGCAAAAAGGGCGCGCATTATAGCGCCCCTGATCCTGCAGGTCCGTTACCTCGCAAACCCGCCCCGGGCAGCCGAGCAGCCCGGCGGGTCGCAATGTGGGCGGGTATAGCGACCCTGGCCCTGGCCGTTGCGGCACTTTTTCCCGGCCACGCAGGGCTGGCTGTCGCGGGGACCAGGCACGACGGGACCAAGCGGACCGAGGGTTCCAAGCGTGGCGGGAAGCGGGCCGAGACCTCCGGCCGCGCTGACGCGGCAGGGTCCCAGAGTGCCGCCCATGCCGAGAGCGACGCCAAAAAGACCGAATCGCAGCTCCAGGCGGTCAAATCCGAGATCGACCGCATCAGCAAGGAAGTCAGCACCGAACAGGTCGAGCGCGATCGGCTCACCAGGGAGCTGCGTGCCTCGGAGCTTTCGGTCGGCAAGGCCAGGGAGTCCCTCGAAGACGTGCGCCACGAACGCGCCGAAGACGCTGCGCGCCGCACCGCTCTTGCTGCTGAGAAGCGTGATGCGCAGGCAAACATCGCCAAAAGTCGCAGCGCCCTGGAAGGACAGTTGCGCGCGGCCTACCTCATAGGCGACCAGGAGCCGTTGAAGCTGCTGCTGAACCAGCGAGACCCCGCCCGCGCCGGCCGGATGTTCGTCTACTACAGCTACTTCGGACACGCCCGCGCGCAGGAAATCCACACAATCGAAGACAACGTAGCCCGCCTCGAGCAGCTCGACACCGAGCTCGCCAACGAGGACGCCAAGCTGGCGGAGCTGGAAAAACAGCACCGCGTGCAGCTGTCGGCAGTAGAGCAGGCGCGTTCGCGGCGTACGGTCGTACTGGCGAACCTGGAGGCGGAATCGCACACCCGCGCGCAAAACCTCGAGAAACTGCGTAGCCAGCAAGCCGGACTGGAAAAGCTTCTGCACGATCTGCGCGAGGCCATGGCGCGATACCCCGTGGAGGGTAACGATGCCTTCGCCCACCTGCGTGGCAAGCTCGCGTGGCCCGTCAGCGGCCGCGTGATCGCGCGCTTCGGCGATACGCGCGCCGGGGGTGTGAAGTGGGACGGGGTCCTGGTCGCGACCGAGCGCGGGGCGCCGGTGCGGGCCGTCTATCAGGGCCGGGTCATTTACGCCGATTGGCTTCCGGGTCTCGGGTTGCTCACCATCGTCGATCACGGCGACGGCTACATGAGCCTCTATGGACATAATGAGCGCCTCTTTAAGGCGGTCGGCGAAAAAGTAAGCGCCGGCGATGCCATCGCTTCAGCGGGTGACAGCGGTGGCAGTGCGCGGCCGGAGCTGTACTTTGAGATCCGAAAGGGCGGCAGGCCGGTGGACCCGCGCCCCTGGTTCAAGGCCGGCGAGCCGTGACTTTCCGCAAGGATGTGAATCGGTTCAAGGTCGCGAACACGGGGATGCAGGAAATTAGCTGAACCGCCAACTCGTTCAAGGTTCGCGGCGGACCAAAGCCGCAGGGTACGTGCCTGCCTCCCGAACTGCAGTACGTTGGCGGGGAGAATGAACCAGAAGAGGAGCGAGGGCGCGCCGCCGGCAAAACCCTGGGACAGTTTCGAGCCCTACGTGCAGCTGATCCGATCGCTGCTGCCCCGGGCATCGAGCGTCGCGCTGTTCGATACCAAGGGTGAGTTGCGTTGGTCTAGCGAGACGACCACCGGACCCGACCTGTTGAACGTCGTGGACGACGTTCTTGCCACAGCGCGAACGGCCCCCGACAGCGCCGGGCAGCTACGAGTACTGGCAGGCAACATGCCGGTCTACCTCTGTTGGCTGCGCGACGAGGGCGCCCGGCTGCTCGCAGTGCTGACCGTAGTGTGCCGCCCCGCGGGGGAGCAGGACGTGGACTCCCGCAGTTTCTCCTTTGCCTATGCGCTGCTGCGCCCGGCGCTCGAATGCCTGCGGCGCGACCTGATGGCGCGTGTCGCGATCGAAGAGCTCAACCGGACCGTCATCGCGCTCGATAAGGATCTCGAGTTGTTGTTGGCCGATGGCGCCGCCGATCATCCTACCGGGGCCGACGGCGCGGATGAGCTGAAAGGTATTCTGCAACAGGCCGTCGACCATTTGCGCTGTGCGACAGCCGCCTTGATCGTTCCTGACAAGAGCATAGCGTTGGTTCGTTCGCGCGTGCCCGAGCGGCCCGCCGACATGCAGCTCGTCGCTCGCGCCCATAGACAACTCCTGTCAATGGCGCAGATGCGGCGCGAGCCGGTGATTATCAACAAGCTCGCGCCCAACAGCTCACTCGGCATCATGCCGTACCGCATCCTGTCGTGCCCGCTGCGCTCGCTGGCCGGACGGACGATCGGGGTGCTCGCCCTGTTCCGCGATGAGATCGGCGATAACTTTGTCGATCGCGACGCACGCCTCGGCGATATCCTGGCGCGCAAGGCGGTCGGGGTCATCGAGAGCAGCTTCGACGCCCTCAGTGGTCTTTACACGCGCCCGGCGTTCGAACAGCGCGTCCGCGGCGCTGTTGCTGAAAAGAATGGCGCGCGGCACTGGAGTGCGGTCTATATCGACGTCGACCAGCTGCACGTCATCAACGATAACTTCGGCATGCACGTCGGCGATACCGTGCTGGGGCAACTCGGCGAGTTGGTGCGGCAGCGGCTGCCGCGAGGCGCTTTCGGTGCGCGTATTTCCGGCGACCGTTTCGCGCTATTGCTACCCACACAATTGGATGCCGCGGAAGACTTCGCCGAGTCGCTGCGCGCAGGCGTGGAGAAACTCGGTACCGCACACGGTGATTCGCGTCTGCACATTTCGGTGAGCGCGGGCGTCGCACTGTTGGACACCACCGCAGGCGAACTGATGCATTCGCTTGCCGCAGCCGAAACGGCCTGTAAGGCCGCCAAGGATCGCGGGCGCAACCGCGTCGAGGTCTATCATCCCAACGATGCCAGCCTGGTGCGGCGTTTCGCCGATATCAACATCGCCGGACGCCTGCGCGAGGCCATCGACGCGGGCCGCTTCCGCCTCGACGCTCAACTCATTCTGCCGTTCGCCGGCGCCGAGCGCGCCCGGCCGCACTACGAACTGTTGATTCGCATGATCGACGACGACGGCCATACCATCGGCCCGGATCGCTTCATGTCGGCCGCGCAACGCTATCAACTCATGCCCGCGATCGACCGCTGGGTGTTGACCCGGACGATTGAGATGCTGCGGCCCCATGCCGAGCTGCTCGCCGGCCGCACCGTGGCGTTCGCCATCAACTTCTCCGGCCAGTCGCTCAATGACGAGGCGTTCCCGGATTTTCTGTTCGAGCGCCTCGCGAGCAGCGGTCTCGACCCGGAGCTGTTCTGCTTCGAGATCACTGAAAACGCCACCATCGCCAACATTGAACGTGCCGATGCCCTCATCCGCCGCCTGCGCCGGTTAGGTTGCGCGATAGCCCTGGACGACTTCGGAACAGGCCTTTCATCGCTCGCGTATTTGCGACAGCTGCCCGTGACCATGCTGAAGATTGATGGTAGTTTCGTGCGCGATGTTCTGAAGGACCCGCGTGCCGAGTCCATGGTGCGCGCCATTGCGCAGCTTGCACGCAGCATGTCGATTGCGACGGTTGGCGAGTATGTGGAAACGGAAGAAATCCGCGCTCGCATTGCCACGCTGGGTGTCGACTACGGCCAGGGCTTTGCCATTGGCCGGCCGGCACCCTTGTCCGACCTGCTTGCCGAGTTACCTCTGCTCGCCTCCGCCACCACTATCACGCGTCCTCTAGAACATCCGCTGGGCGATTCCTCAGTGGGAACTTCCGTGAACGATTCTCTCGACGACAGTGGAATTCTGAGCGTCGAGTTTGTGCACTGATTTATTGGCTGAAAGTCGCCTGTGGCGCTTTCAGCGAGACCCTACACAGTTTACGCCGACAAAAAGCGTGGTTTTGCCGGCTGCGCGGTGGAGGACATGGGCGCGCCATCCAGGGTTTGTTGCGATCTGTAAATTTTGTACGTGACACAGTTTGTAATTACACATATTTCAATTGACCGGCGCGGAGTCGCTGGTGTATCCGTTTGCTCATCCAAACCGGGGGGTTTGAGGACATGTCGATGCGATCGCGCACGCTGATCGCTCTCGTCGCGGGAGCGATTTTCGGTTTCTCCGCCGCAGTGACCGGCGGCGTGCTGGCTGAGCGGCCCAATGAGGGTGCGCTCGCACAGACTTCCACGACTCTGCCCTGGGAAGAAGCACGTCAGTTCGCCGAAGTTTACGAGCGCATCAAGCGCGAGTATGTCGACGAGGTCGATGACAAGGCGCTGATGGAGAAAGCCATCCGCGGCATGGTGGCCGCGCTCGATCCGCATTCCGCCTATCTCGACAGCGAGGAATTCGAAGAGATCCGCTTGAGCACCATGGGCTCCTACCCCGGAGTCGGTATCGAGGTGGTGGCGGAAGATTCGGCTGTGAAGATTCTGCGTCCCATCGATGGGTCGCCCGCCCAACAGGCCGGCCTTCTTCCCGGCGATCAGATCGTGCGGATCGATGGAAACGATATTGGGGCAGACCTCGCGGGCGCGATCGCGCACATGCGTGGTGCATCGGGTAGCACTGTAAATTTAACCATCCGTCGTGCCGGCACCGAAGGCTTGCTGGAGTTCTCGCTCCGCCGCGCGAAAGTCGAAGTGCACAGCGTCGCGCAGCAGAGCCTCGAACCGGGTTACGGCTATCTGCGCATCACCAGCTTCAGTGAGACCACCGCGGACGATGTGACTCGGGCGGTCGCACACCTGAAACGCGACAATCCGGGCGGCTTGCAGGGCTTGGTGCTCGACCTGCGAAACAATCCCGGCGGAGTGCTCGAAGCGGGTGTGGCGGTCGCGGACGCTTTCCTCAACGACGGTGTGATTGTCACCGCGGACGGTCGTACCGCTGATGCGCGTTTCCGCATGGACGCCACGCCGGGAGACCTGATTGACGGAGCTCCGCTCGTGGTACTGGTGAATAGCGGATCGGCATCAGCGTCGGAGATCGTTGCCGGTGCGCTGAAAGATCACGGGCGCGCCGAATTGATCGGACACAAGACATACGGCAAGGGCTCGGTCCAGACGGTCATGCCGCTGACTCACGGCGGAGCTGTGAAGCTCACCACTTCCCGTTACTTCACCCCCTCCGGCGCCTCGATTCACGGCAAAGGCATCATTCCGGACATCGTCGAGGACAGCCCCGAGGAAGCCCCCGCGGAGCTGACCACGGCCAAGAACGCCGCGCCCCTGGCGGCTCGGGACAAGGAAGTGCACCTGGCCCTCGAAACCTTGAAGGCGCGCAACGCGCTACCGCACAGCACGGCGACACCACTGTCAGTGCGCGCACTAGTACCATAGCCGCCGAAATCCTCCCGGCCCCACGCCGCAAGCGGAATAATGTCCGCTCAATGCGCCAACGCGACGTACTGGTGCACGAGGGCAAAAACCACGCTTTTTGCCCTCCGCCAATTCGAAGTGAGGCGCGTGTCCGCTGAAAGCGCCGCAGGCGACTTTCAGCCCATAAAAGAGGTAGCCGTGCTGTCCTGGTTCATTGATTTAGTGCTGCATCTCGACCGGCATCTGGTCGATGTGGTCAGCCAATATCATTTTTGGGTTTACGGGATTCTGTTCTGCATCGTCTTCGCGGAGACGGGGCTGGTCGTGACTCCCTTTCTCCCCGGCGACTCCCTGCTGTTCGCCACCGGTGCGCTGGCGGCCGTGGACACCAGTGGAACGTTGAACGCCCCAATCCTTTCAGTCTCGCTCGGCATCGCCGCGGTACTCGGGAACACGGTGAACTATTCGGTCGGACGCTTCATCGGTCCGGCCGCTTTCAGCGGTCGCTACCGTCTGCTGAAGGTGGACTACCTGCGACGCACCGAGGAATTCTTCGTTCGCTACGGCGGGATGGCCATCTTTCTGTCGCGCTTCATGCCGATCATCCGCACGTTCATGCCGTTCGTGGCCGGCATCGGGCATATGCCCTACGCGCGTTTCCAGGGATACAACATCGCGGGCGGGTTCTCGTGGGTGCTGTTGTTCATCTGGGGTGGCTATCTGTTCGGCAACATTCCCCTGGTGAAGCACAACTTTGGGCTCGTCACGATTGCAATCATCCTGGTCTCGCTACTGCCGATGGCGGTGGCGTTACTGCGCAGCCGTCGTCCGGCCGGATATTCGGCGGGCGCGCCGAAGGCTTAGATTACAAAGTGAGCACGGCGGCCCGGATCGCCCCGACAATGGCTCCGGCGATCATGACCAGGATGGGTCCGACGGAAAGTCCATACCCGACACTGCGGCTCTTGGGTTCTTTGACATAGCTGGTGAAATAAACCAGCCGGCCAATCAGGTAGATCGTGCCCAGGGCCGCGGCGAAGTAACTGCCGAAGTACTGGGCGAACATGAGGATCGAAGGCACGAACATGACCAGAAGCTCGAGCGTGTTCATCTGCACGCGGAAATAGCGCTCGAATACTTCATTTCCAGTGGTCGCGGGCGCGACGACCTTGTAGGTGCCGCGTGCCCTGCCGACCGCGAACAGGAAAAAGAAGAACTGCACGAGCGCCAGAGCGATCACCAGGTGCACCAATGGCATGAGACCCCCAAAAAGCTTGGCCAGAATGGTCCAGGTAGAATAAACGCGCGCATGGAAAATGAGCTATGAGTGACAAGTTGAGAGGGTACGCGCATCGGGTGGACGTCACGGCCGCGCCCCAGAAAGTCTGGCAGGCCCTGACGCATACCGAGCACCTTGCACGCTGGTGCTCTCCCGGAGCGGATGTCCGCGCCAAGCCTGGTGGACTGTTCCGCGCGAGCGTCGATCGGGTGGTCGAGCTGGAGGCTCACATCGATGTCTTCGAACCGGGCCGGCGGCTGCGGCTGATCTATCTGCCGTCCAAGGAGCTACCACCCACGGACGATGCGATCGTCGATGACTTCATTCTGGAGCCGGTCGTCCCGAGTCGCGCCGCCGGCGCTTCTCGGGATTCCCTCCACGGTGCTCCGGTCGGCGGGGGTACTATCGTGCGACTGCTGGGCTCGGGTATACCGAGCACTCTGGCATGGGATGCACAATACAAGCGGCTGCGCATGGGCTGGCAGGCCGCCATGACGCGCTTGAAGGTGTTCGTCGAGAGGCAGATGAATATGACCGACGAGCAAACATGACCGGGTTCGTGCTGCGCGCGGTGATCAGCGCGATCGGCCTTTGGATTGCGACCCGCTGGGTTTCCGGCATTCGCATCGATGACCCCGGGACGTTGGTTCTCGCCGGCGCCCTGCTGGGCATCATCAACGCCATCGTCAGACCGATCGCGATCGTGCTCACGCTGCCGATCACCATCCTGACACTCGGGTTTTTCCTCCTGGTGGTGAACGCCGCGATGGTCGCGCTGGTCGCAGCCATTCTCCCCGGCTTCCACATTTACGGCGGCTTCTGGTCGGCGTTCGGCACGGCCATCATCGTGTGGATCACCGGTTGGATCGGCTCATGGCTGATCGGGTCGCGCGGCAAAATCGACGTTTACGTGCGCAAGCTCTGAGCTTCCGTCCTGAGCGGGCAGGGGCGCGGCCGGTAGCGAATTCTCGAAATAGACCGCCGTACGGTTCGGTGGCGTGAGGCTCACGTTCATGGTGCGCAGCCGCTCGTAGATCGCCAGGTTGATCGACTGCTGCGCGTCGGCGTAGGTGTTGAAGTCAGGCTTGGTCGCATAAAACACCACCTCGAACTGCAGTGTGGTGGCACCGTACGTCAGGAAGTGGCAGCGGTCGAAGCGCGTGTCCGCAGTGCCTTCGATAATTCCCCGGACCATTGACGGAATGGCCGCCAGCGCGCGCGGATCGGTGTCATACGCGACGCCGAACTGAAACACCGCGCGCCGCTCTCGCATGCGGCCGTAGTTGCGCACACGGGATTTCAGAATATCGGTGTTGCCCATGATGATCTGCTCGCCCGAGAGGCTGCGCAGCCGTGTGCTCTTCACACCGATGTGCTCGACGGTGCCCTGACACTCCCCGACGGTGAGGAAGTCGCCGATGCCGAACGGCTTGTCGAGCGCAATGGACATGGAAGCCAACAGGTCGCTCAGCACGGTTTGCACCGCCAGTGCCACCGCGATACCGCCGATACCCAGGCCGGCCAGCAGCGGCTTGATCTCCACGCCGAGGTTGTCGAGCGCCAACAGCAACACCATCGCCCATACGATGAGCCCTGCGGCAAACAGGATGACGTCCATGGAGCTGGTCAGCAGGGCATCCAGGCCGGCAGAGGTCTTGCGGCGCAGATCGATGGCGTAACGCACCGCCGTCATCGACCAGACTCCAACCTGGGCCCAGAAGATGAGCACCATGCCAATGATCAGGGAGCGCTCGATCTGAGCCGTGAAGGTGAGATCACGCGAAGCGAGATAGAGTGCGATCGCCCAGAGAAAGAGCCGACTCGTGCGCTCGACCAGCAGCGCGGCCAGTCCGATGGCGTGTTGCGCACGAACAGCCCCGGCGGGTATGGGCTGCGGTTCGGACTCAGCCCAGCGTCGGCGGCGCGCGCTGATGACTCCCTTTACCAGGGGCAGGACAGTCAGCGTGACCAGGAATACCGCCAGCGCGAATGCCCACGAGCGCAGACCATTCCCCAGAAACTCGATCTGATTCATATATGGGCGCAAGTCGCCTGTGGCGCTTTGCGCGGACATAGGCACTACTTTGGTTCAGCGGATGGCAAAAACGCGGTTTTTGCCGGGGGCGCCGAGCCCTCGTGCACCGGTGCGTCGCGCGAGCGCTCGGATTAAGAAGAAGTTAGGCGCCGATTGTAACTGAGATTCAGGGGCGCGCGGCACTTCGAGCTTGCAGGGACAACGTCGCTCGGCAGCTACATCTCCGTCGTGTCCATCCCGAGCTCTTTGAGCTTGCGGGTCAATGTGTTGCGGCCCCAGCCGAGCAGCTTGGCCGCTTCCTGGCGATGGCCCTGGGTGCGCTTGAGCGCGGCACGGATGAGGACTCGCTCGAACTCCGGCTGTGCCTCATCCAGCAACGGCCTTCTGCCATTCATTGCGTGACGATCGGCCCAGCCCGCCAGCGCCCTCGCCCAGTCGTCCGTATCTCCCGAGCCCGTAGCGGCGGCGGTTCCGAGCTCCGGCGGAAGATCCTCGGCACCGATTTCCGTGCCGGGGGCGAGAACTGACAGGCGCCGGCACAGATTCACCAACTCGCGCACGTTGCCCGGCCAGCTATAAGCGGTGAGCTTTGATTCGGCGTCCTTGGATAAGGACTTCGGCTCGACTCCGAGCTCATGCGCCGCCACGGTGAGGTAGTGCACCAGCAGATCCGGGATGTCCTCGGAACGAGCGCGCAAGGGCGGCAGCTCGATGCGAATGACATTCAGGCGGTGATAGAGGTCCTCGCGGAACAAGCCGCGGTTCACACGCTCCTGCAGATTCTGGTGAGTCGCGGCGATGACACGCACATCCACACGGATCGGTGTTTGTCCGCCGACGCGATAAAACTCCCCTTCCGCCAGAACCCGCAGCAGTCGGGTCTGCAACGGCGTCGACATGTCGCCGATCTCATCCAGGAACAGCGTGCCGCCGTCCGACTGTTCGAAGCGACCGCGACGCTGCGAGTCAGCACCGGTAAAAGCGCCCTTCTCGTGCCCAAACAACTCGGACTCGAGCAGGTCGCCGGGGATCGCCGAGGTGTTGAGGGCTATGAAGGGCTTGCCCGTTCGCGGGCTGTGATCATGCAGAGCTCGCGCGACCAACTCCTTCCCGGTACCGGATTCACCGGTGATGAGGACGGTCACACTGGAGCGTGCCAGACGCCCGATCGCGCGAAACACCTGTTGCATTGCCGGCGCACGCCCCAAGAGTTCGGGGATGCGCGGAGTGCCCGCACCGTCGCCGCCACCGGCTATGCTGGCGTTGGCCGCACGTTTGACGAGAGCGACGGCCTGGTCGATGTCGAACGGCTTCGGCAGGTATTCAAACGCGCCGCCTTCGTAGGCGGAGACCGCGCTTCCCAAGTCGGAGTGCGCGGTCATGACAATGACAGGCAGCGCCGGCCGCGTGTCGCGGATCTTTTTCAGCAGTTCGAGCCCGGACTGTCCGGGCATGCGGATATCCGTGATGAGCACGTCAGGCGACTCGCGACGCAGCGCATCCAACGCCGGCTCTGCGGCTTCAAAGGCACGCGGCGCCATTCCGCCATTGCGCAGGGCGCGCTCCAACACCCAGCGAATGGACGCATCGTCGTCGACGAGCCAGACGCGCAGACTCTGGCCGTTCATGTGGCATCTCCGAGTGGCAATAACAGGGTGAAAAGCGTGCGGCCCGGCTCGCTTTCGAATTCGATCAGACCACCGTTGCGCGTGACGAGCTCTTGGGCGACCGCAAGTCCGAGGCCGGTTCCGTTCGCGCGACCCGTAACCAGAGGGTAGAAGATGCTCGAGCGCAGCTCATCCGGCACACCGGGACCGTTATCCTGGATCTGGACGCTGGCCACCAGTCGATGTCGTGCGCTACCGATACTGACGTTCGACAGCGCGCGGGTGCGTAATACGATCTTGCCCTTGTATTCGGCCGGCTGTTGACTCACCGCCTGCAACGCGTTGCGCGCTACATTCAACAGCGCCTGGATCAACTGGTTGCGATCCAACATCGCGTTGGGCAGGCTCGGGTCGTAGTCGCGATCCACTACGATGCCGGCGCGGGCCTCGGCTCGCAGCAGGTGATAAACGTGCTCGCAAATCTCATGCACGTTGAAGTGTCCCTTTTGCGGAGCGCGATTCGGCCCGGCCATTGAATCGACGAGCGCCGCGAGACGATCGGCCTCGCCAATGATGACTTGCGTGTACTCCTTCAAGGACGCTTCCTGCAACTCACGCTCCAACAACTGGGCGGCGCCGCGCAAGCCCCCGAGGGGGTTTTTGATCTCGTGCGCCAGCTGTTTGATCATCAGGCGACTGCCGTCGAGGCGTGCGAGCAGGTCGTTCTCGCGCGAGATGCGTCTGCGTTGCGTCGTGTCGGCCAACTCGAGCAACAGATGCGGCCCGGTGACCTGCCCCTCGAGCGGCGTGATGGTCACATCGAGTGTGCGCAGATCGCGCGGCGCTCCAACCGGGCGTACCGTCAGCTCACGGTCCGCGAAACCTTCGCCCGTCTCGAGTGCTCTGCGGAGAATACCGACCAGGCCGTTGGATTCCTGTAAAAAATCGCCGAACGGCCGGCCGCGGACCTTGTTGAGGCTGAAGGCGAGCAGATCCTGCGCGGCGACGTTCGCGTAGATCGCGCAGAGCTGCGCGTCGAGCATGATGATGCCCGTCGAGAGCGCATCAAGGAGATCCGTAGGATCGAAGTGCGAGAGGGCGGACGGCAGACCGTAGTCAGCGGCCACAGGCGAGGGCCTCAGCTATACCCATGCCGCTCGCGAGCGCGCTACGCGCGCGCAACGAGCCTGAAGCTTGCCCGAGGGTGCTCGCGACACCCCGTCCGATGCCCCTCGCGACCGTCAGTGTTTCCTGAAATTTGGATTTGCGGGGTTCAACACCGAGGGCTGCAGGACCGTGAAAGTAACACTCTCGGACTGGCAGACAACCTTGCCATCGACATCCCGTACCACCGCCTGCAACGTGTGTTGCCCACGGTCGATGGGATCGATGGTGTAAGAGCCTCCCTGGCGGGGATAGTTGGGCAGCTGCGCCCCGTCCAGAAGCAGCGCAACCTGATCGCCGTTGCGCACTGGCGGGCTGACCTGTACGGCAGTCGTCACTGAGTACGCGTTGGGAAAGGTCTCGTCGTTCCCCGGCGCGGTGACTGTGCAGCCTTGATAAACGCTGGCGTGCTGCGGCTGAGTACTCTGAGAGCCGGGCGTCGTTGCGACCGGTGCCGGCTTGTAGGTCTGCGGTGCCGCTACGTGGACCTTTTCGGCGTTGTCGTGCGGCTGGTCGCTGTAGTGGACGACACCGTTCTCGTCCACCCACCTGTATACCGTGGCCGCGCATACGGTCAGGGACACGACCGACATTAAGGTAAACAGCATGACTCGCATAGAAGCTGAGCATAGCCCCATGCGAGGGCGGGGACCAAACCGGGCGGTCGTGTTCGTGAAGCACGACCGCTCGCGCCTCGATCGCCCCCGCCACCAGCCTCTCCCCGGAAGGGGAAAGGCCGGTGTGAAGCTGCGGGAAGGCGATCTTGGTCACGCTGTACCCATCAACAGCTGTAGTACAGCTCGAGCTCCACCGGATGCGTCGACATGCGGAACCGGGTGATCTCCTGCATCTTCAACCCGATGTAGGCATCGATGACATCGTTGGTGAACACGCCACCGCGGGTGAGGAACTCACGATCCTTGTCGAGGTGCTCCAGAGCCATGTCGAGCGAATGGCACACGGTGGGAATGTGTTTGGCTTCCTCGGGCTCGAGGTCGTACAGGTCCTTGTCCGCCGGATCGCCGGGGTGGATCTTGTTCTGGATGCCGTCGAGGCCGGCCATCATCATGGCGGCGAAAGCGAAGTAAGGATTCGCGATCGAATCCGGGAAGCGCACTTCGATGCGGCGCGCCTTCGGGTTGGAGACGAAGGGGATACGAATCGACGCCGAGCGGTTGCGCGCCGAGTAGGCGAGCATCACCGGTGCTTCGAAGCCCGGTACCAGGCGCTTGTAGCTGTTGGTGCCGGGGTTGGTGAAGGCGTTCAGCGCCTTGGCGTGCTTGATGATGCCGCCGATGTAGTAAAGAGCGGTGTCGGAAAGTCCGCCGTACTTGTCGCCGGCGAACAGAGCGCGTCCCTCTTTCTGCAGGGACTGGTGGACGTGCATGCCGCTGCCGTTGTCACCGACGAGGGGCTTCGGCATGAAGGTCGCCGTCTTACCGTAGCCATGGGCGACGTTGAGGATGGCGTACTTGAGGATCTGCACCTCGTCCGCCTTCTTCACGAGCGTGCCCGCGCCGACGCCGATTTCGCACTGGCCGCCGGTTGCCACCTCGTGGTGATGCACTTCGACCTTCAGGCCCATCTCTTCCAACGCCAGACACATGGCGGAGCGAATGTCCTGGAAGGCATCGACCGGGGGCACGGGGAAGTAGCCGCCCTTGATGGTGGGGCGGTGGCCCGTGTTGCCGCTCTCGTACTGCTTGGAGGAATTCCAGGCGCCCTGTACCGAGTCGATGTGGTACGAGCAGCCGTTCATGTCATTGTTGAAGACCATGCTGTCGAAGATGAAGAACTCATTCTCCGGTCCGAACAGCGCATTGTCGGCAATGCCGGTCGACTTCAGGTACGCCTCGGCGCGTTTCGCCAGCGAGCGCGGATCGCGCTCGTAGCCCTGCATGGTGTTGGGCTCGATGACGTCGCAGCGGATGTTGATCGTCGTCTCTTCGAAGAACGGGTCGAGAACGGCGGTGCTCGCATCGAGCGCGAGAATCATGTCCGACTCGTTGATGCCCTTCCAACCTGCGATGGAGGAGCCGTCGAACATTTTGCCGTCGCGGAACAGCTCCTCATCGACGAGCCGTGCCGGGATGGTCACGTGCTGCTCTTTGCCGCGCGTATCCGTGAAGCGCAAGTCCGCGAACTTGACCTCTTTTTCTTCTATCAGTTTGATGACATCGGTGGGTGACATATCGCTCTCCGGAAAAGGGTGGTCCCGCCTTCAAAAAATCCTGCTTAGCTCGCGTGCGCACTGACCCGTACTGTTCACGCTCAGCCGTGGCGTGGCGGAGCGCGGGTGATAGTGCAGGCACCGTGCCAACTTGACGGCCTACTCAAATCAATAGCTTAGATGCACTGCGATCAGGCCTTGCACCCCCATGGTGCACTAGGCTTGGGAATTGCACCATTTATGGGCTGGTGGCAGCCCCACTTTTGTACCCCCTCCAGGGACTGCCTTAGATGTGCGCCTGTTCTTGGTGCACGTTGGTCTATTTTTAGACTTGTGGTATAGTTAGTCCATATATGGACTTACGCGGTTGGATCTTGCCATGAGCACCTCAATGCATCAGGTTCATTCAAGGGCAGAGAGCGCCGCCGGAGGCGCTGGCTTACGGGCGTTCGAGAAGATCGCCGAGCTCTGGCATTTATCCATCGCAGAACAGCTGGCCTTACTGGGCATCACCTCGCGTTCGACCTACTTCAAATGGCGTAAGGAACCGCATCCAAAGCTTCCACGCGACACTCTCGAACGCCTCTCTTATCTAGTGGGCATCTATAAAGCCCTGCAGCTGCTGCTTCCAAACACCAACGCCGCCGACGACTGGGTGCGCAGACCCAACGATGCGCCGCTGTTCGCCGGTAAATCCGCGCTCGAGCGAATGCTCTCCGGGAATGTCGCGGATCTGTATATCGTGCGGCAATACCTCGACGCCCAGCGCGGCTGAGGGGTTTTAGATGGCGACGCCTCCTCCGGACCTCGCGGTCAGCGAGGTGCGTTGGCAACCGTGTTTTCGAGTCATCTCGAGCCGCTTTCCAACCATCCATATTTTCGAACGCGTGGCGCACCCTGAGGATTGGGAGGCGCTCTACTGGCTCGAATCGCTGACGAATCCGCGCTTGCGCGACGAGGTGGGAGAGATCGAGCTGGTGTCACGGGAGGATCGGGTGTTTGGACCGGGCACCTCCGTCATCATGGCCGCGTTCACTCACCTGAACCCGGAAGGCAGCCGCTTTGCCGACAACACTTTCGGTGTCTTCTACGCAGCGCTTAGCCTCGATACTTCGATCGCGGAGACGCGTTTCCATCGCGAGGTTTTCCTGGGTGCGACGCACCAGGAGGCCACCGAGATCGACATGCGCAGCTACCTCTGTGACATCGTGGCGGATTTCCACGACATCCGCGGCAAACGTGAGCAGCTGGCCGCGATATATGATCCAGACAGCTACGCTGCCTCGCAGAAATTCGGGCGCGCGTTACGATCCTCGGGCTCCAATGGAATCGTATATGACAGTGTCCGCCACACCGGCGGCGAATGCCTCGCGGTCTATCGTCCGCGGCTCATACAGAATTGCCGCCAAGGCATGCATTTACGCTACGTGTGGGACGGCAAGCGTATCAGCCACGTGTATTCGCTCCGGCTCATGGAGTCATGATCCGGCGTTATACTCGCCGACTTTGATCTTTTTGGCCCCTAGCACGAGTTTCGAGCATGAAAACGCCTGGCCCATCGGGCCGATCATTGGGCACTGCGCCCCAGACGTTTCAGGAGCTGCTGTTCGCTCTGCAACGCTACTGGTCTGAGCGCGGCTGCGTGATCCTGCAGCCCTACGACATGGAAGTAGGCGCCGGCACCTTTCACACCGCCACTTTTCTGCGCTCCATCGGACCGGAGCCGTGGAGCGCGGCGTACGTACAGCCGTCGCGGCGGCCGACTGACGGGCGCTACGGCGAGAATCCGTTCCGTCTGCAGCACTACTACCAGTATCAGGTGGTGATCAAACCGTCGCCGCTCGAGATTCTCGATCTTTACCTCGGAAGCCTGCGAGCACTTGGCCTCGATCCGCTGGTTCACGATGTCCGTTTCGTCGAGGACAACTGGGAATCGCCGACGTTGGGTGCCTGGGGCTTGGGCTGGGAGGTATGGCTGAACGGTATGGAAATCACCCAGTTCACTTACTTCCAGCAGGTCGGCGGGCTGGAATGCCGGCCCGTGACCGGCGAGATCACATACGGGCTCGAAAGGCTCGCCATGTACCTGCAGGGTGTCGAGAGCATCTACGACATCGTGTGGACCGATGGTCCGCTCGGCCGCGTCACCTACGGCGACGTCTTTCACCAGAATGAAGTGGAGCAGTCGGCTTACAACTTTGAGCATGCCGACGTGCCGACGTTGCTGCGTCACTTCGATGATCACGAAAAAGCCTGCAAGGATCTGCTGGCGGCCAAGCTCGCCCTGCCCGCCTACGAGCAGGTGATGAAGGCCTCGCATACGTTCAACTTGTTGGATGCGCGGCGCGCCATTTCGGTCACCGAACGGCAGCGCTACATTTTTCGGGTTCGGACGCTCGCCAGTGGCGTAGCCAAGGTGTACTACGAAAGTCGTGAGGCGCTCGGATTCCCGATGTTGAAACAGGCGAAGCCGGTCCCCGCCGCGGCGCCGGCTGTTGAGGGAGTAGTTTGACGATGGAGCGGCGTGACTTTCTAGTAGAGCTCGGCACAGAGGAATTGCCGCCGAAGGCGCTGCGCGGACTGGAGGAATCATTTGCCTCCGGCGTGCGCGCTGGCCTGGACAAAGCCGCGCTCGAACACGGCGATATCGTATCGTTTGCAACCCCACGCCGGCTCGCGGTGTTGGTACGGCGATTGGCCGCCCGTCAGCCGGACCAGGATGTGAAGCGCAGAGGGCCGCCAGTAACTGCGGCATTCGATGCCAATGGCGCGCCCACGCGAGCAGCCCTCGCGTTTGCAGAGAGCTGCGGTACCACGGTCGATGGGTTGCAACGGATTGACGAAGGCAAGGGAACGTTTCTGTTCTTCGTCGGCGTAAAGCCTGGCGCGGCCGCGAGCGAGCTCATTCCGGGTATTGTCAAAGCAGCGTTGGATGCACTGCCGATTCCGCGGCGCATGCATTGGGGCTCGAGTGACGCGGAGTTCGTGCGACCTGTTCACTGGTTGCTCCTGTTGTATGGGAAGGATGTCGTGCCAGTCACCCTGCTCGATACGGGCGCGGGAGCGTTTACGCAGGGGCATCGATTCCACGCACCAAAACCCATCCGCGTCACCACGCCGGCGAGCTACGAGCGAGTCCTGCGGGAGCGCGGTTATGTGTTAGCTGATTTCGCGGCGCGGCGGGCGCTTATCCGAGAGCGTGCGATGCAGGCCGCCAAGGAGCTTGGCGGTGACGCATTGATCAGCGATGCGTTACTCGATGAGGTCACGGCACTCGTGGAGTGGCCCGTCCCGATCGCGGGGCGATTCGAGGAGCGTTTTCTATCACTGCCGCGGGAAGTCCTGATTTCCACGTTGCAGGATCACCAGCGGTATTTTCCCGTCGAGGATGAGAACGGGAAGCTACTCCCGTGGTTCATCACCATCAGCAACATTGAGAGCCGCGAGCCGCAGAAGGTTCGAGCGGGCAATGAGCGTGTGGTCCGTCCACGTCTGGCGGACGCGGCGTTCTTTTGGGATCAGGACCGGAAGCGACCGCTTGCCGCGCTTCGGGACTCGTTGGATGCGGTGACCTTTCACGTCAAGCTCGGTTCGCTAGGCGATAAGACCAGGCGCGTACGCACTCTGGCCGGCGAGATTGCGGCCAAGGAACGCGCGGAGACTGAGCGCGCCGCGGAGCTCTGTAAGTGTGATCTTTTGACGGCAATGGTCGGGGAGTTTCCCGAGCTTCAAGGGATCATGGGGACGTACTACGCGATGGCTGACGGCGAGAGCCCGGAAGTCGCTGTCGCGATCCGCGAGCACTACCTTCCGCGAGGCGCCGGCGATGGGCTGCCGGAAACCCATCCCGGTCTGGCGGTGGCCCTCGCGGACAAGCTCGACACACTCGCCGGGATTTTTGCCGTCGGTGAGAAGCCGACGGGGACAAAGGACCCGTTGGGGTTGCGGCGCGCTGCCATTGGAATACTGCGGATTCTGATTGAGACGCGACTCGAGCTGGATTTGCGGCGCTTCGTGCGACGCGCGCTCGAGCTGGCGCGTGTTGATATCGATAGGATCGCGGCGGCTGCCGGTAAGCCCGTTGCGAACCGTGCTCCTGCAGACGGGTCAGGAAAGGACCCGGTCGCTGACGAGATCTATAGTTACATCATGGAGCGGTTGCGCGCTTATTACCTCGAGCGCGGAGCGACAGAGCCGACGATCGGCGCGGCTGCCATGACGACGGAAATGTTTGACGCAGTGCTGGCGAGCTCGCCGGTATCGCCGTTGGATTTTGATGCGCGGTTGAAAGCGCTGCGAGCGTTTCTCGAGCTTCCAGAGTCGGCGAGTCTCACTGCCGCCAACAAGCGCATTGCCAACATTCTGCGCAAATCGGCAGGCGGCGCCGCGACAGCGACAACTGTCGACGTCGAGTCGTTGCGCGAGCCCGCCGAGATACGACTGTTCGATGCAATGCGGGCGCTGCGCGACGCGGTGGCAACGGCAACGGCGCAGCGGGAGTACGCGAATGCCCTCGGCCGTCTGGCGCAGTTGCGCCCGGCGGTGGATGAGTTCTTTGATCAGGTCATGGTCATGGATGAGGATCCGAAGCTGCGGGCGAACAGGCTGGCGCTGCTGGCGCAGTTGCACGGGCTGTTCGCGGGCGTGGCGGACTTGTCACGTCTGCCGGGCTGATGGGGGCTTCGATGTGTCATCTGACTCCGCTGGGTGTGTTGCACGCGCGGCGGTCGCTAATGCTTCGGTAGACTTGCGCCCATGCAATTCATCGGCTCGATCGCCTTTACCGCGTTCTTCTTTTTGTGGACGTTTTTCTACGCGATTTTCTTTGTCATCGCGTGCTGCTTCCTGCCGTTCCGGCATCGGTTCCGGCTGGCGCGGGTCTGGGGGCTGGTACTGCTCACGGTGTTGAGGTGGTGTTGCCGGCTCGACTATCGGATCGAGGGGGCGGAAAACGTCCCGCGCGACAATCACATCGCCCTGTGGAAGCATTCGTCTTCGTGGGAGACGATCGCCATGGCGGTCGTGTTTCCCCGCCAGGTCTGGGTGCTCAAGCGGGAATTGCTGTGGGTTCCTGTAGTAGGTTGGGGGATCCGTCAGCTTCATGCCATTGCGATCGACCGGAAGTCGGGGCATTCGGCGGTGGGTCAGGTGGTCGAGCAAGGGAAGCAGCGGATTGCCGAAGGCGATTGGATCATGATTTTTCCGGAAGGCACTCGGATGCTTCCGGGGCAGACGCGGCGGTATGGAGTCAGTGGGACGTTGCTCGCGGCTGAGACGGGGCGCCTCATTGTGCCGGTGGCGCATAACGCCGGAGATTTCTGGCCGCGGCGAGGTTGGATGAAGAAGCCGGGGACCGTGCGAGTTGTTATCGGGCCGCCTATCGCGGCGCGCGGTAGGGACGTGCGTGAGGTTAATCGCGAGGCGCAGGAGTGGATCGAAGGCACTGTTGCGCGGTTGCAGGGAGGTCCGACACCGCCGGCCGGCGAAGGGTTGACGCAGCGGTCGGTGTGAACGCCAACCGGTCACGCTGCATGTGGCTCACATTAGCGCCGGTGCGAATCAATTTGCCCACTTAATCGCCGTTTTGATTTTCTAATGAAACAATAACCTCAGGCGTAGGCCATGAGAGCGGCCTGGAGATCAGGCGCACACATATCCCTGGGGCGCTGAGCTGGTGATGTCGACAGAGCCGACGGCCCGTGAGGCGACTGGAATCTGCGCTCCCCGGCGTGCGAGGGTCGCCCTCGGGCTTGCCGATGAAGTGGCTCGCTCGCGAGCAGGAGACGCTCGTAAACAGGCCGCGCCCTACGAGCTGAGGGCTCGCGGAGCGCGACGGCTGTTAGTTCGTCGCGCCGGGCGGCGCGACGTGGAGCGCCGGCCGCCGGGTTAGACGTCGAGGTTGGCGACCGAGAGGGCGTTCTTCTCGATGAACTCGCGACGGGGTTCGACCTGGTCGCCCATCAACGTAGTAAACACGTCGTCGGCCGTAACGGCGTCGTCGATCTTGACGCGCAGAAGACGGCGGGAGTCCGGGTTGATGGTCGTGTCCCAGAGCTGCTCCGGATTCATCTCGCCAAGGCCTTTGTAGCGTTGGATCGTCTGGCCTTTGCGAGCCTGGTCGAGAAGCCACTTCATGGCTTCTTTGAATGAGCCGATCTCGAGACGGTCGTCGCCACGGGTGACGAAGGCGCCTTCGCCGATGAGGCCGGCGAGGGTGCGGGCCAGGTCGGTGATGCGTTGGTATTCGGCCGACTCGAAGAACTCACGAGGCAGGAACTTCTGACTCGGAGTGCCGTGCTCAGTGCGGTGGATGATCACCCGCGCCGCATGGCCATCAGAGGCGCCACGGACTTCAACACGGTAGGTGCGAGTACCATCCGCCAGAGCATTCAAACTCTGGTCGAGATGTTGGCTCCAGTCGCGCAACCAATCGGCGCGATCGAAATTTTCGGTCGTCACTTCGGGCATGTAGATGAGTTGCTCGAGGAGACGGTCGTCATAACGACGCGACCAGCGTCTGATGATCGCTTGGACTTCCATGTACTTGTGCGCGAGGTTTTCCAGGCCTTGGCCTTGCAGCGGCGGCGCCTCGGAATTGACGTGCAGGGAGGAGTTCTCCAGCGCAGTTTGTAGCAGGACGGAGTTGAGCTCGACGTCGTCTTTGACGTACGACTCCTGTTTGCCGCGCTTCACTTTGTAGAGCGGCGGTTGTGCGATGTAGATGTGCCCGTTCTCGATGAGCGACGGAACCTGGCGATAGAAGAACGTCAACAACAAGGTACGGATGTGTGATCCGTCGACGTCCGCGTCGGTCATGATGATGATGCGGTGATAGCGCAGCTTTGCGATATCGAAGTCGTCTTTCCCAATGCCGCAGCCGAGCGCGGTGATGAGCGTGCCCACCTCAGCGGAGGACAGCATCTTGTCGAAGCGAGCCCTCTCCACGTTGAGGATTTTGCCTTTGAGCGGAAGGATGGCCTGGGTGCGGCGATCGCGGCCCTGTTTGGCCGAGCCACCTGCGGAATCACCCTCGACAATGAAGATCTCCGAGAGCGCCGGATCCTTCTCCTGACAGTCGGCAAGCTTCCCGGGCAGGCCGGCAATGTCGAGCGCGCCTTTGCGGCGAGTCATCTCGCGCGCCTTGCGGGCAGCCTCACGGGCACGAGCGGCCTCGACAATCTTGGCGACAATGCCGCGGGCTTCCTGCGGATGCTCCAGAAGAAACTCGTGCAGCTTGTTGGCCACCGCGGTCTCGACGACGCCTTTGACCTCAGACGAGACGAGCTTGTCTTTGGTCTGAGAGGAGAACTTGGGATCGGGGAGCTTCACGGACAGGATCGCCGTGAGACCCTCACGCGCATCGTCACCGGTGGTCGGCACCTTCTCCTTCTTGGCCGACATCTCCTTCTCGATGTAGTCGTTCAGGGTGCGTGTCAGCGCCGTGCGAAAGCCAGCGAGGTGCGTACCGCCGTCCTTCTGCGGGATGTTGTTCGTGTAGCAGAACATGCTCTCCTGGTAGGAGTCGTTCCACTGCATCGCCACTTCCACGGTCATTGGGCCTTCCTGGGTTTTGAACCAGAAGACCGAGTCGTGGATCGATACGCGAGTGCGGTTCAGGTACTTCACGAACGCCTGCAAGCCGCCGGCGTGCTCGAAGACATCTGACTTGTTCTCGCGCTCGTCTACGAGTTCGATGCGCACGCCGGAGTTTAGAAACGAGAGCTCGCGGAGACGCTTGGCCAATATCTCGTACTCGAACTGGATATTGGTGAAGGTCTGAGCGCTGGGCTTGAAGCGGATGACAGTTCCACGCTCGGTGGTCTCGCCTGAGACTCCCAGGGCTGCCACCGGCTCGCCGTGGCGGTACTCCTGCTTATGGACCTTTCCATCACGGTAGATGATGAGCTGCAGGTATTCGGAGAGCGCGTTCACCACCGATACACCGACGCCGTGCAGGCCGCCGGAGACCTTGTAGGAGCTGTCGTCGAACTTACCGCCGGCGTGCAGGATAGTCATGATGACCTCCGCAGCTGACCGGCCCTCTTCCGGATGGATATCCGTCGGAATTCCACGGCCGTTGTCCGAGACCGTCACGGACTCGTCGGCGTGGATGGTGACGATAATTCGATCGCAATGACCGGCCAGAGATTCGTCGATTGCATTGTCGACGACCTCAAAAACCATATGGTGCAACCCCGACCCGTCATCGGTGTCTCCGATGTACATTCCGGGTCGTTTTCGCACCGCGTCGAGCCCTTTCAAAACCTTGATTTTGCTGGAGTCGTAGACGTCGTCTGATGCCATGAAAAAGCTCGATCTTGGGATAGGACATTATACCGGGGCGCAGCCGTGCGCGCCCCTTCCATGTTCCACGTGGAACAGCCCCCATTAGGGCGTCCCAGTAGTTCAGATTCGGGGGTGGCGAGGCGGCGATTAGCTGGGACTACAGGTGGCTCAGCTGTCCTCTACATGGGGTCGACTGGCCTCTCACCCAACCCTTGAGCTGGGCGAGCTCATCAAGATTGACGACCCACTTCCACGCGCGCCCATTGTCGGAGCGACACTGCGGTGCATAAGCGCAGACGGCGGTTCCGCAGACGAGCACTCCAGTTACTCCAAGGGGCAACGGCCCCGCGGCCGAGCAGCCCGGGCCGAGGCACGGGGCGGACCAGAACCGGATCCAGCCGGACCCGGCCGGACATCCGCGCAGATCGAAAGGACATCGCCCCGGGATCGGAGCGACATTCGGCGCATGGAGTTGCGCAGGCGCTTGGCCATTCCTCCCGGTTCCACGTGGAACATGTCCTAGGTTGCCAGGGAAATTGGAGCTGGGAGGCTTCGACAGCCTCAGGGCTGTGCGAGGAACGCCTCGTCTCCCCGCAAGCGCGGGTCAATGCCCTGAGGCCGCTGCCTCGCGAGGACCATCTTGGGGGGCACAGCGACACTAAGCCGGGACGAGTTTATGCGTTAGACGAGCTGCGCCCGCACGACTGCACTCCCTGCTGTTCCACGTGGAACGCTTCACTGGGCGCCGGTGAAGGCGGGAGTCGGAGCCCACGGCGGCACTACCGCGGCGCGCGGGGAGCGACTGGGCTCGTTGCGAAGCTAAGGTCAGTGCGCCCGAGACCCCGGCGGAAGCGCCAGGATCGTCAGGCGTCGCAACGGCACCGCCGGAGGCCAGCGCTGCGCTAGACGGAACTCTGCCGCCTAGCCGCACCCTTCCCTGTTCACGTGGAACGCCTGATCGGGCGGGCCGAAGAGGTGCGAATCGGTGACTGCAGCGGCACTACCCCGGGTGCGCAGGAGCGCCTCGGCTCCTCGCAAGACCGGGGTCAATGCCCCACGAAGCCGAGGCGCCGCCAAGGTCGTCCCGGGGCTGCAACGGCACCGTCCGAGGCGGGCGCCGGGCTAGACGGAACTCTGCCCGCTTGGCTGCACCCCACGCTGTTCCACCTGGAACACTCGATCGGGGTGTGCCGACAAGGGGGACTTGGCGCCTACGAAGGTACTATCTGCTGTGCACAGGAACGAGTGGGTTCCTCACGAGAATAGGTCAGTGCCCGCGAACCCGACTGCGGCGCCAACATTGGCTAGGAGCTGCAACGGCACCGTCCGAGGCAAGCGCTGCGCTAGAGAGAGCTCTACCCGTCTGGCTGCACCCCTCCCTTGTTCCGCGTGGAACACTCGACCGGGTGTGTCGAAGAAGTGGGGCTTGGCGGCCTGCGGCGGTACTACCCACTCGGCGCGGGAGCGATTGGGCCTCACACGGATATGGTCAGTCCGCGAACCCGGCTGCGGCTTCGTCTAAGAGCCGCCACGGCACCGTCCGAGGCGCGCGTTGCGCCAGAGAGAGCTCTACCCACTTGGTTGCACCCCTTTCCTTGTTCCACGTGGAACACGCGATCGGGTGTGTCGAAGAAGTGGACTTGGCACCTGCGGCGGTACTATCCGTTGTGCGGGGAGGCGGTGGCCTCACAAGGATAGGGGGTGAGGGCGCGAACCCGGCTGCGGCGCTGTCTAGGAGCTGCAACGGCACCGCCCGAGGCGAGCGCTGTTCTAGACGGAGCCGCGTCCGGCTGACTGCACTCTTCCCTGTTCCACGTGGAACACTCGATCGGGTGTGCCGAAGAGGTGAGACTCGGGGTGCAGGGACGTGAGGATGAGCTGGGAGCGGAGTCGAGCCACTTGTTCGATGAACCGCCTCAGGTGTTCGCCGTCCAGTTCTGCGGCGGGGTCGTCGAGGAGGAGGGTCGGGGTGGTCTGAGTCGCGGCCTGGAGTAGATTGAGTTGGGCCAGCGTCAGGGCGACAGCCACCAGCTTCTGCTGGCCTCGCGACAGGACCTCTCGAGCCGGTCGCCCATTCAGCCGCACGACGATGTCGGCTCGATGCGGGCCCGGATGCGTGAGACGCCTCGCCTCGTCTCGTGTCTTGGAGGCGACCAGCGCCTGGGCCAGGGACGCATCCTGGGCCCAGCCCTTGAAGTAGTGCAGTTCCGGCTCCAGGCCACTTAGGGCCAAGACGGACTCCCGCCAGTAAGGCAACAGGTCCTCCACAAAGCGCGCCCGGGCTTCTGCGATCAGCTCGCCGAGGCGCACCAGCTCCAAGTCCCAGGCGGAGGCCTGCGCAGGCTGGCTGCGGAGCGCCGCGTTCCTCTGTTTCAGCGCACGCGAGTACCGAACCCACCATTCGCCAAACTGATGTTCCACGTGGAACACGCCCCAGTCCATCCAGCGTCGGCGTCGAAATCCACCCTCTTCGACGAGCTTATGAATTCCCGGGTCAATCACCTGAACCGGAAAAGCCTGCGTGAGCTCTGTAAGCGACTTAGCGCTCTCACCGCCAATTCGCGCGATGGTGCCGTCGGCGCGAGAGACTTGCACGCCGACAGGTAGGCCCCCGTGGTGGTGCGATGTACTCGACCCGGCCGGCGGATCGCTCACCGCAGCCACACGCCCGAACACCACGAGTCGATCACGCCCATACCGAATAAGCCGCTCCGAATTGCGCGTTCTAAACGAGCGCCCACGGCCTAACAGGAAAATGGACTCAAGAAGTGAGGTCTTACCGGAGCCGTTTCCGCCCGAGATCAGATTCTGACTCGGGTGCAACTCCAGCTCCGCGTGCTCGATGCAGCGGAGATCGTCAACTGTCAGTTCGGAAAGGCTCACGGAGGGATCACTGTCATCTCTGCGTCGGATTTCCCGACCGCTGCCGAGACTACATCTCCGATCGAAACGGCGTCGCCGGCGCGGGGCATGCCTTCACGGCTACCGGCTTGCTCTTTGGCCGACAGCACGGTGCCCACGACGTCCGAGAGCAAGAAGGGACCGCGCCGATCGCCCCAACGAGTCGGCCGATCCGCAAGCCCCTATAGACGCATGGGCATGACAACGTAGCGTGTATGCGTAACGCCAGGTGAATGGATCAGGCAACTGCTGTTCGCGTCTGTCAGGCTGATCTCGACCGTCTCCGTATCGATGGCACTCAACGCATCCAACAGATAGTTGACGTTGAAGCCGATCTCGACTTCCTCGCCCTTGTACGCCACCTCGACCTGATCCTCGGCTTCTTCCTGCTCCGGGTTATGTGCTTGAATTACAAGCAAATCCGGCCGCGCCGTCAGACGGATGCCGCGATACTTCTCGTTGGAGAGAATGGCAGTACGCTGCAACGCAGCACGAAGTGCTTCCCGATCAGCTTCCACTTTACGCGGCGGATTGGCAGGAATGACACGGCCGTACTCCGGGAAACGACCGTCGATCAGCTTCGATGTGAAGCGAATTTCGCCAACCTGAGCGCGAATGTGATTGGTGCCAATGGCCAGCTCGATGCTGGAGTCGGTCCCCAGAATCCGCTGCAGCTCCAGAACACCCTTACGAGGCAGGATCACCTGGTGTTGCGAGCTCTTGCCCGGATCCTTCAGATCCATCTCACAAACCGCCAGACGATGCCCATCGGTCGCGACAGCTCGCAGTAGCTTGCCGTCAGTCTCGAGTAGCAGGCCATTCAGGTAGTAACGAACATCCTGCTGTGCCATCGAGAAGTGGGTCTTGTCGATGAGGCGGCGGAACTCCCCCTGTTCCAGGGTGACGGTCTGCTGTGCATTGATCTCTTCGATCACCGGGAAGTCAGTCGCCGGCAAGCTCGACAACGTGAACCGGCTGCGCGCACCGCGCACCGACACCCGCTCCCCTTCCGTGCTCAAGGTGACACTGGTCTTTTCGGGAAGCGATTTAAAGATGTCCAGCAGCTTGCGGCCCGGGATGGTGATGTCCCCGGCCTGCTGCACGCTGACCTGCTTCGTGGCAACGAGCTCGACCTCGAGATCGGTCCCGGTGATGCTCAGGCGATTATCCCGTGCCGAGAGCAGGACGTTCGCGAGCACAGGCATGGTCTGCCTCCGCTCGACGACGCCGATGACGCTCTGCAAGGGAGCGAGAAAATCTTCGCGTGCGGCCGTTAGCTTCATATGACCTTCTCTCGAATCACGATCTTAATCTTAATCTTCTTAAGTCTTAAAGATTAGTTATTGCAGTTATAGAGCGCCGGGATAACGGGGATAAAAATACTTATTCAAGGCGATCAAGACATTGCGTCACAAATTCTGCCACACAAATCACGGGATCACCTGACCAACACCTGTGTGCGGCCTGTGTGTAACTTTATCCCCGAACCCACCCACAAGTAATCCACAGGGTGACCCACATCAACCTGCCAGGGTTCTCAACAGGTTTGAGTAGTCCTCACTCATGCGCTGCTCGCTGTCGCGCAGTTCCTTAATTCTCTTGCACGCGTGCAGCACAGTGGTGTGATCGCGGCCACCAAAGGCATCGCCGATCTCCGGCAGGCTGTGAGTGGTGAGCTCTTTCGAAAGAGCCATCGCAACCTGGCGCGGACGCGCGACCGAACGGCTGCGGCGCTTCGAGAGCAGATCCGCCATGCGTACCTTGTAGTAGTCGGCTACCGTCTTTTGAATGTTCTCAATGGTGACCAGCTTGGCCTGCAGGGACAGCAGGTCCTTGAGCGCTTCCTTCGTAAATTCCAGCGTAATCGGATGACCCGTGAAACGGGAATTCGCGATGACCCGGCGCAAAGCACCCTCGAGCTCGCGAACGTTCGAACGAATGCGCTTGGCAATGAAGAACGCGACTTCCTCGGGCAGGACGGTATTGGTCATCTGCGCTTTGGTCATCAGAATCGCCACACACGTCTCGAGCTCCGGTGGCTCAATGGCGACGGTCAATCCCCAACCGAACCGCGACTTGAGTCGTTCCTCGAGTCCGTCAACTTCTTTCGGATAACGATCGCAGGTGAGAATGACCTGGTGCTGGCCTTCCAGCAGCTCGTTGAAGGTGTGGAAGAACTCTTCCTGCGAACGTTCCTTGCCCGCGAAGAACTGGATGTCATCGATGAGGAGCGCATCCAGAGAGCGATACGCCGTCTTGAATTCGTTGATGGCGTTGTGCTGTAGCGCACGCACCATATCGCTTACAAACCGCTCTGAGTGCACGTAGGCGACCCGTGCCTCGTGATCCCGCTCTTTGATGAGATGCGCGATGGCGTGCATCAAATGTGTTTTACCGAGCCCGACGCCGCCATAGAGAAACAGCGGGTTGTAGGCGCGACCCGGGTTCTCGGCGACCTGCAAAGAGGCGGCTTTTGCCAGCTGGTTGCTCTTGCCTTCTACGAAGCTTGTGAAATGGGCGTCGGGATTTAGCCGTGCGCCGACAACCAGTCCCTCCGCCCGTCGCGCCCGCACAGGCGCCACGGGAGCAACCGCACTGCGCATAGGAGCGCTCCGCGATCCGACTTCCACGGTGATGATCGGCACGTCTCCCGTGCTCTCATCGCGCAGATGCTCGCCGATCCGCGGCAACAGATTCTCGTTGACCCAGTCGACGACGAATCGATTGGGCGCGAGCAGTTTCAGTGTGCCCGGGCCCTCCACTGCCTGTAGGGGACGCACCCACGTGTTGAACTGCTGCTCCGGAAGCTCGGCCTCCAAGGCTTGTATGCACCGAGCCCAAAGCGACGCTTCCACTCGCGTTGCCTCCGCAACCGCCGGAATAAGACCGAACGGGACCTAAGAAAGGGCTGCGGAGTCTATACCGATCGTCGCGCCTGCTGAAGACTTAAAAATAGTAAATCTATTGACGCCTTGGCGGTCAACGGTTTAGCCTTGCCGCCCTTTTTGGATCGGCCTGGATCGTCCGTTGGAGCCCGCGGTATGAAGCGTACATATCAACCGAGCAAAGTGCGTCGCAAGCGGACGCATGGGTTTCGCGCGCGCATGGCCACGAAGAATGGCCGGAAGGTACTGGCACGGCGCCGCTCGAAGGGCCGCCGGAAGCTGATACCCTAATCAAAGACTGTAGCCTCGATAGAAATGGGCTGTTCCCGTTAGGGAGCGCCTTCATCTGCCGCAGGAGCTTTGATGCGAGGGCGGCTTACTCTTCCCGCGCAACGGCGCTTGCGACGCAAGGCCGACTTCGAGGCTGCCTATGCTCGCGGACGGCGCTTTGGTAATGGATTCTTCGCGGTGACTGCGAAACCGAATGACATCGGCGCGCCGCGCCTGGGGTTGGCCGTCTCGGTCAAAAACGCTGGCAACGCGGTCGAGCGCAATCGTCTGCGCCGCACTATTCGCGAATCCTTCCGGCTCCATCAGCACCAGCTTCCCGCGGTGGACGTGGTAGTGAGCGCTCGCATCCAGGCGCGCGATGCGGCTGGGGCCGAGCTTCGCGCAAGTCTCGTTTCACTGTGGAAAAAAGTGACAGAGCAATGCGCCACCTCGTCGCATTCCTGATTCGCATTTATCAGCGGTTCGTGAGCCCTCTCCTGGGTCCGCGTTGCCGCTTCTTTCCTTCGTGCTCCAACTACGCTTTGCAGGCAGTGCTGAGCTTCGGGGCGCTGCGCGGCACGTGGCTGACGCTAAAACGTCTTGTCCGCTGCCATCCGTGGCATCCCGGCGGCTACGATCCCGTGCCGCTTCATGACGCCGCCGCCTGCACGCATCACGCACATGAATAACAATCCACGCATTTATCTCTGGATCGCCCTCGCGCTGGTCGGTTGGCTCAATTACCAGGCCTGGATGACGGACTACGGTCCGAAACCCGGCACCAACATCACCTCCAGCTCGCAGTCCTCCAGCGGCACCCGCAACACTGCTGGCGGCGCCAACGACCTGAGCAACCATATTCCTCAGGCGTCCCAGCCCGAGTCGCCGGGCACTGCAGGTAGCAAGCAGCCCACAACGCCGACGCCTGCCCCGGCTCTGCCGCCCTCTGAGTCCGCGGCCACGGGCACAACGGCCGCTAGCGCCGCCACCGCACAAACGATTCATGTCCATACGGACGTGCTGGATGTTGATATCAGCACGCTGGGCGGAACGATCCAGAAAGCGGATTTGTTGAAGTTCACGAAGGTGAAGGGTGAGTCGGCGCTCGTCCGCCTGGAGAACACGGATGAGCCGACGACGCTCTACGTGTTGCAGTCAGGTCTGGTCGGTCCGGGCAGCTCGCCGTATCCCACACACCTGGCCAGCTGGACTACCACCAAGACATCCTATGACATCGACGGATCGCAGGAGCTGCGCGTCCCGTTGACCTGGACGAACGATCAGGGTGTCACGGTCACCAAGACGTACCTCTTCCATCGCGGTCTCTACAGCATCGGGCTCGAGTACTCCGTGCAGAACCACAGCGACATGGCGTGGCAAGCCGCCGAGTACGCGCAGTTCTTACGGAATGACCCGCGTACCAAGAGCTCGATGTTCAATGTCGAGAGTCGCGCGTTCCACGGCCCAGCGGTCGACGACGGCACCAAGTACCGCAAGCTCGATATGGCGGCCGATTCCGCAGACAGTCATTTCTCCAAGGAGGTGACCAATGGATGGATCGCGGCTGTACAACATCAATTCGTGAGCGCGATCGTCCCGCCGAAGGACGTCCCGAACCATCTGACCATGAGTGTCGCCGGTGACCAGTATCTGCTGGCAGCCACCGGACCGACGCGCACTGTGGCGCCCGGCGCAACGATGACTTTCAGTCAGATGCTGTACATCGGGCCGAAACTGCAGTCACAGCTGGAAAAGATCAGCCCGCGTCTGGATCGGGTCGCCGATTACGGGATGCTCACCATCCTGGCGCAGCCGCTGTTCAACGCGCTCGACCTGATTCACAGGGTGACGGGTAACTGGGGCGTCGCGATCATTGTCGTGACCTTCCTGCTCAAGCTGGTGTTCTATCCGCTCTCGGAGACGAGCGGACGCTCCATGGCGAAAATGAAGCTGCTCTCGCCGCGTATCAAGAACCTGCAGGAAACCTACAAGGACGACCGCGAGAAGCTCGGTCGCGCCATGATGGATCTGTACAAGCGCGAGAAGGTGAATCCGGCCAGCGGCTGTTTGCCGATGATCATTCAGATTCCGGTGTTCTTCGCGTTCTACCAGGTGTTGCTCGAGAGTGTCGAGATGCGCCAGGCGCCGTTCGCCCTGTGGATCCATGACCTGTCCGCGCGCGACCCGTTCTTCATTCTGCCGGCGATCATGGCCGGCGCGATGTTGGTGCAGTACAAGCTGAATCCGACCTCCGCCGATCCGGTGCAGCAGAAAGTCTTCATGATCATGCCGCTGGTGATGTCGGTGACTTTCGCGTTCTTCCCGGCGGGCCTGGTGCTGTACTGGGTTACGAACACCATTCTGTCGATTGCGCAGCAATGGAACATCAACCGGCGCATTGCCGCCGCGGCGGCCAAGAAGAACTGAGCCGGGGCAGCGGCGCTCTGTCACTGCTGCTACGCAGCATGGCTCGGCTGCGCGCCCCCGGGATGCGCCGCAACACCGCGCTTTTTACCTGCGAAGTTACGGAGTAATGTTCCGCTCAATGCGCTTACGCGGCGTATTGGTGCACGCGGGCAAAAACCACGCTTTTTGCCCGCCGTCGAATCGAGTGAGGCGGGTGTCCGCTCAAAGCGCCCCAGGCGACTTTGAGCCAATGGAAAATACATGACACGTATTGATACCATCGTGGCCGCGGCAACACCGCCTGGACGCGGCGGTGTCGGGATCGTCCGGGTCTCCGGACCCAAGACCCCTGAGTTCGCAGCCGTGGTTCTCGGTGAGCTGCCATTGCCCCGACGAGCGACTTTCACTCGCTTCCTTGATGCGCACCAGGAGCCCATCGACGCTGGGGTTGCGCTGTTCTTTCCCGCGCCCCACTCGTACACCGGAGAACACGTTCTCGAGCTGCAGGGCCACGGCGGACCGCTGGTGCTGGAGGCCTTGGTTGCGCGCCTGTTGGAGTTAGGGGCGCGCCGCGCTACTCCCGGAGAGTTCACGCAGCGTGCCTTCCTCAATGACAAGCTGGATCTGGCGCAAGCCGAGGCGATTGCGGACATCATTGACGCTGGCTCGAAGGAGGCAGTGCGCGCGGCCATGCGCTCATTGCAGGGCGAGTTCTCCAACATGGTCCGAGGACTCACCGAGGCCATTATCGATCTGCGCACCTACGTCGAAGCCGCGATCGATTTTCCGGAGGAAGAAATCGACTTTCTCGCCGACCGTGAGCTGTCCGAGCGGTTTCAAACGGTGCGCGAGCACTTCGATGGCGTCGAGCAGAGCGCGCGCCAGGGACGCTTGCTTCGGGAGGGCATGACCGTCGTTATTGCCGGTCGTCCCAACGCGGGAAAGTCGAGTCTCCTGAATCGTCTCGCCGGTTACGAGGCGGCCATCGTTACTCCCATTCCCGGTACGACACGTGACATCGTGCGCGAGCGTATCGACATCGACGGAATGCCGTTGCATGTGCTCGACACCGCCGGCCTTCGGCAGGCCGCGCACGATGAGGTCGAAGCCGAAGGCATCCGGCGCGCGCAGGCGGAGATGCACCGCGCAGACCGACTCCTTTTTGTGATTGATGTGACCGATGATCCAATGGGTAAGGCGTTCCATGAAGAGCGGGAGCGCCTCCCACAGGATGTTCCAATCACGCTCGTCTTCAACAAGTGCGACCAGGCGGTGGGCCTTCCGGTAGCCGATACAACAACCGGTCCGCCGCGTGTGTTGTTGTCAGCCCTGACCGGGGAAGGCCTCAGCGCCCTGCGTACCCACCTCAAGCTGTGCATGGGCTATCAGACCCTCGACGGCGGCACGGTCTCCGCTCGCCAGCGCCATCTCGATGCGCTCACACGTGCCCGCCGCCATACCGACGAAGCCGCCCATCAATTGCGGGAGCGCCGCGCCGGCGAGCTCGTTGCCGAAGAGCTCAGGGTCGCTCAGCAGGCGCTGAGCGAAATCACCGGCGAGTTCACCAGCGATGATCTGCTGGGACGGATCTTCTCTACCTTCTGTATCGGGAAGTAGCGCTACTTACGAACGTAGGCGATCCGGCGGCCTTGTTTCTCGTAGGCGTCCTCGATCAACTCATCCGGGGTGCGGAACAAGTCGGTGCCGACGAGCTTCAGCTCCGCGGCGAGGCGTTGCATGGCGTGTCGGTGCGGTTCGAGTGCGCCGGCCGCAAGGATGTGCGTGACGGACGCGCCCGCTTTCTCAAGTTCCCGCGACACGAGAATGGTCCGGTGGCACTCGAGCGGGTCGCGCTCGGCGCACATGATGGCGATCCGGTGGTTACGCATGCCGGCCAGCAGCCGTTCGATGCCTCGGCGGAAGCCCTCCGTTGTGGCGAGCCGCGCGTAACTTACTCTCCCCTCTTCGTCGTAACACGACGGATCCTGGCTGCGCGCTCCGAGCTCGTCACCCAAAAACACGTAGCGGATACCCGCTTCGGCCAGAGACCCCTGGAGCTTCTCTTTGCGAAATTGCGGATTGAAGCGGCTATAGGGCGTGGAACGGACATCCGCGAGCGCCTCGATGCCGTGCTGCTGGAGAAGGCCCACGAAACGGTCGATCGGATGGTTGGAATGTCCGATGGTGTAGATCATGTCCGGGGTAGATCATACTCGCCTCATGAAGGGCCCTTTCGGACACTCGGTGGCTGTGCCTGAGCGGGTGGGGGCGGCGCTCGAACTTGTGCTTGGCGGAAGGGTCGATCAGGTCCGGATCATCGAGCATTCGCTATTCGTACGCCTGCACGGCCGCGCCGTTGCTACGACCCGTCGCCGGTGCATCTATCTACGCGGTAGCGCCGAAGATTTCTTCCAGAATCCGCGGCTGATGTTGCATGAGTACTGCCACGTGCTCAAACAGTGGGAGCCGCGAACCCTCACCTTGTCACGTTACGTCCTGGAGTGGCTGCGGCGAGGGTATTGGGACAACCGGTTTGAGATCGAAGCGCGCGAATTCGCCGACGCGAACCGCGACCGACTCCGCCAGCTGCTGTCCAACGGACCTAAAAGCTAGCGCCTGCGCAGGCGACCCCGCTGGCGCGACGCACTGGCGCACGCGGGCAAAAACCACGCTTTTTGGGCGGGGGCGCCTAGCCCGCCGCCAAATCGAAGTAAACCCTACGTCCGCTGAAAGCGCCGCAGGCGACTTTCAGCCCATTAACCAAGCAAGGCTTCGCGGTCGTACAGTCGTCCGGCAATGAGGATCAACACGGTCGCAATCGCCAGGGACGTGAGCACCGAAACGGCGACTAGCACTCCCGACAGCGACTCGTCCCTGAGGAGACTCGTGACCAGAAAGTGCTGGCTCAACGATGGCACCATCATGAGGGGTACCGTGGGCCGCAGGCCGAGCATGCCCGCGAAAACCAGCGGTGAAGTTGGAACGACCAGAACCAGGCCCAGGTATGTCTGCGCTTCGCGATAGCTCCGCGTGAACGCCGCCACGATGGTCATCAACGCCGCCCCCAACGGCACCAGCGGCCAGCAGGACAGAATGACCTTCACAGCTACGAGCGGACCGAAGTTCACGCTCATGCCGAACTGCTCGAGCCCCACGAATCGCAATACGATCGCGAATGCAGTTACGGTAAGAGTCAGTGACAACGTCATATAGGCACACGTCGCCAGAATCTTGCCGTAGATGAGTTGCTGGCGCGGCACTGGAACCGTGAGGAGTGCTTCCAGCGAGCCGCGCTCGCGCTCGCCCGCGGTCGTATCGATCGCAAGGTACATACCGCCCATCAATGTGGTCAGCAGCACCAGGTAGCTGAGCATCCCCATGAACAACACCGACCGGCTCGCAGGCGTGGAGACATCCACGTCCTGTATGACGATGGGCGACAGGACCGTGGGGTCAATCCCTCGTGCCGTAATTCGCAGTCGCGCTATCAGCGCGCCGTATTGCTCCACCAGGAGCTTCACACGACTCAGGCTCCTGGAGTCGGACTGGTCAGAGGAGTCCGCATACAACTGCAACGGCGCCGGCTCGCCCCCGGTCAGTTGCTTGCCGAATTGATCGGGAATGACCAGGATCAGCGTTTGTCGATGTTGGCGAATGGAGGCACGGGCGCCGGCGTCGTCCAGGCTGACCGGGGTGATGTTGACGCCGTACTGATGCAGGAATGCCAACAGATTGGGAGCGCG
>Ga0134126_10001073_pt1 | contig 34647 bp, 27 predicted proteins | sample KB31752_FD_96881 | JGI IMG/M metagenome (GOLD analysis project Ga0134126, IMG submission 96881) | Terrestrial soil microbial communities with excess Nitrogen fertilizer from Kellogg Biological Station, Michigan, USA - KB3-175-2 | ecosystem: Environmental > Terrestrial > Soil > Unclassified ...
TACAACGGCATCCGCCTGCCGTCGCCCTGGCCGCCGCGCATCGCCGAAGTTCCGAAAACGCCCGCCGTCCCGGCGTACCTGACCTCGCCGCCGAGCGTTATCCCCATCGATGTGGGCCGGCAGCTTTTCGTCGATGATTTCCTCATCGCCCAGACCAATCTCAAACGGACGCATCATCGACCGGCGTATCATTCCAAGAATCCGATTCTTACCGGCGGCATGGTTTTCAGTGATGGCGTCTGGCGCGATCCGGCGGACAAGCTATTCAAGATGTGGTATCTGACCAAGGGCGGCACCGCCTATGCCACATCAAAGGACGGTTTAATCTGGGAGAAGCCGTCCCTTGATGTCAAAAAGAATACCAACCTCGTTCAAACCAGTCCGCGCGACTCGAATACGGTGTGGATCGATCTGGAGGAAAAAGACCCGCAAAAGCGTTATAAGATGTTCCGTTCTTATAGTCGGCCGGAAAAGAAATCGTGGTGTTTGTGGGTTCATTTTTCGCCGGATGGCATTCATTGGAGCGAAGGCCAACCAACCGGCGCATGCGGCGACCGCAGTACAGTGTTTTACAATCCATTCCGTAAAGTGTGGGTGTACAGTCTGCGACACGGTTGGGGCCGACCGCGCCGCCGGCGTTACTGGGAGACGAAAGACGATGTGATTGCCGGCGCGCAATGGGGAGCCAATAGCAATCCCTTCATGTGGTGCGGCTCCGACAATCTCGATCCGCCACGGAAAGACTATAAGGTGACAGCGGAGCTTTATAATCTCGATTGCGTGGCTTACGAAAGTATCATGCTCGGCCTGTTCACCATCTGGCGCGGCCAATTTCCGGAGCGCGAGAAACCCAACGAAGTTTGTGTCGGCTACAGCCGCGATGGTTGGAGTTGGACGCGCCCGGATCGCCGTGGTTTCTTGCCGATTTCCGAAACCAAGGGCGATTGGAATTACGCCAATGTACAGTCGGCGGGCGGCTGTTGCCTGGTGATGGGCGATCAGTTGTACTTTTATTGCAGCGGCCGGGGCAAGGGCCACGTCACCTCGCTGGCCGTCCTGCGCCGCGACGGGTTCGCTTCGATGGACGCCGGCGACGCCGAAGGCACGCTCACCACGCGGCCAGTGACCTTTCGCGGCAAACATTTGTTCGTCAACATCGCCGCCCCGGAGGGCGAGTTGCGCGCCGAGGTCCTCGACGATCACGGCGATGTTATCGCTCCATTCGGCGCGGCCAACTGCGCCCCGGTACGCGGCGACAAGACGTTACAGGCGGTGCGCTGGAAGGATGCGGACGACCTGAGCCGTGTGGCCGGCAAGAAGGTGCGATTGCGTTTTCGTCTCAAAAAAGGCCAATTGTATGCGTTCTGGGTCAGCCCCGATGCCTCCGGCGCCAGTCACGGCTACATCGCGGCGGGCGGCCCAGGCTTCACGGGGATGATTGATGACGTGGGGGTAGGGCGCGGTTGATCCGGAGACTGGGACGCTCGCTTTCTGTCTGATCTGCGGTGATCGCGTTAGACCGTGCCCTTTCCCCGGACACGCTGAAAGTAAGAACCGCCTGGTGGAAGGCTCGAATCCGCCGCCAACTGGCGGAGGTTGATAAGGGGCGGAAACGGTGCCAGGATTTTTTTTAATCTACGCTTTTTCTCCTAAAATATTCTTGGTATCGTTTATAGTATATTTAAACTCCTCAATATGTTAATAGTTTGGTATTCCTGATCTGCCGAGGAAACGGGAATCTCAACGTCGGTGGGGGCAAGTTTTCGTCTCTGACAACTCCTAGAATGTTTTTCCCGGACACGATGATAGGCACGGTATTTTCTCGAAGTGGCGTGGTCAACTCCTTTGGTTAGACAGCAAATCGAACGCAGCGTCTGTACCACGAATGGGATCTATAAAATCAATCGAGGAGCCGTAGAGCGAATTGAACTACCGATACCTCCGTTTGAACTCCAAAAGACTGCGGATCGTGTTCATGAAGTGCGGGCGATGGAAGCAAGGCAAGCGGAATCACGACGGCTGGACGATCTGTTTCACGCGCTGCTCCATCGCGCCTTTCGCGGCGAACTCTGATCGCCTTCCAGAGCGTTCCGTATCCCGGTATCTTAAACAGCACCCCCACGGTAAAATGGAAGAGACGGAGAAGAACAGCCCATGCCGATTCCGGCTTTCGACGACATTCTGAACATCCTGCCGCCGCACCTGGGCGACCCTCGACAGCGTGCGGATTTGTCGCCCTTTTCCTGCACGGTCGCCGAGCTTTGCACGCGCTTCGCCACCACGGCGAAGCGCAAGGCAATTTTGGATGGGTTTCTCAATCTCCGAGCGGAATTGTTTACGCTGGACATTCGGGGATTTCAATGGCTCGGCGGCAGCTTTTTGGAGGATATTGAGGCGCAGGAGAGACGTGATCCGGGAGATATCGACGCGGTTACCTTCGTCGCCGACCCAGAAAATCCGGCGGCTCTTAGCGCGAAACTGGTGACGAAACCGGAACTGTTGAGCCATGCGCACATCAAAGGCACCTATTCCGTCGATCACTACTGGCTGTCGCTCGGCTCCCAGCCCGTCTTCCTGGTCGATCTAACCCGTTACTGGTACGGACTGTTTTCCCACCGGCGCGATCGCGTGTGGAAAGGAATGCTGGTCGTCGAATTGGCCGATAAGTCCGATGATAATGCTGCCCGCATAGCTTTGAGGAGCCAGCCATGAACAACCTTACTTTCCTGAAGATCCAGACGCTGGAACTGCGTAGCCTCCTGGAATCCGCAGGGGACGATCCGATCGCCGTCCCGCAGTTGCGGGAGCGGCTTGCCGACGCGGAGAAGGAATTGCAAGCGGCGCAGTTGCAGACGGGAAATTTGTTCCCTCGGGATGTCCACGAACTTCCCCGAGCGGCTCTCTTCCTGCGTGGTGGCGGCGTGCAAGGGTCCGAGGGTATTCGTCCGGGTCTGGCGGGCGAAGCCTTGATCCAGTACGAGAAGATGTTTATCGAACAGGCCCTCCACGACGAACGAGAAGCGGCGCGGAACGCCGGGCGACAACGCCGCCCTCGCGGAGCGTCTACTCCCGGTCTGTTGTTTATGGGCACTCCCCGAGGATCCTTCGGTCTTGAGTTTGTGCCGCAAACGACCGAGGACGGCTCGCTGCTCGAAGTCCATGCACGGTCGCTCGGCAATGTCGCGGCGGCTCTGGTTCGTGTTGCCGGCAGCGATACGGAGTCGCTCGAAGAAGCCATTGCGCCGATTCCCGCGCGGGTGCTTCAGCCGCTTATGCAGTTCCTGAAAACATTGGCCCAGTACGGTGCCGAATTACGCTTGGCGTTTCACGACAGACCTGGGCAATCCTTAAGCGTCAGCCAGATACAAAAGGCCGCCGAGCGGCTGGAAAGGGATATGACGCAGGAGATGGTCAATCTAAGCGGCACGTTTCGAGGGGTAACCCGCGAATCCGGTTCTTTTGATCTGAGGACCGACGCTGGGGAGGTCATCATGGGCACGGCCGCCGATCATCTCACGGAAGACGACTTGGAACGGATCGACGGGTTGACCAATCGGCCATGCAAAGCCCAACTTCAGAAAACAACCGTGCGGAGCATTTCGGGCGCTTCCAGTTCCACCTTTGTCCTGTTGGATGCCGAGTGACCGCAGCATGTATCCGGCTTTCCGCGACGATATTCTTGAGGAGGCCGTGCATGTCGGTTGACAAACGCGGGTAGGTGCGCATCGCCTGAAGATCCAGACCTGAAACTGCGCTCGCAGCGTTGAAGCAGAGTGCGATTCTGTAGAATCATCCTGGTAACATACCCACCAAGACTTCGCCTTCCTCTGTCGTCAGGACTCACTCCATGCGCCGACTCCAACTTCCCTTCCTCGCCTCATTTTCGTGCCTGCTCTTGTTCGCCCCCGCCACGATCCTTCACGCGGAGCAACCGAAAGCTCCAGCGGACGTGCCCAAGGGCGAGGTCATCAAATATACCTTCGACAAGAGCAAGATTTTCCCCGGTACCGTGCGCAATTACTGGGTTTACGTTCCCCGCCAGTACGATCCCGCCAAGCCCGCCTGTGTGTACGTCGGTCAGGACGGCATCGGGTTCAACGCTCCGGCCGTCTTCGATCAACTCATCGCTAAACAAGAAATGCCGGTTACGATCGGCGTCTTCGTCATGCACGGGCGAGTGAAGGCACCTTCGGGCAAGGCGCTGGATCGCTTCAATCGCAGCTATGAATACGACGGACTCGGCGACCATTACGCGCGCTTTCTGCTGGAGGAACTGCTGCCGGAAGTTGAGAAAAAGACCGCGAAGGATGGCCGAGCGATTCGGCTATCGCACGACGGCAATGATCGCTGCATCGGCGGGGCCAGCAGCGGCGCGGTGTGCGCTTTCACGGCGGCGTGGGAGAGGCCGGACGCCTTTCGGCGCGTCTTTAGCGCCATCGGCACCTACGTCGGTTTGCGCGGCGGCAACAATTATCCGACGCTCATTCGCAAGTTCGAGCCGAAGCCGATCCGCGTTTTCCTGCAAGACGGCAGCGCCGATTTGAACATTTACGGCGGCGATTGGTGGATGGCTAATCAAGAGATGGAACGCGCCCTGCGCTTCGCCGGTTATGAAGTGAATCACGTTTGGGGCAAGGATGGTCACAGCGGCAAGCATGGCACGCAAGTTTTCCCGGAGGCGATGCGCTGGCTGTGGAAGGACTATCCTCAACCCGTGAAGGCCGGCGCTGGTTCGCAGCAGATGAAAGAGATTCTCGTTCCCGGCGAGGATTGGCAGCTGGTGGCCAAGGGCTACAAGTTTACCGAAGGGCCAAGCGTCAATGCCAAGGGCGAAGTGTTTTTCAACGATGTACCGGATAGCAAAACTTACAAGATCGGTGTTGATGGTAAGATAAGTGTCTTCCTTGCGGATACGAAGAAGGGCGATGGCCAGCGTTTCGGTCTCGATGGCCGGCTGGTTGCGGTGGCCGGCGGTACGAATCAGATTCTTGCCTACGATGCGCAGGGCAAGTCCACGGTGATCGCAGACGGTTTTCGCGGTAACGATCTGGTTGTTCTCCACGATGGCGGCATTTATGTGACGCATCCCGGATGGAATGGCAGCGATCCGAGCAAGGTCTGGTACATCAGTCCGAAGGGCGACAAGCGCGTTGTGGACACGGGGCTGAAATTTTCCAACGGCATCACCGTTTCGCCCGATCAGACGCTGCTGTACGTCGCCGATAGCCGCAGTCACTGGGTTTACAGTTATCAGATTCAGCGGGATGGCTCGCTGACGCACAAGCAGCGCTATTATCATTTGCATGTGCCCGATAATGCGGATGACAGCGGCGCGGATGGTTTGCGGGTAGACCGCGATGGCCGGCTCTATGTGGCCACGCGCCTGGGCATTCAAATCTGCGATCAAGCGGGACGTGTGAACTGCATCGTGCCGACGCCCAACGGCAAGGTGTCGAATTTTTGTTTCGGCGGCGAGAAGTTCGACACACTCTTCGCCACATGCGGCGACCGCGTTTACAAGCGCAAAGTCAAGGTTACGGGCTGTCGAGCGTTCGAGACGCCGCACAAACCGGCGCCGCCGCGATTGTGAGGAATTCGTTTCCTGTGTAGCCGCTTGCCGAGCGGGACCTTACGTTTCGCGCGAAACGTAAGGTCCCGCTCGGCAAGCGGGACCTACTGTATGCAGTTCCAACCATTAACAACAGCCCATCCCGATATTTGCGCGAAAAAAGCAAAATGTGAATGAAAGCAGCCGTACCCTGCCTGTATACTCATGACTGCTCCGCTCGCGCCCACCCGCCGATTCATCCCGCCATTTGGAAGGAATAAGATCATGTCGGGTAAACTCTCGCTCGGTGTTCATTCCCTGTGGTTCTCGCCCCTTGCAATCGCTTTCGGAACCCTGATGCTTGGCCCGGTTCGAGAAGCGCGTGCGGAGTCTCCACCCAAGCCTTCGACCAGCCATCGGCCAGCCGAGATCGTGGCCGAGGTTGACCGCGCTATCGATCAGAAGTTGGCCGAGAAGCGATTGCCGGCCTCGCCGCAAGCTGACGACGCCGAGTTCCTGCGCCGCGTCACCATTGACCTGATTGGCCGGGTTCCGACCGCAGGCGAGGCCAGCGCGTTTCTCGATGCGAAAAGCTCCGACAAGCGAGCCAGGCTTATCGATGATCTGCTGGCGCGCCCAGAATACGGCCGAAATTTCGGCATTCTCTGGCACAACCGCGTCATCCCGTTGTCCACCGAAAATAGCCGAGAACTCAACCCCAAGCTGTTTCTCTGGTTCGTCGAGGGGTTCAATCGCAACCGGCCCTGGAGTCAAACCGTCTCGGAGTTGTTGCTCGCTGAGGGCGACGTTAAGAAAACTCCCACGCTGGGTTTTTACTTGTCCGGCGCCAACTCGGTCGAGCGCTACGTCCAGGCTGACCGTGTCGCCGGATCAGTGTCGCAGTTGTTCCTGGGCGTCAATCTCCGTTGCGCTCAGTGCCACAATCACCCCTTCGCCAAGTGGAAACAAACGGAGTTTTGGGGCGTGGCCGCGTTTTTCGGACGGGTCGGTTACACGCAAAAAAACAAGGAAAAGATCCTGGCCGAGTCGCCGAAGATCGTCAACAAGGATAGTCAGCCCGTCGCCACCGCTCGGCCGGATGCCACCATCCTGATTCCAGGAAAGAACAAGGCGATCAAAGCCCGCTTTCTCGAAGGCGAGGAGCCGAAGCTCGACCCCAACCAATCCTTCCGCGCTCCCTTCGTCAAGTGGTTGACGGCGCCGACGAACGAGCGCTTCGCCGCAGCCGCCGTCAATCGACTGTGGGCGCATTTCCTGGGGCGCGGTCTTGTCAATCCCGTGGATGATATGCACGATGACAACCCATCCACCCATCCGGCAGTGATGAAGATGCTCACTCGCGAGTTCGCCGTTTCCGGGTACGACCAGAAGCATCTCATTCGTTGCATCTGCAACAGCAAGACCTACCAGCGCGGCAGCCGGCCGCTATCGGCGAACCAATTCGACCGGACGTTTTACAGTCACATGCCCTTGCGACTCCTGCCGCCCGAGGTTTTGTGGGATTCGCTCGCCATGGTGATGGATGGCCGCATGATCGATACCAAGGACATGCTCAAGTCCGTCGGCGACCCAGGGCGGTTTTTTTGGGTCACGTCCTTCACCAGCCAGGAAGCCGGGGAAGACCGGACACGCTACACACATGGCGTCCCGCAGGTTTTGAAGATGCTCAATTCGATGTTAATGCACGCGAACTCGCCGACGGTTCGCAAGATATTGCAGGAAAAACTCGCGTGGGAGAAGGGCGTCGAATGGATCTATCTTTCAGCGCTGGCTCGCCGGCCGACGGCGGAGGAAATCAACGTCTGGAAAAAATATCGCGATGAGGTCAAGAACCCGGAGACGACCTATCGCGACATGCTGTGGGCGCTGCTCAACAGCGGCGAGTTTGTTTTCAACCACTAATACGGTCTCATAGGGATGTTTAAGGGGCGATATAACAACGCCCTTCGCCGCAATCGTACACGAACCTTATGGAGTCGATCATGCCTTTCCTCATCCGTCATCCGCAATCGACAAGCCTCGATCCGTTCTCTCGTCGCGATCTGCTGAAGCTGAGCGCCGCCGGCTTTCTGGGCGGCGCGGCGGCCCCCTGGTTCACCACGCTGGCCGCACATGCCGCAGACAGCAAAGCGACTGTAGAGCCTGCGAAGCGAAAAACTTGCATCATGCTGTGGCTGGCCGGTGGTCCGAGCCAACTCGATACCTTTGATATGAAGCCCGGCACGCGGAACGCTGGCGAGTTCAAGCCGATTTCGACGAATGTTGCCGGCATACAGATTTGTGAATTGATGCCGAAGTTGGCGAAGCAAGCCGACAAACTGGCTCTGTTGCGAAGTATGTCCACGGGCGAGGCCGACCACTTCCGCGGCTCCTACTTCATGCAGACCGGCTATCGAAGCATCGCGGGAACCTCTCATCCCCACCTCGGCTCGATCGCTGCCGCCGAACTGGGGCAACCGGATTTTGAACTGCCCAACTTTTTCTGGATGGGCACGCCTTCGGCCGCCGGCGTCGGTTTCCTCGGAGCCAAGCACGCTCCTTTTAAGATAAACAATGTGCGCGACGAGGCGGCGCAGAACATCGAAGATGTAAGGCCGTCGCACGGCTTTCCGGCGTTCGACCGTAAGGCGGGGATTCTCGACCAGTTGGAGGCACGATTCCTCGAACAGTATCACGGTGCCAAGACGCTGGCCGACCACCGCGCGACCTATCATCAAGCCGCCCGGATGATGCGCTCCAACAAGCTCAGCGCTCTGGATCTGAACAAGGAACCGAAAATCGTGCGGGAAACATACGGCAATACGCCGTTCGGCAAATCGTGTCTCCTGGCCCGGCGTTTGGTCGAGGTGGGCGTCCCGTTCGTCGGCGTGAGCCTGGGCGACTTCGACACGCACAACGATAATTGGGGACGTCTCAAGCCGCTGCTGCCGCTGGTAGATCATTGCATGGCGGCTCTGCTGCAAGACTTGGAAGTCCGGGGTTTGCTGGATAGCACACTGGTTATCTGCATGGGCGAGTTTGGACGCGATCCGAAGATCAACGGCACCGGCCCGAAAGCCGGCCGTGAGCATTATGCGCGGGCCTGGACAACGGTGCTGGCCGGCGGCGGGATCAAGACGGGGCAGGTGATCGGCAAGACGAGCAAGGGCGGCGAGGAAGTCACCGAGCGACCTATCAGCGCCAAGGACTTCATGGCCACCCTTTGCCGGATTCTCGGGATTGACGACACGAAGAAAAACATCACTCCCGCCGGCCGGCCCATCCGCATCGTCGATGCCGGGGCCAAGCCGGTGGCGGAATTGTTTTGAGCGTCCTTGAAGGGAGATTCGTTCCCTTGCTGGCGCTGCGGGCTGGTCAAACCCTGCCAGCTCGCAGCGCCAGCAAGGGATTGCTTGCCCTTGCTGGCGCTGCGGGCTGGCAGAATCTTGGGCATCCGTACATGCTACCGCCCACGCGAAAGATAACCGACCATCTCTGTCTCAATTCGGGTTGCCGGCAGTGAATGTCGCAACAGCGTCCCATCCTTGCCGATCAGGAAGGCTTGCGGCACCTCCTGGATGCCGTAACGCTCCGCGATGGCGCCCTGAAGACCACCCTTCTGGTACAGATGCACACCCGCCGTCAGTCGGCCCGACAAGAAGGCTCGTCCTTGCTTGGCGTCCTCATCCATGTTCACATAAACAACCTCCACACCGTGGCCCACATAGCGGTCGGTGATTTGTTTCAAGACCTGGAAATCCTCGTCGGCCTTCGGCTTGGCGCTCGACCAGAAATAGAGGACCACCAAGCTGCCGTGTAACTGGTTGATATTGAAGGGTGCATTGGCGGGATTGCCCGACGAATAAAGGAGAGGCAACTCGACCTGAACGGGTTCATGACTCTGTCCCAGCCGCCACAACGCGCCGCCGGCTTTGCGGGCCGCGGCGTCGGCGGAGAAGTGTTCGACCAGATAGCGATAGCAGCGGCATGCCTCGTCGGTCTCTCCCAGCGATTCGCTGATCTGAGCCGCTTCCAAGACAGCTTTCGCCGCCTCCGGCATCTCCGGATGTTGCTGGGCGAACTGGAGCAAGCGCGTGCAGCGATGCTCCTGAGCCTTGACGTTGTCGCCTCCCGACTTCTCCAGCACGCGCAGGCAATCCGCTTCAATCTCCTTGAGGACCGCGTAATGAATAACGGGGCTGCCCGAGAAGGTCTGGGCGATCCATTGAGGAAGCTGGCGCAGCTGATTGTAGACGCCCGGCTTGTCCTGTGGAGCGAGCAGCGCCGCGCTGGCGTAGCCATCCACGGCCATTCGCAGGATGTTGTCGCGTTCCTTGTCCTGAGAGTGAACCGCCAACCGCAGCAACACCTCGGCTTGCTCCAGGTGGTATTGCCAGGCTTGGGGAGATTGGGCGTTCTGGTCGATGAGCCGGCTCAGTTCGCTCAACTTCTCCAACAAGGGCCGCAGTTCCCGATCCTCGGCGGCATCGCTCACGGCGGCGGGAGGAGTGCCGGGTGTATCGGGGGAAACAGACGGGGCGGCCAAGGCGTTGGTCGCGAGCAGCAGGGAAGTACCGAAGGCCGGCAGCCAGTTCAAAGCGCGTCTCATAGGTATCCATTCCTGTCCAGGAGGGAACGACAACCGACCGATCGTGGGCGGTCCCGACCACGTTCCCTTCATCCTGAAGAGTGCGACCGGGAGGGCCGTTAGCCTGTCGTTCCTTGAAAACATCGTATGTTGTGTCGGCCGGTTGGCGCGGGTGGGATGAACCGATCGAATGGAGGGGACGGGATGCTTCCGGCGAAGAGAAGAACCGATCAACAGAGCCGGCACATTCGGCACAGTTTATCAGCGCTTGACAACGTGAGAGGTTCACGGATCGTTCTTCCTTGGTTGGTCCCGCGTGAACTTGCGCCCCAGGAAACGCACGATCGATATCTCCGCGTCCTCGTTCAACTCGAAGACGGCGAACTCCTCGGCGAGAGAAGCCGGCAGCCGAAGATTCTTCGGCGGCATCACGAAGGTGTCATAATGAAAGTGCTTCAAGGGAAATTGGAAACTGCTCCACTTCAACACAAGATTTTCGTCCTGCCGGCTAATCTTCACGGTCCCGTAGGCGGGTTCCGTGTAGGTTCCCACATATGCCTCCAACTCGCGCGATGGCTTTGTGCCGCGTACAGGCATCGGCCGCTTACGCAAACGCTCCTGGCGCGCCGCCTGCGCCTTCTGGCGTTCCTTCGTGAAGAAAGTATCCCAGTCCTTTTTCTCCAGGCCAAGCAGGCGATCGAGTAGATTGTTGCCGGCAGCGTTGACGATCTCCCTATCCTCCAGGTTCGTCAACAGGACGAGTCCCAGTTTCTGCTTCGGTACGAGGATGATGCGCGCCCGGAAGCCATCGACCGCGCCGCCGTGTTCGTGGAGGGCATGACCGCGATAGTCGGTGATGTGCCAGCCGAGTCCATAACTCGATAGACGGGTTCCGGCGGCACGGTCGGCGGCGGTCAGCGGTACAACGGTATGCGGCGTACGCGTCTCTTCCAGGGCGTCGGCGGAGACGAGAGGCTTGCCGTCCTTGCCCCGGAACTTATCGCGGGCCAGCTGAAAGCGCAGCCACTGGCTCATGTCACGCGCGCTCGCCTTCATCGATCCCGAAGCGCGAATTTGCGTGTCATCGCCGTCCCAGGGGAGGACCACGACGTTGCCGTTGGCAGCGTGGCCGTGCGGGCTGGCGTGATCGCACGCCTTCCGGGCCGCGGCGCTGGTGAAGACGACATTGTTCATTTTGAGTGGGATCAAGAGACGCTCGCGGACAAACTCATCCCAGGGTTTCTTCGCCGCCGATGAAATGGCGAGGCCGGCGGCGAGATAAGCGAGATTGTTGTACTCGTATTTCGAGCGGAAGGAACTGCTTCGTTCGAGGAAGGCCATGCGACGGACGCTCTCTTCCACGCTCCAGGGAGCGCGATACCAGAGCAGATCGTGCCGGGCCAGGCCGATACGATGACAGAGCAAATCGCGCAGCCGGACATCGTGGTCGGCGAGCGGGTCGGCCAGACGAAACGAGGGCAGGTGCTTGCGCACGAGATCATCCCAGTCAGCCTTACCCTCATCGACCAGAATGGCCAATGCGGTCGCCGTGAACGCCTTGGTGCAGGAGCCGATGGCGAACAAGGTGTCCGCCGTCACCGCGTCGCTGCCGCCGCGTTCGCGCAGGCCAACGCCTTTGAGGTAAACCACCTTATCGTCCTTGACAATGGCGACGGCGATTCCGGGAGCCTTCCACGTCTTCAGCGTCTCCTTGAGGATCTCATCGACGACTGCGGGGTCTGGTGGTTTCGCCGTTGCAACCACTCCTGCCAACACCAGGGCAAACAAGGCGAGAGCGGGACGTACCCCGCCAGCGCATGATTTCATGTGTCTCTCTCCGTCAATTGCCAGCCCGCAGCGCCAGCAAGGGATTGTCCCTTGCTGGCGCTGCGGGCTGGCAAAGTCTCCCTTGCTGGCGCTGCGGGCTGGTAAGTCCCCCTTGCCTCGGCCTTGTAGAATGGGGACATGATACCGTATTCTACGCATAATATGACCGAACCGTTTGTGACATTCTGGGGAGCCGCTCAATCCGTGACCGGCTCGATGCACTTAATCGAGATTGGCTCGCGGCGTCTGCTGCTCGATTGCGGCCTGATGCGCGGCCGGCGGGACGAGGCTCGCCAGCGCAACACGCACTTCCCCTTCGACCCCGCCACGCTCGACGCCGTGGTCCTCAGCCACGCGCACACCGATCACTGTGGCAATCTGCCCAATTTGGTCAAGCAGGGCTTTCGCGGTCCCATTTACTGCACGCCGGCCACGCGCGACCTGGCGGCCGTCATGCTCGCCGACGCCGGCCGCGTTCAGGAAGAGGATGCCGTTGTCGCCGGCGTCGTCGAACCGGCGCGTTCGGGCGAATCGGGGCCGCTCTACACGCGCGGCGATGCTCGGCGAGCCATCGAACAGTGCGTGACCGTCCCGTATGAGCAGGACATCGCCATCCGTCCCGATGCGCAGCTTCGCTTCCGGGACGCCGGCCACATCCTCGGCTCGGCCATCACGATGCTAACCTTCGACCATATGGGCCGCACGCACCGCCTGACGTTCACGGGCGATCTGGGCCGGCGCGGTCTGCCGTTTTTGCGCCAGCCGCCGCTGGTGCCGGCCGCGGACCTCATCATCTGCGAGAGTACCTACGGCGGTCGCAAGCACGATACGCTGGAAGTGATGGCGGCGAAAATGAGCAACGTGGTCCGCGGCACTCTCGGCCGCGGCGGCAAGGTACTGATCCCCGCTTTCAGTCTGGGCCGCACGCAAATCGTGGTGCATTTCCTGCAATTGTGGATGCGCGACGGCATTCTGCCCCGCTTGCCCATTTACGTCGATAGCCCGCTGGCCACCGAAATCGCGGCCGTACACGAGCGCTACACCGACGCCCTTGAGTACGTACCGGCGGCGGGACTGCCGCCGGTGCATCACTTCCATACACCCGAGGAAGCTCGCATCGTCAGTACGCAAGCGGAGCCGTGCATCATCGTCGCCTCCGGCGGCATGTGCGAGGGCGGTCGAATCATCCAGCATCTTCGTCTGCACATTGACGATCCGCGCACCAGCATCGTACTGGTCAGCTACCAGGCGCCGCAGTCGCTGGGCGCTCAACTTCTCCAGCTACGGCCGACGATTCGCTTCCACGGCCGCAACTGGAACAAGTGGGCCGAGGTCATCTCGATCAATGGCTTCTCCGGCCACGCCGACCAGGACGATTTCATGGCCCTACTCGGCCCGGCGCTCGCCGAGACGGGCAAGATACGTCTCGTCCACGGCGAACCGCCGCAAGCCGCGGCATTGGCCTCCAGTCTGCGCCGCATCGGCTTCTCCGATGTGGCGGTGCCGCACCGCGAGGATCACGTTCGCGTCTCGTGAATTGCCAGCCCGCAGCGCCAGCAAGGGGCCTTCCCTTGCTGGCGCTGCGGGCTGGCAAGGAACTTCCCTTGCTGGCGCTGCGGGCTGGCCAAAAGGTTAGTACCTCTTACGGTCGCGGCTCGTCGATACAATAAAGATTTCGCCTGCCTTTCAGAAAGATACATCCGTCCGCCACGGCCGGCGATGCCTGGCTGCCGTCGCCCAGATCGTTCACGGCGAGAATTTCTAATTTCGGCCCCGCCTTGACCACGTAGCTCTTGCCGGCGCTAGCGAAATAAATGCGTCCGTCCGGCGTCGTGAACGGACTCGGTGCCGTGGCCACGCCCAGCAAACGCTCCGTAAACACTTCCGCGCCGTCCGCCATCTTCCAGCAGCGCAGCGTCTCTGGATTGGATAGTCGATACAGATAGTCGCCGACGATCACCGGCGACGAGAAGCCTTCTGGCACCGTCTTGAGCTGCCACTTACGATGCGTGCGCGTTACCTCGCCGCTGCCCGTGGGATCGACGGCCACGCCCGAACCGCCGCGGCCACTGTCGAGATAGACCAATCCCGCGCCAAGCACCGGTGAGACGGTGTCGCCGTGCGCCGCGCACGACCACAACACATCGCCCGTGTCGGGATCGACGCCTTGTAGCGCATTGGAAGCGGCGACCAGCAATTGCGTCTTGCCCTTCACATCGGCCAGCACCGGCGTACTGTGCGTGAAATTGACTTTCGGCCGTTTCTTCTCCCACTTCACCTCGCCGGTCTTGCGATCGAAGGCCAACAGGCTCGACGATTTCGCCGTCTCATCGCATTGCAAGATCAGCGTATCCTTGTACAGCACCGGACTGGCGCCGATGGCTACGTCAAACTTGTAAGGCGTGATTTCCTTGCGCCAGCGCATTTTGCCCTCGAAATCGAGAGCGGCCAGCACGGAGGAGCCGAAGAAGACGTAGACCCGTTCGCCGTCGCTGGCCGGCGTTGGCACCGTGTAACCGCCGCGCAAATCCTCAGCACGCGACCAGGGACCGTGTTCGATCCGCGTATCCCACAGTTGTTCGCCGTCGCGGGCACGGAAGCAAACGACGTGATGTTCGGGGAACGCCTTTTGATCGATGCCGGCCGGCCAATAGCTGGCGGTGAGGAAGACGCGACCGCGGCTGACGATCGGGCTGGACTGATTCTGATCCTGCTTCGCCTTGTCGCGTTGCCCCGGCAAGAGCGTTTGCCAGCGGATGTTCAACCGATCCTTGCCACCCCACTTGAGGGGGAGAGCCTTTTCCTTGCTGATGCCCTGGCCAGTCGGCCCACGCCATGCGGGCCAGTCTGCCGCATGACCGGCGCTCACAAGCAAGAACAAACCGAGCATTCGTAACGAATGATCGAGCATCCGAGTAAAGAAAGGGAGGAGGGGCTGTGTCATGATGTCCTCGATAGAAATCCAGACGGCGGGAGGTTCGCCAGACAGCCTACCGTATTCCACGACCGAGAGCCAGCGAAAGAGCGGGGAGCGTTGACAGGTTTCGCCCGGCTTGCATAATGATAGTTTAATCGATCAGGGGGCTACCTCCCCCGGCAATGATGCTCACCGGGACGACTCCCGGGCCAGACAGTTGCTCACTCGATGAGGTGAAATGATGGCTCTTGGTTTGTTGGGTCTGAAGGTCGGCATGACACAGGTGTACGACGAAGCGGGCAAGATCGCTCCCGTCACTGTGCTGCAAGTCGGCCCCTGTCCCGTCTTGCAGGTGCGCAACCAGGAACGCGATGGTTACGACGCCGTGCAAATCGGTTTTCTCGACAAGGCACGGCGCAAAGCCAGCCGAGCGGAGCGCGGCCATGTGTCGGCGGCGCTGGAATCGCGCCGGCGGCAGGCCCGCGCCAAGGCCGGTGTGCAGCTGCCGCCCAAGGCGGACTGCGAGCCGCAGCGCCATATCCGCGAGTTTCGTCTCGACCAGCCCGGCGATTTCCAGGTCGGCGCTCTCCTCAAGGCCGCCGACGTGTTCAAGGACGTAGCCTCGGTCGATGTCACCGGCACTTCCAAGGGACGCGGCACCACCGGCGCGATGAAACGCCACAACTTCCACGGGTTGGGAGCCAGCCACGGCGTCAAGAAGCATCATCGCTCGCCCGGCAGCGTCGGCTCGCACGCCAGCAACCGCGGCAGCGGCCGACCCAAAAGGGGCAAGCGCATGGCCGGGCGTTATGGTGCCGAACGGGTCACCATTCGTAACCTGCGTGTCGTCCGCATCGACATCGAGAACAATCTCATCCTGATTGAAGGAGCCGTGCCCGGCCCCAACGGCGGACTGATCTCGATCCGCCCGACGAATAAGAAGAAGTGATAAGGACGACCAGCCCGCGGCACCAGCAAGGGATTGCCTTGCTGGCGCGGCGGGCTGGCAATGCATGCACCGTTCACGCGCTCAACTCACGAAGGTTAGAGGCAAAACGCCATGACGCCATTAACCCTGGAATCTCTCGCCAAGCGAGTCGAGGCTTTGGAGAATGCCCTGGCGGCGCAAGTACCAAACCGTTCTCCGAAAGACTGGCGCAAAGTAATCGGCATGTTCGGCGACAGCGACTTCATGCGTGAGGTCGATGAAGAATGTCAGCGCGTGCGCGAAAACGAACGCGAGGCGGCGCGGGGCGAGGAGACGCCGGAATGATCCTCGTCGATACGGATCACGCCACCTTTCTGAAATATCCCGAAAGTGAACGCGGTCGCCGTTTCATCGATCGCCTGACCGCCGTTCCGTCAGCCGAAGTCGTCGGTGTAGCCATTGTTACGGTTGAGGAGCGCATGCGCGGTTGGCTGGCCGTAATCGCCAAGGAAAGAACGGCGCTCCGGCAGGTGGTCGGCTATCGGGAACTTGTCAAACTGTTTGAGTTCTATCAGGAGTTCGAGATCGTCCCGTTCGATGAGGCTGTCGCCCGGCAATTCGACGACCTTCGCGCGCAACACCTTCGACTGGGTACGATGGACCTGAAAATTGCGGCGACCGCATTGGTCAACCATGCCCTTCTTCTCTCTGCCAACCGGCGAGACTTCGAGCGCGTGCCTGGCCTGCGCGTCGAAAACTGGCTGGACTAATCGAATCGGCAATCTCGCTTGCCGCTCACGCGATCAACTCACGAAGGAGCGTGCCCCACGGCACTAGGACAAAAGGACGCCCCAGACGATCCGTTAACTCCAGATTGGGATCGATACCCAAGCAGGTGTACATCGTGGCCACGATGTCGCCGGGCGTCACGGGGTTACGACTCGGTCGGCCGCCAATCTTGTCACTTGCGCCATAGACGTGGCCGCCCTTGAAGCCACCGCCGGCGAGCATCAGGCTGTAACAGAAGTTCCAGTGATCGCGGCCGGCCGCGCCATTGACCTTCGGCGATCGCCCAAATTCTCCCATCACCGCCACGACCGTTCGCTCCAGCAGACCGCGCTCGGCGAGGTCTGTCAGCAGGCTCGATACGGCGGCGTCGAGTTGCGGCAGCAGCTTGGTTTTCAGACTGACGAAGTTGTTGCCGTGCGTGTCCCAGGTGGCGTTGGCGTCCGGTGCCCACGAAATGCAGGCTACCCGCGTCCCAGACTCGATCAATCGTCGCGCCAGCAGCACACTCTGACCGTAGATGTTTCGACCGTAGCCGTCGCGCACGGCCAACGGCTCTTGGTCGAGGCGGAACGCTTTCTGCGTCGCCGGTGAGACGAGCAAATCGAACGCCTTGCCCTGAAAGCCGGCCATCTCCTGCGCGGAGCGACCGTCCGCGCCGGAGCGCAGGTGATCGAGCAGACGACGGCGAGCGTCCAGCCGAGCGACGTTCATCTCGGCCGTCAGGCCCAACTCCGGCATGGCGAAGTTCGGTGCGTCGGGGTTGCGCAGCATGAAGAGCGGATCGCGCGTCCGGCCGAGTAGACCACCGAAGAAACCGGGCTGTGGCGGACCGCCTGCGCCTTCCTGCGTGATGAACGGCATCGAGACATAGGGCACGACGGGCTTGCTCGGCGACCGACACATACCCAGGACGGAGCCGATGGCCGGATGATCGGTCGGCTTGGCGCCGCCGCCGAGTTCGCCGCGGTCGTGCCCCGTCAGGCCAACATAGACGGCGGCCGCGTGCGAGTTGTTGACGCTGTGATGCACCGAACGCACCAGCGTGCAGCGATGCATGTGCCGGGCCAGTTTCGGCAGGTGTTCCCCGAATTGCACGCCGGGGACCGATGTGGCGATCGGCTTGAATTCGCCGCGAATTTCCTTCGGCGCGTCGGGCTTCATGTCCCACATATCGAGATGACTCGGTCCGCCGTTGAGGAAGATGATGATGCAAGCATCCGCCTTCGCCGACACGCCCGCCGGTCGCCGTTCATCGGCGCGCAAGAGACGAGGCAAGCCAAGACCCAGCAGACTGGCACCGCCGATTTGCAGGATCTGACGGCGAGACAGGCGGGGGCCAGGGCAAGGGATAGTGGGAGTCCTCGGCATGTCATCTCCTCGATGCGAATGAAACCGGCAGGTGAGAGACATCGTAACCAGCGGAGATGGGAACCGGCAAGCAGAAAAAGGAGATCTCTCGCAAGAGGGGTAGCTTCGAGCTACCGGCCCTAGTTTGCCAGCCCGCAGCGCCAGCAAGGGAGTGCCCCTTGCTGGCGCTGCGGGCTGGCAAGCCGGCGGGTTGCTATTCCACCTCAACGCGGAGGATAACTATAATGCCGAAGATAGCCCTCTCTCAAGGAGCCCCCCATGCAGGATCGGATTGCCTACCAGGGCATCACCTTCGACGACGTTCTCCTCGAACCCGGTTACAGTGATGTGGTGCCCCGCGACGTGGATATCCGCACTTTACTCACGCGCAATATCCGCCTCAACTTGCCCATCATCTCTTCGCCGATGGATACGGTGACCGAGAGCGACCTGGCCATCGCGCTGGCTCAGGAGGGGGGCATCGGCATCATTCACAAAAATCTGTCCATCGCCGATCAAACGCGCGAGGTGGACAAGGCCAAACGCAGCGAGAACGGTATCATCACCGATCCGATCACGCTGCCGCCCGACGAAACGGTCGGCACTGCCCGCCGCATCATGGAGCAGAACAAAATCAGCGGTGTGCCCATCACGGTCGATGGCTTCCTCAAGGGCATCCTGACACGCCGCGATCTACGTTTCCTCACTGATAATAACCAGCGTCTCGTCGAAGTCATGACACGCGACAATCTGGTGACGGGCGCGGAGAGTACGACGCTGGAAGCGGCTGAGCGGATTTTGACGGAAAATAAGGTCGAGAAACTCTTGCTGGTTGACGATAACTATAAACTACGGGGTCTGATCACCATCAAGGACATCGACAAGCTCACCAACTTCCCCAATGCGTGCAAGGACGGCCGAGGCCGGTTGCGCGTCGGGGCGGCCGTGGGCGTACACGATTACGAACGGGCGGAATCGCTGATCCGCGCGGGGGTGGATGTGCTGGTCGTCGATTCGGCACACGGCCATTCCTCCAACGTACTCGATACAGTATCCGAGATCAAACGGCGTTTCTCGATCGACGTGATCGCCGGCAATGTGGCCACGGCCGAGGGAGCGCGGGCGCTCGTGGAAGCTGGGGCGGACGCGGTAAAATGCGGTATTGGACCAGGTTGCTTCGGCGCGGGAACGCGGGTACTGATGGCTGATGCAACCTACAAGAACATCGAAGATGTCCGTCCCGGCGACCGTGTCATCAACATGCACGGCGAGCCGGTAAAGGTCGTCAAGGCATGGTGTACGGGGGTTCGAGAGGTGATGGCGGTACGTCATACGGCATCGTTCCGCGAAACCCTCGTGACGCCGGATCATCGCTATTTCGTCGGCGATCTCAACACAACTAGTCGCAGGACCATCACGTCGCACGGCTTTGTATCCGTGCTGGAGCGACCGACGAAACGCGATGTCTCAAAACTCTGCTGGAGGGAGGTCGGCAAGTTGGAGCGAGACGTGATGCTGTTGCCGAGGAAAGCCGCCTTTGAGATGGCGGACAGCTTCATGATCGAACTGCGCGATTTCGCGGTTCGCCAGCAGCGTCAACTGGCTCGCTATCACACGAAGATCCGCGATTCGTATGAACTAGGTTACGTGTTCGGCACGTTCCTCGGCGATGGTACCTCGTTCCGCGCCGTCTCGCGGAACTCGGAAATTGGTCGTGTCTCGTGGGCGTTTGGCCCAGAGGAAGAAGAGATCGCGGCGAAATTGGTTCGCTGTCTGAAAGCGGTTACAGGCGTGGATGTGACGCCGACGCGGACGCCAAAGGTGATCCTCATCCATTTCTACTCGCTTCAGTGGGCGCGGTTGTTCACGGCGTTCGGAAAACGTCTGGACAAGCATTTGCCGCCACGCTACATGTGCGGCAATCCCTTGTACCTGCGCGGCCTGTTTGACGGCTTGCTGGACAGCGATGGCTGTGTTGCCGCCGATGGACGATTGGGCTTCTGCAATTCGTCGCAACGGCTCGTCGAGTTGTTCAATGTCCTTTGTTTCCTGCTGGAAGGAAGCTTTCCGAACTCGGCGACGGAAGAACCGACGGTCGGAGGTCTTAAGGGCGCAGACATCGCTCATTGTCATTCGAGTTACCGTTCGCGGTTGAACGTCAGCCATCGGAAGCGACACACACGGAATTATCAAGTCGTGAAACGCTTGAGCGGACGCCGGCTCGGAGTAACGATGCCGGTGTACGATATTGAGGTGGACTGTCCGACCCATAGCTTCATCGCGGACAACGCCATTGTCCATAACTCCATTTGCACAACCCGCGTGATTTCGGGCGTCGGCGTACCGCAGATAACGGCGATTTCACAAGCGGCTAAAGGTGTCGCCGGCGCGGTGCCGATCATTGCCGATGGCGGCATCCGCTACTCCGGCGACATCAGCAAGGCTCTGGCCGCCGGGGCGCACAGCGTCATGCTCGGCAGTTTGCTGGCGGGGTTGGCCGAAAGTCCGGGCCAGATGATTATCTACAAGGGACGCAGCTTCAAAACCTATCGCGGCATGGGATCGCTCGGCGCTATGGTGGCCGGCTCGAAGGATCGCTATCGCCAGGAAGAGGGCGGCCGAGACAAACTCGTGCCGGAGGGAGTCGAAGGACGGGTGCCCTACAAGGGACCGCTGGCGCCGTTCATCTACCAGCTGGTCGGTGGACTGCGAGCCGGTATGGGCTATTGCGGGACACGGAACATAGAAGAACTGCGCACGCGCAGCCGCTTCATCATGGTGAGCGCGGCGGCGGTGCAGGAGAGTCATCCCCATGACATCGCCATTACGCAGGAAGCGCCCAATTACAGTTCGCGTGCCGAGTACGGCGGCTCGGATGGCATGTAGCCTCCTTGCGCTGCTCCTGGGCAGCATGGCGGGCGCTCAAACGCCCTTGCCGCCTGCAACGCCGGCTCCGTATGCGGTCTGGCCGACGAATTCCACCCCACCAGATGCGCCGAAGCCGATGGTGGCGGAGACGCCGACAATGCCGGCCTTCGCCCGGCAACCGCAGGCCGTTCCTCCGCGCGGCGACATGCGGAATCCAGAACAAAACCTGGATTTCAATCAGCGCCCGACGATCTCCCTTCAGCTTGAGCCGCCTGGACTCGAACGCCTGGCGCAGGCTTTGCAGTCCGACGAGCAACTCAAGGAGCGCATCCGCCAGGAGAACCGCGAGCGGCCTGCTCTGGAACGCATCACCTTTCCGTCCGACCCGGTCTTGTCGCTCGATACCTATCGCGGCCGCAAGTGGGATCCCTTGCGCCTTGAAGTTGCGCCGTACTACGTGTGCCACGGCCGACTACCGTTCCAGCAGCTTAATTTTGAGCGCTACGGTTGGGATCTGGGCATTATCCAGCCGGTCATCTGCACGGGACTTTTCCTTTTCGATTTCGCGACGCTGCCCTATCAGCTCGCCATGGAGCCTTGCCGCTGCTTTGAATACAACACCGGCTGGTGTCTGCCCGGCGATCCGGTGCCGTTGCTCCTCTATCCGCCCGAACTCAGCGCCACCGGCTTTGCCGCCGAGGTCGCCACTATCGTGACGCTGGTAGTGGTTTTCCCGTAAGGGCGCAAAACTCGCCAGCCCGCCGCGCCGGCAAGGGATGCCTTGCTGATGCCGCGGGCTGGTCGGAAAGAAGTTTGTCGGCGGACACGAGAGCGACGATGCCATTCCCTCGGCCAGCGCCCCCCGTCAGTACGAGTCATCCATTATTTTCCGGAAATCTCGTGTAGTCGCGACGCGCAGCGGAGCGTGTTCGCGCGAAACGCCAAGCCGCGCTCCGTTGCGCGTCGCGGCTACACGAGAACTTGTTGTCGGAAACTCCTTACACGCCGACTAGGAAACAGGCGGCGCGAAGGGGCGGATTTGGTCGCATCAATACTTCTTCAACTCATGCGGAGGAACCTGGATTCGTCGCTGTTGTATGCGAAGACGCTCTTCGCCGCCAAGGAAATCTCGTGGCGGAAGCGAACCGAGGCTGAGCGGCAAGTTGGTATAATCGAGAGAGTGAAATCGCCCCGAACGCGGCGAGTCCGCCCGAAGAACCGTCGAAGGAGTGAACGATGACGACCATCTGCCTCGAAGAAGCCCAGGCCCGACTCGTGGACCTGATCCACGGCCTGACACCAGGCGACGAAGTGGTGATTACCGAGAACAATCAGCCGGTCGCCAAGCTGATTGCATCTCCTGTGGAAAAGCCCCACCCTCTGCCGGGCCGCGGCAAGGGAATGCTCATCGTTCTGGCTGAAGATGACGAACACCTGGAAGACTTCAAGGAGTATATGCCTTGAGGCTTCTGCTCGACACGCACACGCTCCTGTGGTTCGCCCTGAACGATCCGCAACTCAGCCGGACGGCAGCCGCTCTCATCATGGATCCTGCCCATGAAAAGCTGGTTAGTCCGGCGAGCTATTGGGAGATCGCCATCAAGATCGGCGCCAACAAATACGCCTTGGCAAAGCCCTACGAGGATTTTATGCGGGAAGCTATCGACAAGAACGGCTTTCTCTACCTACACATCGAGCCGAGGCACACAGCTCTCTTGACGACAATGCACTACCATCACAAGGATCCGTTCGACCGTCTGCTTGTCGCCCAGGCGCTCGTCGAAGGCATCCTGCTCGTCAGTGTCGATGCCAAACTCGACCCCTACGGCGTGACCCGCCTCTGGTGAGCGAGGAACGCCGACCATCAACCGCTTGTCAGCGAACGAGCCAGTCTGCCACCTATCGCCGCTCGTGGCGGCGCGATAGCATCTCAATATGCACGAAACCTTTGACCACACCGCCGACCTGGGATTGCGCATCCGAGCGGCGGATCTGAACGCGCTCTTCGCCGAGGCGGCGCAAGCCTTGTTCGCCACCATCGTCGAGGATCTGGGCGCGATTGCGCCGGTTCACAAGCTGGATGTGAAAATCGCCGGCGCGGATCGTGAGTACCTGCTGTTCGATTGGCTGAAAGAGTTGCTCTATCACTTCGACGCCGAACACCTGCTGCTCTCGCGCTTCGAGGTATCCATCGGCGACGATGGCTTGCAGGGCAGCGCGTGGGGCGAACCGCTCGATCGTGCCCGGCACGAGTTGGCGCATGAAGTGAAGGCCATCACCTATCATGGGCTGCGTGTGGAACCCGTGGCCGATGGCTGGCTGGCGGAGGTGATCGTGGACATCTGATTCACTCCGGCACGGTCCTTGCACTTCTTTTCGTGGCGGTGCGGATGAAACGAATCGTTCCCTTGGAGTCAAGCCATGAACCCCTGCCCGCGTTGCAATGTCCCGCTCTTGGTCGAGGAACACGGCGACATCACCATGGAAATCTGTAGCCGCTGCGGCGGTCGCTGGATGGACCCGGAGGATCTCAAGGCCATTCTTGAAATCGTGAAACTCCCCGTCGATGGCTCCGTCACCCCGACGGGTGTCGATTTGAACGAGGTGAGCGAGAACGCTCTGTGCCCGCGCTGTGGCTTGCCGTTGGAGCCATTCAACTACGCCGGCGACAGCGGCGTCATCCTCGATAAGTGCCAGGACTGCGGCGGTCTGTGGCTGGATTGCGGCAAGCTGGAGCGCGTCTTGGCGGTCGTGTCGGCTTCCGAGCAAGACCTTGGCCGGGACATCAAGCGCTTTAGCGCCGATCTTCACGAGGCCGAGGTTCGCCAGGATGCGCGGGAGCAGAGCGATCATGGCTCCAACACCGACGCGCTGACGGCAGCACTGGTCAACCGTATCGCCGATGCCGATTCGCGCCCCTGAGCCTCCATCCGATGACACTACGCCCGTAGGAATGATGCGACGGAAGTGCGAACTATGGCTGATGACGCTACCCTGCCTGCGGGGGAACGACCCTTCTTGTTGGGATTGCAGCGACAGGCGCTCCAGTATTTCCTCGACAATCACGTTCCCGCCGGTCTCGTCCGTGATCGCCAGGCCAACCACCAACCGCTTCGGTCCACGGGCTGGTACAGCACTTCCGCCACTGGCATGGGCCTGATCGCTCTGGCCCTCGCCGCTGCGGAACCCTATCGTCTGCTGACGCCGGCCGAGGCTATCGGCCGAGTTCGCGCCACGCTCGACGCTGCTCTCGAACGCTTGCCGCAAGACCACGGCATTTTGCCTCACTTCCTCGACACGGCCAACGATGAACTTCGTGGATACGATGCCTTCAGCACCATCGATTCTTCCTGGTTGATCGCCGGCGCGCTGTGGGCGGCCGCGTTCCTGCGCGATGCGGATCTGGAAAATCAGGCCCGCCGGTTCTATGAACGTGTAGATTGGCTTTACTGGACCGATCCAGAGTCCGATAGCGGAGGTTTGCTCCGTCACGGCAAGGGACCGAATGGTCGCTTCCTCCCCATCTTCTGGAACCGGCTCAACGGCGAAACCGTGTTCATGTACGTGCTGGGGGCAGGCGCCGCATCTGAACGGGCCGTGCCCGCGAAAGCGATGGCCTCTCTGAAACCGTTCTACGGCACCGTGGCCGGCTTGCGCTTCAACAACGCCGACCTGGGGCTGTTCACTTTCGAGTACGGCATGGATCTGCTCGATCTGCGGCGTTGGCGACCACCGGGATTAGACCTCGCGGCCGAGGCAGTGATCGCCACGCGCGCCAATTATCTCTTCTGTCAGGAAGAAGCCGCCCACTTCGCCACCTATCGCCGCTATTGGGGGTTGTCCAACGGCGATGGTCCGGGCGATGCTCCGCAGCGCGATTCCTACCGCGCCCGCAGTCCTCACAAACCGATCGATGGCACCGCCCAAATCACCGACACACTCGCCGCCGTCGCCAACGCGCCCGCCGAGGTCATGGAAAATCTCCACCGCGCCGAACACGATTCCGACCTGGCGCTGCGCGGGCGCTATGGCTTCAGCGCGGTGAATGTCGATCATCACTGGGTCGGGCACGACATCGTTGGCATCGACGCCGGCGCTGCTGTACTAGCCCTGGACAATTACCTGATGAATAACCGGGTTCGCCGCGTGTTTCATTCCCTGCCCTGCGTGGCGTTGGGACTCCAGCGTTTGGGGTTTACGTGTGTTGAAAAGGTCGATGCGGCCCCGAGCGTGCAGGATGAGCCATAAACTTACCAGCCCGCCGCGCCAGCAAGGGGTGTCCCTTGCTGGCGCGGCGGGCTGGTAAGTTGTAGAAGGAGCGAAGACATGGACGAGGCTCATTTCCGTTGTCGGCTATCGTCACCCACTGCGCCGTTGCCTCATGTCTGGGAACACACCGTCGGCAGCTGCCATGCCCCACTCGCCTTGCGAGCCGATTGGCAGACACAACTGCGCCGCTGCCATCAGGAGTTGGGCTTTCACTACGTGCGTTTCCATGGTCTGTTGAGCGACCATCTCGGCACGCTGATACGTCATAAGAATCAACTCATTTACTCCTTCTTCAACGCCGACCGTATCGTGGACTTTCTGTTATCGATCGGCATGCGGCCCTTCGTCGAATTGAGTTTCATGCCGTCGGCTCTCGCCTCTGGGGATAAAACCGTCTTTTCCTATCGCGGCAATGTGACGCCGCCGGCCGATTATCGGGAATGGGCTGAGTTGATGCGCCGCTTGGTGAGCCACTGGGTTGGCCGCTATGGACTGGCCGAAGTGCGCTGCTGGTATTTTGAAGTGTGGAACGAGCCGAACTTGGAGGCGTTCTGGGCCGGAACCCAGAGGCAGTATTTCGAGTTGTATCGGCATACCGTCGAAGCGATCAAGGGCATCGACGCCGAGTTGCGCGTCGGCGGGCCGACCACCGCCGCGAATGCCTGGCTACCCGACTTCCTCCATTTCTGCGACGGTCATCGTTTGCCGGTCGATTTCGTCAGCACTCACCATTATCCCAACGATCCGCTCTGGAGCGATGCCCAAGACACGGAGAGCGAGTTGGCCGGCGCTCCGCGCGGCATTCTGCGCGAGTGGACGTGCGAGGCACGCCGGCAGACCGGTGATCGTCCCCTGTTGTACACCGAATGGAACGCTTCGTCGAATCCGCGCTATCCACGCCAGGATGATCCTTACGCGGCTGCTTTCGCGGCCAAGAGCGCGCTGGAGGCGAGCGAGTTTGTCCAGGCGTACAGTTTCTGGACCTTCACGGACATTTTCGAGGAGAACTACTTTCCGTCGCTGCCGTTCCACGGCGGTTTCGGCCTGCTGAATTTGCACGGCATCCCCAAGCCAACGTATCGCGCCTTCGAGTTGCTGCACCGACTCGGCGAGGAACGGCTGCCGGTGGAGGGCAGCCATGAAACAGTAGATGCCTGGGCCGCGCGACGGCGAGATAGCGTTACGATTTTGCTGACCAATCACGCCTTGCCCCAGCAGCCCATCACGCCGCAGCGTGTGCGCGTGGAGTTGACGGATGCAACCGCACCGCGCGCCGTGACGCTGGCGCGGATCGACGACGCCCACGCCAACGCGAAGGCGGCATGGTTGGCGATGGGCCAGCCAGAGTATCTGAATGCGAATCAGGTGGAGCAGTTGGAAGAGGCATCGCGGTTGGTCGCGGAAGCCCATCCCTGGAAGCGGGAGGAGCAAACGGTTTGGCTCGAGGTGGAGTTGCCGCCGCACGGCATGGCGGCGATCACGATCGATGGGGCCGCTTCGCATCTATGAAAAAGCCCACGGAGGTTTCTCCTCCGTGGGCCGGATGAATCCGTTGACTATTTGTTTCGTCGGAAAATGCGAATCTCGGTGATCTTCTTGTTGTCGCTGTCCGTGACGATCACCCCGCGGAGGCCCTTCTCGCCGATGTTGGAGAACGCTTTGTGTTTCAGACCGCCTTCGAGCGCATCGCCGGTTTCAACTTTCTTGGTATCTCGGTTGAACTTCGCGGTGACGACCTTGACGTCCGCGGCGGCCGTCAGGGTTTTTTCGTCGCCCTTCTTGGCATTCTTCCCCTTGCCTTCGATGGGTGCGAAGGTGACCTTATTTCCGTCCACCTTGGTGATGACCGCGCGAATCTCGTCGGCGAACGCGATACCGGCGCCGAGAACGAGAGCGAGTGAGGCAGCGATGACTTTCCGCAACATACCGTACTCCTTGAAAGACAGCCAAACCTTGACCCGGCACAATGCCGGGACGTTTCATGAAGTTGAATCGAGGCGAGTCGAGAAAACCTTTCGGGCGGTGTGGGACAGACGCCGGCACGAACTCCCGGTGCGGCGTCGGGCAACGGATTAAACCCACACCAGGGCACAAAGTCTCGATTTAATCTTGCGATCTCGAAAAAGCGGCTTCCCATTCAGCCGGATGACCGAACGCTCCCGGACAACCGCGCTAGAATTTCTGAAGCGCTGCCATTGTATGTAAACAAGCATCAAGGACAAAGTATGACGACCGGCGATATCCGCGCCACCGTTGCTCTTGGCAGACCTCTCCGCTAAAGTGAGGTGAGGACGTAAGCCGATTTCGGGCCTATAGCTCAACGGTAGAGCACGGAACTCATAATTCCTCGGTTGCAGGTTCGAATCCTGCTGGGCCCAATTCCACCCCTCCTCTCGATCTCCAGATCACCTTGCGGCGAACGCCCTTGCTGGAGTAGAGTGCCGCGCCCGTTCTGGGATCCCTCCCCCTTACGCAAGGAAGCGTCCACATGAAACGAACTGTGCCCTTATTTGTGCTGGTCGGCGCGGCCGGTGTGCTTGTGCCGGTCCTTGCCGTGTTCGCCCAAACAACGTCAACTGTGTATCCGGCGCAGCAACGGCTGGCTTCATCCTGTTGCTCTCCCGCCGTCTGTACCAATGTCTGTACCAAGTGCAGCGCGGCGAAAGCGCCATCCACCGACGACAAGCTCATCGAGGAATTGACGGCGATTTTGAAAGAAACCAAATCTTCGGAGACGTTCCTCGTCACCGCCATGACGCTAGGCCGGATGGGACCGGCGGCCAAGTGTGCCTTGCCGGCCCTCATCCGCAACGCCGAGCGTCTGGAACTGCTCGAAGGGTTCTCCAACACCAACGCATCGGCTGATAACCAAAGTGTCTCGTTCGGGATTCTCGCGGTCATCAACATGATTTTCGACAAGAAGGGCAGCCAGCAAGCGTATGTGCAGAGATGGCAGATGCCCCGAGAGCCTGCTCCCGCGGCGAGTTGTGTCTACGGCACCCCCGCGCAAGGCTTAGCCTTCCCGCCAACTGCTTCTTGCCCCGTGCCGCCCGCGCCGGCCCCGCAGGCCGCGCCGGTCAAGAGCAACCAAGCATTGCCTTCGTCGCATTAGCTGTCTGACGCCTTGTGTTCGTAGAATGACCCGGCCGGCCCGATCCGCGACGACCGTGCCGGCCGTCTTCGCCTTCGAGTTAATGCGCACTATGAAGAGCAGCTTTGTATTTTTCCCCTTCGATCTATTCGGCAGTGCGGGCGCCGGCGGTGGTGTCTCGCTATTGGCCGACGAGTTACGCGAGATTCTCGCCGACAATCGCCGCGAGCGTGTGCCGACGCGGGCACGCGCCTACACCGATCAGGTTCGCCTACGTGAGTTCCGCTTCGAGACGCTGGAAGCGTATGCGGAGTGGCGGCGTCAGGGCCGGCAGGCCGTCCGGCAAGTGCTGCGTCAGGGCGATTGTCTGTTCTGGATCACCGGCAACCATCTCGGTGCGCTGCCGGTCTACGATGAATTGGCCGGCGCGGACGATTCCACCCTCGTGGTGCAGTTCGACGCCCATCTGGACATTCATCATTTCCGGGATTGCACGCCGGAGCTATCGCACGGCAACTTCCTGCTGCACTGCGAGGGTTCCTTGCCGCCGATCATCAACGTCGGCCACCGCGATCTCTTGCTGCCGCGCGATTACATCGACCAGCACTATCGGCACACGTTCGCGGCGACTGAGTTGGCGATCGATCCGCAGCCGGCCCTCGCCCAGCTTCGTGAGAGAAGCCGGCAAGCTCAGCGTGTGTTTATCGATGTGGATTGCGACGTGTTCGATCCGGTCTTCTTCCCGGCCGTGACGCAGCCGGTGCCGTTCGGCCTCAGTCCGCCTCTGGTGTTGCAACTACTCGATGCGGCATGGTCGGAGCGCGTGGCGGGTGTGTTTCTCTCCGAGTTCGACCCCGGACGCGATCACCACGATCGGAGCCTGGCGATTGTGGTGTGGTTGCTCGAATATATGCTGCTGCGACAGTATGAGGCAAAATGAGCCAGCCCGCAGCGCCAGCAAGGGAACCCTTGCTGGCGCTGCGGGCTGGTGGGAAGCGGTTCACGGTTTGGCGAAGACACTGTCATCGAGCTTTTCGGAGAACTTGACCTCCGTCACCTCCGATTCGACGAACTTCTTGCCGTCGCGTTTGACCTCAATCTTGTACGGCACCATGAGGCCATCGACCTTCTTGTGATCGCTGTAAAGAGACTCGGCCGTGAACTCCTTGCCGTCCGCCATAGTGTCTTTGCCGCGGGTTTCGGTCTTCAGAAGCAGGCTATTGTCCTTGTCGAAAAACAAGCTGACGGGGCGATGACCTTCGCGCTCAACGCGCACACCAACCGCCGCGCGATCGCCAACTTTCGTTTCACCCAAAGCGGAGAGCTTGTAGGCTTTATCCGTCAACACCGCCAGATGGGTAATCGTCGCGGCTTGCATTTGTTCCTTGGCTTCGGTGACCTGTTCTTTCGTCATGTCGGTTGTATTATCGCCGAATTTGTGCCAACCCTTGTCGCCGTTGAACACCTGAACGAACTTGAAGTTCGGCGCGTCCACGTCCACGCGAATGCGGTTGGGGAGTTGGATGGATATTGTCTGCGTGTACTCGATGCCATCGCCCAGGCCGTAGAACGTGCCCTTGGTTTTGGTGATGCTGCCTTTGAGCTTGGTCAGTTTGTCGGCGCCGCCGTGGACCTTGATCGCCTTGGTGATGATGGCCCGCAATTTGGCATCATCCTCAGCCCGAACCGGACTGACAGCGGCCAATAAGACGATAACGCACCCTATTCCTGTGATTCTCTGCATGATCGACCTCCTGTGATGTGAACGGACAGTTATCCTTCATTCGTCCTGCAATGCCAAGCATTTGATGTTTGGCGAACGGACGGCGTCAGCCGGCTGGTGTAGACTGGTGGACACTATACCAGCCGGCTGACGCCGGCCGTTCGCCAAACCGTTGACCCCTTCCTCGCAACCGACTTAACCGCGCCCCAGCGCCGCCAGCACCGCATCGGCCACCTCCACGGTACTGGCCTTGCCGCCCAGGTCCGGCGTGCGCGGCTCACCGGCTTTAAGCACGTCGGCCACGGCACGCCGCAGCGCGCTCGCGCTTTTCTCCAGACCCAGATGATCCAGCAACATGCCCGCCGATAGGATTGCCGCCAGCGGATTGGAGATGCCCTTGCCGGCGATGTCCGGCGCGGAACCGTGTACCGGCTCGAACATGCTCGGATACGCCCGCTCCGGATTGATGTTGGCGCTGGCCGCCAGCCCCATGCTGCCGGTGACGATGGCGCTGAGGTCCGTCAGAATGTCGCCGAACAGATTGCTGGCCACCACCACGTCGAACACTTCCGGCTTGCGCACGAAGTCCATGGCCGCCGCATCGACGAGCAGCGTGCTGGCCTGTACGTCGGTGTAATCGCGCTTCACGTCCTTGAATACCTCGTCCCACAGTACCATGCCGAACGTCTGCGCGTTGGACTTGGTGATGGACGTGACCTTTTTGCGGCGCTTGCGCGCGCCCTCGAAGGCGGCGCGCATGATGCGCTCACAACCGCGGCGCGTGAACGTGTTGGTTTGGATGGCGATTTCGTGCGGCGTGCCCTGGTAGAGCCGGCCGCCGATCGGTGCGTATTCGCCCTCAGTGTTCTCGCGATAGACCAGCATGTCGATCGAGCCGGGTGCCTTGTCGCGCAGCGGCGACTGGACGCCGTCGAATAGATAAGCGGGGCGAAGATTGACGTATTGATCGAACTTGCGGCGCATGGGCAGCAGCAGACCGTGCAGCGTGATGTGATCGGGCACGTCGGGATGACCGATGGCCCCTAAAAGAATGGCGTCGTGCCGGCAAAGGATATCCCATCCATCGGGCGGCATCATTTGGCCGGTCTTTTGATAATGGTTGGAACTCCAGGGCAGCCGATTCCATTCAAGGACGGCCTGATCGTGGTGTCGAACGGCGTCGGCGACCCGAATGGCCTGGTCGATGACTTCGGGGCCGATGCCATCACCGCCGATCACCGCGATACGGAAAGCTGCCATTGTCTCATCCTCCGCTATCCGCTATCTGCTATCCGCTATCTGCTGCCATACTCTGGCGGATAGCGGATAGCCGGTAGCGGATAGCGGATAGACAATCTAGCCAGGGCGGCAAGCGAGTCAAGTAGCGGGGAAAACCATGAACCCGATTGCCAGGTCAAGACGACAGGGATCGCGGCCAACCGGCTATCGCGGCCGCCTGATGCTGATGGCCGCGGCACTGGCGGCGCTGGCCGGCTGCGAGAGCGGTTACGGAGCCAGACAGGGCGATCCGTTTGTGGGCATCCGCGCCCCGGCGATGCCGAGTCCAGCGGCCGGAACCGGCACCACACCAGCATCGACGGCCACGGCCGCCGTGCCGCCGCTGCCGGGTTCGGTCACGTCACCCGCGCTGGGCGTCGTGGCCGGTGGCACGACGTTGACTCCCGAGAATCCACGGGCGGATTTGCGTATGCCCGCGCCTCAAGTCGTGCCCGTGAGTTCTCCCGGCGCGGCACGCGGGTTAGCTCCCAGTAGTGCCGTCCTCGGCGAACCGGAGCCGGCCTCGCAGGCGAGTTCTTCTTTACGCCCGGTACCCTCCGTTCCCAGCGGCGGATTCCAACAAACGGGCGCATCCGTTCCCGGTGCGGCCGCGACATCCTCTGTCATGACCTTTGAACAGGCTCAGCAATTCTTAAAGAAACGGGGCGTGGCCTGGCAGCGTCTGGAAACCTTGGGCGATCAGGGACAATGGAGATTTCGCTGCTCGATTCCCGTGCCCAACCAGAAGATCAATCACACTTACGAGACGGTTTCGCCATTCCCGTATGATCCTCTTACGGCCATCCGCGCGGTCATCAGTCAGATTGAGCAAGGACAACACTGATCCTTGTCCCCTCACGATCGCACCGCGCTGCCGGACGCTGCGGCGCTCGGTCGCCTGAAGTATTTGCGGAAGAGCAACCGCAAGCCGCGTGCAAGCAGGAAGACACGGCCACAGAGGGCGGCGAACAGCAGAAGCAACACAATCAAGGTTGGGCCGGCAAGATGCCAGCCGATGATGCCGAGCAGCGCAATCTGTTCGGGCCAAAACAGACGCAGACGCGCCAGCAGGAACGGCAAGAAAGACAGAACCCAAATCACCACGAGTACGCCGAGCCATTGACCGGATGCGGCTAAAGCCTGGCGGGTGTGCTGACTGGCGCGTGAGGTCAGATGCAGAATGGGTGGCTCCATCCGCGAGCGCGCTTGCCAGGAGATAGGCGTGCCTCGCCGCGAAAGCAAACGGCCCACCTCACCCCTCTCGCTGTCCTTCCTTGTTGCCGAGGAAGAAGCGGTGAAGCGGGCTAGATCATCGTCTTCGATAGACAGATCCAACTCGCCGGGACGGAGCGACTTCCCTTCGACATCGCCCGCACGCACCTCCTCGAAACCATTCTGGCCGGCGAGTTCGCGGTTGTCGCCCTGGAGCTTCTGAAGCCATTCGGCCAAAGTCTGCCCGGCTGGTCCCGTTACACCGCCGCGGTTGGCGCCCATGTTCAGGGCGTGCCGGGCGTGAAGGCAATACAGGGCGAAACGCCGCTGAGCAGCGGCCAACGCTGCCGCCGCGCCGCTGTCTCGTTTCTGCTTGCACAGTTCCTGACTGATGCGCAGTTGAGCCTCGGCGCGATACAGCGCCAAGGCGCCTTCTCGCGTCGCGCCCCTACCCAGACGAGAAGCGAGCGTACTTTTCGCCGGCTCCCAGCCGGCCGGCGTCAGCACCGTCCACAGGGCGGGGCCATTCAAGGCATCCACCACCTCCGGCGCTGCCAGGTTGGGTCGATCCAATGGCTCGGCATCCTTGTACAGCCAGCGCAGGCGGACACAGCGGACGCCGGCCCGGCCCGGCAGAGGCAGCCACAGACGCGAGGAACCGGGCTGCAACGGCACTACCGCGATCCCATCGACGGCCGCGGCGATCAAACGGATGGGCGCGGGGAATTCCACATTGAGGTCGGTGTGGCCCTCATGCCTCAACCAACAGCGTGACTCATGCACCCAGCGTTGGCCATCCATCACGGAAGAAGTCTGCTCCCAAAGAAAAATCCGCATCAAGGCCGGCCCCATCGCGCGAGTGTGAGGCAGCAGACGGAGTTGCCATTCCGGTCCCTGAACCTGCCAGCCACGGCCATGCGTGCGCTCTACTCGTTGGGCTGCGCCGGGCCATCGCGATAACTCCTTCGCGGGCCGAGCCAGGCGAACCAGACCGCTCCGCGGTTCGCCTGCTAACTCGTCGCCCGCCACCGCCAGCTTGTACTCGGCGCGCTCCACATCCTGGACGCGAACATCGGGCATCAGCACGCCCACGGCCGCTTCCTCAAGCGGCATGCTGCCGCGTAGCGTCACGCGATAATGTCCCGTGACACCCGGTTGCAACTCAAGCAGTAATGAGCAATCGCCCGGCGCGCGGCGAGGTTCAAAGGAACGGACGACGCGATCCGCCTCCCATTTGACTTTCTCGGCCACCCAATTGCGCAGGCGCAGATGGACGCGGCGCAGCTCACCGTGGCCCACTTCGTATTGCACCGTGGTTGTGAATTGTAACTGGCGATCGGCAACCTCAGCGAACGTCAGTACGCGCGCGACGGCGTTGGCGGCAGCCTGGATGTCGCAAGCGCCGCCGTAGTGCGGCTGGCTCGTCTCAAAGGTGCGTTCGTGATCGAGCGAACTGGCAACGTCCGGCGAAGGAACAACCGGCTGGAGATTGAAGGATTTCACCGAGGCCAGCGTTAGCCCCGCGGCGGCAGCGAGGCGAAGACGGGTGTGCTGCTTGACGGGCTGCACCAGACGCAGACAGGGCAATTCGAGACGCGCCTGTCCGCCCTTGCGGTCCAGTGGCAGCCAACCCGACAGCCGAAGTTGCGTGGCGCCGGTTGTGCGATGGAGCCAGATTAGCAGACGGTGATCGGTTTGCCGCCACGCGCGCACATCATCACCTGTCACGGAGGCGACCGTGAAGCGCGATGCTTGCAGGTCCCATTCGACGACACCCAGATCCTTGTTCGGCGCCTTCAGATCGGCGACCGCCTGAATCTCCGCCCGTTCTCGGTCGGCCTGGACAGAAAGATCGACCTCGGCCTCAAACACAGGTGGACTGCGGCGGAGACGCAGGCGCAACACCGGCGTGCGATCGGCGCTGAAAGCGGCACCGAACGTAAGTTTGTCGAGCCGCGCGACGCCCGGCCAATCGGGAGCGAAATCGCTTTCGCGGATGCGCGTGATGTTCTGCGAGGTTTCGCGCTGGGCGTCCAGTCCGAGATCGGTTCGGTAGGCCAAGTAATGCAGTCCGGCCGCACGCTCGCCACGCGGGGCCGGCAACGACAAAGTCACCAGCGGCGGCAGCGGCGTGCGCGGCACCAACTCAAGAGTCACCTGGAAGTCGCCGGTGATCGGGTAGGGAAGTTCGAGATGGAGCGTGCGTTTGCCGCCGGCCGTGGTGACGTGCCAATCGCGCAGGTGGAAGTGGGTGGTCCAGGA
>Ga0134126_10001074_pt1 | contig 34644 bp, 22 predicted proteins | sample KB31752_FD_96881 | JGI IMG/M metagenome (GOLD analysis project Ga0134126, IMG submission 96881) | Terrestrial soil microbial communities with excess Nitrogen fertilizer from Kellogg Biological Station, Michigan, USA - KB3-175-2 | ecosystem: Environmental > Terrestrial > Soil > Unclassified ...
GCCGACCGACGTGCAGCGGTGCATCGGGTTCGCCCGGCAGCACGACCTGCCGCTGGCGGCCCGTTCCGGAGGGCACAGCTACGCCGGGTACTCGTTGTGCACCGGGCTGGTGGTCGACGTCAGCCGGATGGCGACGGTGACGGTGGCGCAGGACCACCAGACGGCGGTGGTGGGGGCCGGGGCGCGACTGATCGACGTGTACAACACCCTGGGACAGGCCGGGGTGGTGCTCCCGGGCGGGTCGTGCCCGACGGTGGGGATCGCCGGGTTGACGTTGGGAGGCGGCGTCGGGGTGTTCGGCCGCAACTTCGGGCTGACGTGCGACAACCTGGAGTCCCTCGACGTGGTGACGGCGGACGGTCGGACCGTGACGGCCAGCGGGTCGGCCGACGACGACCTCTACTGGGCCTGCCGGGGCGGTGGCGGCGGCAATTTCGGGGTGGTGACGTCGTTCACCTTCGGGGTGCATCCGGTGCCGCCCATCGCCCTGTTCACCCTGGAGTACCCGTGGGCGGCCGCCGGGTCGGTCCTGGGGGCGTGGCTGCAGTGGCTGCCCCAGACGCCGGCGGCGCTGTGGTCGAACTGCCAGCTGCTGTCGGAGGGGGCGACAGGACCGGCGGTGAAGGTGACCGGGGTGTTCTGCGGGACGACATCGGCCCTGTCGGGCCTGTTGCGGCCACTACGGACGGCGGTGGGGGCGTCGCCGACCTACGACTTCGTGGGGCCGGAGTCGTACGTGGGCGCCATGTTGATCGAGGGCGGGTGCGAAGGGTCGACGGTGGCCCAGTGCCACCTGCCCAGCCAAGACCCCACAGGGACCTTGAGCCGGGCGTCGTTCAACGCCAAATCGGCGTACCTGACGGCGGCGCTGCCGGACGGCGGGGTGACGGCCGTGGTGGAGGCGGTGGAGTCGCTGAGCCAGCAGCTCCCGCAAGTGGGCGGCGGGTTCGTCCTCGACGCCTACGGCGGGGCCATCAACCAGGTGGCGGCGGCCGACACGGCGTTCGTCCACCGTGACGCCCTCGCCGGGGTGCAGTACAGCGTGACCTGGTCGACAGGCTCGCCGTCGTCGGTGCCGGCCGGCGCTGCCTCCTGGCTGGCCCACTCGCAGACGGACCTCGCCCCGTACGTGACGGGGGCGTACCAGAACTACATCGACCCGACCCAGCCGGATTGGCTCACCGCCTACTACGGCGCCAACCTCCCGCGGCTGGCGCAGGTGAAGCAGGCCGTCGACCCCGACGACGTGTTCCACTTCGCCCAGTCCATTCCCACCAGCCTCAGCGGGGCTTGAGCCGACCAAGGGGCAGCGGCGGCGCGGGCACCCGCCCGGCGGGGTGGCCGGCCACGTCGCCGAAGCGGGTCCCGCCATCCGATGGGGACTCCCAGTCGGCCCGGGCCTCGACGATGTCGTCGGCGGTACGACCGACGAAGTTCCACCACATCATCAGCGGCTCGGTGAACGGCTCGCCGCCGAGCAGCAGGAACCGGCCGGCGGGGTCGCCGGCGACGACCAGGCCGGTCCGGGCGCGGCCGAGGTAGACACAGGCGCCGGTGGGGAACGACCGGTCGTCGACGACGACGGTCCCGTCGACGACCAGCAGGGCGTGCTCGAAGTCGGCGGCGAGGGGAACGGCCGCCCGGCCGGGGCCGGTCACGGTGACGTCGGCACCGATCAACGGCGAGAAGGTGGTGGCGGCCGATCGGACGCCGGCCAGTTCGCCCACCAACACCGTGGCGGTGGCGGCGCCGAGGTCGGCGACGGGCAAATCGGGATGGTGCTCGAACGCCGGGGGAACGTGCCGCTGGGCGTCGGGGAGGGCCACCCACAGCTGCACCCCGTGGAGCCACCGCGGGTGGGGGTCGGGGGAGAGCTCGGCGTGGGCGATGCCGGCCCCGGCGGTCATCAGGTTGAGTTGGCCGGGGCGGATCGACTGGACGCTGCCGAGGCTGTCGCGATGGACCACGTCGCCTTGGAGCAGCCAGGTGACAGTCTGCAGGCCGGTGTGGGGATGGGGCCCTACCCGCATGCCGGGGCCGCCGTCGACGTCGTCGGGACCGTAGTAGTCGAGGAAGCACCAGGCGCCGACCGTGCTCCGGCCCCGGCGGGGGAGGTACCGGGAGACGGTGGCGGCCCCGATGGAGGCCGGCCGAGGGTCCATCGGCTCGACCACTGCCTGCGTTACCGGGTCGACGTCGGCCATCGGACCATCGTAGGGACGAGATCCCGGGTCGACGTCGTCGAAGGAAAACCCCCTTCGTATATACCGGCAGGACTACAGTCACTGCAGCAATACGCAGCACCAGTAACACAAGCAGCAGAAGCAGCACAGGCAGCACATGGCGGCATCCCGGCGGGCGATCGGCACGACGAAAGGGTGAGCAATGGCTCGGAAGCTGATAGCGGAACTGTTGGGAACGGCCGTCCTGGTGTTCTTCGCCGTCGGGGTGGCCACGTTGATGTTCGGGTTCAAGTTCGACGGCGGCAGCGTGGCCGCCGGAGTGGTGGCCACGGCCTTCACCTTCGGACTCGTGCTGCTGGCCCTCGCCTACGTGCTCGGCCCGATCTCGGGGGCCCACGTCAACCCGGCGGTGACCCTCGGGGCGCTGCTGGCCCTGCGGATCAAGCCGATCGAAGCCATCGGGTACTGGATCGCCCAATTCGTCGGGGGCATCCTCGGCGCCCTGCTGCTGTGGGCCCTGTTCTCCCAGTCGCCCTACTACCACAAGTCCATTCAGGGACTGGGGGCCGACGGGTACCAGAAGGCGTCGATGATCCACATCAGCATCGGCGGGGCCTTCCTGGCCGAGGTCGTGCTGACCGCCCTGTTCGTGTTCATCATCCTGGGGGTCACCGACAAGATGGCCAACGCGGCCACGGCCGGGATGGTCATCGGCCTGACGCTGACGGTGGTCCACCTCATCGGCATCCCCATCACCGGCACCTCGGTCAACCCCGCCCGGAGCCTCGGGCCGGCCCTGGTCCTCGGCGGTACCGCCCTCAGCCAGGTGTGGCTGTTCATCGTCGCTCCGCTGGTCGGCGGCGCGGTGGCCGCCCTGGCACACCTGTTGTTGTTCCCGAAGTACCCGAACGTCAACGAGCCCGGCGACGCGGAGCCGTCGCTGGACCCGGTGCCGAACGCCTAGCCGCGACGTTGGCAACGGCATGACGGACGGTGGGGCGGGCGCCGACGAACCGTCGCGTACCCGGTCCCGGCTGTCGTCGGTCGACCTCGACAGCCGACTGGGCTCGGAGGAAGAGGCCACGCAGCTGGCGGCGGCCCAGCGGCGGCTGTTGCACCTGCGGCTGGTCAACGGCGGCCTGGTCCCGCCGGGCGCCCCCGACGGTGGCCCCGGCGGGAAGCTGCCCGAGTACGACCGACTGGGCACCGTCCACCCAGCGTCGGGGCGGCTGGGACCGCCGGTGTGCGTCGTGTTCGAGGGTTGGGACGCCTCGGGGAAGGGCGGAGCCATCAAACGGCTGGTGGCCCCCCTCGACCCCCGGCACGTCCGGGTGGCCGAGTTCGGGGTGCCCACCATGGACGCCCTGCGGCACCACTACCTGTGGCGGTTCTACCCGGCCCTGCCCGGCTGGGGCGGCATGGCGGTGCTCGACCGGTCCTGGTATGGGCGGGTACTGGTGGAGCGGGTCGAACGGCTGGCCACCGAGGAGCAGTGGCGGCGGGCCTACCAGGAGATCATCGACTTCGAACAGTCGCTGGCCGACGAGGGCATGGTCATGGTGAAGTTGTGGCTGGAGATCTCCGAGAGCGAGCAACTGAAGCGGTTCGAGGCCCGGCAGCAGGACCCGTTGAAGCAGTGGAAGCTGACCGACGAGGACTGGCGCAACCGGGGAAGGCGGTCGGAGTACGAGGCGGCCGTCGAGGACATGCTGGCCGAGACCGACCACCCGGCAGCCCCGTGGGACGTCATCCCGGCCGAGCAGAAGCGGTTCGGCCGGGTGGCCGTGCTGCGGACCGTCATCGCCCGGATGGAGGAGGGGATGCGCCGCTGGGGCATCGAGCCACCGCCCTCCACCGGGGCCGACTACGGCACCTGACCGGCCTCCGGCCGGATGAGCACTTGACCGGCCTCCGGCCGGATGAGCACTTGACCGGCCTCCGGCCGGATGAGCACTTGACCGGCCTCTGGCCGGGCGGCACCTGACCCGCCGTGCAACAGTGAGGTGATGACCACGCCCTCCCCTCCGACGACGCCGTCCGCTCCGAGCACGGGGGCCCGGTACGGGATGACGATCCCGTTCGCGGGGGTGCCCCTCCACGAGCACCGGGCGTGGTTCGAAGAGCTGGCGGACCTGGGGTACACGGACGTGTGGTCGGCGGAGTCGGACGGCGTGGACGGGTTCACCCCGCTGGCGATGGCGGCGGCGTGGGTGCCGCAGCTGCGACTGGGCATCGCCATCGCCCCGGCGTACACCCGGGGCCCGGCGCTGCTGGCCCAGACGGTGGCCGGCCTGGCCGAGGCCGCACCGGGCCGGTTCGCCTTCGGCCTCGGCGCGTCGTCGGACGTGATCGTGGAGCGGTGGAACGGATTGGCCTACGACCGGCCGTACCAGCGGGTGCGGGACACGGTGCGGTTCCTGCGGGCGGCACTGGCCGGGGAGAAGGTGACGGAGGCCTACGACACCTTCAGCGTCCGGGGGTTCCGCCTGGGCCGGGTGCCGGAACAGCCGCCGCCGATCTACGTGGCGGGGCTGCGGTCGGGGATGCTGCGGTTGGCCGGGCGGGAGGGGGACGGGGCCATCTTGAACTGGCTGTCGGCCGAGGACGTGGCGACGGCGGCGGCGGAGGTGGGGCCGGGCAAGGAGATCGTGGTCCGCATCTTCGTCATCCCGACCGACGACGCCGAGGCGGCCCGGGCGGTGGGTCGGCGAATGATCACGGCGTACCTGAACGTCCACGCCTACGCCGAGTTCCACCGGTGGTTGGGGCGGGGGCCGCTCCTCCAGCCGATGTGGGATGCCTGGGCGGCCGGTGACCGGAAGGGGGCGCTGGAGGCGGTGCCGGACGAGGTGGTGGACGCCCTGATCGTGCACGGTTCGCCCGACGCCTGCCGCGAGCACGTGGCCCGGTACGTCGCCAACGGCACCACCATCCCGGCGCTGATGGTCATGCCGGTCGGGGTCGACCTGGCGGAGTCGGTTCGGGGGCTGGCTCCCCCGGCTTGACTCGTCCGGCTGACCCGTCCGGCTGACCCGCCGGCGGCGGATGGGGCATACTGGCCAACTGACGGGCCGTCAGGTCCGCCGGAGCCCGGAGTGAGGGGGGGGATGCCATGACCGCCACCGCCGCGGCCGACGTGGTGCGCCACGTCGGCGAGGACGACGCCCTGATGGCGGACACCGGTACCGGAGTGGGACTGAAGGTGGTCCGCTACGACCGGCTGCGGGGGACGTGGGTGATCGTCAACCGGTTCCAACCCGGGGTGCGGCTGCAGGTGCACAAGCACACCGGCCCGGTCGACGGGTACACCCTGGCCGGTCGGTGGCACTACCTGGAGTACGACTTCTTCTCGGTGGCCGGGTCGTACATCTACGAGCCGGCCAACTCGGTGCACACCCTCGACGTCCCCGAGGACAACCCGGGGGTGACCGACGTGCTGTTCGTCATCGAGGGGGCGCTCCTGAACCTGGACCCCGACGGCCAGGTGGAGAGCGTGTTGGACGGCCCGGGGACCCTGGAGGCCTACTACGCCCTGCTCGAGGCGGAGGGGAAGCCCCGGCCCAACGGGCTGATCGTCTGAGCGCTGTGCCACGGACGACCGCCCCGGACGACAGCCCCGGACGACCGCCCCCGACGACGGCCCGAGGGCACCCTGACATGCCGGCCACGAGACCGGGGCCGGCGGCCCGACCGGGCGAGGAGCTGGCGGCCGCCCTGGTCGACCCGACGCTCTACGCCGGGGATCCGTTCCCCCTCTACGCCCGGTTGCGGTCCGAGGCCCCGGTGGCCTGGAACGCCGAGCACGGGTTCTGGGCGCTGACGTGCCATCCCGAAGTACAGCAGGCCGGGGTGGACCCGCAGACGTTCTGCAGCCGCCGGGGCATCCTGGTCCAGGAGATCGGGACCGAGTGGGCCAGCCCGCCGACGATGATGCACACGGACCCGCCGGCGCACACCCGGTACCGGCGACTGGTGCAGCCGGGCTTCAAGCCGTCGGTGATCCGGAACCTGGAGGAAGTGGTCCGGACCCACGCCGGGACGCTGATCGACGCCGTCGAACCCGGGGAGCCCCTGGACCTGCTGCCGGCGTTGTCGGTGCCGTTCCCGCTCCAGGTCATCTGCACCCTGCTCGGGGTCGACGGGGAGCGGTGGCCGAAGTTCTACGAGTGGTCCGAGGCGGTGATCCCGGGTGCGGTGGACTGGCCGCCGGAGAAGATCGGGGCGCTGCAGGTCGAGATGTGGGAGTTCCTGGTGGGGACGGCCAAGGCGAGACGGGCCGAGCCACGGGACGACGTCATCTCGGCCATCGCCACCGCCGCCCCCGACGGCGACCAGCTGACCGACGACGAGCTGGCCATGTTCCTGGTGCAGCTACTGGTGGCCGGCAACGAGACCACCCGGAACCTGCTGTCGGGCGGCCTGCTGGCCCTGGCCGACCGACCGGACGAGTGGGCGCGGCTGCGCGACGACCGGTCGCTGGTGCCGTCGGCCGTCGAGGAACTGCTGCGGTGGACCACCCCGGTGATCTCGTTCCTGCGGACGGCCACCCGGGACACGGTGCTCCGCGGGCAGCCCATCGCCGCCGGTGAGCCGGTGCTGCTGGTGTACGCCTCGGCGAACCGGGACGACGCGGTGTTCGGGCCAGACGCCGACCGGTTGAACGTCGGCCGGGACCCCAACCCCCACCTGGCCTTCGGGTTCGGTCCCCACTTCTGCCTCGGCGCCGCCCTGGCCCGGCTGGAGGGCCGGGTGGTGCTGGACACCCTGCTCGACCGGTTCAGTGCCGTCGAGCCGGCCGGCGACGTCGAACGGGCCCCCAGCCCGGTGATCGCCGGGGTGCGACGGGCGCCGGTCATGTTCACCGTGGCGTGATCGCCACCTGATCGCCGCCCGATCGCTGTCCGCCCCCTAACCTGAGGGCCGGTGCCCGAGATCCCCGAGATGCAGGCGTTGGCCGAGCGGCTGGACGCCGCCCTGGCCGGCCGACCGTTGGACTCGTACCAGCCGATCGGGTTCACCGGGTTGAAAACCGCCTCGCCGCCAGCCGACGACCTGCTCGGCCGGACGGTCACCGGGGTGGGCCGGCGGGGGAAGTACGACGTCGTCGCCTTCGACGCCGACGACGAGGGCGGCGGCCTGCGGGTGGCCTTCCACCTGTCCCAGGGCGGCCGGATCGACCTGGAGTCGCCGCCCAAGACCACCAAGCCACGGGGGTCGGTGGTGCGGTGGGTGTTCGGCCCCCGCGCCGATGGACGGGTCGCCGACGAGGCCGCCGATGAGGCCGCCGACGCCGTCGACCCCGGCCCGCTCGGGGTGCTGTTCCGCGAGCACGGCAGCCAGCGGAAGGCCGGGTGGTGGGTGCTCGGGCCGGGCGACGACGGACCGCTGGCCGACCTGGGGCCGGACGTCTACGACCCGGCGTTCGCCGACCTGGTGGCCCACGGGGAGAGCAACCGGCGGCTGAACACCTGGCTCCGCGACCAGCACGTGGTGGCCGGGATCGGCCGCGGGTACTCCGACGACGCCCTCAACCGGGCCGGCATCTCCCCGTTCGCCACCTTGAGCAGCCTCGACGCCGACGGGCGTCAGCGGCTGCTCGAGGCGATCCGGTCGGTGATGGACGAGGCGCTGGTCACCGAGCGGCAGCGGACCGGCGGGCTGTCCGACGCCAAGCTCGGCGACCGGTTCCTGGTGCACCGCCGGGCCGGGGAACCATGCCCGCGGTGCGGGGAGACCCTTCTCCGGGTGTCCTACGAGTCGTACGAGATGGTGTATTGCAAGCACTGCCAGACCGGCGGTCGGGTGTTGGCCGACCGCCGGCTGTCCCGCCTGCTGCGCTAGGCGTGCCGGCCGTGTCGGGCGACGGCTCGGCCGGGTTCGACGGTGGCCTTTCCGAGTCCACGTAATTCCAACCCCCGGAGAATCCGAGAAGCCCCTAGTCAGCGGCCCGATGGCCACCGCCAGGCGAGGCCGATCAGCCCAGGTCAGGGACTTTTCGCCAAACGCTGGAATTGGCGGATTCTCCCTTGGTTGGAATTACGCAACATCGGCCTGGGGCCCCGTGAGCCCGAGGCCCATGCCCCCCGGGGTCAACCGGCGAACGCCGCCAGGAGCTCGGCGAACTTCTGCTTGGCCGCCTCCTGGCGGGTGGGGATGTGCTCGGTGGGGACGTCGGTGGCGGTGTAGCCACGCAGGGTCCGCCGGGCGACGGTCTGGCGGTGGACCTCGTCGGGGCCGTCGTAGATGCGGGCGGCCCGGGCGGCCCGGTACATGTGCTCGAGGGGCATGTCGGCCGAGTAGCCGAGGGAGCCGTAGACCTGGATGGCCCGGTCGATGACGTTGTAGAGGACACCGGCGCCGTAGTACTTGATCATGGCGATCTCCACGCGGGCCGCCGCCGCCCCCTCCCGGTCCATCTTCCAGGCGGCCTGCAGCGTCATCAGCCGGGCGGCGGTCATCTCGGCCAGGGAGTCGGCCACCCAGTTCTGGACGGTCTGCTTCTCCGACAGCAACGACCCGTGGGCGTACCGGGAGACGGCCCGCTCGCAGAGCATGTCGAACGCTCGCCTCGACTGACCGAGCCACCGCATGCAGTGGTGGATCCGGCCGGGGCCGAGGCGGGCCTGGGCGAGGTGGAACCCCTCCCCCTCCCGGCCGATGAGGTTGTCGGCGGGGACACGGACGTCGCGGTACTCGACCTCGGCGTGGTTGCCGAAGGTGCCGAAGGGCTGGCCGATGTGGTCCATGGTGGGAATGTCCCGGCGGATGGTCAGGCCGGGGGTGCCGACCGGCACGACGATCATCGACGACCCCTGGTAGGGGTGGACGTCGGGGTTGGTGACGGCCATGACGATGAGGAAGTCGGCCACCGACCCGTTGGTGGTGAACCACTTCCGACCGTTGATGACGTACTCGTCGCCGTCACGGACGGCCCGGGTCGACAGCAGGGTGGGGTCGGACCCAGCGGTGTTGGGCTCGGTCATGGAGAACCCGCTGCGCATCTTCCCGTCGAGCAGCGGCTGCAGCCACCGCTCCCGCTGGTCCTGGCGGCCGGTGGCCTCGATGCCGATGGCCAGCAGCTCGGCGTTCCCCGAGTCGGGGGCGTTGTTCCCGAAGACCACCGGCCCGTACGGGGACTGCCCGAGGATCTCGTGCATCAGGCCCAGCTTGAGTTGGCCGAACCCCATCCCTCCGAGCTCGGGGGGCAGGTGCGCCGCCCACAAGCCCTGGCGCTTCACCTCCTCTTGCATCGGCTGGACGGCGGTGAGGATCTGGTCGTAGGTGAGGTCGAGGGTCTCCAAGGGGAACACCTCCTCACGGACGAACCCGCGCATCCATTCCAGCTTTTCCTCGAACTCCGGCTCGGTGGAAAAGTCCCAGGCCATACCCATCCTCCCTCGATGCGCGACCAACCGGAGGCTGCTCGGCTACCCGGTGGTGACCCACTGCCACTACCGTTGGCGCCGTGCCCGGCGAACCGCTTCCCGTCAACACTCGTAGCACGGTGGCCTTCCGGTCGGCCAACCACCGTTCCACCGGGGGCGGATCGCCGACCGCTCCGGGCGGCCCGACCGGGGCCGTCCCGGCGGCTCCGGCGGCGGTGCCCGAGCAGGTGCCCGAGCAGGTGCCCCTGGACGCCGGGCAACGGGCACTGCTGGCGGCGGCCGAAACGGCGCTGCTGGACGACCGGCGGCAGCTCTCCGGCGACGAGCTGGCCGCCCTGGCCGCCCTCCCCGACAGCGGGGTGATGGCCCTGGCCGCCCTGGCCCACCAGGTCCGGCTGGCCTGGTGCGGACCGGCGGTGGAGGTGGAGGGGATCCTGTCGGCGAAGACCGGCGGGTGCCCGGAGGACTGCCACTTCTGCTCCCAGTCGTCGCGGTCGGACACCACGGTCAAGGCGACCCCGTTCCTCGACACCGACGAGGTCCTGCGGGCGGCCCGGGAGACGGCCGCCCTCGGGGCGTCGGAGTTCTGCATCGTCCTCGCCGTCCGCGGCCCCGACGAGCGGACGATGCGGCGCCTCTTGGACCTGGTGCCGGTGGTGAAGGCCGAGACCGGGCTGAACGTGGCGGTCAGCGCCGGCATCCTCTCCGACGACCAGGCCCGGCGGTTGGCCGAGGGCGGGGTGCACCGGTACAACCACAACCTGGAGACCGCCCGGTCGTACTTCGGCGAGGTGGTGACCACCCACGACTGGGAGGAACGGGTCGACACCTGCCGGCTGGTCCGCCGGCACGGCATGGAGCTGTGCTGCGGCGCCCTGGTGGGGATGGGCGAGACCGACGCCCAGCGGATCGAGCTGTTGCTGCAGCTCCGCGACGTCGACCCGACGGAGGTGCCGGTCAACTTCTTGAACCCCCGCCCGGGGACCCCGCTCGGCGACCGGCCGCCGGTGGGGGCCTGGGAGGCCGTCCGGTGGATCGCCCTGTTCCGGCTGGCCCTTCCCGGGGTCATCCTCCGGTACGCCGGCGGCCGGGAGGTCACCCTCCGGGACCTGCAGTCGATGGGGATGACCGCCGGGATCAACGCCCTCATCGTCGGCAACTACCTCACCACCCTGGGCCGGTCGGCCGACGACGACCTGCAGATGCTGCAGGACCTGCGGATGCCGGTGGCCGCCCTGACGGCCGCCTTCTGATGGCCGCCGCCTTCGGAATGGCCGACCGCCACTGCACCGCCTGCGGCCAGCCGTCGGCGGACTGTGACGGCTGTGGGAGGGAGCTGGACCCGCCCCGCTACTGCGCGGCTTGCGGCCGCTGGATGGCGGTGACGGTGACCCCCGGTGGCTGGTCGGCCCGGTGCCCGGACCACGGCAGCTGGAACAGCGGCTCTTCGTCGTAGTCCCGGAAGGCCCGGACGGCGAGGACCACCACCGCCACCATCCCGGAGGCCAGCAACAGGTCGTTCAGCACCCCCGCGGTGGCGACCATGCTCGCCATGCCGTTGACCGCCGACACCCCGATGGCGGCCTCGGCCACGGTGAGGACGATCACCACCCGGCGGAGCCGGCCGGTGGCCACCGCGGCGAGGACCACCAGGCCCCAACTGGCGTACCAGGCCCACAGGACCGGGCTGAGGAGGGCGAAGGTCAGCAACGACAGCCCGACGGCCTGGACGGTGCCGATCCTCGGCGACCGCCACAGCAGGACGACGGTGATGACCGCGGCGGCCAGCAGGCCGAGGGCGGAGACGACGGTGCGGACCCCCCCCATGCTGACCCCGATGCCGACCAGGTGGGCCAGGTCGGTAAGGACGTGGGCGATGGCCTCCACCGGGGTGACCCCGGTGGTCACCTTGCTCTCGGCGGTGACGGTGTGCACCCAGCCCCACCCGAGGCCGGTGGCCCAGGACAGGACGCCCAGGACGGCCGCGGCGATGCCGAGGGCGGCCACGGTGTGGGCGACCCGGGCGCGCAGCGAGGCGGCCACGCCGGGCCAGTTCCAACCCAAGAACACCACCGCCAGCGCGGCCGGGGCTTTCACCCCGACGGCCAGGGCGCAGATCACGATGCCGGGGAGCGTCCCGTAGCGCCGGGCCACGGCCAGGCCGGCCACCAGCAGGCCGACCATGAGGGCGTCGTTGTGGGACCCGCCGATGAGGGTGGTGAGGACCACCGGGCTCCCGGCCCCGAGCACCACGGCGGCGGCCGGATCCCGACCGGCGGCCCGGGCCAGGGTGGGCAGCCCGGCGGCGATCAGGACCACCCCCACGACGGCCAACAGCCGCAACAACACCAGGTCGGCCAGGACCTGGTGGTCGGCCAGCCGGGTGACGAGGCCGTCGAGGGAGAGGTAGGTGGGGCCGTAGGGGGACGGGGTGTTCGACCACAGCTGGCCGGCCAGGTTGTTGAAGGGGGTCGCCCCCAGCACCCCCGGGCCGTAGAGGTAGGGGTTGATGTGGTGGCTGACCATCTCCCCCTGGCCGGCGTAGCTGTACACGTCCCGGCTGAACAACGGTGGGGCGATCAGGATGGGGACGGCCCAGGCGGCGATCACCTTGACGACCCGACGGACCGGCACCCCGGGGTGGCGCCACAGGACCCGGGCCAGCCGGACCCAGGTGATGGCCAGGACGGCGAGGCCGCCGTAGACGGCCAGGATGGCCTCGACCGGGGCCCGCTGGCCGGGTGGGCCGACCGACCCGAGGGGGCCGCCGGGGGTGCCGAAGAACCAGGCGCCGGGCAGCCGGGACTCGAAGGCGTTGCCGCCGAGGAGGACGCCGCAAAGGATGGCGACGGTGCCGGCCAGGCCGAGGAGGAGGAACCCCTTGAGGGACACCGGCGCGGCACCGTGGCCGGACGCGACGTCGCCGTCGGCAACCAAGACGTCGTCGGAACCGGACGCCACCGGCACTGCTGCCATCACCTCACCCGAGCTCATGCGGAGTTGCGACGCCCGCAGCCCCGCAAACGGACGTGGACGACTACTGGAACTCTACCGACCGACGCCCCGTTCCAAGCATCACCCGTTGCCCTCGTCAGGAAAAACGGATGCCGGGCATCGACGGTCAGTCGTCGGCGGTGAGCTCGAGGTCCTCGGCGAACTGGATGTAGGGGGCGCCGGGCAGGTAGTCGGCCGGGATGTCGGCGGCGCTGGCGTAGTTGGCCACCTCCACCAGGTTGGACGCCACGATGGCCTCCTCGACGGCGGTACCGCAGAGCAGTAGCTCGGTGGCGTCGTCGAAGGCCCGCCGGGGGGCCAGGGTGCCGGCGACGAGGGCTTCGTAGCTGGCCCGGGGCGCCCGGCCGACCAGGGCATACTCGACCTCACCCCGGACGGCCCCCACCCGGCGACCCAACATCACATGGTGACGGCCGTCGTCGATGACGTAGACGGTGTCGTCACCGGTGCCGACGGCCTGGCGGACCCGGTCGTGCCGCTCGTGGGACGGCAGGAGGTGCCACTGGACGTGCCGGCGCATCTTCATCGCCCACAGCGGGCTCGGCGGCACCACGCCCTCTGGCTCGTCCTCCTCCAGCGGGGTCGAGTCCCCCCGGCCGACCAGGGGGCCCTGGGCGATGCCCAGGCCACCACTGATCACCAGGTCACCGGGCTTTGGGGTGGCGGCGGCCGTTGTGACCGCCTCGCCCCAGTGGGTCCCGCCGTTTCCCTCGTCTCCTCGTTCCACCTGGTCCACGACATCCTCCTGGCCGACACGGGACTGTTGCCGGACACTGTAGGTCCGGTGCGACGGGGGGCCAGCAACCGCCGGTTCAGCGCGGATCAGCGTCGATCAAATGGACCCGGCGGCCCGGAGCACCCGCCGCACCAGGGCGTCCTCGTCACCGGGGGTCACCATCACCTCCAGGGCGTCCTGCCCGGCCAACCAGTCGCGGTTGCGGCGGTGGAGGTCGTCGGCCGGGTCGAACCGGTTGAGGACCACCACCGGCCCCCACGGTCCGCCGCCATCGGCGCGGAGGGCATCGACGGTGAGCCGGACGCCGTTGATGGTGCCGAGGCCGGCGTCGGCCACGACGACCACCAGGTCGGGGCGGAGGAGGGTGGCGAGGGCGACGGCGTCGCCGTCGGCGGCCTGCGGTGACCGGATCCCGCCGGCGGTCTCGACGACACCAACCGCCGGCGGTGGCGTCGGCCAGCTGATCTCGCTGACCAGGTCGGCGACGGTGAACGACGGCCGGCCGAGGGCGTCGGCGGCCATCGGCGGCGCCATCGCCACCGGGTACCACCGGGCCGGAGGGCACACCGTCTCGGGGTCCTCGCCGGTCGCCGCGGCCAGGACGGCGGCGTCGGTCCCGGTCGGCGGATCGGTGGGGTCGAACGACTGGGCGGGTTTCCGGGCAGCGACGGTATGGCCGCCGGCGGCCAGTCGGCGGAGCAGGCCGGCGGCCACCCAGGTCTTGCCGACCTCGGTGCCGGTGCCGACGACCAGCACGAGCCGTCCCGGGCGCGACCCGGTGTTGGCGGGCACGGCCCTAGCGGTCACAGTCCTAGCGGGCACCGGCCACGTCGGCGCCGATCTCCGGGGAGGCCAGGGCGGCGAGCAGCTGGTCGACCTGGCCGTCGGTGTGGGCGGCCGACAGCGTGACCCGCAGCCGGCTGGTGCCGACCGGGACGGTGGGTGGTCGGATGGCGGGGACCCACAGCCCCCGGGCCAACAACCCGGCCGAGGCGGCGACGGCGCGTTGCTCTGTGCCGAGGACCACCGGGACGATCGGGCTGGGGTGGCCGGGGGCGACCCGGTGGACGTGGCCGGCGAGGCGGGCACAGAGGGCGGCCCCCTCGGCGGACCGGACGACGCCGAGGGCGGCGAGGGCGGCGGCGGCGTCGGCCGGGGAGCCGGCGGTGGTGAAGATGTAGGGCCGGGAGGCGTTGACCAGGAGGTCGACCACCGGCCGGGAGGCGGCGGCGAACCCACCGAGGGCCCCGAGGGTCTTGGACAGGGTGCCGACCCGGACGACCGGAAGATCGTCGGTGACCTCGGGACCGGGGTGGGGGCCGAGGACGGCGTGGGCCTCGTCGAGGACCAGCAGGGCACCGTGCCGGCGACAGGCGGCGGCGATGTCGGCCAACGGGGCGACGTTGCCGTCCATCGAGAACACCGTGTCGGTCACCACGACCGTCGATTGGCCGGAGGCGGCGAGGAGGTGGTCGAGGTGGTCGGCGTCGGCGTGCCGGTAGACGGCGACGTCGGCCCGCGCCAACCGGCAGCCGTCGATGATGGAAGCGTGGTTGAGCTCGTCGGAGAGGATCCGGGCACCCGGCCCGCCGAGGACACCGAGCACCCCGAGGTTGGCGGCGAAGCCGGTGGGATAGCAGACGGCCGCCTCGGTCCCCTTCCAGTCGGCCAATGCGGCCTCCAGCTCCCGGTGGACCGGTCGGGAGCCGGTGACCAACCGGGAGCCGCCGGCGCCAGCGCCCCAGCGGTCGAGGGCGTCGTGGGCGGCGGCGACCACCGCCGGGTGGGCGGTGAGGCCGAGGTAGTCGTTGGAGGCGAACGACACCACCGCCTGACCCCCGTCGGCCGGACCCCCGTCAGGAAGGACCCCGGCGGGGCCGCGGGCGTCGAAGTCCCGGGGAGCCCGCCAGCGGCCGTCGTCGGCGATCCTGACCAGGCGGTCCCGGATGTGCCGGTCCCACTCCCCCGCCGTCGGGTGCTCCGCCGGACGTTCCCGCGGGAACGTTTCCGCGGGAACGTCACCGGGGCCCGCCGGCGTCATCCGCCGGGGCCCCGGGGGGAGGGGGAATCCTGCAGGTCGGGAACGGTGACGGCGTCGAGGGCGGCCTCGAGGGTGTCGACGATCCGGTAGACCTCGCCGGCCGTCGTGGTCAGCGGCGGCATGATCACCACCACGTCGCCGAGGGGGCGGAGGAGAACGCCGCGGTCGACGGCGGCGGCGCACACCCGTCGGCCCCATCGCAACCCGCCGGTCGGCGGGGCCAGGTCCACCCCGACCATCAGGCCACGCTGGCGGACCTCGCCGACCGCGGGATGGGGGGCCACCTTCTCGTCGAGGAGGGCGGCCAGCTGGGTGGACCGGTGGGCCACGTTGTCGAGCACCCGCCATTGGTCGACCAGCTGCAGGTGCCGGAGGGCGACGGCGGCGGCCAGGGCGTTGCCGCCGTAGGAGTGGCCGTGGAAGAAGGTGCGTGGGCCGAGGTCGTCGCCGAGGAACTCGCGGTACACCCGGTCGGAGGCGACGGTGGCCGACATCGGCAGGTACCCCCCGGTGATCCCCTTGCCGAGGCACAGCAGGTCCGGGCGGAGCCCACACTGCTCTGAGGCGAACAGCGTCCCGGTCCGGCCGAACCCGGTGGCCACCTCGTCGCAGATGAGCAGGACCCCGGCCTCCGTGCAGGCCCGCCCGAGGGCGGCGACGTCGGCGGGGTCGGCGCAGAGCATCCCCGACGCCCCCTGGATCAGTGGCTCGATCACCACGGCGGCCAGCTCGTCGGCGTGGGCGGCCACCGCCGCACAGGCCTTCGCCGACCAGCCGGGGTCGGCGTAGCCGGGGGTTCGGAGCACCGGGAACCGCAGCGGGTCGAAGGCGGCGGAGAAGGACCCGCCGTCCCCGAGCGACAGCGACCCGACGGTGTCGCCGTGGTAGGCGTCGCCCAGGGCGAGGAACCGGTGGTGGCCGGGCTCGCCCCGGTTGACCCAGTACTGGAAGGCCACCTTGGCGGCCTGCTCGACGGCCACGGCGCCGTCGGCGGCGAACAGGAAGTGCGGGCCGTCCACCGGTACCACCGCCGCCAACGCCTCGGCCAGTTCGACCACCACGGCGTTGCCGTTGCCGAGCATGGTGGTGTGCGCCACCTTGCCGACCTGGTCCACCAGGGCCTGGTCCAGTTCCGGCACCCGGTGGCCGAGGGTGTTCACCCACAACGACGAGATGGCGTCCAGGTACCGGCGGCCGTCCACGTCGATCAGCTCCCGGCCCTCCGCCCGGTCGACCACCACCGGGGAGTTCTCGGGGTAGGCGGCCATCTGGGTGAAGCCGTGCCACACCACGGCGGCGTCTCGGTCCACCCAGGCGTCGAGCTCGGGACGTTCGGTGGTCATGCCCAGATTCTCGACCACCCGGCCGCTGTGGTCCACCTCGGCCAGAGGCCGACAGGGAGAGATGGCGGCCGGAGGTAACGTCGAGGTCATGGATCGCATCGGGGTGGTGGACACGATGTTCGCCCGCTACGACATGGGTGGCGAGGCCATCGACGAGTTGAAGGGGTGCGCAGGCTTCGGGGACCGGTTCGAGGTGGTCCACCGGACGGTGCCCGGCTTCAAGGACCTGGCGGTGGAGGCCAAGCGGCTCATCGAGGGTGAGAGTTGTCGCATCGTGGTCGCCCTGGGGATGCCCGGGAAGGCGGCCATCGACAAGACCTGTGCCCACGAGGCCTCGTCGGGGATCATGCTGGCCCAGCTGATGACCAGCACGCCGATCCTCGAGGTCTTCGTCCACGAGGACGAAGAGGACGACCCGGCCGCCCTGGCGGTGGTGTGCCGCAACCGGGCCCGCCAGCACGCGCTGAACGCCTATTGGATGCTGTACGAGCCCGACCAGCTGACCCGGCGGGCCGGGCAGGGCATCCGGCAGGGCTACGGCGACGCCGGGCCGTTGCTTTCACCCGCCGGCTGACCGCCACCCCGATCCAGCTCGAGTCCTGATCCAGGCAGCAGGGCCGCCTGCCGTTGGTGGCGCGCGCCCCACCAACGGACGGTTGCAGCACGGGACGAGAACCTGTTCTACTTATGGCTGATGGAATTCAACCTGGCAGACCTGTTCGAAGCGGCGGTGGACGCCTTCGGCGACCGGGAGTACCTGGTGGCGAACGGCGAACGCCGGACCTACGCCGAGATGGAGGCACGGGCCAACCGCCTGGCCCACCACCTGGCCGCCCGGGGCATCGGCCCCGGGGACCACGTCGGCATCTACGCCTACAACAGTGTGGAGTGGGTGGAGACCGCCTGGGCGGTGTTCAAGCTCCGGGCGGTGTGGATCAACATCAACTACCGCTACGTCGAGGACGAGCTCCGGTACCTGTTCACCAACGCCGACCTGAAGGCCCTGGTCCTCCAGCGGGAGTTCGCCGGTCGGGTCACCGCCCTGCTCCCAGAGCTGCCGACGGTGCAGCACCTCCTGGTGGTCGACGACGGCACCGACGAGGCCGATCCCCCGGGGGCCGTCCACTACGAGGAGGCCATCGCCGCCCACGGCCCCGAGCGCGACTTCGGGCCGCGGTCGGCCGACGACCTGTACATCCTCTACACCGGTGGGACCACCGGGATGCCGAAGGGCGTGGTGTGGCGGCACGAGGACGTCTTCTACGCCCTCGGCGGCGGGGTCGACCCGATGACCAACACCCGGGTGGAGAAGCCGGAGGAGATGGTCGAGAAGGGTCGCAACGGCGCCATCACCCACCTGCCGATCGCCCCGCTGATGCACGGGGCGACGCAGTGGGCGGTGATGGGCCAGAGCTTCGTCGGCGCCAAGATCGTCCTGATGGCCAAGTTCGAGCCCGACGACGTGTGGACGCTGATCGAGCAGGAGAAGGTCAACTCGCTGATGGTCACCGGCGACGCCATGGCCAAGCCACTGGTCGAGGCCCTCGACGACCCGGGCGCCGACTACGACCTCTCGTCGCTCCTGGCCGTGGTGTCGTCGGCCGCCCTGTTCTCCGCCCCGGTCAAAGACCGGTTCTTCGACCACTTCCCCAACCTGTTCATCACCGACGCCGTCGGGTCGTCCGAGAGCGGGAACAACGGGATGACGATCATCTCGAAGGACCAGACGGCGATGAAGAGCGGCCCGACGGTCCACATCCTGGGCGACACCGTCGTCTTCGACGAGGACCTCCGGCGCGTCGAGCCGGGATCGGGGACCATCGGCAAGATCGCCCGGAGCGGCGACATCCCCGTCGGGTACTACAACGACCCCAAGAAGACGGCCGAGGTGTTCATCACCGTCGACGGCACCCGCTACGCCATGCCCGGCGACTTCGCCACCGTCGAGGACGACGGCTCGGTGACCCTCCTCGGCCGCGGGTCGGTGGTCATCAACTCCGGCGGGGAGAAGATCTTCCCCGAGGAAGTCGAGTCGGCGGTGCGGTCACACCCCGACATCATGGACGCCATCGTCGTCGGAGCCCCCGACGAGCGGTGGGGCCAGACCGTGGCGGCCATCGTCCAACCCCGCCCGGGACGCGCCCCCGGCCTGGACTCCATCCAGGCCCACTGTCGGACGGCCATCGCCGGCTACAAGGTCCCCCGGCGGCTGTTCACCGTCGAGGTGGTCCAACGGTCCCCCAGTGGCAAGCCCGACTACCGGTGGGCGGCTGAGATCGTCACCGCCGGGTCCTGAGGTGCCGGTCGACCTCCGGGCCCTACTGAGCGGTCGCGGGGTGCCCGGTGGCCGTCCGGGTGGACCGCCGGCCGCCTTCCCGGTGGCGGTGGTGACGATGGAGGTCCAACGGGGGGTGATGGGTGACCTGGCGTCGTTCCCGGAGCTGGCGGCGGCCGCCGAGGCGGTCGGCCTGGTGCCGAACGCCACCCGCCTGCTGAACGCCGCTCGCCGGGGCGGACTACCGGTGGTGCACTGCACCGCCGAGTTCCGGGCCGACCGGGCCGGCACCGTGGCGAACACTCCCCTCCACTCGGCGGTGCTCCGCCGTCCCGACCACCTGCTCGTCGGGACGCCGGCCGCCGAACTGGTCCCCGCCTTCGGCCCGGAGCCGTCCGACCTGGTGAGCGCCCGGCGCCACGGGGTGTCGCCGTTCACCGGCACGGCGCTCGATGCCACCTTGCGGAACCTGGGCGTCGAGGTGCTCGTGGTGGTCGGGGTGTCGGTGAACCTCGGGGTGCTGGGGCTGTGCGTGGAGGCGGTCAACCTCGGGTACCAGGTGGCGGTGCCCACCGACGCCGTCGCCGGCGTGCCGGCCGACTACGCCGACGCCGTCCTGCGGGGCTCCGTCGCCCTGGTGGCCTCCCTGACGACCGTCGACGAGGTCATCGCCGCCCTCGGCGCCCCATAGCTGGGCGGCCCGGTTCTCCCCCCACCGGGCCGCCCGCCGTCCGCTCCTCTTCCCCGGCCCTACTCGGTCGACCCCTGCTCGCTGGCCCGACGGCGGGACAACCGCCACATGACGGCCCCGGTGAGCAGCAGCAGGAGGCCGGCACCCAGCCACAGGGCCAGGTCGAACCCGGTGAACGCCAACGCCGACCCACTGGGGGCGGATCGGGAGGTCGACGAGCTCGTGCCCGAGGAGCCTTTGCCCGTCCCCGACCCCGACGACGGCCCCGACCCCGACGACGGGTCGACCGGTGCCGCCCCGACGGTGGTCGGTGGGGTGCTGGCGGTGGTCCCCGCGGTGCTGATCAGGGTGGTTGTGGTGGCCACCGAGGCGCCGTTGGCGATCGCCGTACCGGCGACGGCGGTGACCGTGGCCGTGAGTGTGAAGGAGCTGTTGGCCCCGGCGGCGAGGGGACTGCCGTCGGTGCAGGTGACCTTGGGTGCGGCCACCTGGCAGGTCCACCCGCTACCGCTGGCCGCGGTGGGCTGCAGGCCGGTCGGGACGGTGTCGGTGACCACCACGTTGGTGGCCGGCGACGGTCCGGCGTTGGCCACCGTGAGCTTGTAGGTCGCGGACCCACCGGCGGTCAGGCTCGACGAGGTCAGCGTCTTCGTGAGCGACAGGTTGGCCCCCGGGTCCACCTTGGCCGTGTCGGGAGACGAGTTGTTCCCCGAGCTCGGGTCGATGGCGGTCCCGGACACGCTGGCCGTGTTGGTCACCGTCGGGACCGCCGCCGCGCCCAGGGCGACCACCAGTGTGACGGTGGTGGTCTTCCCCACCGGGTAGGCGGCGCCCCAGGTGCAGGTGACCTTCGGGGCGGCGTCCGTGCACGACCAGCCTGTGCCCTTGGCCGACACGTAGGTCTCGCCGTTGGGCAGTGTGTCGGTCACCGTGACCGACCCGGGGTCCTGGGTGGGCCCGGCGTTGGCCACGGTGAGGGTGTAGCCGAGGTTCTCGCCGGCCACCGCCGTGCCGGTGTGGGTCTTCACGATCGACAGGTCGGCCACCGCCTTCACGGTGGCGGTGTCGGTGGACGAGTTGTTCGTCGGGTCGGGGTCGTTGGTCGGGCTGGCGACCGTCGCGGTGTTCTGGACCGTCGGGTAGGCGGCCCCGTCGACCTTGACCGTCAGCGTGATGGGGGTGGCTGTGGCGCCGGCCGGCAGGCCTGTGGCCAGGGTGCAGGTGACCTTCTGGCCTGTGGCCGTGCAGGTCCAGCCTGTGCCTGTGCCCGCCCCGGTGCCCGAGACATAGGTCTCTCCGGCGGGCAGTGTGTCGGTCACGGTCACCGGACCGGCGGCGTCGGACGGACCGGCGTTCTTCACGGCCAGCGTGTACGTGGCGTCTGTACCGGGGGTGAAGTCGCCGGTGTGGGACTTCACGATCGACAGGTCGGCTGTGTCGGTCACTGTGGCCGGGTCTGTCGAGGTGGCCCCCGGTGCCGGGTCGGTGGTCCCGGTGGATGTGACCTCCACGTGGTTGGTGATGGTCGGCCCGACCACTGTCGGCGTCACCTTCACCGTCACGGTGATCGGTGTGCTGGTGCCACCCACCGCCAGGCCGGCGGTCTGGGCGCACACGAAGCCCCCTGTGGCCGCTGTGCAGGTCCAGCCGGTCCCGGTGGCCGAGACGTACGTCTCCCCTGGCGGCAGGGTGTCGGTCACCTTGAAGCCGCCGACGTTGTCGGACGGTCCTGTGTTCTTGACCGTAACGGTGTAGGTCGCGGTGTCGCCGGCGGTGAAGGTCCCGGTGTGGGTCTTCTTCACCGTGAGGTGGGCCAGCGGGGTGACGTTTGTCACGGTCACCGAGGAGGTGTTGTTTGTCGGCGTCGGGTCGTTCGTCGGCGAGGACACGGTGGCCGTGTTGACGAGCGTCGAACCGGTGTACCCCGGTGTGACGTGCACCACCAGCTTCAGGGTCGAGGCCGCTGTGGCCGCCAGCGCAGTCGACTTTGTGCAGGTCACCGTCGACCCCGCCGCACTGCAGCTCCAGTTGGTGCCGGTGCCCGACGAGAAGCTCTCACCAGGGGGCAGCGTGTCCACGATCTTCATCGGGGCGGCGGCGTCCGACGGTCCGTGGTTGGTGACCGTCAGCAGGTAGGTGCCGTCGGTCCCTGGCGTGAACTGGTGTGTGACCGACGTTGTCACCGCCTTGGCCAGGGCCAGATCGGCTGTGGTGACGACGTTGGTCGGGTCTGTGGCTGTGTTGTTGGTCGGTGTGTGGTCCTTGGTGGGGCTGCCCACGTGGGCCCGGTTGATCAGCGTCGAAGGCAGCACGGTGGCGGCCACGTGGACCCCCAGGGTGAAGGTGAGGCCGCCACCATTGGCCAAGCCACCGGCGTGGGTGCACGTCACCTTCTGGGCTGTACCCGATGTGACCGAGCAGGAGAACCCTGTTCCGGCGACCGAGACGTAGCTCTCCCCGGCCGGGAGGGTGTCGGTGACGGTGATCGGTCCGGCGGCGGCGGAGGGGCCGAGGTTTGTCACCTTCAGCGTGTAGGCCCCTGTGGTGCCGGCCGTGAACGTCCCGGTGTGGGTCTTGGTGATCTTCAGGTCGGCTGTGGCTGTGCCGGTGCCCGATGTGTCGGTGGACGAGTTGTTCGCCGAGTTCGGGTCCGGCGTGGTCGAGACCACCCCGGCCGTGTTCGTCACCTGGCTCCCCGTGTATGTGGACTTCAGGGTCACCGTGAGCGAGATGGCTGTTGCCGTGTGAACGGCGTCCAGCGGGTTCGCCGCCGTACAGGTCACCTTGGGGCTGGCGAACGAGCATGTCCAGCCCGTCCCCGTGGCCGACACGTAGGTCTCGTAGGCGGGCAGTGTGTCGGCCACCACCGGGTTGTGGGCGTCGGACGGCCCGAGGTTCGTCACGGTGAGGGTGTAGTGGACCGGCTGGCCGGGGGTGAAGGTTGTCCCTGTCCCGTGGGTCTTGGTGATCTTCAGGTCGGCCGCCGTCGTCGTTGTGACTGTGTCGTGGGCCGTGTTGTCCCCCGATGTGGGGTCTGTGACCGTCGTGTGGGTGACGGTGGCGGTGTTCTGCAGCTTGGACGCCGCCACTGTCGGGGCGACGTGGACCCTCACCTGGATCTCCGATGTGGCGTTGGCGGCCAATCCCGTGGTGAGGGTGCAGGTGATCGTCGTCTCCCCGGCCACCGAGCCGCATGTCCAGCCCGGCGCGGTCACCGACACCGCCGTCATGCCGGTCGGCAGTGTGTCCTTCACGGTGATCCGTGTCGCCGGGGCGCCGGGCGCCGGCGAGTCCGAGGGACCCTTGTTCGTGACGGTGACCAGGTATGTCCCTGTGCTCCCGGCCACGAAGGTCCCGGTGTGGGTCTTGGTGACGGCGATGTCGGCCGTCACCCCCGCTGTGGCGGTGACGGTGGACGAGTTGTTCGTGGGTGTCTTGTCGTATGTGGGACTGCTGACGGTGGCGGTGTTGGTAATGGACGCGCCGTGGGTGATCACGTATGTGGCCGGCACGTCGACGGCCAGCGTCAGCGTCGGCTCACTCTGTGTGGCCCCCAGGATGCCTGTGTGGGTGCAGGAGATCGTCGCCCCCGCCCCACCGGGGAAGCAGGTCCAGCCGGTCCCGGAGCCGCCGGTGAAGCTGGTGCCCGTCGGCGCGGCGTCTGTCACCTTGACCTGGCCGGTGACGGCGTCGGGTCCCAGGTTCTTCACCGCCACGTCGTAGGTGTTGGCCGGTGTGCCGGCGACCAGGCCGTGGCCGACGGTCTTGTGGATTGTCAGGTCCGTCTCTTTGACCGTGGCCGGGGCTGTCGCGGTGGAGGTCTTGTATGTCGCCGTCTTGTTGCCCTTGGCGCCTGAACCGTCCTTGGCTGTGGCCGCGGCGAGGTTCTTCACTGTCCGCGCCGTCCCGGCCTTCGGGGTGGCGTTGTAGGTGATGGTGATCGACTGCGTTGTTCCGCCGATGGTCCCCAGTTGGGCACCGGACCACTTCAGCGTCTGGACCGCCCCTGTGGTGGTGACCGTCGGGTCAGCGCCGGCGCCGCTGAGATTGCCGCCGTTGGCCAGGGTAATGCTGGTGGAACCGGCTGTGTAGACCCAGTGGGCGGGGAGGGTGTCGGTGACGGCCACTGTGTCGGCCGGTGCGGAGGTGGTGTCGTGCACCACCATCCGCCACTTGAACGGCGTTGTGACGGTGGCCCCGCTGCCTGTGGGTGCGGTCTTCGTGATGGTCAGGGCGGGGAACGTGGCGGTGACCGGCACGCTGGCTGTCACCTTTGTGTAGGTGACGTACCGCGTCGGTGTCCCTGTCGCCGTACCGGCGGGGACGCCGTAGTACTTCGGCACCGTGGCGCCGTTGGTCAACACCTGGGCGCTGGTCAGTGTGGCCGACGGGCCGAGCTCGGCGGTGAAGGTGAACGTCAGGACCGTCGCCGGCGGCAGGGCCAGCCCTGTGGCGCCTGTTGTCGGGAACGTCCATGTGATGGTGGTCGCCCCCGACACTGTGGTCGGGGTGGTGTCGAACGTCTTTGTCGTGGCCCCGACCTTGGCCGTCGGGTTGCCCTCGTAGACGAGCCCCTTGGGCAGGGTGTCGGTGACCGTCGGGATGTAGGCCGTGCTGATTGTCGCTCCGCTGGCGTTGGTCACCTTCACGGTGTACGTGAACGGCACTCCCGGCGTCGGCTTGGCGGTCGACACCGTCTTGGCGATCGAGAGCTTGGGGGCCACCAGCTTCACTGTGGCGTGGGTCGGGGTGGCCGCGGACGTGTATGTGCCGGGCGACGGGATGCCGCTCGGTGGGTTCAGCGTTGTGTTGGGCGGTGTGTTCCAGTAGAGGTTGGCCGAGTTGGCGAACGTCTTGGGCGTGGCGACCTTGGCCCCCGTGTGGAGCGTCTTGGCCGGGTAGGCGGTGTAGTGCAGGACCACTGTCCGGCCGGCCGATGTGCTCTTCACTGTGCCGACGTACCAGGCCAGCCGGGTGGTCCCTGTGGCCGCCTTCGTCGGGGTGCCGAGGGAGTGGATTGTCATACCCCCGGTGGCCAGTGTGCAGTGGGTCCCGGTGCAGCTGTGCGAGCCGTAGGCGTCGAAGGTCAGCCCGTCGGGCAGGGTGTCGATGACGGTCAGGTTGGGCAGGCTCAGTGTGGCCGGCACGTGCACGGTCACCGTGTAGGTGACCGCCACCCCGTTGGTGGTCGTGCCGGGGGTGACCGTCTTCGTCAACGTGGGACCGGCGGCCCTGACGGTGTCTGTGGCGGTCGCCTGGTACCCGGAACCGGCCGTCCGGGCTGTGGCGTGACCTGTTGTGAGGCTCCGCGTGGTGACTGTGACGCTGTTCTTGAAGGTGGACGAGCCGACCACCGGGTTGGGGATGGTGGCCGAGTACGTCATTGTGACCTTGGTGCCGGCACCCACGGTGGGCAGGGTCCAGGTGATGACTGTCTTCCCGCCGACTGTGGCGACGGTGCCGGCGTTCGAGATGGTCCCCACGGTCACCTTCTCCCCGGCCGGCATGGTGTCGGTGACCACCACGTGGTAGGCGGTGGAGACGTCGGCGGTCGTGCAGTTGAACGGTGCGCCAGCGAAGCAGTTCCCGACGGCCACCGTGTAGTCGACCGCTGTCCCCGGCGAGTAGGGACCGCCGCTCTTGGTGTCGGTCTTCTTGGCCTCGATGTCCGGCTCGAAGATGGTGGTCTTGGCTGTCTTGGACAGCGTCGTCGGTGTCCCGGTGGCGGTCTGGTTGTAGGAAAGGGTGCCGGTGTTTGTGGCCTGCTTGCCCCGGGTGTACCCGGCGACGTCCTTGACCGTGGCGTTCAACGTCAGCTTCACCGTCGTGGCCGCTGTGGTCGGCACGTGGAAGGTGGTCGGGAAGGTCACGGTGACGGTGTTGCCTGTGGCCGTGACGGGGAAGGTGGCCGGTGTCGGCGTCCCGGCCACTGTCACCTTGGCGGTCCCGGCCTGGTAGCCCAGGCAGGACGACGCTGTCGGGCAGTGGGCGTCGAGGGGGTCGGTCAGCTTCCCTGTGTAGAGCGTCGTCCCCGCCGGCAGGGTGGCGGTGACGGTGAACGCCACTGTGGTCTGGCCGATGGTCACCGTGCCCGGTGTGACGGTCTTGGTCAGGTCGGCGACCGGCAGTGTCACCTTGGCTGTGGCGTTGGCCTTCGGCGAGTTGTATGTGGCCGGCGGGACGGCTGTGTCGATGTTTGTCTTCGGGAAGTCGGTGGTCGTGCCGCCGGTGTCGTTGTGCGCCTCGTAGCTGACGATCCCGGCGTGGTTGGTCAAGACGATGCCGGCGCCGATCCCAGCCGGAATGTGCACGACGTAGGTGAGCTGCGGGCCCGTTCCGGGCACGCTCGGTGTGGCGTTGGTGGCGGCCGGCACGGTGATGCCTGTGCCCGACCACTTGATGGTCCCGGCGGTGCAGGTCCCGCCGTTGGAGATTGTCGACACGTCGGTACAGGCGATCTGGCTCGGGAGGTTGTCCCAGACGGCGGTCTGGAAGGCCGGCTTCAGACCGGTGTTGGTCGGCTGGACGGCGAAGGTGACGGCGTCTGTGTCCTGCACCTGGGCCGAGGGGTGCGGCGGGGTGAATGTGCCGACGACCGTGGTTCCCCGCTTCACCTGCTTCACGCCCTTGGACAGCGCCAGGATCGGCCGGGACAGCTTGTAGGTGGCCGCGGACCGCAGCGAGGTGGACACGCCTGTGGTGCTCAGCGAGGTGAACTTCATCAGGTTTGTCGTGAGGTCGAACGTGTTGCCTGTGCTCGGGCTGGCCGTGGCGGTCACCGCCAGCTGGGCCAGGAACACTGTCCCGGGTGTCGTGTACTTTGTCGAGCCCGCCGTCGTCCCGAGTGTCCACGAGACCTGCCCTGTCGCCGCCATCGAGGCGTCGAGCGTGGCCGGCGCCGTGTTTGTCGGGGTGACCAGCTTGGCCGACCCGGCCACGTACGAGCTGTTCGGGGGCAGGAAGTCGGTGACCACCGGGTTCCGAGAATGCAGGCCGGGAGGGAAGCTCACCTTCAGGCGGAAGCAGATCTGGTCGCCCTTCTGGTACACGGGGTAGGGCTGTGTCGCCGGGGTTGTCTCGTAGGTGGCCGTTGTGCATGTGAGGGTGCCCGGTGTCACCGGGACCGAGATCTGCTTCTGGATGGTCGGCTGGGGAGCGGCCTGCCCGGCATGCGATGTGTTGGTGGCCGCCGTCGGGCCGGGCTCGCCCGAGTAGATGGGCGTGGACGCCGCTGTGCTGCAGGTGGGATCAGGGTGGTGTGTGGCGGTCGGTGCGTCGCAGGTGGTGTTGGTGGTGCCCGAGACTGTGGTCGTGTTCACGAGGGAGTCACCGGTGAGGGTGGGCTTACTTGTGGCATGTGTCTTCTGGTAGATGGACCGGTCCACCGCGTAGTACCGGACGGTGAGGTTGGCGTTGGTCGCCAGGGTGCCCAGCGACCATGTGATGGTGAAGGTGCCGTCGGGGTGCTCGACGACGCTTGTGAACGGCAGTGGGTTTGTCGTCGGCGGTGTGGACGAATGGTCGATCAGCACCGGTGTCCGGCCGGCCTGGGGTGCGCACTGGGGTGTTGTGTGGGCGTCGTAGTTCTTCGTGCTGTCGATGGGGCACAGCCCGTTGGGGAGGACGTCGGTGAGCTTCACCCCGGTGGAGTAGCGGTACTCGCTGGTCTCGACGTTGAGGTCGAAGGAGACGAGCTTCCCGCCCTCGAAGGCCTTTGTGGACACCGTCTTCTGGACGGCCAGATCGTGGGCCACGACGGTGTCGGCGTTTGTGGCCTCGACCGGGTTGCCCCCCTGCCCCAGCTGGCCGGTGTATGTACCTGTGGCCGCCACCTCGTTGGTGATGGACTCGTCGTTGAAGGTCTCGGCTCCGGTGTTGTTGTTCAGGTTGGCCGTCTGGATGCCGGCCGTTGTGGTGCCCATGGACGCGGTACCGCCGGCGGTCCATGTCAGCGTGTTGTCCCGGAGGGGCACGGCCCCGTAATAGGTGAACGTCTTCGTGGCTCCCGGGGCCAGTGCCCCGATGGTCCATTCCACCAGCGTGTACACGCCGCTCGGCTGGTTCGGCGGGGTGGTTGTCACCGTGTTGACGAAGGTGGGCGTCAGGCATGTGGCCAGCCCACCGGGAACGGTGGAGGAGATCCTCGGCGCGCCGGGGTACTCGACTGTGCTGCCCGGATTGGTGCCGACGGCGTTCGTCGTGTGGTCCACCCCACCGCAGCCCAGGAACTCCATGGCGGCCGGGATCCAGTCCCGCACGATGATCGAGTTGGTGGCCTTCACGTTGTTGTTGCGGACGGTCACCGTGTAGACGTCCGGGTGGTCGTGGACGCCCCGTTCCAGTTCCTTCTCCGGCTGGGGTGTGGTCTTTGTGATGGCCAGCGGCGAGATGAGGGTGGTCGGGGGGGTGGCCACGGTGGCCGACGCCGTGTAAGAGGCCGCTGTGGGCTGCCCGGTGCCCGAGAACTTGGGCAGGGTGCGCGGTGTCTTGTTGAGGTAGACGCTGGGTGTGTCGTGGTAGCTGTCACCGGGGAGGACGTGGTCGGGTGTGGCGACGCTTGTCGTGGTGACGCCCCGGACCTCGAAGCCGAGGGTGTACGGCGAGTTGACCTGCAGGTCGTTCACATTCGACCAGATGAGGGTGGTGTCGCCGGTCGACGGTTGGTTAACGATCTCGGTGGGGTCGCCCACCGACGGCGACACCGAGCCGGCGACGTAGCTGATGCCGGGCGGGAGGACGTCGCGGATGCTGAGGTTGTACAGGGGGTCGGACCCGGTGTTGACGACCTTGAGGGACACGGCGGCCGGCTGGCCGTAGAGGACGGTCCGGGGAACGGTCTCGGTGAGCGACACCGTTGTTGTCGCCGCGCCGGCGACGGCGGTCGAGATGACCGGCGACGTCGCCGCGATGACGAGCAGGGTGGCGAGCGCGCCAAACGTCGCCTTGGATCTGATACGCATTCCTCTGCTCCGCTCTATCTGCCGTCGGGCGCTATCTGCCGTCGGGCGGTCTTTCGGGAATCCGGGCGCGGACGTCGACGGTGTCGCGAGTCGCCTCGGCTACTACATGTACAGGCATTGGTGTGCGCAAAATCGAGAATGGTGGACCCGAAATACCGATATCACCCTCGATTTCACCCTCCAAACGGCCGTGCCGGCCAACGGCCGTGCCGGTGCCCGGTCAGGGCAGCAGGCCGAACTGGTGGGCCTTGATGAGGGCCTCGGTCCGGTTGGTGGTGTCCAATTTCTTGTACAGGGCGGTCAGCTGGGTCTTCACCGTGTTGACGGAGACGTACAGCGACTCGGCCATCTCCTGCCGCGAGGCGGTCTGTTCCAGGGCGGCCAGGACGGCTCGCTCCCGCTTGGTCAGTTCCAGGTGGGCGAACCGCTCGGGGTAGACCGGTGGTCGCCGGTCGAGCCGGACCCGGTCGGCCGGAGCCAGATGGTGGCCGGCGGCGGCGAAGACGTCCTGACGGGCCGACATGGGGACGGTGGCCAGGACCCGCAGGAGACCGGACCGCCCGTAGGTGCCGACGGCGTGGTCGAGCAGCCGACGGGTGGCGGCGGCGTCTCCCATCCAGTGGGCGGCCACCGCCTGGATCACCAGGAGGTCGAGCCGGTCACGCGGTGAGGTCCCCAAGGCGGCGAACGATCGGGCGGCCGCGCTGCGCGCCGCGGCCTCCTCGCCGTTCAGGAGGGCCAAGCGGGCGGTGGGGACGGCCGCCAGCGGCGACGGTCGGGTCCAGGCGCCGAGCACGTCAGTGGCCCGCCGGCCCTGGCCCGACGCCATCAGCAGGTCAACCCAGGCCCGGGCGAGAAGGTGCACCGCCACCCCGTGACCGGCCAGCTCGGTCGGGTGGGCGCGCTCGGCCTCGTGGAGATGGACCACGGCCGATGCCGGGTCCCCGAAGTGCAGGGCGTACTGGGCCCGGAGCCAGGCCACGTAGGGCCAGAGCTCGACCGGCGACGTGCCGTTGCCGAGGTGCTCCAGGGCGGACAGCAGCCCCGGCTCGTCCATCTGGTCGAGAGCCAGCAGTCCCTCGGCCACCTGCGCCCCGATGCCGACGAGCTGGTGGGCCCACTGGTCGGAGGTCTCGAACCACCGGAACCGGCTCAGCCACTGCCCGGCCTGGGCGGCGTCGCCTTGGACGGCGTAGCCGAGGGCGAGGTTGGCGGCGACGTTGGCGGCGATCCAGTTCTCGGGCACCTGGCGGCACGAGCTCCAGGCCCGCCGGTAGGCGCGGCGGGCGCCACCGTCGTCGCCGATCAGTGTCCGGGTGATCCCCCACTGGAGGTGGAACCAGCCCAGACCGTCCACCGGGGCATCCGTCGCCCGAGACGTCGTCGACACCTGGTAGGCGATGCCCGTGGCAAAGCGGTCGGAATCGGCCAGCCGGCCACGCATCCGGAGGCCGATGAGATGCCCGGCGCCCAGGTACACCAGGTCCTCGGTGGGCAGGGTGTGCGGCGGCCGCCTCATCAGGGCGGCGCTGGACGTGAAGTAGGCCCGGATGGTCTCCATCCGATCGTCCAGGTCGCTGTTCCCTTCGACCAGTCCGGCGATCTGTTGGTCCACCCCGATGGCGGGATGCTTGGCCAAGACGTGGTCGGGGAAGGCGTCGAGCGCCTGGCGGAACGGCCCCGGCGCCTGCATCCGCAGCGTCGGCCCGTGAAGGGTCCAGATGCGGACGGCCTGTTCCCAGTCCTCGCCGTCGACGGCGTGCAAGAGGCTGAACAGCGCGTCGTCCGGATGGTTCCCTCGGCCGTACCAGTCGGCGAGACGGCGGTGGAACGCCCGCGCCTCGCCGGGGTGGCGGGCGGTGTACGCCTGGCGGAGGACGTCCATCAAGATCCCGGGCGGGACGAGCTCTACCCGATCGCCGTGTTGGCGGCGTTCCAACAACCCCGGACCTTCCAGTAGTTCGACGAACCGGTCCGGATGTGGATCGTCGCAGAGGTCGCGGATGAGCTCCCGGTCGAGCCGGCGGGCCAGGGAGAACCGGGTGAGGTGCTCGACCCCTTCGGTGACCTCGACCCGCGGCAGGACGGTGGTCCGGAGGAAGTCCTCGGCGGCGGTGATCGGCAGGTGTTCCCCGGTGAAGCCGTCGAGGACCACCCGCACGGGGGCGAACCAGCCGCTGACCGCCCGGCGGAGCGCCTCGGCGTCGTCCACGGGCAGCGGTGGCTTCCCCATGGCGGCGGCCAGGGCGACGATGTCGTCCGCCGACAGCAGCAGGTCCGTCGGTCCGATCACCTCGGCCCCCACCGAGGCGACGGCCAGTGACTGGATGGGGTGCCACGACCGGTGGCACACCACCAGATGGACACCCCGGTGGACCTCGGCCAGGGCGACGAGGTCGTCGAGGACGTCGGGTTGCCGGACGTGTTGGAGGTTGTCGACGACCAGCACCACCCGGACGCCCGGCGGTATGGCCAGCCGGATGGGGGTCCCCGGCCCCCCGTCACCGACCAGGAACCCGGTCCCGGCCAGCTGGCGTCGCACCTCGTCCCAGAACCACTCCGGATCGCCGAGATCGGGAGCGGCGGCCACCCAGACCGGCACCACCTCGGGACCCAGCCGCCGTTCCAGCCAGGACGCCACCAAGACGGTCTTCCCGTAGCCGCGGGGTCCCCGGACGACGGTGACCGGAGCCCAGGTGTCCAGGCGTCGGTCCAGGTCGGCACGGCACAGCAGGTCACGGGGCACACGAGGTATCGGGGACCGGTCCGAAACCATGCCCGCACAATAGCGATACCGAGTTCGTAACATTGCGACCAGTGCAATAAATGTGCACGGGGGGTGCGCCGAGTCGTTCCCGCGGCGACGTTTCTGTGGGGACGTTTCTGTGGGGAACGTTCCCGCGGAGACGTTCCCGCGGATACGTTCCCGCGGAGACGTTCCCGCGGATACGTTCCCGCGGATACGTTCCCGCGGATACGTTCCCGCGGATACGTTCCCGCGGAGACGTTCCCGCGGCGACGCGTTTGTGGGGACGACGGGTCGGGAACGCTGGCCGGTCAGCGGCCGAGGAGACTGGCCACGACGTTGATGGCCAGGCCGAGGATGACGGCGCCGAACAGGAACGACAGGAGGGCGTGCCGCAGCGCCAGGCGCCGGACCGGCTTGCTGGTGAGGTTGGTGTCGGAGACCTGGAAGGTCATGCCGAGGGTGAATGCCAGGTAGGCGAAATCGAGGTACGCCGGCGGATCGGGCTCGTTGAAGTCGATGCCCCCGACCGGTGTGGCGTAGTAGAGGCGGGCGTACCCCAAGGTGAAGACCGTATGGACCTGTAGCCACGAGAGGGCGACGCTGACGACGCTGACGGTGATGAGGTAGGCCTTGGTGCCGCCGTGGGCGTTGCCGGCCTTGACCAGGGCCAGGGCCACGGCGGACAGGAAGGCGACGCAGGTGGCCAGCACCACCAGATCGGCCAGCGGTGCCCGCGGGTCCTCCCGGTTGGCGTGGGCCGGGACGTCGTCGGGAGTCATGCCCCAGACGGCCACCCAGACCGACGACAGGAAGACGAGGGCGGCGGCGTCCCAGCCGATGAGGGCGGCGGCCTGCCAGAGGGTGACCAGGGAGACGGCGAGGCCGACGGCGAGGCCGATGGCCATCGAGAACGCCACCCGGCCGACCGCCGGCACTGTGGCCAGCCGGCGGGCGAAGGCCCCGTGCTGCATGCAGGCAGCGTACCGGGCGTGACCTACCTGCCGTGGGCTTGGACTATGACCCGCGAGCGGTTCTGGCTAGGCCGCCGACCCGTAGAACCCGGCGCCGCCGAAGGCGTACACCCCGCCGTCGGCACCGAGGACCCAGTAGCCGCCGCCGTCCGGAGTCCGGGTGATGGCGACGACGTCGTGCACAGCCAGGCCTAGGCCGGGGACAGACCCGTAGAAGGGGGCCCCTCCAACCGCGAAGACACCACCGTTGGGGACGACCCACCAGTCGCCGCCGTCGGGGGCGATCGCCGCGTCGACGGCAGGAACCCCCTGCGGGGGTGCGTCCACCGACCCGATTGTCTTGGCATCGCCGATCGTTGAGATGAACCCGACACTCTGCACCAACCAGTACCCTCTGCCGTCCTGGGTGGACGCGATGCGGACCCAAGGATTCGTGGCTGGTTCTCTGGCGTCTGTGCCGCCCCCGAAGTACGTGGCATCCCCATAAGCAAAGACCCCACCGTTGGTGGCGGACAGCCAGTAACCCCGGCCGTCGGGAGTCGCCGCAATACTCTTCACGGGGGCCAGCAGCGGCAGCCTGGCGGCGGAACCGTAGAAGGGGGCGTCGCCGAACGCATAGACACCACCGTTGGCGCCGACCAGCCAGTACCCGTCGCCATCGGGGGTGGCGGCGATGCCGACGATGTCGTCGACGGCGATACCCAGGCCAGGTAGCGATCCCTCGAACCGCGCGTCACCAAACGTGAAGACCCCACCGTCCCGAGCGGCCAGCCAGTAGCCGTTGCCGTCGGGAGTGCTGGCCATGGCCACGACCGGCGGTCGCGTAGCCGGTGAGGCAGCGAACGTCGTCCCGCTGAACCCGATGCCGAGCGAGCAGCCCACCAGCACGGCCGTCAAGCCAAGCGTTGACCGCTTCGGGCGGACTCGTCGGACCACCTCCCGGTGATGTCTCCGATCCACGCGCCTACCCCCTCGGATCATTCAGCCCAGCGTGGCGAGCTGCTCCTGGCGCTGGCGGGTGGTCGAGTGCACCGGGTCCTTGTCGAATTGCGGCAGGACGTGCTTGCCGAAGGTCTCGACGGCTTCTAAGCAGACGTCCCGTTCGATGGACGACGACAACATGCCGAACGCCAGCTGGTCGGCCCCGGTGTCGACGAAGGTCTGGACGGCCCGGGTGCATTCCTCGGGGTCGCCGATGGCCACCGCCCCGCTGTCGATCATCATCTCGACCTGGTCGGGAGTGGCCGCGGGGATGACGGCGGGCCAGTCGGGGATGCCCTTGGGCTTGGGGAAGGTGTCCAGGTACCGGAACACCAGGCTGAGGTGGTAGTTGGAGTCGGCGGTCAACATCGCCTGGCGGGCCTTCTGGCCGTCCTCCATGCAGATCATCTGGGTGGTGATCATCACGTTGTTGTTGACGTAGGCCCCCACCGGGTCGGTGCAGTCCTGGATCATCTCCTTGTACTTGGCGATGAGCGGGGTGAGGACCTGCGGGGGGGTGAAGGCGAAGCAGAGGACGCCGACGCCCAGCTTGGCGGCGAGCTCGAAGGTGCTGGGACTGCCGGCGGCCATCCAGATGGGCGGATGCGGCTGGGTGTACGGCTTCGGCAGGACGTTGCGGGCCGGCATCGAGAAGAACTGGCCGTCGTAGGCGGGGTACTCCTCGTCCTTCCACATCCGGACGATCTGCGGCAGGGTCTCGGCGACCATCTCCCGGGTGATCTCCGGGTCGGTGATCCCGAACCCACGCTGCTCGGTGGTGGACGACCCCCGGCCGGTGCCGAATTCGAACCGCCCCCCGGAAAGGTGGTCGAGCATGGCCACCCGCTCGGCGATCCGCGCCGGGTGGTTGGCCGGCGGGGTGATGTTGAAGATGCCGGAGCCGATGTGGATGTTCTTGGTCCTGGCCGCGCAGAACGCCAGGAACGACTCGCTGTCGGACAGGTGGGAGTAGTCGGTGAGGAAGTGGTGCTCCGACGCCCAGGTGTACTTGATGCCGGCGGCGTCGGCAGCCTCGATGAAGGCCACCTCGTCCATCATCCGGTCGTGCTCGGCGGCGGCCCCGTGGGCCTCCCGGTAGCGGGGCAGGATGCTGATGGCATTGAAGATCCCGAACTCCATGCGGCGACGGTAACACGCCATCGGCTAAATTGCAACGTGTTCCAGAAATGACCCTTCCTACCCTGTTCAGAGCCTTCCGGCCCGTCGGACGACTGCATCCGGAGGTCCGCTACGCCAACCGTTGGAGCCGACCATGACCACGCCCGCGTCGTCCACATCCGCACCCCCCCCCCC
>Ga0134126_10001075_pt1 | contig 34641 bp, 19 predicted proteins | sample KB31752_FD_96881 | JGI IMG/M metagenome (GOLD analysis project Ga0134126, IMG submission 96881) | Terrestrial soil microbial communities with excess Nitrogen fertilizer from Kellogg Biological Station, Michigan, USA - KB3-175-2 | ecosystem: Environmental > Terrestrial > Soil > Unclassified ...
GAGAAGGCCATCGGCAAATTCGACGAGTCCTTGCAAAGACTCTGCGTTGACCTCAAGGCCAAGTCGCACGACTTTGATTGGGAGTCAGTACGAACCGAGCTGCACAGCCAGCAATTCTTCAGCGCCGGCCCTCTCTTGCGTGCTCTGCAGCACGATAAGTCCTGCGTCCTGCTGATCGATGAATTGGATAAGGTAGACCAGGCTTTCGAGGCCATGTTGTTGGAATTGCTGAGCGTTTGGCAGATGAGTATTCCGAAGCTGGGCACGATTGAGGCCCGGAGCATTCCGTTTGTTGTGTTGACCTCGAACGAAGAGCGACGCATTGGTGACCCTCTTCGCAGGCGCAGCTTTTACCTGCGTGTTGAACACCCAAGCGCGGAACGCGAGGCGGAGATTGTGGCGCTAAGAACTCCGGATTCCAGTCCAGAGTTTCATGCAGGAATGGCGGGACTGGCTAAAGCTCTGCGGGGTTGGAGTCTGGAAAAGCCGCCTTCTGTCTCGGAGATTCTCGATCTCGCTCAGGCGCTCAACGTCCTCGGATCGCAACTAGTTACACCTGAGATGAGAGATATCTTGCTGCCCTTGCTGGCCAAGACCGAGGCCGATCGAAAAAAACTGCTCTTGCGCGACGGCTTCGCCAGCCTGATCTATGACGCACAGCAATACACTCGCGAAGCGTTACGGAGTGCCGTATGAACTACCTGGGTTGCGTATTGCTCGTCCTATGTGCAGCAACAAGCTGGGCGCAGACGTCCACCGCGCCAAAACGTCGGGAAGCTGAATACTACGTTGCCGCCTACGCCCAACATTATCGCGTGCCGGTTCCGTTGGTACGCGCCATCGTGGAACGTGAATCGAATTGGCGACCCTGCGCCATTTCTCCCAAAGGCGCAACCGGTTTGATGCAGCTCATGCCCATGACTGCCCAGCGTTTACGTGTGAGTGACCGATGCAATATCGACCAGAACGTGTCAGGCGGCGTGCGCTATCTTGCATGGCTCATTCAGAAATTCCACGGTGACTTGCGGCTGGCGTCCGCCGCTTACTATGCGGGGGAAAACATTGTTAGCAGGCGTGGTCTCGCGTACCGCAATCCGGATGTCGTGGCCTATGTGTCTCGGATGCGAGCCACTTACCTGCGGTTCGCGCAAGAGAAAACAGAAATTTCAGAAACCATTCAGAAAAGAGATATACGATGAAAATCTGCCGAAATTTGTTTCATCTTATAACGCCGCTCGCATTTTTCACGCTGGCGGCTGCACAAGCCGATCCGGCTCCAGGCAGGATTCTCAGCCTCAATCTGGATCCACAGAGTGTTACCACCCTCCAATTGCGACCCGGATTTGTAACGTCAGTTCGCCTACCCGAAGCTGTCAGTTCCGTGGTCCTTGGTGATCCTGGTGCATTCAAAGCTGAACATTCGGAGGCCGAGCCACAATTGGTGTTTTTTAAGCCAAGTACGCCCAGCGCGGCACGCACCAATGCGTTAATCACAACTAGGACAGGTCGTGAAGTCTCTTTGGCGCTGGTAAGCCGTGGAACTGCAGACAGGTCGGTTCCAGTCGATTACGTTCTGAAATACGAACCGCCGCGCAGTTTTTTTATTGAGGCGCGCCATCCCAGTTTTGTGATCGAGGAGACAAAAAGCCTCGACTCGGCGGAATTGCCGGGAGCCAGCCCGCCGCAGCAAAACGCCATTGGTCCAGAGGAAAGCATGCTCCGAGATCAGAAAACCGAGCCTCCACATTGGGAAGGCGGGCAGTTGCGCGTAAGTGTTGGACGCTCTACCAAGTACGGCGATGAGGTCGCAGTGGCGTTCTCAGTTCTCAATGCCTCTGCGAATACGATCGAGTTACTTCCACCACAGATTGAGCTAACCGATACGACGAAGAACCGTCACCGCAAGGCGATTAAGGCAGAGCCGGTGGCCATCAAGAGCTACCGACTGACATCCCGCAAATTGGCGCCTGGCGAGAGGACCGATGGCGTCGCCATGTTCGAGAGACCCGCATTTAAAGCATCGTCGGAACGTCTGATGCTGCAAGTCGCACAAGTCGAACAGGTAGATCGCCCCGTACTGGTGGCGGTGTCTTTTGTCGGCTGCCAAAGGAGGCGCGCGAGATGACGCAGAACAATGGAAGTAGAAGCGATCACGCGACCCTCATTATGGAAGACCAAACTTCACCGCAGGTGAGCGCACCAACGGTGCAGTCGGATCTGGAAGCAGAAGCCGAATTGGCTACAAGAACCAAACTGCGGGCCAGACAAAAGATCCGACAGAACCGGTTCGTGATTGTTGCCGCTGGTGCAGTCGTATTTGCGCTACTCATCTTTGCTGTCGTCTCTGCTCCGCGCATGTCCGTCCCGCGCACTGGTGGCGCGCAGAAATCATCACGAAATGCTGCGAATGGGAATCAAGACGCGCAATCCCAGGCGATGGCATCTTTGGGCGACAAAAGTCTTCTCCCGATCACCGACTCGGGACGTCCAGTGCCCAAAGAAAGTCACGACGGGTATCTGAACGAGCAGGATCTCGAGCGAAGCGCTACCAAGAGAACGCCTGCAAGAACTTTTACGCAACCCGCGCAGTCTGAAAATACTCCCGGCTCATTAGGCTCCATTCCGCCGTTTGGCGAGCAGCCCTGGCAGGCGCCGCCCTACCAGCCGGGCATGGGGCCGAACATCGTAGAGCAAACAAAAGACCCGGGTAAGAGCGAGCGCGAGGCATTGGAGAAGTCATCGCTCGTGTTCGTGCGAACTGCTTCAGCGACGCAGTCTGGTTCCGAGCACCGTGAAGATCCGGGAGCTGTTCCGCAATACGGGCTGGGTCTTCCAACGGGCACACGGCTTCGCGCACGACTCGAATCGTCAGCTAGCACCGCGGTACGCACGCCGGTGCTGGCGGTGATTGAATACAACTATGAACTCGATGGAGAAATTATTGTTCCCGCAGGAGCTAAGGCGGTGGGCCAGATCCAGGAGGCGGACCGTTCCGGCTACATGAGAATCCAATTCGACTCCCTGATGTTGCCGGACGGAGCCACTATTCCCATCCAGGCGGCAGCAACCGATCTGAGGATGAGTCCGGTTAAAGGCAAGGTCGAGGGCAAGAATACCGGCAAAAACGTACTTGTCCGTTCGTTATCGAGAATAGGCCAAGCTGGCACCATGCTTCTCGGGCGGGGCAGCCTAAACCAACCATTGAGCGAATCCGACCTTATCCGCGAGCGGGTCAGCAACAATATCGGGCAGGCTTCCGACGAACAAATATCAAGGCTCGCCGTAACAGCTCATATCGTTGTCAGCGTTTCAGCCGGCACACCCATCTATGTTGTGCTCGAACAATCGTCTAAATCTGTTCCGAGTTTCAGAGCCTCCACCCCAGACGCACAAGGTACCAATTCGGAGAGTGTGGATCAGCTTCGACAGCTCTTGCGTTTACAACAGGAATTAAACCAAACCAATACAAAAAATTAATGACCTGCTTTCTGGGGACGAGTTCCTCAAATCGACAACAATTCAAATATCCAGCGCAATGACCTGGTTTGGCAATTTCTCAAACTCGTCCTGGGTTCCGTCGTGGGGAAGAAAATAGCTGTACGAGCGGTCATTAAGTGGCGTTATGTCCAACAAGGCACTCGCTCCGCGGTCAACGACCGAGTGTTTATCGAACAGGGTGCTCGTGACAAGCCAGCCTCTCAGCGGCTTGTGGCCGGGATTTTCGTGGCACCAGCGGTTTACGTTGTCATGGCATTTCGAACGTGCAGAGACAAATTCTCGGAGGTCTGATGCTGTTGCGTGAGGTACTTTCAGACACTCCCCAGCCCTCATCCGTTGAAGCAGCCGATCAGCAAGAGCACTGTTCATTGTCATTAAAAAGTAGCCTTCCAGAGGTCTGTGGCAGCTTCGATATTAAATCGCGAGCAGTTATAAGATGGAACAAATTTCGGCAGATTTTCATCTCATATCATCTTGCAACCGGAGAATGCCCGTTCAGCTTCCGCTCAGACGAAAGACTTCCGGGTGTTTCAATTCATTACCGTCGAGTCATTCATATCCGGCTTATGAGATGAAACAAATTTCGGCGGATTTTCATCTGATATCTCGTTTGAACGGCAGCCACATCCCATTCCTATAAGTCTCACTGAAAATCACGAATGTTCACAGCACAACGACCGGCTGCAGTTCGTGTCGCCCTCCATTGCCCGGTCCATATCTGCTTTTGAACACACCAATCGGCTTGTTCCTCATTTGATCGAAATCTGAAACCGACTTATGTTCTCGCCTGCAACGCGGGAAATTAATTCAATGCGTCGCAGAAGAGGATATGCATGAAACTTTCGAGTTGGAGAGCGACGCGGAGGCGATTCGCTCTTCTTTATCTCCTGGCCATTGTTTCGCTTCAACTTTCTCCTTTTATGTCCTACGCGCAAAACCTTGGACAACAACCAGCAACGGGTCAGGCGGTACAGGGACAAACCGCAGCCCAACCTGAGGGTACCATTTTGAACCTGGTCAACTGGGTCGGGAATGTAATCGCGCCCGTGGGTGCCGCGCTCGCCGTTGTCATGGCAATAGTGGCGTAGCCGAGGAGTTGGAAAATGCAAGTCGTTACACAGATCGGGACGAGCCGGGATTTTCAACTGAAGCAGGCGATACTGATTTATGAGGACCAAGTTTCGCAGCGCGAGAAGTTCGCGACTGTTCACCAGGTGACCTCGCAAGGACCAGACCGGCAAGCCTCGCTGGGACCCGGAACCCTGCTCACAACCAGCTTTCTCGAACGGCTCCACCACGGCCTGCAACGGGCGCCACGTGCGGTGCTTTTGCCGGAAAATGTGCTCGCCTATACTTCGGACCTTCTGGTCTGGTGGACGCCGCCTCGGCAGCACCGCATGTTCTTTTCACACGGCGCCGAAGACCGGCAAACGATCAACGGCGCGATTTGTCCGCATCCTGCCCTGGTCTGGAAGGTACAGCGTGGATGTCTCTTCCTGCGAGCGATTTGTGATCCGGCTCGGCCAAAAGCTGAAACTAGGTTAATGGTCGCGCCCTACTGGAATACCGAGGCCAGCCGCGGCGATGTATGTGAGGGCGATATGCCGCGACCCCAGGAGACCGACGTCACTAACATGCTTGAGTGGGAAGAAGGATTCTTCAACAGTCGGTTCACTCATCCGAGCGGCATCGGAAAGCTAACTGCGCACTCCGCAGGCTTCATCGGTCTCTGGACCGAGTTAGCGGGCACGGCTCAGTTTCCCACTCAATATCTGGTCGAATGCCGGCAAACATTGCTGCAATTTATCGAAGAACGGTGAAATATATGCCACGAACTGTTCACAAGCTCAACCGCTCGCGCGCAGTCCATCGTGTCGTCGTGATTGGCTGCGGCGGAACAGGATCGGCCGTAATTGGTGGGCTGCCGTTTCTGCACCAGGCGCTCTCAGCCGCTGGGTACCCAGGACTTCACGTCATAGTCGCTGATGGCGATAAGGTAACTCCGACGAACTGCGTGCGGCAACCCTTCTCTGAATCTGAGATCGGGCTGTACAAGTCGGTCGTGCTCGTCAATCGGCTGAACTTGTTTTGGGGATTGAACTGGTACGCCTCTACCGAGTACGTGACCGCGAAAACTCAAGGTAAAGCGGACATCATTATTTCTTGCGTGGATACACGCGCTGCGCGGCTCGTGATTACGAAGTCACCGCTTTTCAAGGAATGTGTCTACTGGCTGGACTTCGGCAATACTGCGGATGGCGGGCAATTTGTGCTCGGACAGCCTAAAAACGACCGCAATCGCAAAACACCTGGCAGGCTTCTTACCGTTGCAGAATTGTTTCCCGAGATTGTCACACCACTTCTTGACAGCACAGATGACCTTCCCGCCTGCAGTGCCGTAGAGGCGCTTGAGCGGCAGGAGCCGTTCATTAATCAAACGCTCGCATATCAGGCTCTCGCGATGCTTGCCCGACTCTTCCGGCACGGTGAGCTCACGCATCATGGCGGATTTGTGAGTCTTGCGAATGGAAGAACGGCTCCCCTAGCCATACGAACGGCTCCTTGGATTCTCAAGCGAGCAGCATGATGGGGTCTCTGGCGGGTGGGATACTCATCAGACATTTGATTACGCCAAGACCATGAAGGCGGTTCTTGAATTGCTTTTCGATTCCCCGGATCAGCAAATCAAGCGCATCGCTCGGGGGTCACACAAATGAAAACTGGAAGCGCGAGCGTTGAAGCATCGCACGCGGCCCTAACCAAAGTCGCCTACAAAGGAGGCAGCAATGGCTGCAATTGACGTTACCAGAAAACTACTCGTTTATCACACTCTGTATCGTCTCAATCTCTCGTTTTCAAACATTGTCACGCACTGCGGCACGTTGCGAGAAGCGGGAATTTTCACTACAAAATCAACCAAACTCTTTCAGGGTTATGCGCAAGAGCTGCAAGCCGAAATGAACCAAGAGTTGCTAGACACGATGCATGCCACCGAACTGGACGATTGGGGTCGGTTCGGCAAAATCCGCCAAGCAGAGGAAAAGCGGCTCAGAGACCCCGATGACGTATTCATCCACGCTGAAGAGCGCAGACAAGAACTTCGCAAAAAGCATAAGAAATAGACCTATCGCCAACATTTCTCGAACATGGAGAGCTACCGCCAACGTGTACACAGTGAAATTATCTTTGCCCATCTTGGCATTTGCGCCCAGGCAATGAAACAGGAAAAGCTGAGCAAGAGAGTTGTGAATTTGCGCCTAAAGGCGCCCAAACTGAAGGGGACGGAAAGGCCATATGTTGTTGAAAAGATGCTGGACCGGGTCGGGATCGGTCTTGCACGGGGTATTGATAATACGGAAGTTATTGATTTTTACGTATCCCCAAAAGGCCCAAAAATGCCTAGTTTGCCGGATCGGTTGTACGATTTTTTTACGGGTAAGATTTAAATCATGCTGTCATTGCCGCTAGGAGCTCTTCCAAAACATCTGCTCAATATCAGCCTCCAATATATAGACTAGTTACACTTCAAAGAAAAGCGGCTTTACTGGAAGACAAAGTGTAAAGGATGTGTCGGAATGTTCTGTAAACGATGTCGTGGAACTTTACAGTAGATCCTCGTCGTGCTTGATTGGGCGCTTTGCTCCTCCCTGAAATGGTTCAGGGAGTTTGAATAAGAGAATCATGGTCCTGAAGTTCCTGGGATCGAATACACGGCTGGTGGAACCGCAGTGTTCCGTCGAACGATTGACTCGAAGGCAAGCCTTGCCAACCATGGAAATTTAGAAAGTATATTTGCGGCAGACGATTGTTACATCGCTGCCGTCACCTGGAATGACATCGTCCGGACGCGACGATGTAGGCCTGGGCAATCCATAGGATTCATCCAGCAGCCAGAACGATGCTCGTGCGGTGGCCTGCAAAGTCAGGTCCAGCTTTGCGCCCTCGGGGCCAATTCCAAACAGGCGTATGACTTGCAGTCCAGCGCTGGAAGTCTGGCTGACCGCCCGTCCATCCACGCTGATCGAGGACATCCCGCCGCTCTTTTCCAGCCTAAGAAGGACCATCCCGGCGTTCCTGGGCGAGCTAATTTTCAAACTGATCGTGCGGACATTGCCTTCCATTTTGTTTTCCAGGACTTCCGCTACTGGCGAAGGCAGCTTGAGTTCAGGCGCAGGAGCTGAGAGCACTGCTCGCGGAAAACCTCCGAGATGGTCCGGCATCAGACCGCGCGTTGTCGCTTGCGCGGGAAAAAATTGCGAGGTCCAACTATCGAGTGACGGGTCGAAACTGATCCACGCAGCTTTGCCGCTGTCCGCGTTGAGACTATAGAGGATGGTGTCCCCCCGGGGGTGAGCCGGACTTGCATGGGAGAGGACTGCGCCGGTGATCAAGCTTATGAGCGCAAGCATCAACATCGCGGAAAAAACAACACGCCGGCTGTCTCCAGGAACAGCCGCATCCATCCATGGAAAGCAAAGAAGAAAGAGGATTCCAATCAGCAGCCCCGTTGCCAGAGCAGTGATCAAATTTAAGGTCAGAAACACAGAAAGCAGATAGAGCAGCGGAGCAAAGAGCAGCAGTGCCGTGGCCATGGCAAAAAAACCTGCAATGGTTGCCACGGCAGCATGCACACTCCCCCTGCGAGTAGTCAATAACATAGCCAAAACTGTTGCAAGGAACGGCCAGAATAACAAGTAGCTTCCTGCCGGAAGAGCAAGGGCAACTAGCCAGCTCAAAATGCATAAAATGACCAATCCGCCCAACGAGAGCTCCTGAAGACTGTGGCGTTTGCGCGCGAGGCTAAATAACAGGGCCCCTGTAGCACAGCCCCAAAAACCCAGACCGCTCAATAGAAAAAGGTCACCGTTTGAAGCGGTTGCGATTCGCTGTGGACCCATGATAAGCGAGACCAGCCATTGGGCGAATCCGGTTGCCGCTGCAACGGCAATCAGCAATAGCAGCCCCCATAGGCCAGCAACCAAGATTTGCGTGGCTTTCACTTGCGCACGGCGCAGCGCCAGGACTACGGCAAACAGGAGCAGGAGTGTGGCCAGAATTTCGCCCGGGACCACCCAGGATTCGGGATAGCTGACGAGGTGTCCTCCGAGCCAATCGAAGAAAATGGCATCGCCGCGCTGGGTTTTCAGAGAAGCGATGTCCATTTGCCCGAAATACCGGGTAAGATCCAATGCGTATGAACCCTGGTGCTGTAAGGACGCAGCGCTCAGATTATCGATGCTATCCAGTTTTGTATGGTACGCATCCACGCCCTCCCCAAATGCAAAATTGAGCCCAGGAATATTTCTCTGGCGAAAAACCGTAAAGTCCGTGTCGTTTGGGAGGAATTTTTTGTAGAGCGAATAAAATAATGATGATCCCATCGGCGCCGAAGCGGACTTGGCGACCGCTTGGATCAAGCCTCCGTTGTTGGCTCCGGTTTCGAACAGGAGCGAGGGCCCCTTGTTTCCGCGGGCTTCGAAGTTCAGGATCAAGCCAATAACGTTCGTCAAAGCATGCGAGTTCGCAAATGCATCCGCCCCCAGGAGTCCCGGCTCTTCTCCATCAGTAAAGAGGACGATCACGTCATTTTTCAGACCAGGGCCCGCGCGCAACGCGCGCACAGCCTCGAGAATCGCCGCAACGCCTACAGCATCGTCCGCGGCGCCCGGAGCAGAATACACGCTGTCATAATGCGCCATCAGCAGGATGGCCTGAGAGTTTGCGTTTCCCGGCAGTCGGCCTAGGACGTCCTGTGTATGGGCGATGTTGACTTGCCCATCGCGGTTGTAGGCGCCTATCCCGGGAAGGACCTGGGGATCGAGACGCAATGCCGTAAGTTGGTCAACCAGATATTTTCTGGCTGCTGCGTTCTCCGCGGAACCGATTGGATGCGGCGTTGCAGCGACGGCACGAACATGGACCAGTGCTCTTACGGCGGAGAACGCTTCTGCTGGCGCACTTGCTGGAACCGGGTTAGGCGGACGCAAGAGAGCGACGGAAAAAACCGCGATGAGCATCACCAACGCCCAAACCAGGAACGGACGGTACCTGATGCTCGCACCTTGTTTGATGGCGATCGATTCGGTTACCGCTTGCGTGCTCATGACAACCTCCCTAAAGATTATGAAGAATGTCGAAGTGATGGATTGGATTGAAAAATAACCATGTAGGAGTATTAGCGTTAACGATTCACTTACACGGGTCCATGTCCCGCGCATCTTTCCATGATGGGTAGAAATTGCGGGCCTGGGCAGACCTTCATCGTTGAGCGGTGAGCGCCATCCGGCAGGGTTGCCAGATTAAGGAAGCCTAGCTACTCGTATCGCAGTGCCACTACAGGATCGGTTTTTGCCGCCCTTCGCGCGGGAAAATAACAGGCAGCAATGGCTACTATCGCCAGCAGCAGCGGAACTACAGTATAGACGACCAGATCGGTTTCACTGACGTTGTAGAGCAGGCTGGAAATGGTTTTTGTGAGCAGGAAAGCGCCGAGCAAGCCGGCTCCGATCCCGATGCCAACCAGCAGCAATCCTTGTTTCAGGACTGAATACAGTACATCACGGGGTTGCGCGCCCACGGCCATGCGGATCCCGAATTCGCGCGTGCGGCTCGTCACATAAATCGAGATCACGCCGTAAATGCCGATCACGCTGAGGGCCAGGGCAACGACAGCGAAAGATCCCAATAAGCCATCGACAAGCTTTTGACGGTACAGGCTCTGCCGAATCACGTCGGTCAATGGCCTCACCGCATACACCGGGATTTCCGGGTCAAGCTCGCGTATCTTATTTCGGATTGCCGACGAAATGGTCAGCGGCGCTCCTGTCGTGCGGACCGCCAGGTACATCCTCAACTGCGGGTCCTGGCCGTGCGGGAAATAGAGATGTGGCTGCATATCTTCAGCCAGGTTCTTGTCTTTGACTCCGTTTACTACGCCAACGATCATCATCCAGTTCTGATCGCCGGTGGTCTCGATGCGCTTTTCCAGGGCATTCCCGTCCGGCCAGAACTTATTTGCAAGTGTCTGGTCGACAATAGCGACAGCCGGTGTATTCGCCTCATCCGTATGCTGGAAGTCGCGTCCCCGCAGCAGGGAAATTCCCATGGTTTTGAAATAGTCCGGGCTGACTGTATGCAGTTCTGCTTGCGTCGGCTCTGTCCCCTGGGGAGGCTCATGGCCTTCTACGATGTAGCCGTCCAGGTTCTCTTCTCCGCTGAACGGTATGTTGGTTGTTACAGAGACACTGCTCACGCCCGGTATAGCACTGAGTTCAAATTTAAGTGTGCGATAGAATTGCACAGCCTCGCGGGGAGACGGATACTTGTATTTGACGACAGGCAGAAGCATGGTCAGCACCTTCTCTGACTCGAAGCCTGGTTGTACCGCGATCATGCGCTGCAGGCTCTTGAGCATCAGGCCAGCGCCAACCAGCAGAACCAGGGACAAAGCAAGCTGGCCACCGACCAGCCCAGCTTTCATCCAGCCGCCCGATCCTCCTGATCTCCCTCTCTGAGTTTCGTTGAGACCCTCCTTCAAACCTAGTCTCATTGTTCGCAATGCAGGGAGAATTCCTGTAAGAAGGCCGGTCACAACCGCGACACCCAGAGTAAAAAGCAGCACGCTCCCATTGATGCCAACCTCATCGATCCGCGGGATATCATCAGCCATCATCCGGCCCAGCGCCTTCACCCCTGCCCATGCGAGAAGAATGCCGGGAATGGCGCCGCACAAAGCGAGAAGAAGGCTTTCGGTCAGGAGTTGCTTGAGCACCCTGAACGGAGTACAACCCAGGGCATAGCACAAAGCTACATCCCGCGCCCGCGCCGTTGTCCTCGTGAGAAAGAGATTGGCTATATTCGCGCAGGCAATCAGAAGGATGAAAGCAACGGCCGATTGCAAAATCAGCAGCGGTATTGCTGTCTTCCCAACGATGGATTCCTTCAGGGGAACTACAACAGTCTTCAGATCGGCACCCGGAGGCGGCGGTTCATTGCGTGCAACCAGATGAGGATTCTGCATGCTGGCCGACCAAAGGGTCCGCGTAGTCTCTGATTGGGCGCTCTGCGGATGGATGCCGGGCTTAAGGCGGGCGATTGCGGTCAGGAAATATGGATGCGAGGCCTGGGAGTTAAATTCCAAAGGCATCCAGATTTCTGTTGTATTGCTGGGAAAGTTGAACCATCCCGGCATTACGCCGATGACCTGCACGGCGGAGTTGTTCAACACCATCACCTTGCCGATCACCTGCCGGTCCTTGTTGAAGTGGCGCTCCCAAAAGCTGTAGCTCAGCACGCAGACATTGTTCCTGCCGTGCGTGTCTTCATCAACAGCGAAGGTTCGCCCGAGTATTGGATCAACACCAAGTACCTTGAAGAAATCTGCCGTCGTTTGGGCTGCAACTAACCGCTCCGGCGTTGCAATACCGGTTAAATTGATGCCTGTTACCCAGTATGCTGCCAAGGACCTGAACGAGCTATTCTGGTCCTTATACAGGGAAAAGTCAGCCGGCGAAAGGCGCCAGTTATCCAAGCCTATCTGGGAATAGGATTGGACCAAACTTACCAGCTGGTCTGAGGCAGGATAAGATAGAGGCCGGAGAAGAATATTTCCAACCAAACTAAAGATCGCCGAAGTAGCTCCAATCCCGAGAGCCAGAGTCAACATGGCCACGGCACTGAATCCGGGATTCTTGATTAAGATACGGATGGCATAGCGTACATCGCGCTTCAGATCAGCCCACATTCTGCACCCTTTCTGGCGCGCCTGGCAGAAAGGCGACCGGGGTCCACCAAAAACGACTCAAACCGCGAACTCATTATAGTCCTCAACCCTTCTCGCAGGAACCTTAGACCGCGACCCGTGAGCTGAGTTCACCTGAGGTGCCGACGGATTGGCGCACCTCGTCGAAGGTATGCTGGGTGATGGGAGCACGCATTCGTACGTCCCGGTCAAACAGCGGCGATGGGGCGCGGAGCGCTCCGTGATAGTAATGACCATCGCCCGTTAGGCACCGGCGAATGCTGATGACGCCGAACTCGAATTTGGAAAATTCCGCGCGCAAAAATGCTTCGCGCTCAGCGAAATTCTCATTGAAAAAATAATCAAAATCATGATTGAAGAAGTAACCGCTCTGGTCCCCCACGTTCGCCATGATGTCGTACTGCTTGATCCCTCCGGTCAGCCAGTGATCCAGCTTCTCAGAATACGTGGGACCTGATTTCTGGTGGCAGAGCAGGGTGATGATGTGACAGATTCCCTTTTCCGTCAGATGCTCATCCAGACCACTGATGATCCGGCCCAGGATATCCTCGCCCGAAGCGCCGCCGCTCCAGTAATCCGCTCCGGCTTTTACGGTCGGAATCGGGTTATAAGGCGGGTTGGAAACGATCAGGTCGAATTTCATACCGGCCACCGGACCATACAGATCTCCCAGTCGAAAGTCCACATTTGTGATGTTGTTCAGCCGCTGGCTGAACTGTGAAAAGGCAATGGCGCGCGGGTTGATGTCAACCCCGATCACCTCGTCGGAATGGTGGGCGGCTTTCAGCGCATGGATCCCTGACCCTGTGCCTAGATCGAGCGCGCGGCGCATGTGGGTTGTGCGATCGACCAGGCCGGCAAGGACATACGATTCCTGGTACAGCCACATGATTCTGCTGAACTCCGGCGGATTGTCTCTGGGGAAGGCGCGACGGTCAGTGACAAGATAATCTCCGGAGCATGGGAAGAGGCACACCGGCGAATATATCGCGTCCTCTCTGTGTGCGATAAGCGACATTGCTTGGAGAGCATACAAGTCAGCCTCCGTAAACACCTCCATTACCTGATCGGCAGGGACCTCTTCATTGAGAAGGAAGAGCGCCAGAAGAACGTCGAGTGCATCCGAAGCGGAACCGAGAAATGGACGCGCAAGTTGCGAGCCACTGAAATCGGGCAGCCCCTGATTATAAAAACCCAGGCGCGCGCCACAGTGTTTCTCGTCAAAATTGGCATCTTTCAGTTTTCTTACAATGCCGTCCATCAGTGAAGCGGCAATCGGCACTGGCGGTGAAATATAAAAACCCATGGACGTTGCCTCTAGATTGAGTTGGAATAAAAGTGCTCTGCCCCATGGCGAGGCTGCCAGCCAGAACGGGTGGCGCAGACTAGACCGCGACCTTTGAACCGAATGCATCTGCGGCGACCAGTTGCTGGAACTGATGCCTGGCTTCCTCAAACGTGTGCTGAGTAATGGGCGTGCGGATCCGGCCATCCTGATCGAAGAGGGGCATCGGCGCCCAGGATGGACCATGATAGTAGTGGCCATTACCGCCGGGAGCCCGGCGAATGCTAATGACGCCAAACTCGAACTTGGAAAATTCCGCCCGCAGGAACGCCTCGCGGTCCGCGGCGGACCGATTTGCAAAGTAGTCGGGATCAGGGCTGGAGAAATAGCCGCTCTGGTCTGCCACATGCGCCATGACATCAAACCGCTTGATGCCGCCGGTGAGCCAATGATCGAGCTTTTCGCCATATGTCGGGCTCGACTTCTGATGGCAGAGGAGTGTGATGATGTGGCAAATTCCGTTTTCCGTCAGGTGTTCATCCAAACCGCTTATGATCCGGCTCAGGAGCTCCTCACCGGACGCGCCTCCGCTGAAGTAGTCGGTCCCCGCTTTCACCGCGGGCATGGGATTGAAGGGGGGATTAGAAACGATCAGATCGAATTTCATACCTGCCACCGGAGCATACAGATCGCCCAGCCGGAACTCCACGTTTTTGATGTTATTCAACCGTTGATTGAACCGGGAAAAAGCAACCGCGCGCGGGTTGATGTCCACGCCGATCACCTCGTCAGAATGCTGGCTGGCTTTCAGCGCATGGATGCCCGACCCCGTGCCTAAATCAAGGGCACGGCGCATATGGGTTCCACGGTCGACCAGGCCGGCAAGCATGTACGATTCGGGATACAACCACATGATCCTGCTAAACTCCGGCTGATTGTCCGCGGGAAAAATACGGCGATCGGTAACAAAGTAATGGCCGGAGCATGGCAGAAGGTTCACCGGCGCAGAGATCTTATCCCCCCGGATCTCGATGAGCGACATCGCGCGCAGAGCATAGATATCAGCTTCGCTGAACGCCTCCGTAAGCTGGTCCAAAGATATCTCTTCATTCAGGAGAAAGAGCGCAAGAATAGCGTCTAGCGCATCCGAAGCCGGAGTGAAAATCGGCCTTGGCGCTCGCGGTCCGCCGAAGTCGGGCAAGCCTTCATAAAATCCCAGACGCGCGCCGCAATGTCTTTCATCGAAATTGAGCTCTTTGAGCTTTCTTACCAGGCCATCCATGAGCGGAGCGGCAACTGGCGTGGGGGGAGAAATGGTCAGCCCCATGGAGACACCTCTCAATGAATTTAACTCGCGGCACGCTTTGCGAACTGCTGCCATGCTTCCGCTGGTGCCATATGCTCGGTATAGTCGTCCAGCCAACAGGCATCAGGATTGCTTGGGAAAACCAGGATACGCCCGTGGTCGGCCCGATTGGCTGCCCTGTGATACCTCATAACAATCCAGGATTCCACTTTTCCCAGGACTTCGATTTTGCCGGTGTGATGTGACATGCACATCCGCGCGTGCTTTGCCAAGCCGGAAAGGTTTTGCCTTGCCGCGTCGAAGATCTCCAGCGACTCCTCAATGGGAACAATGAAATCCCGATTGCCGGCCGTGGGACGGCAGATAAACAGATAATAAGGAGGCACTCCGCTGAACGACAACCGGTTAAACAGCTCCGCGAGCACGGCAGGATTGTTGTTCACTCCTTTGATGATCGGCGTCTGGTTCACCACGGTCGCGCCGGCGCGCTGCAGCAGATTGATTCCTTCCAGCGCCAGGTCTGTCAGCTCCCTGGGATGATTGAAGTGCGCCATCACGTAAATTTTTCTCTGGGGCCGGCTGTACTTGCTCAACATTTCCGGGAGTGCCGGATCGTTAAGAATGCGGTATGGATTAAATGCCAGCATCTTGCTGCCGATGCGAATGATCCTTATGTGATCGATGTCCCGCACCTGCTGGATGATTTTCTCCAGCTTCCCGGTTGACATGATCAGTGGGTCGCCGCCGGTCAACAGAACGTTGTTGATCTCCGGATGCCGGCGAATATATTGCAGGGCCGCTCCGATATCGTTTACAGTTTCGTCATTCCCATCGGTGAAAAGTCGCTTCCTGAAGCAAAAGCGGCAGTACGCGCCGCAGACGTTATTGACCAGGAGCAGCGCCGTGTCCCCGTATTTGTGCTCCAGACCCTTTACCACCGTGTAATCCGCTTCCCCTGACGCATCCCACGTTCCGAACTCGTCCAGCTCCGCAACTTCGGGAATTACGATTCTACGGATGGGATCAGATGGGTCACTCCAGTCAATGAGCGATTGATAGTATTCGTTCGTGCGAAATGTGAATTTTTCGATGACCGGATCGAGCTCTCTCTTTTGCTCCAGATTGAGTCCAGCGATTTGATCGATTTTGGTGATATATCTGGGAATATTGCCATTCATAGGCCACGCAGTACCTTTCTGGAGATTTTTAATTCAGTCTGCCTGCACGAGATTTGCGGACGGGCGCTCCTGCCCCGCGCCGGGATACGGCAACAGCTGCGGCGAACGAAATCAGCAGCTTTCCTTTTTATTCGTGTTGCACAATTATGCCGTGGCGTGAGTGTCCCGCGCGACGGCGGCGCGATGGTCGTATTCGATTTTGCCCCGCTCGAGCTTAATGGTCCGGTCTGCAATGTGGTAGTAGCGATCATCGTGGGAAATCACAAAAACCGTCTTCCCTTGGGCCTTCAGTTCGGGCAGAATCTCGCAATAGAAGACCTGTTTGAACATGGGGTCTTGGTCTGAAGCCCATTCATCGAAAACATAGATTGGACGGTCCTCGAGATATGCTGTCAGCAGCGCCAGGCGCTTGCGCTGTCCCTGCGACAATTCGATGGTGGATAGCCTGTCGCCATCGATGCACAGTTTGTCACTGAGTTGAAGCCGGTTCAGATAAATGTCGGCCCGTGCAGCAATATCGTCCTCATTGAGTCCAAACAATCGCTCGAAGATATAGAAGTCATAGAAGACGACAGAGAAGTGCTGCCGATAGTCATCGATCGTTTCACGAGTCACGGCTTTGTGGTTGAGACGCACCATGCCCTCTTCGGGCTCATAGAGTCCCATCAGGATTTTCGCCAGCGTCGTCTTCCCGCTGCCGTTGCCTCCAACGATGAAGACCAGCTCTCCGGGATAAAACGTGAGCGTCAGCGGGCCAAGGACAAATTCGCGCACCGCACTTTCCGTGCGATAGGTATGGGTAATGCCATCCAATTCCAGGCAGTTCCATACGCGAGCAGGCCCAGGCGCTTTTGTCGCCGCGAACTCGGGCAGCTGCCGCGAGAGCGACAACCCCAGGCTTTTTACCTTTTCAGCCGCCACTTGCGCCTTTTCAAAGATCGGCAGGGTGTTCAGAATGATCGAGAGTGGAGCGATCATGAACAGAACCGTAAGCGTGTATCCTGTTAGCGCCGTCTGGCTCACACGCAGGATTCCGGGCATCAGAAACAGGATCAATCCAATGAAAGCAAAGAAGAGCATCTGTCCCCAGTTGCTGGCCGCCAGCGCCAGCGTATTTGCCTTGATGCCATAATTCTGTACGCCGTCGATCGCGGGCTGCAGCTGCTTAGAAATGAAGTCATTGCGTCGCTTACGATGGAGCTTCAGCTCCTTGGTCCCTTCGGTCAGGGAGCGAATCGCGCGGAAAGTCGCGTCCCACTCCTCGCGCATCATTCGGAAATAGTGGAAGGACTTCTTGATCGGTAATTGATGGCTGAAAAGGCCGACGACCATATAGCCGAGCACTACGAGCAGCAATGGCCAGGAAAGCCAGCCTAGATACACGAGGCATCCCATGACGATGGCAAATTGTGTGCATAGAAGTGGCATGCTGGTAATCGCCGCGGTGACGGAGGGTATGTCATCCGTGATCGTCGCCATCAGTTTGTGAATACCTAGCTCCTCGATGAGCCGATAAGGCGCCGCCAGCACTTGATGTGCCAGCTGCAGTCGCAGATCACGGGCCGCGCGCGCGGTGATCATCGTCAGCAGTGCCTGGGATACGAAGCCAGCCACTGGGATCACGATGCAGAGGGCGATGAACTCCCACAGAAGCACGCGCTTCGAAGAAGAGCCGGCCAGCAAGGCATTGATGACAGCAATCAGTGCCGTACTCCCCAAGCCTGCGATTGCGCCCGAGACAGCCGCGAACACAATCATAAGTTGCGAGTGCCTGACCCCTTTTGACCAGTTGAGCAGGACAGAGATTACTTGGATTAGGTTTGCCATCGTTAGTTTTCCTTTGCTGCTTTTTCAGAGCATGTGCGGAGCGCTTCTGCCAGGCCAGAGACGTATGGCTCTCGCATAACGGTAAAGTGTTGGCCGGGAACGGTATGGACCTCTACGCCTTGGCCCGCCCATTTTTTCCATCCTCGGGTCGGATCGAGTTCGACGGTAAACTTCTTGGGGCGCGCTTTGCCTACGTATTCCTCGGGTTCGTGAGCGCGGAAGAAGGTGATCTTTCCTGGATATCTGGCTCCAGCATAGCTCTTTGCCATCTGCGCGCTGGCCTTAAACCGGTCGAAGAGCTTGCGGAAGTCCGCGAGGGTCATGTCCGATGTTATGAGCTTAAATCTCTTTGCGTCAGACCAGATCCGCCGCAGCTGCTCCATGGGCGGTCGAGAGAAGATCTCATCCGAGGAAGATTTGAGATAGTCGAACGGTATGCCGAGATCGACAGCAAAGCTACCGAGAAGGATGACCCAGTTGTATTCTGCGGATTCTCCTGAAGGAGCTTGTGCATCCACCAGGAAGAGCAGAGCGATCTTTTCCCCTTGTTGCGCAAGCTGCCTTGCGATCTCAAATGCAATGAGGCCGCCCATTGACCATCCGCCGAGGAAATATGGGCCGCGGGGCTGGAAACCCTGAACAGCCTTCACGTATTCCAAAGCCAGGGCCTCGATTGTTTGAACCGCGGTATCAGGGCTGGCCGGCGCCTGTATCCCATACACAGGCTGGTCCTGCCCAAGATGCTTTGCCAAGTCGGTATAACAGAAAACAGTTCCGCCGGCAGCGTGAACACAGAAGATCGGCGGCCGCGTACCATTGGGTTGGATTGGCGCCAGCAAGGATGAGCTTGTTCCGGTTGTTCCGGTCTCATCGCGCAGCAACTGCGAGAGACGCCCGATGGTGGCTCCCTCGAAGAGCGCTGCCATGGGAAGCCTCTTGCCCGTCTCCTGCTCGATGCGGGCAATCAGCTGCACTGCAATCAGGGAGTGCCCTCCCAATTCGAAGAAGTCATCCTGGATCCCGATCGGGCGAGCATCCAGCAGCCCCTCCCAGATCGTGATCAGCTGTTCCTGCAATCTATCTTTCGGTGCGACGAACGTCCTCTCGGGTCGCGCGGCCAGACGGTCGAAAGAGAGCAGCGCATTCGCATCTATCTTGCCATTAGGAGTTAAAGGTAGTTGCTCAAGTACCAGAAAGAGCCAGGGCACCATGTACTCCGGCAATCTTTCCTGGGCGTGACTGCGCAACATCTCAACCGTGACCGTAGAGCCAGGGCTCGGAACGATATAAGCAACAAGGCGCTTGCCCCCGGCCGAATCGTCGCGTGGAATCACAACCGCCTGCTTGACCAGTGGATGGGCTGCAAGCGTGACCTCGATTTCCTCCAGTTCGATACGGAAGCCACGCAGCTTGATCTGCTTGTCTTTCCGGCCAAGGAATTCTATGTTGCCGTCTTCAAGGTAACGAACCAGATCACCAGTGCGATACAGGCGCTGTCCGCTCTTACTGAACGGATCAGGTCCAAACCTTTCCGCGGTCAACTCAGCACGGTTCAGATAGCCCCGAGCCAGCCCGGCACCTCCTATGTACAGCTCACCCATTTCGCCGATGGCGGCCAAGCGCATTTCGTCGTTCAGCACATAAACTTTTGTGTTTCCGATAGGACTGCCAATGGGCACAGTTGTGCCCTTGAGATTGCCGCCTATATTGCAACAGCAAGCGAAGGTCGTGCTCTCCGTTGGGCCATAGCCGTTCACCAGGGAGCAATCAGGCGCTTCCGTCAGCAATTTGTTGACATGCTTCACGGAAAGCGCTTCGCCTCCAGCAAGAAGCTGTCTGACCGGCGCAATACCCTCAGGATTTTTGTCGACCATCTGATGGAATAGACCAGCGGTAAGCCACATCGTGGTGATCTGCGACTTATGAATAAAGTCGCCCAAATCACGCAAGGACGGAGCGGCAGGCGGAAAAACCACCAGCCTGGCGCCGTTTAGCAGGGCTCCCCAGATTTCAAATGTCGATGCGTCGAAGGAAATCGGGGCAAACTGCAGGAATACTTCACGTGAAGTCAAATCGACATAGCTTGCGCCTTTGACCAGCCGGAGAACGTTGCGATGAGTGATGCAGACCCCTTTGGGGATTCCAGTGGAGCCTGAGGTATAGATCATGTAAGCGAGATTCTCCGCTGCCGCAGGAGGACCCGCACTGTTGCCGGCTTGGGTCGCAAGTATTCGGTCCTGGTCCGCCGGGCTATCCAGGCAGACCACCGTTACCCGTCCGGGCGGCAGCTTTTCGGCGATCTGACTGCTGGTCAGCAGCACCGAAATTCCAGCGTCCTGCAAAATGAATTCGATACGCCTGGCCGGGTCGCCGGTATTGAGGGGGACGTAGACACCGCCTGCTTTCAACGTAGCTAGAATGGCCAGAACCATCTCTGGCGACCGTTCAATCAGGATTCCGACAAACACTTCCTGTCCAACCCCCAAACTCTGTAAATAGGCGGCAACCGCGGTGCTGCGCTGGTCCAGCTCTTGATAGCTGATCTGCTCCCGTTCAGTCTCGAGTGCAATCGCATCGGGAGTGAGTTGCACCTGTCGCACAAAAACCTCATGTATCCCAGCCTGATCTGGGAATTCAACATCCGTCCGGTTCCATATTTCCGTGATCTGACGATATTCCGAGTCCGTGACAAGTGAGAGTTCGGAGAGACTGCTGTCAGGACGGCTGACGAAGGTCTCCAGCAAGTGCAGGAATTGGCTTGCCATTCTCGCGATCGTACGAGGGCGGAACAGTTCAGGGCTGAACACAAAGGAGCCGGCTACTTCGATGCCGTTTTCCCAGAAATACAGTTCAAGATCGAACTTAGTATCGGCGCTTCCAGGGCTGCCGGAAGGTAACGTGACACCGGCCATCTCCATCCCGGGCGTTGGGGCATTCTGGAATGCGAGGATGGCTTGGAATATCGGATTACGATTCGGGCGACGCTCCGGCTTCAACTCTTCGACGAGCTTGTCAAAGGGCACATCCTGATGCGCATACGCGTCGAGAGCGGTTTCCCGTACTTGCCGCAGCAGCTCTCGGATCGTTCGTACGCCGCGCAGGTCGGCTTTCAAGACGATCATGTTCACGAAAAAGCCGATGAGGTTCTCAACCTCCACCTGCCCGCGTCCTGCTGCCGGAGTACCCAGCAGCACCTCGTTCTGGGCAGTATAGCGCCCAAGCAGGACCTGGAAAGCAGCTGCCAGGATCATGAATAACGTTGTACCTTCGCGCCGGCAGAGCTCCCGAAGACGCTTTGACAGCGATTCCGGAAACGTAATCGGACATTGCATGCCGGGCAGGGTGCGTTTGGCAGGACGCGGAAAGTCTGTCGGCAGTCCCAGCAGCATGGGCGCTCCCGCGAGCTGGCGCTTCCAATAACCCAACTGCAATTTCAGGAGGTCGCGTTCCATCCAGTTTCTCTGCCAGAGCGCAAAGTCGGCATACTGGACTGGAAGCAGCGGCAATTCCGAGGGGGTTCCGCTGAGAAACGCGCGATAGGAAGACTCGACTTCCTGCATAAGCACGCCCATGGACCATCCGTCGGTGATGATGTGGTGCAGCGTCAGCAGTTCAACATGGCTTTCGCCGCCCAGGCGCAGCAGGCACACTCTCAAAAGCGGTCCGGTTGCCAGATCAAAGCGCCTGAGAGCCTCATCGCGGGCCAGCTTTTGCACCTCAACGTCGCGTTCAGCTTCCTCCAGGCCGTTGAGGTCCACGATCTGCAGCCCTATTTTGGCAGGGGGAGAGATAACCTGTATCGGCTGCCCTTCAACGCTGCTGAAAGTGGTTCGCAGCGTTTCATGCCGCCGGACGGTTTCGCTCACCGCGTCTTCGAGCGCGCGGACATTCAGCTTCATCTCCAACCGTGCTGAAATCGGCACGTTATATGCATTGCTGTTGGGATTCAGCTGGTCCAGGAACCAAAGCCTCTGCTGCGCGAACGACAGCGCGTTTCGCCCCTCGCCGGACGCAGGCTGCAAAGGAGGTGCCTGGGCTCCACTCTGTTTGCGTCTCGCGGCGTCGATGCGCTCCGCCAACTCGCTAAGAACAGGAGATTCAAACACCGTACGCACCGGAAGATCGACCTTGAAAATCTCCCTCACTCGCGCGACCACCTGGGTCGCTAGCAATGAATGTCCGCCAAGCCAGAAGAAGTTCGCAGTTCGATCAACACGCTCAAGCTGCAGGAGTTGTTTCCACACCTCGGCCAGAGTGTCTTCCATCATGCCGCGAATCAACGCAGTTCCGCTGCCGGGAGCCGATGAAATTCCCGCCAGCTTCCGCAGCTTGCGGCGGTCCACTTTTCCAGTGTCTGTAAGCGGGAGTTCATCCAGCTGCACGAAAATGGAGGGAACCATGTAGTCGGGCAGTTTTTCGCGCAGGAATTTTTGCAACTGGGAGTTGACCGGCCTGGCTTTACCAGGCACAACAAAGGCAATCAGCCTGGCTTCTTCGTTGTCTCCTTCGACGGCAATCACGGCCGTGTCCTGGATATTTTCGTGTTCTCTAAGTACGGCCTCGATTTCGCCTAGCTCAATCCTGTTACCCCGCAGTTTTACCTGCTCGTCGCGCCTTCCCAGGAACTCCGCGCTTCCATCGGCTTTCCAGCGCACAATGTCACCGGTACGGTAGAGCCGTGACCCTGCCTGATCACCCACCGTATTCGGCACGAAGGCCTGAGCGGTCAATGCAGGGTCATAAAGGTAGCCACGTCCCAGACAAAGCCCGCCGATAAACAGTTCTCCGGCCAGGCCGACGGGAACGGGTTCCAATCGTTCGTCCAGCACGTAAAGCTGTGTATTAATGATGGGCCGACCGATTGGAGTATGTACCCACTCCTGCCATGGGGAATCGATCAGTGGCTGATGGGTCACATCGTCTGAACACTCGGTTGGGCCGTACGCATTTAAGAGGTTAATTGCGGGATAACGAGCTGACCATCGGCCGATCAACTCAGGCGGAAGCGCTTCGCCCGTCACCAGCAACCAGCGAAGTGAAGCGAGTTCTGGCGCCTGCAGACGGCCCTGGTCCACCTCTTCGAGGAAGGCCCGCAGCATGGACGGTACAACCTCGGCTATGGTAATCGCATTTTTGCTTAGGTAGCCGAACAGCTGTTGCGGGTCAGTAACCACCGCATCTGGAACAACAGCCACTTTGCCGCCGGCCAGCAAAGGCGCGAGGAATTGCCAGACCGAGATGTCGAACGACTGGGATGCAGTTTGCGCAATGGAATCTGCCGAATTGATATTGAGGTCCTGCAACTTTGCGTAAAGATGATTGAGCATTCCCCGCTGCTCCACCATCGCTCCTTTCGGCACGCCGCTCGAACCTGAGGTATAGATCACATAAGCAAGATTTCCCGTACTCCCAATTTCAGGTAGCTCGGGCTTTGGATCTTTTTCAAGAGTGATTTCCTCAACACAAAGGATCTCGCCGGTATCTTCGTACCCCTTCAGGTCCGGGGCTGCTTCCCGTGTTGTAATTACATGTCGCACCTGGGCTTGTTTGAGGACCAAAAGATGCCGCGGGGACGGATGATTGGGGTCGAGTGGAAGGTAAGCCGCGCCGGCTTTGAACACGGCCAGCATTGCCGTCAGCAGTTCAGTGCTTCGCGGGACAAGCAGACCAACGACAGTCTCCGGGCCCACAGCTTTACTACGCAACTGCTGTGTCAGGCGGGTAGCGCGGGCTTCCAACTCCCGGTAGGTAGTGTTTTCCTCGCCGCAAGTGACGGCAATTGCGTCTGGCGTGCGTGCTGCATGGCGAGAAAACCGTTGCTGGAAGCAGCCGCTGATCGGCAGTTCGCAGCTAGTCTGGTTCCAGTGTTCGAACTGCTGCCGCTCAGGGGGCGTTAAAAGAGGCACCTCTGTTGTTCTACACTCGGGATTTGCAGTAACAGTTTCGAGCACCTGCAACCAGTGGTCGATCATCCTCTGGATGGTGGATTCGCTAAACAGATCCGTGCTGTAGCTGAAAGTACAGGAGAGGCCTTCAGGCCCTTCGGAAACCGACAATGTCAGGTCAAACTTTTCGATACCGGCATCGAACTCCAGTTCGCGAAGCAGCAGGCCGTTCGCCTGCAAAGCGCGTTTCGGCACGTTATTGAAAATAAACATCACCTGGAAGAGTGGGGAGTAGCTCAAGCTTCGTTCCAGCCGCAGTTCCTCCACCAGCTTCTCAAAGGGCATTTCCTGGTGCGCCTGGGCCGCCAAAACGGTTTCTCGCGCCTGGCCCAGGAGTTGCCGAAAAGTGAGGGATTGTGAAAATTTCGTCCGCAGCACAAGCGTGTTGGCGAAGAAACCGATCAGTCTTTCCAGTTCCACTTGAGTACGACCAGCAACTGGCGTTCCAACCAATACGTCTTCCTGGCCGCTGTAACGAGAGAGCAGCAGCTGAAAGGAAGCAAGAAGAGTCATAAAAAGCGTAGCGCCTTCAGCTTGGCCAAGCTTCTTGAGCTCCTGATTCAGCTTCGCCGGGACGACAACCCATTGTGTCTCGCCGCGGAAGGTCATCTCTGCGGGACGCCGGAAATCAGTAGGCAGGGCCAGCATCGCCGGAATACCATGCAATTGTTCCTTCCAGTGGGAAATCTCTGATTGCAACAGCTCTCCACTGAGCCGTTCGCGCTGCCATTCCGCGTAATCGGCATACTGGACTGCCGGCTCCAGCAGCCGCGACGGATGCCCGCCGCAGAAAAAGTTGTAGAGATCGGAAACCTCCTGCATCAGTACCTGTAACGACCATCCATCGGAGACAATATGATGGAGGACAAGCACCAGCAGGTATTCCTGGATATCAATCTGGAAAAGGGAAAACCGCATCACAGGGCCGTGTTCCAGTTGGAATGGCTGCTGCGCCACGACGAGCGCCATGCGTTGCGCCTCTTCGCTCCTGGCGCTGCGCGCAACGTCCCGCAAGTCAATGCTTTGCAATTCAAAATCTAATGTACCCAAGATTTCCTGGACAGCCGTTCCATTCTGGCTGACAAATCTTGTCCGCAACGATTCGTGTCTTCTTACGATCTCCCGTAGAGCCTGTTCCATCGCCGGAGCATTGAGCGGCCCATCGAGACGCAAGACCATCGGAATGTTATAAACAGACTTCTCGGGCTCCATCTGGTACAAGAACCACAGGCGCTCCTGCGCAAAGGAAAGTGGCGCCGCGCCGGCCTGCGACCGATGTGGGATAGTGATTGCTGTCCGAGACCGGTCAGAGCCGTTGTTGACCAGCAGCGTAAACTCCGCCTGTTTTTGCGGTGAGAGTCCCGCCTTGCGGGCCGCAAGCCCCGCTCTCCGCTTGGCAATTTCCTCACTAACAAGGATGGTCGCGTCTTTTGCCATAAGGTGATCGCTTTCCTTTTATTTTTTTGCTGATGAACCTGATCGGCCGTAGATGGCTCGACATTGTGGAAATAGAACGGAGTTCCGCGAACCGCAGCTTCTCTTCTACTAAAGTGAGTGTTTGTCCTGGAACCTATGCCACTTCAATCGCGCTCAACTGGGTAGCGTCGGTATAGGACTGCGAGGGCGCTTTTCTTGCATCGAAGGCCGTAAAGAAGTGAATTTCTCCGAACACGCAGAAAAACTCAGGATAGAGCTTTTCCATAAGGTTGCCAGCCACACTCGAAAATGCATTGAGACCGGGAAAGACAGGCATGGGCCAGTGCAGTGTGAGCTGGTTCACAGCATCGCGCACCATCCCTCCGGGTACTTCAATGTCCCACGTGGTCCACTTTCGCGAAATGCTAAACTTTCCGACCGGCTCCCCATTCAGGAACAGAGAGACGGGACCTTCGGCCAGGCCGAAATCAGGCAGTCTGCAGGTGAGCCTCAGGCGTACAGGACTATTCTCTTCGCCTACAAACACAAACTTCGATTCGCGCCAGAACGCCTTGTAGTAATGGTTGGTCTTGTGGTTAAGATAAATGCCGAGATGCGGCACAACCCACATCACTTCCTGCTGGGAACCTTCTGAGCAATAATAATAATCCAGCAGGTTCGCTTCCTTGTGTGTCACGCTGTGCTCTTCCTTGCGCAGGCGGTCAATCTCCTCTCGCAGCGCTACACCTTTCTCCTCCAGCGCACTGATGATCGCTTCCAGCAGGAGCGTATCCAGGCGTTGATAATTGAACCGCAGAAGGTAGTGCTGCATCAGGGGAGAGCCCATGAGGGCAATGCGTTCTGTCGCTTTGCAGATCAGGAGAGGCGCGCGGCGGATTTGGACTTCAATGAATGTGCTCATTATCGTAGCGACATCGGGCGAGGCCTTTGCGCGCCTGCAGTAGTGGTGGACCAGTTCATAGGATTGCCACCAGTGCGCGTTGTGAATGGCAGCCAGGAATGCCGTTTCAGCCTCGATCCTGGAACTCGGGCGAGTGCCTTGCTTCAGCAAGCTGCACCATGGCACGTCGATGCCTGTCAGCAGGTAGAGCGTGCTTGAAGCAGCTGCCGCCATGGCAATCTGGATGCCTTCTGAAGTCAAATGACAGTAATCGACAAACAGCCGCCGGTCCGGGATTTCACCGTGCAGATATTCTTTGAATAGTTTTGGAAGATCGACCAACCAATGCGAATCCTGCGGAATTCTACGGCGGAGGACCTCCTCAGTCACAGAGTATGTCCGCGGCGAAACGTTCCTGGAGGTGTCCCAGATTGTAGCGTCACGAGCCAGCTCCAGGTACCTTCTTGTTCCTTCAAGGTCGCCCGAGAGCTTGCAGCAGTCGGCAAGAATGTAAAGCTCAGTAACGCAGGTACCGCCGTCCAACTTCATCATTGTGAGAGCGGCTTCGGAAGCCTCCTGCAACCGTCCTTCCGCCAAGGCGTCTTCCGCCTCTTTCCTCAGCCGGATCCATTCTACATTCATTCCTTCAGGGAGTTGGGGGGCATTGGTGACCGAGTCCCGCCAATCGCCGAGATTGAACTCTGGGAGGATCCATACGAGAGGAATCTTCTTTTTCTCATAGAACGAAATAAGCTCGCGCACGGTCTGATCGACCTGCTGCGACAACTCCTGCGCGACGAACTCTTTCAGACCGTATGCTCCGTGCTCCAGAAGCAGCGTGTCCACGAGCGGAACATCCGTTGGAACATTCTTATCCCAGTTGTTTCCGGAGAAGACGATCACAAGGTCCGGATCCAGGTCGATGGCGGAGATGGCAAGCTCCCGCACCTCAAAACCGAGATTGGTGCGGGCAAGATCAATAACTTCGATCTCTGTTTTTCCCAGCCGGGCCTGCAGGATGGCTTCCAATGCCATGGCCGGAGTGAATTGCGGATCATAGAGAAAGCCCCGAGCCACTGATTCTCCGATCAGAAGCACACGCCTCCGTGCTTTCTTCGACTCGATTCGCCCGACATTGGCCCACAAATGCCAGTCCGGAGCCATGTCTTTGGAACGGACAAAAACGGCCTGGTTGTTCTCTCGCTTGGGTTCCCATATCCCGACGCGGCCCAGGCCGGCAGGTCGCGAAAGGCCTGCTTTTTTACTGCTCCCAATGTCCTCGGCGGCATCGGATAAGGAGGTGGCCGCTGAGGGCTCCAGCAATCCCAGCTGTCGGAGCATTCGTGTGGCTTGGCGTGGCTCGTCAGAGCAGCACAGCCGGGCAAGCCGGTCCGAGAACGGTTTCAGCAACTCTAGTTTGCTTTTCATGATGTCACCGGAATATAGGACAAGAAAATTGGGATCAGAACAGGCTCGCTGCCCGGGCCAAAAGGAACAAAACTAGTTTGAGTCCACGGCGTATGTCTCCTGCATCACCGGCTCCGGAGTTGCATCTGCCCTGGCATCAAAAGCCCGAAAGGCAAAGATCTCACCAAAGCAACAGTAGAATTCTGGTATCTTGCCCTCCAGCAGGTCGCCCATAACACCGTCATACCCTTCAAGTCCCGGGAATTCCGGCGCCGGCCACCTTACTGAGATTGTGTTGATGCCGTTTTTCACGCGATTGCCGGGCACAATGATTTCCCAGGTATTCCACTCCCGGCCGATCACATGCTGTAGCAGAAATTCCCCATTCAGCTCGATCGAAATTGTGGAATCACGAAGCGACTGGTGGCGCGCCCGGCACGTGAGTTCGAGTCCTACTGCGCGATCGGCCTCGCCCACAAAGGCGAATCTGGACTCAGGCAGAAAGGCCTTGAAATAATTGAATTCCCGCTTTACTGACTTGTCGCGGCGGGGCAGCGCCCAAACCACATCCTGTGGCTGGTAGCCTGCCGAGCAGTAGTAATAATCGAGTAGGTCGGTGCTCATGCTGGCGAGCGAGTGCTCTTCCCGTCGAAACTGGTTTAATTGCTCCTCGGCTTCGATTCTGCGCTTCTTCAATGCCTGGATGACGGCGTTGAGAAGCAAGGGATCGAGCTGCTGGTTGTTGTAGCGGAGCAGGTAATGGCGGATCAGCGGCGAACCCAGTTCTGAAATCTGCTCCGCCGCTTTGCACATCAGCATGGGCGTCCGGCGCGTCTGGAGATCGATGAAAAACTTCATGATGTTTGCAATGTGGGGAGAGAATTCGACGGACCGGGAGCAATAATGATAGACAAGTTCGTACGACTGCCACCAGTGAGCATTATGGATTGCCGCAAGAAACGACGCCTCAGCCTGGACCTGAGCGGATGCTGAAGGGGCGCTTTCCTTCAGAGCCTGCCACGGAACGGCGGTTTTTTTCAATTCGCTCAGAACGCAGGAAGCGGTCGCGGCCATGGCAATCCGGATTCCCTCTTCGGTCAAATGACAGTAGTCGACGAAGAGCCGCCGGTCCGGGATTTCTCCATTCAAGTGGTCGGTAAAAAGCGCGGGTAGATCGACGATCTGATGGCCGTATTTCTCCGCCTCTTCACGAAGAGTTTTCTGCGTAACGGAGTAAGGACGTGGCGAGGCGTTTTTCGAGGAATCCCATGTCACCGAATCCCGCGCCAACTCAAGGTAGTGACGCGCGAGCTTCAGGTCATTCTTCCTCCGGCTACATTCTGCGAGAATGTAGAACCCGGCAACTGTTGTACCTCCGTCAAGGCATACCATCGCCTGGGCCAGATCCCATGCTCTGGTCAGATCGCCGGCTTGTAAAGCGCTTTCCGCCGCTTCGTGCTTGTTAAGCCATTCCATGTTCGCGCCAGCGGGAAGGTAGGGGGCGTTCAGGACAGGGTCTCTCCAGTCGCCGAGATTGAATTCAGGGATGATCCAGAGCAATGGAACATTTCTCGACCGGTACGCCGTTGCCAGGTCGTGAACCTGGCTCTTGATGGTCTGTGCAAGCTGCTCTTCCGCATACCGCTTTGGGCCTGACATTCCCTCCGTTCGCAAAAGAGCATCCAGGCAAGGGATATCCGAGGATGCCGGCGGAAAGCAGCCGCGCCAATTGTTACCCGAGAAAATGATGGCGATGTCGGGTTCCAGTTGCAACGCGGCGATGGCCAGTTCTCGTACATCCATACCGAGATTGGTCCGCGCCAGATCGATCACTTCGATCCCGTGGCCTTGCAGTTGTCTCTTAAGAATACCTTCCAGCGCCATTGCCGGCGTGTACTGCGGGTCATACAGGTACCCGCGCGCGACCGATTCGCCCATATAGACGACGCGCAGGTCCTTCCCTTTGGGCTCGATGCGGCCGATATTGCTCCAGTAATTCCAATCTTTGATCAAATCCTTGGAGCGTACGAAGTAGGTTTTGCCATTTTCCTGCTTTGGTTCCCAGATTCCGATCCGGCCAGGAAAAGGCGTTTTGGAGCTTGAGGGCCGGTTACGCTCACCGAGATCATCTGGCGAAGAATCCTGTAACCCGGCTGCGGATGGATTGCCAAGAAAACCTGTTGAACGCAGTAGATTGACCATCTGCGATCCTTCTTTTGTAACCGCTGTTTCAGCCAAGACGGTAGCCAGGCTTTTGAGCAACTCTGGAGTACGTTCCATATCTGTTGTCTCCTCACAGTAGCGTGTAAACGAGATGCCCGACTTCTTCGTCATCGGTCGCCTTTTCAGGAGCCTGCTGGGCTTGCAGCTCCCAGAGTGGCGGCATTCCCGCGCGATCCATGGCAAAGTCTTCTATGATCAGCAGATCGATTTGCGACTTGACGAAGCACATGATCGCGTCAAAAGTCGTACAGACAATGGGCTCTCCCCGGACATTGAAAGAAGTATTCAACAGGATCGGGCAGCCCGTGCGGCGGTAAAACTCCTCCAGCAGTGCTGCAAAGCGGGGATTGGTTTCATGGGTTACCGTCTGAATGCGCGCCGATCCATCGATGTGCGTGATGGCCGAGAGGTCAATGGGAGAGATGACCTGACAAGTTTCAAGCATGAACGGGGAAGGATGATCCAGCTCAAAATGTTCCCTGGAGTGCGATTCCAAAACGGCCGGGGCAAACGGCCGGAACGCCTCACGCATTTTTACCAGAGCGTTGATGCGGTCACGCATTTCCGGTCTCCGCGGGTCGGCAAGAATCGACCTGGAACCCAGAGATCGCGGACCGAACTCCATGCGTCCATGAGACCAGCCGATGACCTTCCCTTCCAGCAGCCTGTCCACCACATAGCGGATCAGGTCTTCCTCATTGCCCCGGAAGTCCTGATATTTGGCCGAGGAGGTCTTTAGCAGGTGGTAAGCCTCTTCCGATGAGTTAGCGGGTCCGAGATACACATGTTGCAATCTGCGTCTTGGCGGGGCTTCACCGGTCAGCCTGACGTGGGCGACCGCTGCCGCGCCTAAGGAACCTCCAGCATCGCCGGCAGCAGGCTGAACGAACAATCGCTTGAACGGCCCCTCCCGCAGGCACCGGCTGTTCGCCACAACATTCAAGGCCACGCCTCCGGCCATGCACAGATTCTCGCTCGGTACCTTGTCATGCAAGTAGCGGATCTTATCCAGAAGAATTTCCTCAAGCACTACCTGGGCGCTCTTGGCAACGTCCATATGAAACTGCCTGAGTTCGGACTCCGGCTCCCGAGGAGGCTCTCCAAGCAGCTTGCACAACTCCTCGGTATACATCGAATCTTCGGTCAGGAAGGCAAAATACTCCATCTTAAGGCGATACTGTCCTTCTGAGGTAACCTCAATCATCTTGCGAATCTGATCTACATAGACGGGTTCACCATAAGGCGCCAGGCCCATGACCTTGTATTCACCTTCATTGACTTCAAATCCCAGATAGCCTGTAATGGCACTGTAGAAGAAACCCAGCGAATCGGGGAAGTCTACCTGCTCAAACCGATCAATCTGGCTGCCCCTACCTAAACCATAGGTTGTAGTCGGCCAGTCCCCTACTCCGTCGACGGTTAGAATGGCTGCTTCATCGAAGCCTGAAAAGTAGTAGCTGCTGGCAGCATGAGAAAGATGGTGATCGACAATCTCAATTGGACCGTCATAGCCGAAGAGCCGGCGGATGATCTGTTGTGGCTGACTTCGAACGAGCCGATCGAAAATCGATTCACGACGCTTCGCTGAAATCCCCGGGACCATCCCCATCCATATTTGTCTTCCCAATTTCAGGCAGGGATCCTCGTAGAATGCGATGCAATCGATGTCCGCGATGGTCAACCCGGCTTCCTCAAGACAGGATCGAAACGCCTTGCGCGGAAATGACTTGTCATTCTTAATACGCGAGAACCGCTCCTCCTGGACCGCCGCTACCAGGTTTCCATCCTGCAGCAGACAGCATGCCGAGTCGTGGTATCCCGCTGAAATACCAATAATATTGCGGTGAGGATTCTTGGCTCGGCGTTGAATCTTTATCTCTGGCTGGGAACCATTATTATTGCTCTGGGTAGGCATGTCCCTTTACCTCCTGTTGGATATGAAGAAAGCTTTTACGCAGGACTTCCGAAAGAAGTCTTTCTCACCGTTGCGAGATTGCTTCGCTCGGACCAAGCCGGCATATCCGCTGCGGTTATGACGCTTTGAACTCGAGCTGATCGAGTATCATCTCTTCCACTACGATCGCCAGACCGGCAATCGTTGGTTCACGAAAGATCGTCCGCATTGACAGATTCACGGGAAAATTTTGATTGATACGCTGTGTAATCTGGATCGCCATGATTGAGTGGCCGCCCAACTGGAAGAAATTGTCCTGCGCGCCCGGTTTCTGAACGCCCAGAACGCTCGCCCATATTTCCGCGATGGCTTTCTCAATAGGTGTCGAGGGAGCGACGTATGTTTTTGTCGCGGCAAGGCCAGGAGTACAGTTTGCGGAAAGCGCACGTCTGTCAACTTTTCCGCTCCTGCTTTTAGGCAGCGTATCCATCTCAACATAGACGCCAGGGACCATGTAAAACGGCAGGCGCTCTTGCATGAACCGGCGAAGCTCCGTGTCTTCCAGTGCGCCCGTGAGTTGCGGAACATAACATGCCGTCAGATACCTCGTCCCTTTTACGTCCTCCTGCAAAAGAAGAGCACATTCGCGCACCTTTGGGTGCTTGCTCAGAACTGTTTCGACCTCACCCAATTCAACACGAAATCCTCGTACTTTCACTTGATCATCGATTCTGCCCAGAAACTCTACCTCTCCCTCGGGCAGCCATTTCGCAAGATCGCCTGTCCGGTACATCCTGTGGCCCGAGAGAAATGGATTGGGCAGGAACCGCTCCGCGGTGAACTCTGGGCGGTTTACGTAGCCTGCCGCCAGACCATCACCCGCCACAAACAGCTCGCCAACAACGTTCTCAGGCACTGGGTTGAGGAACTGGTCCAGGACGTAGATCTGCATGTTGGGGATGGCGCGCCCAATTGGGACAAACTGGCGGTCACTGTTCTCGTCAAAGCGATGGATCATACAGCCAACGGTGGCTTCCGTCGGGCCATATTCATTGAAAATCTGCACGTATCCGGCAAAGGCATTATGAATTTCACGGGCCACCTTCGTGCTAAGCGCCTCGCCTCCGACAACAAGACATCTAGTGGCTGATCGAGCCCATTCGTGGTCCTTCATCAGCAGAAGGTGACTGGGTGTTACCTTCAGCACGCCGATTCTGTCATTGGAAAGCATTTTCTCCAGAGGCGGCTCCTCCTCACTCAATGAATGAATGATCAGAGGTGCCCCTTGGATCAAGGCTGCATAGAGGGAAGTCACGGTTAAATCGAACGCGATGGACGAGTACAGGGCCCAGCCCGCATAATCATCGATTTTGTATGCGTCTTTAGTCCACCACAGATAGTTCACCAACGCGCGATGCGAGACGGCTACGCCCTTTGGCTCTCCCGTTGATCCGGACGTATAGATCACATAAGCTATAAATTCTTTTGAAGCCGGAATGCCCAAGTTGTGATCATTGAGACTTTCCATCGCATGGCGCTCCTGGTCCAGGCAGACGGGCGTAACTTTCAAGCCCTCCAAGGAGTCGAAGAATTTCTTGGCGGTCAGAATGACGCGCACAGAGGCGTCGGCAATTGCAGACTGCAGCTTCTCTCGGTGAATACCGGGGGGGAACGGGACATATCCAGCGCCGATCTTCAGTACTGCAAGAATCCCGATCAGTTCGGCGAAGGAATGTTCAGTGTAAATGCCGACCAGGCTGCCTGGCCCTTCCCCAAGCGCTTGTAGATAACGCGCTGTCTTGTTGGCGCGCGAGTTCAATTCACGATAGGTTAACCCCTCGTCGCGCAAGATCAGGGCGATCCTCTCCGGATATTTCTTGACTGCCTGCTCGAACAGTTCGTGGATGCAGGCATCCGCGGGATAAGACGCTTGCTGACGGTTCCGCTCTACTATCACTTCATGAAGTTCGAGCTCGCTCATCAACGGCAGTTCATGAATTCGTCTCTCGGGAGACTGCACAATAGACTCCAGGATTCTTTGATAGTGGAGAAGGAGCCGCCGGACACTGGCGGATTCGAACAAATCGCTGTTGTATTCGAGAGCACACGTCAACTGATCCTTATCCTGCCAGAGGTCGACCAGCAGGTCGTACTTCGCTGCCACCGTTTGCAGCTCCGGAAAACCCAGTGATAGACCAGGAAGACACAGCTCGGATGCTGGCGCATTCTGCAGGCTGAAAAGAACCTGGAAGAGCGGCGAGTAGCTCAAGTTCCGCTCCGGCTGAAGTGTTTCCACCAGCATTTCGAAGGGAACGCTCTGGTGAGCAAAAGCGTGCAAAGAATCGTCGCGTACCCGGTCGAGGATCTCCTGAAATGTACTATTGCCGCTGCAGCGAGTACGAAGCACCAGCATGTTCACAAAGAAACCGATGAGATCTTCCGTTTCCCGTTTGTTCCTCCCAGCCACACTGGTTCCGAGCACTATGTCTTCCTGGGCGGTATAACGAAAAACCAGCGCTTTGAATGCCGCCAGCAACATCATGAAGAGGGTAACACCCGACTTCCGACTGAGTGCTTTGAGGTCCTCGAAGAGCTTCTTGGGGAGACGAAGATTCTCCCGTCCGCCGGCGTAGGTCTGGACCGCCGGACGTGGCCTGTCTGCAGGCATTTGCAGCAGCGGCGGCGCCTGAGCGAGCTGGCTTTTCCAATAGTCCAGATCCTCCCTGGCCGTTTCCGCCCGAAGGTAATTGCGCTGCCATGCAGCATAGTCCGCGTACTGAATCGGCATCTCTGCGAGTGGCAATCGCCCGCCGCAAATAAATGCCTGATAGATGGCCGTGATTTCATGAATGAGGATGCCTTTGGACCAGCCGTCACAAATAATATGGTGCATGGTGCACAGCAGAATGTGTTGTTCTTCCTCCAGCCGCAGCAGCACCATGCGCAGCAGCGGTCCACGGCTCAGATCAAAAGGCTTGCCTGCCTCCTCGACCGCCATCC
>Ga0134126_10001076_pt1 | contig 34631 bp, 25 predicted proteins | sample KB31752_FD_96881 | JGI IMG/M metagenome (GOLD analysis project Ga0134126, IMG submission 96881) | Terrestrial soil microbial communities with excess Nitrogen fertilizer from Kellogg Biological Station, Michigan, USA - KB3-175-2 | ecosystem: Environmental > Terrestrial > Soil > Unclassified ...
ATTACAGCGTCAGGGCGATAAAGTGATCACGAGCGCATCCGAAATAGAAGGTAAAGCATTCCTGGAAGGCCAGATTTGCTGAGCTCATTGCGAAGACTATTAGCTCCACGCAGACAGCCGGAGGGCTTCGCGTTTTCGTGCCCCCTGGTAATTCTGCAGAGCGATGACTGGGGTCGCGTCGGTGTCCGTGACCGCGAGGGATACGACTACCTTCGCGCGAAGGGTTTGCGCCTTGGCGAGCGCCCATACGATCTTTACACGTTGGAGACAGCGGATGACGTAAACGCTGTCGCGTCCATTCTTGCCCGGCATCGTGATTCGACCGGACGTCCTGCCTGTCTGGTGATGAATGCCTGCACGGCGAACCTCGATTTCGCCAGAATGGGCCGCGAAAATTTCGCGCAGGTCAGGCTTTTGCCGCTGGCAAAAGGCCTGCCAGGGAAGTGGTCGCGGCCAGGCTTGCAGGAAGCTTATCGCGATGGCATTGAGAAGGGCGTCTTTTTTCCGGCTCCGCATGGTATTACCCATTGCAATCCAGTTGCAATCGAAAATGCGCTCTCCGAAGATGGAGAGCGCGCACGCCTGCTCAAACTATTGTGGCATGCCGACACCCCCTATATTTATTGGCGCATGCCGTGGGTGGGTTACGAATATCTCAATCCGGAGAAGCCACGAGGAGGCTTCCTGACGATTGAGCAGCAACGCGATTTGGTCAAACAGAATTGCCGGTACTTCTCGGACCTGTTCGGGACCATGCCAATATCCGCTTGTGCTCCTGGTTTTCGATCCAACCGCGACACTCATCGTGCCTGGTCTGAAAATGGAATTCGCGTTGTGCAAAATGGGAGCGGGAGCGGCTTGCGGCGGCCCCATTTCGATGAATTCGGGCTTTTGCATCTGTACCGCGCGATCGATTTTGAGCCCTGCCATCGCGAACTCGATATTGAGAAGTACCTGGAAATTGCGGCAGCCTGCGTATCGCGCGGACTACCCATAATCATCTCCATGCATTCCATTAACTTCCATTCGACGTTGAAGGACTTCCGCTCAGCTTCTGTCGCTGCGCTGGATCAGTTATTAACTGCCCTGGAGGCCAAGTATCCGGAATTGCTCTACATAAATGACGAAGACCTCTACCGGATCGTGACTGACGGAGGCTTTCAGTGCAACGCCGGCACAGTAAAGATCACGATCAACCAGTGTGAATCAACTTCGCAATCGGCACACCGGGAGGTTTTTTAGTGCCAGCCCCACGCTCACTAATCTTGATCACCGTCGACTGCCTCCGTGCCGATCACGTAGGCTTTATGGGATATGGTCGTCCCACGACGCCGTTTTTAGATTGCCTCGCGGCCGAGAGCGTTGTGTTCCGTAATGCGATAGTCGCAGGGGCGCCGACCTACTATTCTGTGCCCGCGATCCTCGCGTCCAGGTACGCATTGGCGTTTGGGCGCGATTTGATCGGCATAGCACCCGATGAGAACACCATCGCCTCTGTGCTGCAGGAGTCGGGATTCGCCACCGCCGGGTTTTCCGCTGGAAACCCATATATCTCTGGCCGCTTCGGCTTCGAACGCGGATTTGACACGTTTTGCGATTTTCTGAACTCGACTGAATTCCCGGCCGGGGCAACGCCGCCGGGCGGCGGTCTGCGAAATCGCGCGAACCAGGTTCTGTCACGAGCATGTCATGCTATGCCCGGTTTCGGCGCAGCATACGACGAACTCTATTTTCAGTACTGCCAGAACGCGGTTGATCGTCCGATCTCGCTGGATGTACTGCGCAGATTTCCTGCTGCCAACGTGATTGTTGACCACGCCATGACGTGGGTGAAAGAAAATTCGGGAAGCCCTTTCTTTCTCTGGCTGCACCTCATGGATCCGCACGCGCCGTATTTTCCAAAGCGGGAAGCGCTCGAGCTTATGGGGAGTGCAACGCCCTCTCCTTCCGAAGCCCGTTACCTGAACGCTTATTGGAATCGAAACGATCTCAGCGCCGCTCGCCTGGCGAAAAAGCGTGCTCAGATCATCGAACTTTACGACGCAGGCATCCGCTGGGCCGACCAGCAGATTAGGCGTCTGACGGAAGCCCTGGTGGAGATGAACCTTTGGAGCAGGTGTGCGCTAGCCGTGACCGCGGACCACGGCGAGGGATTTCTCGAGCACGACGGCCGCTTTCACGCCCCCATCAAGCTGACGGAAGAGTTGCTGCATGTTCCGTTGCTGATTCGCCATCCAGAGCAGACCTCAAGGTCTGTCAGTTCGCCTTTTGGACTTATTGATCTTGCCCCGACGTTGCTCGACATGCTCGATCTCCCGGCTCCGGCGGATTTCCGCGGTCGCAGTTGCTGGAGCGCCGTGCGAAAAAATCAGCCTCTAGCTCGGCCTGTGATTACAGAATGCGTGTATGGATGCAGCAATCCGTTTCATCGGGACAAGCGTCTTGGGCCCAGGATTCTCGCCGTCAGAAAGGGTAATTACAAACTCGTCGTTGATTTTTCTTCGAGGAATGATCAGCTTTTTGATCTGGAATCAGATCCGATCGAGAAAGCACCCTTGCCGCCAGCCGCTTGCAATCAAATTCGACGCCAATTGCTGGACTGCGCTCGCAAACACGTGGCGGAATCACATAAGGCACGGGATTTCGACAGGCGTCAGGCGATGCAACTGCACGACCTTCGACTAGAATGGGCGCATTCAGCTGCGAACATCGCTAACTAGTTCCGATGGCTTTGGCTCCGGCATTGCGGTGACTCTGCGATGAAGCCGATACGCATTCTCGTGGACAGTTTCGCGGACGCCGGTCTGCTTAATGCACAAATGGGCAACGGCCGCGAAATTGTGGCGCGGCTCGATCCCGATCATTTTCACGTCACCATGTTCGCACTTGGCGAACCCGACTCCCGAATTGTCAATCGACCGAACACGCGGTTGATCCAGCTTCCGCAGCGCAGGCAAACGGTCAAAATACTTTCTGAATTCGTACGGGGTGGGCACTCGATCCTTTTCTACATGAAGGCCTCGCCCGCCAGTCGCTGGTATCAGAGTGTGCGCAAGAAGTTGCGTGATCGCCGTATCACGATTGGAACCATCGAGTCGCAATCGGACCTGCGCAACGAGCCTACGATTACTCCGCAGAGCGTCCAGCTCTGGGAACAAACCGTTTTGCGGTGCGACTATTTGTACAGCAACTCGAAGCGCGTCCAAAGCAGTCTGCAATGCGAATATGGACTTCGGAGCGAAGTGATTCCGACGGGAGTGGATACCCAGTTCTTTTCTCCACACTGGCATCGGCCCTCCAACAGCCGGGTGCGGGTATTGTTTGTGGGCTCACTGCGCCCCTTCAAGCAGCCCCAGTTCTTGCTTGCTGCTGCAGCCAGATTTCCGCAAGCTGAGTTCCAGATCGCCGGAGACGGACGGATGGCCGCGGAACTTGCGTCGCGCGTCGCCCGCGAAAATCTCGGAAACGTAAGTTTCCACGGTCCGCTTCATGCTTCAGAGTTGAGAAGTACGTATCGGCGAGCCGACATTTTTCTTTTTCCGTCTGGATGGGAAGGCTCGCCCAAGGTAATTCTTGAGGCTGCGGCCTGCGGACTTCCCGTGATCGTCAGAAATTCGTATGCGCCGGAAACCGTCTTGCATGGAGTTACGGGCTATCAAGCGGCTTCTGACGATGAAATGTTCAGCCGATTGGAAGCGCTGATCACGAGCGAGGACTTGAGACGCACGCTCGGCCAGGCGGGTCGCAATCACAGCCTAAAGTTTGATTGGGACCTCATCACAAGGAAGTGGGAGCAAACGTTCGTCGAAATCGGCTCTGCCGGTTTATCGAGGCAGGCGTCATGAACACTGTTCAAACGCCAAGTCTCGGGAGCGAAACGCGGATCAGCAACTCCACCCGTGCATTGCGGGTCCTTACGCTCACGCCTTTTTATCCCTCCACACAGGATGCCGCGCAAGGCTGTTTTGTCGCCGAACCGTTGGCATGCACCGTACAACTGGGGATTGCTAATGAGGTGATGGCAGTCCAGCCCTTCTATCGCCGAGGCCTCCATGTGGCGGAATCGGCCGTTTCATCTCAATGGAGAAACTATTTTTCCTTACCCGGCAACCTTGGCCTGGCTACGGCGGGAAATTTTCTAGCGGCGGGAATACGCAAGGCCGTTCGCGGACTACACAGGCAGAATCCCTTTGATCTGATCCACGCTCATGCCGCACTGCCGTGCGGGCAAGCCGCAGCAGCCTTCAGCTGGGAGTTGAGGATCCCCTTCGTCGTTTCTGTTCATGGGCTCGACGCCTTCTCTACCCGGCAAGTGGGCAGGGCATGGGCTAATTGGTGTTATGAGAAATCGGCGGAAGTATATCGCCGTGCCGCTGCGGTCATTTGCATCAGCGAACGGGTGAAGCAACAACTGCCTGCTGAGTTAGCGGCGAATGCCGTCGTCATCTACAACGGAGTTGACCCGATCGACTTTTCGCCGGCACCAGCGATGCCGGATTCCTTCACGGTACTCAGCGTCGGCAATCTGATCCCAATCAAGGGGCACGCATTGTTATTGCGCGCATTCGCCGATGTGAGCGCATCAATTCCCAATGCTCGTCTCGAAATTATCGGCGATGGTTGCGAGCGCGAGCGGCTTATCACGTTGGCAAAAGCTCTGGATATACCGGGGCGGGTCAGTTTCCTGGGCCGCCAAAGCAGGGCAGGTGTCGCACGGGCAATGGAGCGATGCGCCGTGTTCGCGTTGCCCAGCAGTTATGAAGGGTTGGGATGCGTGTATCTGGAAGCCATGTCATCGGGTAAACCCGCGATCGGTTGCCGTGGGCAGGGAATCGACGAGATTATTGAACATGGGAGGAACGGCTTGCTGATTTCGCCCGGTAATCAGGCGGAGTTGGCTGAATCCCTCCGGGTTATTTTGCTGAACGAAGATTTCGGTTGCCGCATCGGACGTGCGGCCCGCGACACCGTCCTGCAAGGCTACACCTTGCAGCATCAAGCGCAGCGACTGGCGCAACTCTACCGGGAGTGCGCTCGATGAGCCGCCGCGTTGTCATCATTACAGAAATAATTGCGCCATACCGTATCCCTGTGTTCAACGCATTGGCCCGGCAGGATGGTATTCACCTGCATGTCATATTTCTCTCGAGAACTGATGCCTCCATGCGCCAGTGGCGGGTGTACGAGGACGAAATCAAATTCTCCTATGAGGTGTTGCCTTCGTGGAGAAAACGAATCGGAAAATACAATCTTCTGCTTAATCAAAATGTTGTTACAGCACTCCGGAATGCAGGGCCAGACGTCATTGTCTGCGGCGGCTATAACTATCTCGCGTCCTGGCAGGCCATGCATTGGGCTAATCGTAACGGTGTGCAATTTCTGCTTTGGTCTGAAAGTACCGCCCGCGACCAACGCGGCCAACGAATGCTGGTGGAATCCTTAAAGAAAATCTTCTTTGGCAGGTGTGACGCGTTCGTGGTTCCAGGAAAGTCCGCGCTTGATTATCTCGAACAGATGGGTGTGCCCGCCGAAAGCATCTTTATCGCTCGTAATGCAGTGGACATCGATTTATTTTCAGAAATAGGACGAAAATCGCGTGCCGAGGCTGCACGGGCGCGTACTCAGATGGCCTTGCCTGCTAGATATTTTTTGTTTGTCGGCAGACTGGTGCGCGAAAAAGGAGTGTTGGATCTTCTGGCCGCCTATCGCCAGTTACCGGCGAACTTGCGCGAGCAGATCGGACTTGTGTTTGCGGGGGACGGTCCCCTGCGCGCGGAACTCGAGCTTCTGGCCCGAGACGTTTATCCCGGAATGGTCCATTTTGCTGGATTCATTGACCGCAACGATTTGGCGCTCTATTACGGCCTGGCGGAGTGCCTGGTTTTTCCGACGTATACCGACACCTGGGGTCTGGTTGTGAACGAGGCCATGGCGTGTGGCCTTCCCGTGATCTGCACCAACGTCGCGGGATGTGCCGCCGAATTGGTACAGAGCAATGGCCGTGTCGTGGATCCTGGTAGCGATTCTCAGCTTTCCCAAGCCATGATCGAGATCGCTTGTGATCCAGCCCTACGGGAGGGCATGTCGGCGGAGAGTGAAACCATGATTCTTGAATATTCTCCGGACGCCTGGGCCTCGGGAATGGTCAGAGCTGCGCACGCCATGGAGTCTCATGACTGAGAACGCCAGAAACACTCTTCTGATTCTCGCTCTAGCCGTGGTCATCCTCTTGTTTTTCCTCCTCGGGCATTCGGATTACCTAGCGAATGCTTCCGTCCTGGCAATTTTCATTGCGGCGGAGTTGATGTTGGCAGCGGTCTTGAAATATAGGCGGGTGTTTTTTGCTGTTCTCATCGCCACATTTCTCATGGCGGGCGCTCATTTACCGGCGCAAGGGGTATTTCTGCAAGGCCGATGGGTCGTGCTCGGGATTGCCGCTGCCGCCGGACTTCCTATCTATCTAAAAAATGGCAATTACCGGTTCGGGACGTTCCATCTCTTCGCTTTTTTCTGCGTGCTGTCAGCGGCAGCGTCTGCATTTGTCTCGCAATACCCCGCGGAATCGCGCCTGAAAGCCGCCAGTTTGCTGCTTCTGTTTTTGTACGCGGCATCGGGGGCACGCGTGACCGTTCCCGCATTCCGGCCCGAACGCTTCTTCCATCGGGTGCTGCTGGGGTGCGAAATCTTGTTGTGGATCACTGCCGTCTGTTATCTAGCTTTACGGTCTGAGTTCTTGGGCAATCCCAATTCGCTCGGGGCAGTGATGGGAGTTGTTGTCGTGCCTATGCTCTTATGGGGAGTATTGATCGCAGAGACAACCGGCAGGCGTATACGTCTCGGGTCAGAACTCGCCGTCGCATTTCTGCTGTTGATGAGCAGCTTCGCCAGGGCGGGTATAGGAGCATCGATCATTGCCTCTCTGCTACTTTGTGTTTCTTTAAAACGTTACCGATTTCTGATCAAGAGCGTGGCCGCGGGCCTGGTGCTTGCCACTTGTGCTGTCGCCTTTGTGCCGCACTCGGTGCATGGGCCTGACATCGGCAGTTCGGCGTCGATCCAGTCCGCGTTCCTTTACAAAGGACATAGAACCGCAGGAATTTTTGGGTCGAGGCAGAGCGTATGGCAACAGACTTGGGACTCGATTCAGCAAAACCCCTGGTTCGGGACGGGCTTCGGTACCAGCCTGATTTCTGGTGACCTGACCAGGATGCACTATGCTGAAAACCACACCGATTCGTGGGTCCAGCGCGAGCATGGGAATAGCTATCTTGCAATTGCAGAGTGGACGGGATTATTGGGCATGCTTCCTTTTTACTTCCTGGTTGCGCTCACGGCGGTCAATGCTGCACGGGTTTTTACCTGGCTTCGCCGCACCGGGAATGCATTTTCAGCCGCGGTGCCTGCGGCGGCGATCGTCGCAGCCGGGCTGTTTCACGCCATGTTCGAGGACTGGATGTTCGCCGTGGGCTATTACCTTTGCGTCTTTTTCTGGGCCATTGCATTCATCATGGTTGACGTTCTCCCACAGCCCGCGGTGGTCTATGCACCTGACATCGTTATTCCAATGCCTCCTCGATTCGCCGGAGCTGCGGCTTCGGGTCAATGATGCACATTTTTCTTAATGGAATGGGCGCCAGCGCGGGCGGTGGCCTGACGTATCTGCGGAACGTTCTCCCTCAGTTATCGAAAATGCAGAGCGTGCGTACGACGGTTGCGGTCAACCCTGGATTCGACGCCGGATGTGAGTTACATCAGAACCTTGAATTGCTTCGACTACCCTTTGAAGGCGGCTCACGCCGGCGTTTTTGGCTGGAGCAAACGGAGCTTCCGAAAATTGTTCGAAACTGCGGCGCTGACTTACTGATTTCTGCCGGTAATTTCGCTCTACGCCGGTCACCGGTCCCGCAGATACTGCTGAGTCGCAATTCGCTTTACACCAGCCCTGATTTTGCCGCCGATCTCATTCGTCGCGGCGAGTATCGCATGTGGCTCGACACTAACCTCAAGGCAATATTGGCCCGCAGATCGATCCATTGGGCAGACCGGACTGTTGCCCCCAGTAAAGCATTTGCCGGTGAACTGCAGAAATGGGCGGGCAAGCCGGTTCTCGCCGTGCATCATGGCTTTGATCGGCGAACCTTTTTTGACGGTCGCGTTCCAATCTTGGAAGAGATCAGCGGCAGACTCCAGTGTCGCAGCGGAACACTTCGCGTGCTGTTAGTAAGCCACTACAATTACTATCGAAACTTTGAGACCGTACTGCGCGCGATCGCGCTCACGGGCAAGCAGCCCGGGGCACCCCCTGTGCGGTTATTCCTCACCTGCGAACTACAAAAAGACAAAACACCCGGCGGTTATAATCCGCATTCTGCGGCCAGGTTAATCGACCAACTTGGGATTCGAAAGCAGGTGGTGGAACTTGGCCCGGTACCCTACGAGCATCTGCATCATGTTTACAAATCCTGCGATTTGTTCGTGACCGCCGCTTACACCGAGACCTTCGCGCATCCGCTGGTGGAAGCCATGGCGTGCGGTCTGCCTGTCATCGCTTCGGACCTGGCCGTCCACCGTGAAATCTGCGGAGACGCGGCGTTATTTTTCCCTGCCTTCTCCCCCGATGCACTTGCGGATCGGTTGTCTCGCCTTGCATCTGCTCCGGATGATCGCCGCGCCCTGAGCATCCGTGGACTCGACCGTTGTCAGACGTATAGTTGGGAATCCCACGTTAGACAGTTGCTGACGCTCGCGCAGGAAATGCTCACCGAACTGAAGCCGCGGCAATCGGAATCGCGGGCTGTTGGTGCGGCCTGAGCAAAGAAGGTTATCGCCGCAAGCCCTGAAATCTGAGATGTTGACAGTAAGGCTCACAGTTCATGTGCGGTATCGTTGGAATCATCTCGCGCAGCGCGTCGCTCGACCTTGAAGTCTTGCGATGTGCCACCGCTTCGCTTGCCCACCGTGGACCCGATGATTCTGGTTCGGTCGTCTTGCGCCCGCAAGGCTCCGAGCCTCTCGAAATAGGCCTGGGCCACCGGCGGCTCTCCATCCTTGACCTTTCTCCACTCGGCCATCAGCCCATGCACCATCCGCAAACCGGAAACTGGATCGTATTTAACGGAGAAATCTACAACTTTCGCGAAATTCGCGCGGAACTCGAATTGAAGGGCTTCACCTTCCGCAGCAGAAGCGACACCGAGGTTCTGTTGAACGCCTATGCCTTGTGGGGTGAGGACTGTCTGCAATATTTGCGAGGCATTTTCGCATTCGCAATCTGGGACGCGAAAAGCTCAAGCCTTTTCCTCGCTCGCGATCAGATGGGCGTTAAGCCGCTCTACTATTGTGAACAGAATGGGTACTTCGTTTTTGCATCCGAGATTCGAACTCTCCTGGGTACGGGCCTGGTTCAGAGGAAATTAAACAGCAACGGCCTGGCTACCTTCCTCAGTTTTGGATCTGTTTACGATCCGCAAACCGCGATTGAAGGTGTTCTGGCGCTTGAAGCAGGGCATTGTCTGGTGTGGCAGAGCGGACGGTTTTCAACGAAACGTTATTGGAATGTGTCCGCGATAGCGAGCCCCGGAACAAAAGATATTCAGGATCAAGTGAGCAGGGCTGTTGGCCAGAGCGTTCGCATGCAGACCGTAAGCGACGTTCCGGTCGGAGTTTTTCTTTCAGGAGGGATCGATTCGAGCGCAATAACTGCGGTTCTCAGCCGCGCTCAGCGCCCGACCACGTTCTCGGTCGTCTTTCGCGAGCAGGAGTACAACGAGGCTGATTCATCGCGACTGATCGCGCAGCGGTTCAAAACCGATCATCGCGAAATTCTTTGCCCAGCCGAAGATGGCCTCGCGTTGTCGAATGAAGCGATCCATGCAATGGATCAGCCGACGATCGATGGCCTCAACACGTACTTGATTTGTAAGACCGCTCGCAAGGCAGGCATAAAGGTCGTGCTTTCCGGCTTGGGGGGCGACGAACTCTTTTGTGGGTACAGGAGTTTTCGGAGCGTTCCCCGCATGGAACAGCTTCTGCGCTTCTGGAACAGGGTTCCGCGACGAACTGGCGTTGCCGGTCTGGTGTTCGGAGGGTTGGCGAGCTCCGACTCGCAGCGGAAGTTACACGCGTTGGCAGCGGAAAATGGAAATCTGATTCATCCTTATTTTCTATCGCGAGCGCTTTTCACTCCCGCGCAATCGCGCCAACTCATTCGTGGCGGGGGGTTGAATGATGCTCAATCGCCTTTGCGGCAAGCGCTCGCAGAAACAGCTGAGATGGATCCCATCAATCGGGTTTCTTATCTGGAGTCGCGCTGCTACATGCTCAACACTCTCTTGCGTGACGCTGATGTCATGAGCATGGCTCATGGCCTTGAACTCAGGGTACCGCTAATTGACCATCGTCTCGCCGAAACGCTCTTCTCTATTCCCGGTCGGCAAAAGCTGAGCCGAACCACTCCGAAGCCGCTGTTAGTCGGCGCTGTACGATCAGAACTGCCGGAGCAGATCATCCATCGTAAAAAACAGGGATTCACGTTTCCGTTCGAACACTGGCTGCGAAATCAGATGCGGGCTGAAATCGAGCGGAGCATAGCGCGCATCGCCGATGGGCCCCTGTCAGGCGCAGTCAGCCCGGAAGCTGCTTTGCAGGTGTGGAATGATTTCCAGCACGGACGCACCTCCTGGTCACGTCCGTGGTCGCTGCATGTATTGCAGCGCTGGTGTGAGCGAAACGAAGTTTTTGCCGATAATTGACCTTCGCTGAGTAACAAACTTGTGCACTCCCCAGGACGTTTTCCGCTGTACACCTTCAAGTAAGATTGCGGCAGCGATAGCGTTCTCATGCAAAATGTGGCCGAGATTCTTGACGTAAGTACGCCTTTGCCCAGTGGAGTGGCGTCACTTCAGACTGCGAATCGAGACTCAGAACCCGTGACGCTTCCGCTGAGCATAATCATTCCAGTCAAAAATGATTCTGCAAATTTGTCGCGCTGTTTGGACGCGCTCCGCGGCGCCGGGGAAATCTACGTCGTAGATTCGCAGAGCACCGACACTACTGCACAAATTGCGGAGTCACACGGCGCCGAGTTAGTCCAGTTCCATTACTCCGGCGGCTGGCCCAAAAAACGTCAATGGGCGCTCGACAATCTTCCGTTAGCCTTCAATTGGGTACTTCTGCTTGATGCCGACGAGATCGTCACCCCCGCGCTCGTAGATGAGATTCGGCAGGCGATTAACGATTCAACTTTCGAAGGCTATTACCTGACGCTCGAAATGCATTTTCTTGGACGCCAGTTGCGACATTGCGGAGCAAACTTCAATAAGCTCTCGTTGTTTCGCCGAGGACAAGGACGGTTCGAGTGCCGGCTGCAGGACCAGGACGGTTCCATGTGCGACATGGAGGTCCACGAACACGTGGTCGTCTCCGGCCGCACGGGTTCACTGCGCAACCCTCTGGTACACAGGAATGTCGGGTCTCTGTCGCGTTACATTCGCAAACACGATCAGTATTCCAACTGGGAATCCAGGGTTCTCACAGAAACGCGCGGAACGTCGACAGAATTGAAGCCGAACTTGTTTGGCAACCAGGCCCAGAGGCGGCGCTGGATTAAGAGAGCCTTTTTCCGGGTTCCCGGATCGCCGCTGGCCTTGTTCTGCTATCGCTATTTTTTTCGGTTCGGATTTCTCGACCGAACGCCCGGCCTTATTTACTGCCTCTTCCAGGCGGTGCAGATGTTTCACACCAAAGCAAAGATGTACGAACACCGGGCGGCCGGCTCCTAAACCCATGTGTGGAATTAGCGGATTAGCCAATTTGGGAAATCGCGAGACGCTGGCCCGCATGACCGCGGTGCAGTCGCATCGTGGCCCCGATGACAGCGGCTTGTGGGACCATCGATCGCCTGACGGTTCTTACTTCGGCCTAGGCAGCCGCCGGCTTTCGATTCTCGATCTCTCATCCTACGGGCACATGCCCATGTCGAACGAAAACGGCAGCCTGTGGATCACGTACAACGGCGAAATCTACAACTTCGCTGACTTGCGCCGCGAGTTGGAGGGCAAAGGACATTGCTTCGCTTCTAACACTGATACCGAAGTCATTGTCCATCTTTACGAAGAATTAGGCCCCGATTGCGTTACCCGGCTGAACGGAATGTTCGCGTTCGCGATCTGTGATTTGCGCGCGCCTAAGCCAGTCGTATTCATGGCCCGCGACCACTTCGGAATCAAGCCGTTTTATTATTCATTGCGCGGGAACCGGCTTGCATTCGCTTCAGAAGCCAAGGCCTTGCTCGAAGTTCCTGAAATTGACGCTGCTATCGATTTGCAGGCTTTGGACCAGTATTTGACGTTCTTGTGGGTGCCTGATCCAAAGACTCTATTCCAAGGCATCCTCAAGCTGCCAGCAGGGCACAGTGCATTGTTTCGCGATGGCCAACTCAAGATTTCCCAATACTGGGACCTGAGTTTCCCGCCGGCAGATCATGAATTCGGTTTGTCTGAGGAGAATCTGGCGCACGAAATCCGGGAGCGCTTTCGATATTCAGTCGAACAGCAGATGGTCAGCGATGTTCCTCTCGGCGCTTTTCTGAGCGCCGGCCTTGATTCTTCAAGCATCGTCGCCATGATGGCGAAAACGGCGAAGCGTCCGTTGCGCACCTACACCATCACATTCCCTGCAAAATACCGCAAAGGCGAAAACGCGCTCGATGATCCCGCAGTCCCGGCCCGACTAGCCAAACAACTGGGTTGTGAGAACCGGCAAATTGTAGTCCAACCGGATGTTGCTGATCTCTTGCCCAAACTCTGCTGGCACATGGACGAGCCCACCGCCGATCCTGCGATCCTGACTTCGTACCTGGTGTGTAAAGAGGCGGCCAAGGATGTGACCGTGCTGCTTTCGGGAGTTGGCGGCGACGAAATATTTGCCGGATATCGCAAGTACGCTGCGGATTCCTGGGCCCGTTTGTGCTCCATGGCGCCACATGCGCTGACCAATTTTGCGCGAAATGTTTCTAGTGGGATCCCGAACTTGCGGGGTTCAAGGTTCAAAGGACCAGTGCGGCTGATGAAGAAGATGCTGCGCAGCTCAGCCTTGGATCCACGCAGCAGATTTATCGCAAATTGCACCTATCTGGATTCGGATCAGCGTTCAGGTGTCTATACCGATGCCTTGCGTAGCCAGGTCTGGGAGTATGAATCCGACGGCTGTCATCAGAAAGATTTCGACATCGTTCAACACGCTGATTTCCTCAACCAGATGCTCTATCTGGATACCAAGATTTTTATGACTAGCCTGAACCTCACCTACAACGACAAGATGAGTATGGCTTGCTCGGTCGAGGTGCGCGTTCCGTTTCTAAATCGCGAGCTCGCCGAATTCGTCGCCTGGAACGTTCCGCCGCATTTGAAGTTGAAAGGATGTTTTTTCCCGACAACCAAACACATTTTGCGGAAGGCGATGCGCGGCATCCTTCCGGAAGAGGTGTTGAGCCAGCCCAAGGCGGGATTTGCTGCGCCCACAGACTACTGGTTGGCCAACGACCTGCTTGAGATGACGGACGACCTCCTCTCAGCAGAAAGAATTCGCAACCGCGGTTTATTTCGCCCGGAGAAGATTCAGCAGCTGATTTCGGAACATCGCAGCGGGCGCCAGGATTGGGCAATGCAAATCTGGCAGTTCCTGACGCTGGAGTTGTGGATGCAGAACTTTCTCGATGGCTCGACCCGTTGGAGAGAATGCGAAAATGCGCAGGCGGCGATCGCATGAAGCAGGTTTTACAAAGCGCACGCACAGGCAAAATAGAAGTTGTCGAGGTTCCTGCGCCTCGGGTGATGCCCGGCTGCGTTCTCGTTCGAGTGGCGGCTTCGCTGGTTTCAGCGGGAACAGAACGCGCCTCATCCGAGTTCGCCTCCAAGAGCCTTCTGCAAAAAGCGAAGTCTCGCCCGGATCTCGTGCGCGACGTGTTTGCAAAAATGCGCCGTGACGGAGTGCTATCGGCTGTTTCAGCCGTGCGCAGCCGCCTCGATCAACCGCAGTCCGTCGGCTACAGCAGCGCCGGCACCGTAATCGAAGCCGGCGAAGGAGTTGGCGACCTTAGACCAGGAGACCGCGTAGCCTGCGCCGGGGCGAACTTCGCCGTTCACGCCGAACTCGCGTGCGTGCCGCGATTGTTGGTCGCGCGCATTCCTTCGGCGGATATCGATTTTGACCGTGCCGCATTTACCACTCTAGGAGCTGTGGCCGTTCACGGTGTTCGTACCGCGGACGCGAAACTGGGTGAGATCGTTGGCGTCATCGGCGTTGGCCTGCTCGGACAAATCACGGTTCAGGTGCTGGCTGCGGCGGGATGCCGAGTCATCGCAATGGATCTGGTTCAGAGTCGCGCCGAATTGGCACGAAGAAACGGCGCATTTGCGGTTGCAACCTCAGAAGCGGAGTTCTGCGATCTCTGCCTGCTGCACTCCGGCGGAAATGGAATCGATTCTGTTTTGATTGCGGCGGAAACCGCAAGCAGCGGGCCGGTCAATCTCGCGTCGCAAGTAGTTCGAGATCGCGGAAGAGTTGTCGCAGTCGGCACCGTTGGAATGGAACTTCAGCGGAAGCTTTACTACGAAAAAGAGATTGATTTCAGAGTTTCACGCTCATACGGCCCCGGTCGCTACGACGAAATTTACGAGCAGAAAGGCCGTGATTACCCCATCGGCTACGTGCGCTGGACGGAAACTCGCAACATGGAATCGTTTCTACAGTTGCTGGCCGATCGCAAGCTCGATCTTCAATCGCTGATCACACACTCATTCGATATAGAGAACGCAATCGCTGCCTACGAGTTGATCACCAGAAAACAGTCAGAGCCTTACCTGGGAGTCTTAATTCGTTATCCGGACCGCAATTCGCACGACGGCGATAAACGCCTGGAACTTGTGACCCGGAGCCATCAACAGCCTTCACCGGAAGAACTGAAAATCGGCATTCTCGGCGCCGGCAACTTTGCGCAAGGTGTGCTGATCCCGGCGATCAAACGCTTATCGCGCGTGCAACTGGTCGGAATCTCCGCCTCCAGTGGGGCACGGGCGCGTTCAGTGGCTGACAAATTCAAGTTCAAATTCTGCACTTCGCACGAAGACGAAATCTATTCTGACCACTCGATCAACACAATCGTGATCGCGACCCGCCACAACCTCCACGCCCGGCAGATCTTGCGGGCACTCGAATCCGGCAAGCACGTCTTTTGCGAAAAACCGCTCTGCATCAGCGAAGAAGAACTCGAAACCGTTCGCGAAGCTTACAGTCGGGCCGATGGCCTGCAATTGATGGTCGGCTTCAACCGAAGGTTCGCATCCATGACGCAGATGATGAAGACGTTTCTGCGCCAGGCGAACTCGCCTCTCGTGATGCACTACCGCGTTAACGCTGGACTACTGCCCAAAGATCACTGGATCAATGATTCCGAGCAGGGTGGCGGCAGAATTATCGGCGAGGTCTGCCATTTCGTAGATTTCCTTTCCTTCGTGTGCGGCGCCCCGCCGGTCAGTTTGCACGCCAGCGGTTTTGAGTCCTCAGATGATCAGAATGCCGTTATCTCTCTGGAGTTCGGGGACGGCTCTGTGGGCACGATTCATTACGCCTGCAACGGAGACCGCGCGTATTCGAAGGAGCGGGTCGAGGTTTTCGGCGGAGGCTGTGTCGCCGTCATCGAAGATTTTCGTCGACTGGATCTGGTGCGTCACGGAAAAAAGAAAACCTTACGTCCGCGGCTGACGCAGGATAAAGGACACGCCGCCGAATGGCAGGCCTTCGCTGAGTCAATTCGCAATGGCTTACCCTCGCCCATACCCTTCGACGATATTGCAGCCACAACTCTCGCTACCATTCGTATTTCTGAATCGCTTCGCTCTGGCCGGGAAGAGCGAGTTCAGTTGGATGCTCCTCCGACGCTTGCCGCGCCCCTCGTCTCATGACAATGAAAAGGACACGCGCGTTATGTTGATTCTGGGTCTGAACATGTTTCACGCCGACGCCTCTGCGGCGATTGTGCAGGACGGTAAAATTGTGTTCGCCATCGCGGAAGAGCGGCTCAACCGCATTAAACACTACGCCGGCTTTCCGTCGCTCGCGATTCAGGCATGCCTTAAGGCTGCAGGGGCCAAGATCGGCGACATCGATCACATTGCCGTCGGCCAGGACAGCGATGCCAATCTCTCTGAGAAGATCCGTTACGCCTTTGCTAACCCAGCGAAGCTGCTGAACTTTGTCAAGCTGCGGCAACGCAAACAGCAAATGCGCGACGTTCGCGAGCTGATTGCTACCAATATTCAGTGCGACCCCGCAGCGCTGCGCTTCAGGGTGCATCATCTCGAACATCACATCGCGCACGTTGCCAGCGCCTACTACTGCTCACCTTGGGAGCAGGCGGCCGGATTCAGCTACGACGGCTCCGGTGATTTCGTCTCCACGATGATGGCACGCTGCCAGGGCAACGATATTCAGGTGCTCGACCGCGTGTTCCTCCCCCATTCGCTCGGCAGCTTCTACACCATGATTTGCGAGTTCATCGGCTACAACAAATATGGGGATGAAGGCAAAGTTATGGGACTCGCTCCTTACGGCAAGGACACATATGTCAGCCAGGTGCGCGATCTGCTGATGACCAGCGCTTCCGGATTTGAACTCGATCTTGAATATTTCAAGCCGCTCGGCAGCAACGAAGGTATGCAGATTAAGCCAGACGGAACGGTCGAGTTGGCGCGGCATTTTTCAGGGAGGATGGCTGAATTGTTCGGGCCGCCGCGCGATCCAGAATCCGAGATCACTCAGCGTGATATGGACCTTGCGTATGCCATGCAGCACTGTTTCGAGGAAGTCTTTTTCCATCTGTTACATGAGTTGCATAACCGCGTGCCGCTGCCGAATTTGGCGATGGCCGGCGGCTGCGCCCTCAACAGCGTAGCTAACGGCAAGCTGTTCTCGCGAACACCTTTTCGCAAAACCTGGATCCAGCCCGCCGCCGGCGACGAAGGCCTGGCGATTGGCGCTGCGCTGCATACTTACCATGCCGTGCTCGGGTATCCGCGCAGTTGTGTGATGAAAGATTCATATCTCGGCCCCGAGTTCACGGATTCGGAGATCGAGGCATCGCTCAAGAGCGCAGGCTTGAAGTACCGCAAGCTTGAACGCGGACCGCTGCTTGATACGGTGGCGGACCGAATTACCGCAGGAGACGTGGTCGGCTGGTTTCAAGGAAGAATGGAGTGGGGGCCGCGCGCTCTGGGCAACCGATCGATAGTTGCCCATCCCGGCTTGCCGAACATGAAGGATGTGCTCAACGCCCGCATCAAGCGCCGCGAATGGTTTCGTCCATTCGCGCCCTCAATTCTTGAGGAGCGCCAGGCCGAATATTTCGAACACGATCATCCTTCGCCGTTCATGCTGCACGTTTACAAGATTCGAGCAGAGAAGCGCGAGCAACTCTGCGCGGTTAATCATGTGGATGACACCGGCCGGCTACAAAGCGTAGCGCGCGACGAGAACCCGCTGTATTACGATCTGATCCGCGCCTTTGAGCGCAAAAGCGGTATTCCGGTCATACTCAACACCAGTTTCAATGAGAACGAACCAATCGTCTGTGCTCCCGAAGAGGCTGTCAGTTGTTTTCAGAGAACAAAAATGGACGCCATCGCGATCGGCCCGTTCGTTGCCTTGAAGTCTGAGAACTAAAAATGGCGACCCAACCAGTTGTCGTTGATGCCGCTCTGCAGCAGATCGGTGCTGAAAAGATCGCTTCTTTCCGAGACCTGCGCGTGCTGGCCTGGGATGATGAAACGCTTTACGCCTCGTGTGGTTACACACTGCTCGCCTCGCATCCGAAAGCGGAAACAGTCAGGTGGCGCGTTATTGGCCGATTTAATCCATCGCCGTGGAGGCGCCTGACTTCGCTGAACTCGCTGAGCTATCGCCTGGTCCGCGATGGTTTTCATGCGCTCGCGGTGCATTCATCGGGAAATTTGATTGCCGCTGTTCCTGGCGCGATTGTAACAATGCATGGAGACGACGACGAATTTAGAATCTCGCACCTTATCACCCGTGGCACCCGCCCGTTGCACATTACCGCAACGCTCGATGGCACCGTACTGTTGGGCGAATATTTCGATAATTCTCAGCGCGATGAAGTTCACATCTATGCCTCAAGTGATGGCGGAATGACGTGGAACATCGCTCGCACTTTTCCCAAGCGCTCCATCCGCCACATCCACAACATCCTTTATGACCGCTGGGAAAATTGCTTATGGATTTTCACCGGAGATTATGGTTCGGAATGCCGTATTCTGCGAGCTTCGGCGGATCTTCGCACCATTAATGAAGCTGTCGCTGGCAATCAGCAAGCGAGGGCGGTGGCTGCGGTGGTTCACGAATCTGGACTTTTCTTCGCAACCGATACCCCGCTCGAACAAAATTACATTTACTTCCTGTCTCGAGCTGGACGAATGAAGCGGCTCCTGGCGATACCCAGTTCCTCAATCTATGGCTGCCTGAACAAAACCGGAATGTTCTTTTCCACAATGATCGAGCCCAGCGACTTCAATCCGAGCAGGGAAGTTCATTTGTTCGGAAGTTCGCGAGGGGCCGAATGGAACGACGTGGCGAAATGGCGCAAGGACGGTTGGCCCATGAAACTCTTTCAGTACGGAAATGCGTTCCTGCCGGACGGTACTAACAACACCGACCTGCTCGCAGCAACTACGATTGCCGTAAAGGGCGCCGATCTCGTAACTACAATCTGGCGGACCTCCAAACCTTAGAGCCCCAAACGAAACCGGGAATCGTCCCTTAATGCATCAGGTTCCGATTCCCATTTCACACAGTTTTGGATGCTATAGTCGGGCCAGCCAATCACCGCATGTCAAGTTTCGGTCGTCTGCAATATTTTCGACGAATTGCCAGCGCATATCTTTTGCGGAGCCACAGCCAGCTCAGTTTCTGGCACGATTCAACCGAACTCAACCCACGTGCAACGGCACATGCACTGGGCGAGTACTACATGAACTTCGACGAAAAAGCGCGTTATGCATTGACCGACGAAAACGGTGTCCCGCAACTGAATTACCGCGGCGCTATCGGCTTGCAATATAACCCAATCGCGATTGCGCAATGGGGGCTGGGCAATTTCAATCTGTTTAGTCGAAACGGCGACGCCGCTCCCCGCAATAATTTTCTGAAAGCGAGCGACTGGCTCTGTCAGTATCTCGAGCCTAACGTTCATGGCATTGCCGTCTGGAACCATAATTTCGATTGGGAATACCGCAGTACTCTGCGCGCTCCGTGGTATTCGGGGCTGGCGCAAGGCCAGGGCATCTCGCTGCTGGCGCGAGCCCACGCTGAAACGAATGATCAAAAATATCTAAACTCTGTCGAGCGTGCCTTTCAAAGTTTTCTCGCCGACGTAGACCAGGGCGGTGTAACCTTCACTGATGCCGGCGGCGATCTCTGGTTCGAAGAGTATCTTGTCTCACCGCCGACTCACATTCTGAACGGCTTCATTTGGGCGACCTGGGGCGTGTATGACTACTTCCTCTTTACCGGATCTCTCAAAGCCAAGTCGCTCTTCGACCGCGCGGTAAAAACTCTCGTTTCTAATCTCGATCGCTACGATCTGGGGTTCTGGTCGCTCTATGAACAATCCGGAACGCGGTTGCCGATGATTGCCAGCCCGTTTTACCACCGGCTTCACATCACGCAATTGCGAGTCATGCAGCGCTTGACCGGAGAAGCAATCTTTGGGGATTATGCCGATCGCTGGCATGCCTATGCCCACAGCCGCTCGAAGCGCACGCGCGCTCTCTGCTACAAAGGGGCATTCAAACTTTGCTATTACTGAGGCCGTACTGAAGATTCTTTACATCTCGCAATATTTTCCGCCGGAGATGGGCGCCCCGGCTGCGCGCGTCTCCGAACTGTCACGTCATTGGGCGGAGGCCGGTCACGAAGTGACCGTGCTTACCGGCTTCCCCAACCATCCTGACGGTAAGGTCAGGCCCGAGTATCGAAAGCGTTTCCGCCGCGGCGTTTCCCATGACAAGGTCGACGGCGTCAGCGTAGTGCGTACCTGGCTATTGCCCTTTCCGAATCGCAGACCATATGAGCGGATTCTGAACTACAGTTCTTTTTGCGCATCGGCTTCGTTGACGGGGTCTTTTCTTCAACGTGCTGATGTAATCATCGCCACCTCGCCGCAGCTTCTCGTAGGACTTGCTGGCTGGTGGATTGCCCGTTTCCAGCGTGTTCCTTTTGTCCTGGAAATTCGTGACCTTTGGCCGGAGTCGCTGGCCGCAGTCGGCGTCGGGAACGCAAATTCGCTCATTCACCGCGCCATCGGAAAGCTGGCTGGATTTTTATATCGCCAAGCCGATCACATCGTTGTCGTGACGCCGGCATTCCGTGAGCGCCTGATAGATGACTGGCTTGTACCCGAAGTGAAAATTTCTGTAGTTCAGAACGGAGTGGAGACTGCACTGTTTAGCCCTCCGCGTGCTGATCCTGGGCTGCGCACCGCACTAGGAGTCGATGGAAAATTTGTCGTATCGTTCATCGGGACCATCGGCCTGGCGCACGGGCTCGAAACCTTGATTTCTGCCGCTGAACGTTTACAGCGCGACGCTCCCGATGTGCTCTTCATGCTGGTCGGTGAGGGTGCTGATCGCGAGCGCGTGCAGGCTTCGGCACAAAACAAGTGCCTTGCCAATGTGTGTTTCGTCCCACAGCAGCCGCGCGGAGCAATTCCTTCATACATCTGTGGCTCAGACGTGTGCCTGGTGCTGCTTCGCAACTCCGAGGTTTTCGAAACTGTCATTCCTACCAAGATGCTGGAATTCATGTCTTGCGCGCGTCCTGTAATTCTCGGGGTAAAGGGGCAAGCCCAGCAGATACTCGAATCCGCCCATGCTGGAATCAGCATTGAGCCGGGGAATTCAGACGCACTGTGCGATGCGGTCCTCCAGTTGAAACAGAACCGCGCGTTGAGAGAAGCACTAGGAAGGAACGGGCGCGAGTACATCCTGCAAAACCTGTCGCGAGAAAAGACGGCTGCCGATTATCTCGAAGTGCTGAGCGCCTTCGGAAAAGAAGATGTGGCGATAAAAAACGCCGCCGCTGCCTAGCTATGGTCGAATGGCCACTATACTCGCGGCGGTCGCCATCTGCATGACCGCTTCAGCCGTTTTCCCGCTGATAATCTTCTTTGCACTTGTGGGCACGAAGAGAATGTCTTCAGCTTGTAGCGGAACATCGCTGGCCTTGGCCTGCAATAATTTCTTCAGCGGCACGGGTACCTCACTTACACCGCCTGGTCCCTTACGCAGAATTCTCACGTCGTTCAACTTCGCATACTGCGCCGTCCCCCCAGCTAATGCAATCGCCTGCAACACGGTGAGGTGGTTGTTGTTGTCCATTAAGAAACCGCTGGGGTGATTTACCTCTCCGACAACATAAATCACATCGGCACGGCGCACCATGATCGTGTCACCGGCGTAAACCGGTATGTTGCTATCCGGGTGGTCTTCAAGATTGTGCGAAATTGTGACCGAGACTGGTTTGTCAGGATGGTCTCGATGAGTGACCGTGATGCTCTTGCCGGCCCTGTCGCTGAGTCCCCCAGCCGCAGAAATTATGCTGAATAGCGTCTGTTCGCCCATTACCGGATAAACTCCCGGTTTCATCACTTCTCCTAGTACGCTGGTGCCGTTGGACGCGGATTCGTCGACGAAAAGTTGCACGTGCGGATTGCGGACGAATCCCCCTTCTTCCAGTCTTCTCTCGATCACCCGCTCCGCATCGCTGATCGTCAGGCCGTCAACATGAACGTAATTCACCAGGGGAAGATAGATGTCGCCGGAGTTGCTGATGCGTGTCTTGGTGTTCAGCTCAGGGACGCCATAGACGCTCAACTCGATGAGATCGCCGGAACCAAGCCGCACGCTGGCATCACCGCCGGCACTTTTGGCTGGTTCGGCTGCATTGGAAGGAACCGAAGTTTTGATACCAGTGGACAGCGATAGCGAAGCTGGATCCGCTGCGCCCGGCTGAGCTGAAGTTTGCGCCAGGCTGCTCACCGCCAAAATGCCCACGATGGCCATCAATCGCATTTCGCTGGGTAGCTTTGCGCAAAATCGCCCAAAAATAAATTGCATTTGGAGCGGAGTCTAGCACAGGCAGCATGTGAATCGCCGCGTCTTTTCCCGTTGGTACATAACTCGGAAACACTATGAGAGTAGAACCTAGAAAGAGAATACCTGCTTCTGCCAGTTCGACATATAGTCGGCAGTAGATACATAGTCTGCCCAGCATGTGCCCGTTAACAATCTACGAAAGTAAATTCAGCGCCTCCATTCGTCGAGGCAGCTCCCTGCTCACGCGGAGGCTGGCTTGACCCTTTTTTATCTGGGGACTTTTGCCGGTGCCCTGGTTCTTTCCTTCATCTCCACCAAGATTGTGCGGGACCTCGCCGTGAAAAATGGCTGGGTTGCAGCTCCTGTGCATGAGCGCCATCTTCATAGCAAGGCCTTGCCTCGGCTTGGCGGAATCGCCATCGTGTTTTCATTTCTGGTCGCAACCGGTGTGGCCCTGACCGCCCGAAGGTTGTTCCACCCGGTCGGCGCTTCGTTTTCCCTGCACCCGCTGGTTACGATCCTTCCTCCCGCGATTCTGATCTTTACCTTGGGTGTGTACGACGACATTCGGACCGCAGGCCCTTACTTTAAATTTTTTGTACAGGCGGTTGCTGCAACGATGCTATTCAGCGGCGGCCTGAGAATTCTCGACATCCCATTGCTATTCGGCGCCCATCAATTTTCATGGATGGTCGGCTTGCCTCTAACCATCTTCTGGGTCATTGCCATCACGAACGCGTTCAATTTGATTGATGGCCTTGATGGACTAGCAGCTGGATCTGCCTTGTTCTCTACCCTGGTCATGTTCGTGGTAGCGATATTGGGAAACGCATCGCTACTCTCCCTGATCACACTTGCACTTGCCGGGGCAGTGCTCGGCTTTTTGCGCTACAACTTCAACCCGGCGACCATTTTCCTCGGAGACTGCGGCAGCCTGTTCATGGGATTCATGTTGAGCGCCTTGTCTCTCTATGGCGCGCAGAAAGCGCCCACCATCATCGCCGTGGCAATTCCGCTGGTTTCATTTGGATTGCCGATTCTTGAAACATCACTTTCGGTATTGCGCCGGTTCATCAGCGGGCGGCCGGTATTCACTGCCGACCGTGAGCACATTCACCATAAGTTACTCGAACACGGCTGGTCGCATCGACAAGTGGTCATCATTTTGTACGGCGTTTCGGCTGTTTTTGCGCTGTTGAGCTTATTTTTGCTGTGGCCCACTGGAAGCACACTTGGCTTGGTTCTCGCCGTGCTCGGGACCGGCATCTGGCTTGGTGTGCAGCATCTCGGTTATCTCGAGTTCGGCGAGCTTCGCAGGGTGGCTCAGCGCACAATCGAGCAACGGCACATTTTCGTGAACAATCTTGCCATCCGACGTGCTACCGAAGAACTGAGGGTAACAGAGGACTTCCACCAGGTAGGTCGCATTTTGGTTGCGGCGTTCGACAGCAATGACTTCGATGGATTCGAACTGCGGACTGACTCCGCCTTCGAACAGGGCCTGCAGTTGTTCGATGCGGACAAATCCCGCCTGCGCTGGAGCAAGGGAGGAGCGCTGATTGCTCCCGAACTTGGCAATGTATGGAGCATCAGCCTCGATCTGGTCAGTTCGCGGGCGCGGCACTGCGGGAACTTGACCATCTTTCGGCGTTATTCCAATCGCGACCTGCAACTCGACATCAACCTTCTGACCACTGCATTTGCTATGAACCTCGCCGACGCCCTCCAACGTGCATCCGCGCAAGCGATTGAATTTCTCCCTTCCGCCCAGCGCGAAGCGTTATTCTCTGCGCAAGCGGGCTGATTTCCTCAGCGAGTACCAGCTGCGATACTTTCGGCGGACTCGCGCGCATTTTACTTTAAGAGTTCTTCGCAATCATGAGAGGAAACTTGGCCGATGTCCGTCCGTACTTCCGCGAATCAAATTCATTTTCTGTCGTTGCAGACTGCAATTTTCTGCGTGCAATGCGAACTGATCAGCGCCAACCATACCCCGAGTTGTCTGGCTTGCGGTAGCAAAGCGGTTCTCGGCCTGTCGCGCCTTTTTGGCGGATCCCTTAAAGGGCAGCCGTCCGCGCAGTTGATTCAAGACGACGAGCTGAACCGTATCGTTCGCGAGCTGCTTCACACCGTGCCTGCGAACGAGTTGGCGGAAGAAAGAGGAACGCGGCGAAATCTTCCGTCCCGTCACCATGCTCGCCACGATTCCGTCGCCAGCTACGATGACTACGTGGCAATGCCGCAGATTGAGCTTGATCCCGCCCTCGGCGTAATCACCGAGCGTGCTCAGGTACTGACTGGCGCTACCGGGGCTGCGATCGCCCTGCGCAAGGGAGATGAAGTTATTTGCCGTGCCCGTGCTGGGCGCACCGCGCCGGATCTAGGCGTCCGCCTCCAGACTGGCTCCGGAGTTTCCGCTGAATGCCTGCGCTCCGGCGAGGTTGTCCTCTGCAATGACGCCGACGCTAGTCCGCATGTTGACCGGCTGAGCTGCCATCGCCTGGGCGTGCGCTCTATCCTGGCTGCGCCTTTGCGCCAATTTCAAAATACACTGGGAATCTTCGAAGTGCTCTCCGCCGCACCCAATGCCTTCAATCATCAGGATGTCGCCACCATGCAGCTGCTTTCCAGCATGATGGTGGCAGCAATTACCCGCCTCTCTCACCGGGCGCCAGGTTCCATTCGAACCTGACCGGAGGGAATTCGAGCCGCTGCTTATATTGATGATCAACCAGCTCTGCTGGGGTAAGATGTAGGCAATTCTGTATGGACAGGGGACCCAGCCCGGCAGACGTGGGCGCGGACAACAGCATTTTTGGGCGAGACCGCAGGCGCGCCCGCCGCCATCGCGTTCACACGCCCGCGTACGCCAGCTTGACCGGCAGCGCTCAAGGCGCGGTTCTTGAGCTTAGCGAAATCCTCGATATCAGCGAAAGCGGCATGTGTATTCAGTCGTCTTCGCCGATGAAGGTCAACCGGCTCTTGCCGCTCTGTCTTGATCTCTCCGAAACCGGTGCTCGGATCCATGTTGTCGGTCACGTTGTCTGGTCCGATCCATCAGGCCGCACCGGAATCCGCTTTCCAGACATGTCCGACGCCTCGCGCCGGCAGTTGGTGGAATGGCTCGAGGCCAATTCCAGAGTGGAAGCGACGCTCAACGTTTCCGTGATGACGTTGCCGGAGCCTAATCCGGGGACGACCCAACCGGCACCGCCGACGCCGTCTTCATCCCCAGGCTACACGTCCCTGGTAAACGAGTGGGCTGATATTGAACGGGAGATCGAAATATGCGGGCCCGATCTCGATCCGGCGTTGCACCTAGTAGCTCAACGAGCGCTTACATTGACCTGGGCGAGCGGAACCGCCATTGCTCTAATCAACAAATCCAAACCGTCGGAGATGATCTGCCGCGCCCGTGCCGGGACTGATTCTCCGGAAATGGGCGCACGTCTCGAGGCAGGATCAGGATTTTCCGGCGAATGTATTCGCTCGGGCAAGACCATTACCTGTGATGACACCGAATACGATACGCGCGTAGATCGCAAAAGTTGCCGCGCTTTAGGGGTGCGTTCCATCGTGGCCACGCCGGTAAAACGTGGCGATGAGATCATCGGCATTCTGGAGATTTTTTCGCCGGAGCCGGCTGCGTTTTGGGAAAACGACATCACCATCCTGCAACGGCTCGCCGGCTTTATTTCCCGCGCTGTTTACCGTGCAGAGCACGTCCGCTCCGATGTGCTTTCGTTTTCACAACCCGAGGAGCCTTCGTTCCAGCTGTTTGGCCAAAGCGCGTCGGCTGAGACATCAGAACTGATGGTCCCTCCCCCGGCATCTACGACGCGCCGGATAACCTTGCTGTTGATAGGAATCACTTGCGTGACCGCAGTGGTGTGGATGTCGGCACACTGGATAGCGGACCTCGGCCCGGCGACTTCGAGTTTCAATGTGCCCACGTCAGCCGCCGCTGATTCTTCTGCTGAAGGCTATTCAACCTGGACCGTGCCAGACCTAACTAAACGTGCCAATCAGGGCGACGCCCGCGCCGAATATGCATTGGGCATGCGCTATGCCAACGGCACGGAAGTCAAACAGGATTACCGGCAGGCAAAACAGTGGTTTGTCCGCGCCGCAGATCAAGGGCATGTTCGCGCCCAGGAAAAAGTTGCCGCCTCATTCTTTCAAGGTCGGGGCGGCCCCCAGGATTACGCAAAGGCCTACTACTGGGGCTTGCTGGCGCAGGCAGGCGGGGACGAAACCAGCCGCCAGATCGTGATGAGCTGCGCCGATCATCTCAGCCCTTCTCAGATTGCAACCGAGCACAAGCAGGCCGATCAATGGCTGCACTCGCACCACATCGGGCATTCGTCCGAGTAGTCTCCGGCGTAAAATTATTCCAGAGGTGTTAGTTGTCTTCCCTCCGAGAAGTCCTGAATCAACACGTTCGCGAGGGCGATCTCTACGAACCCATCGAGCGGAACCGAATTCGCTGCTTTGCCTGCGGACACTGTTGCCCGATCGCCGACGGACAGGTGGGAGTCTGCAAGGTTCGCTACAACCAGGGCGGAAAACTTTATGTTCCATGGGGCTACGTTGGCGGCGTGCAGTGCGATCCCATCGAGAAGAAGCCATTCTTTCATGCGTATCCGGGCGCTCTCGCCTACAGCTTCGGCATGCTGGGATGCGACCTGCACTGTTCTTATTGTCAAAACTGGGTGACGTCGCAGGCATTGCGCGATCCCAGCGCCGTCTCGCCGCCGCTTGAGGCCAGTCCTGAGCTCCTGGTGCGCGACGCGTTGCGACAAGGCGCGAAGGTTCTGGTCAGCACCTACAACGAACCACTCATCACAGCTGAATGGGCCGTAGAGATATTCAAAACAGCTAAAGCAGCAGGTTTAAAGACAGCTTTCGTCTCAAACGGCAACGGCACTCCCCAAGTGCTCGAGTATCTGCATCCGTGGATTGATTTCTACAAGGTGGACCTTAAGAGCTTTGACGATCGCCACTATCGTGAGCTGGGCGGCCGCATCGCCCCTATTCTCGATACCATTCAGCGCCTGCACAGCATGGGAATATGGCTCGAGATTGTCACCTTGCTGATCCCCGGCTTCAACGATTCAGACGACGAACTCCGCGGCCTGGCAGAATTTCTGGCCGGCGTCTCGCCGGATATTCCCTGGCATGTAACTGCTTTTCACAAAGACTACAAGATGTCAGACCCGGCGAATACCCGTCCTGAAGATCTGATGCGCGCAGCCGAAATCGGCAAGAAAGCAGGCCTGCAGTTTATTTACGCGGGAAATTTGCCGGGTAAAGTTGGTGATCTGGAAGACACGCATTGCCATAACTGCGGCAACACGGTCATCGGCAGATACGGCTATTTCATCCAGGAGTACCGGCTGACCGCGGATGGGCGCTGTCCCGATTGCGGAACTTCAATTCCCGGACGTTGGGCGCCGAAATTCGAAGGCCAGATTGCTGATAGGCCGTTCATTCCAAACCGGCCTGGCAACCTCGTTGAGTTCCGCTGATCAGAGTTTACCTTCGTGTACCTTGAAGCTTATAGAGATTAATTCAAAGTCTTCTGAGTGCTCGCGATCTTGCTCGGCTTCGTATCCGCCTGATATTTCGACACCCCTCTGTACAGCGCCTCGGCAATTTGCTGCCGATAATCCTCGCTTTGCAGTTTGTCTTCGTCAGCCGGGCTGCTGACGAATGAAACTTCAGCCAGCACTGCCGGCATCTGGGTTCCCGTCAAAACCACGTATTCGGCTTTCTTGACCCCGCGGTTTCGGATGTCAGGGTTGCGCGCCGCCAGTCCGCCGTACAGTGCCTGCTGAACGTCCGCGGCAAAGCGACGTGAATCTGTGACCTTTGCGCGAATGTCCACTCCTGTCCAGTCCACTTGTTTCAACTGAGGGTCGTCACCATCGGCCCGCGCTTTGATAGATGAATAGGTATTTGTGTAATAAGTCTCGACACCGCGTGCGGTCGAGAGGTCGCTATAGTTTGCATGCACCGACAGAAACAGGTCAGCCCCGGCAAGGTTCGCAACCTCGGCGCGTTTCTCCAGTGGCAGATACGAATCATCCTGCCGCGTATAAATGACCTTCGCATCCAGCTTGCTTTCGATCAGTTTGCCTAGCCGTCCGACGATGTCGAGTACCAGATCTTTCTCCAGCAAACCCTTCTTGCCGACTGTCCCCAGGTCCCAGCCACCGTGACCGGCATCAAGCACAATACGGAATTCTGTCGGCGTCGCCATGGCCGCGCTGCCGTCTTTTCGTTTGCTGGTGATTACTGGGGACGGCTTTGGCTGTGGGGGTGTGCTCACGGCGCCGGCCGGCGATTCGCGTTTGTGCAGATCGATCGTCAAGCGATAGGGATTCGAATCAAGCCGCAGCGAGTAACCTACGTCCCCGTTGGTTTCGAGCACAACCCGCGTGGTGCCCTCAATCGGCTGGGCAATACGTATTCGCTTAAGGAAGGGGTCGTTTGCCACTTCGCTGCTGTGATTCAGCAATGCGGGCGCAATCTTTGTGTCATGCAGATCGAAATAGATGCGGGGCGGATTCTCCAGAGTGCGATCCTCGTATTGCACCTGATCTTCGAGATCGATAACCACAACACTCGAGTTTCCCGTAGTCCATTGGCGTATGCCGGTCACCTGCGGTGTCGCTCCGGGTTTGGCCGCTGGCAAGGCAGGCAGGCTTTCGGCCGACTGGATAGCCTTGCTTTTCATTTCGACCGGAGTTTGAGTGTTGGCGCTGATTGCCTGCTCGCCGTGCCGAATTTTCTGCAGAATCAGCCAGCCTAGCCCGACTGCTACCAGCACCGACGCTGCAATCAAAGCGATCCCGCCGACTGATCTTTGTCCGGGCATCTGCCCAGGAGCTTCCAGTTCCTTGGGTTTGGGAAGCGCATGTTCACTAAGGAAAGTAGCGGCGCTGAAACTTTCACGAATCTGCTCAGCAGAAGCATTCGCCCGCTCCGTGTCTTCCTGGAGCGGCGCTGGTTCAGATTTTGTAGATAGAGTCGCCTCGATTTTGGCAGGCTCAGCCGTCGCCCGCACCGGCATCGGTGTGAACTTCTCATCAACAAGGAGTCTGGCGGATTTGGGCTGCGCAAGTACCTTGGTTTCGTCGGGCAGGCGCGCCGGTTCCGGCACGACGATCTTGCGTGAAATCTCCGCCAGGCGATCTTCTTCTTCCGGTCGTATGGCCGCGAGAATGAGTTCCCCGAGCAGATTCAGGCTTCTAACGTCGCTATCGTTAAAGCCATAAGCTTCTTTCGAAAATGCTTCGATCAATCCGATAACGCGCTGCTTGGCCGAGAGCGGGACCGCAATCATCGATCGCGTCCCCAGAGTTCTGCACACTTGCGCGTTTACCCGCGAGTCGGTTTCGGAATCGTCGCAACGGATGGTTTGACCGCTTCGCAGGCACACCCCGGAGAAGCCAGAGTTGGGATCGAGCTTTATCCCAGGTAAAGGCGAAATGTCTCCCGCCGATGCGCGACAGATAATGGCATTGTCATCGGCCAGTGCGACCGCAACACCGTCGGACCCAGTGATGGAAAGCGCCCGTTGGGCGACCAGTTCCAGAACCTCATCCAGCCCGAATTCCTCCCGGGAAATTTTGGGGGTTGTACTTCGCAGTGGATTGCCAGGGTCGGGCGACCGGCGTTGGGTCGCCTGCTGGTGTATGCAGGCAAAGGCGAGCAACGCCTGCAAGGCATTGCGTCGGTCATTTTCTTCAGAGCCTGGGCCCGTGATTAAGTTCGGGCCGTTCCACGCGGCTCCGGCATTACTCGGAGTGGCACTCATGGGTTCAGCGACGCTTCCCGTTGGGAAAGGTCGGCTTTTGGTTCTCGCTACGGTCGATTCACGCACCGGGCCCCATCGCCCGGAAATCCTAAGTTGTACGTTACAAGGGATTAACGGCAATCGCAATGGTTCTCTTTGGTTCGAGATGCCTTTCGTGCTCGCAGTTTTTCCTGCAGCCCAGATGTGGGCTGTTAGAATGGCTTTAAGTCTCTTCCGCGTCCGTACCCAGGATCCAATGGCAGACGAAAAGAAATCGCGATGGAAAGTGCCACTTGGCTTAATGGCGACAGGCGTGGCCGGTGCCGCAGTTCTGGTTCTGCGCGGTTGTTGGCATCGCAAAATGAGCTGGCCGGTGCGCTTCCAGGAGCACTCTTACCAGGTCTGCCTGGGCTGCGGAATCAAGCGATTGTTCGATGAGAAGGCGTTTCGCGCCTTTGGCCCCTACAGCTACGATCTCAACAAGCTCATCGCCTGGGAGTCAGGCAAGTCTGAGCAGGAAGCCCCTCAGCAGCGGCCCGCTTAGTAAGAATTGCTTCATTGAATTTCGTACAGCGAACAGTCCGCCGCCAGCAACCTGTCTAACTTTGAGCAACAGCTTTCGTGTTTCCCAATTTTGGAGGTCAGGCACGGGCGTATTGTCCGTGCCTTTTTCTTTCTTCCCGGCAGAGCCTTCGAACTACTCTCCCATCACCTTCACCACGACTCGTTTGTCGCGCTGCCCGTCGAACTCCGCATAGAAAACTTCCTGCCATGGTCCAAAATCCAACCGCCCGTCAGTGATGGGAACGATGACTTCATGGTGAATCAGTAGAGCTTTCAGGTGCGAATCCCCATTGGTCTCTCCCGTCCCGTGATGCTGGTAGTCCTCCCGAAAGGGCGCTAACTGCTCCAGCCAGTGATCTATGTCTCCGATCAATCCAGATTCATTGTCATTTACATAAATCCCAGCGGTAATGTGCATCGCCGAAACCAGCACCATGCCTTCCTTAATACCGCTTTTTGTGACGATCGCCTCGATCTGCGGAGTTATGTGTATGTATTCGCGGTGCTTACGGGTGTGAAACTTCAGGTACTCAGTATGGGTCCTCATTGAGTAATTTGAAATCAAGCGCCGGTGTGAATCCTACAACTCAGACCCAGTGGAGCCGAGAAATCAGCCGGCCGGCGGTGTAAATCGTCCAGAGAAAAAAGAAGAGACACAAAATCACACGAGGGGAAACCCAGTCATCTCCTTCGTGTAACTTTTGCCCTTTGTGATTGCCTATGCGCCGGCCATTACCGGTTCGAGGTCGTAGATCGGAAACCAGGAAGTCGCCGTTTTCAGCTTCTCGTTCACATTCTCGATGTTTTTCACGCCCTCGGTTTCAAGCCATTTCCGGAATGCGTCAGCCCCCTGCTTTGCATAAACCGGTATGCCTTCCTTCCAGGTGGCACGCCCGCAAAGGACGCCGTTATATTTGACGCCGCTTTCGCCGCAAAGCTCGAGGGTTTCGCTGAACTCGGCGTTGCTCACGCCGGCCGAGAGATAGATGAACGGCTTGGTGGCGACGCCGGCGGCTTTGTGAAAGAGATCAATGGCTTCCTTCTTGCTGTAAGCCCTTTGTCCGGCGAAGCACTTCGTTCCTTCCACAAATTTCATGTTCACCGGAACTTCTACCTTGAGGACGTCCACCCCGTAGCGGTCTTTGCTGAACTCGCGCATGCTTTCGGTTACGATATGGGGCTTCTTCTTGGCGTATTCGAGTCCCTTTTCGTCAGCGCCCTCGTCGTATCCGACGAACTCCAGAAAATAGGGAATGTCGTTGGCGCGGCATTCGTCGCCAATGCGCTCCACCCAGGCGTGTTTCTTGTCATTGACGTCTTTCGGATCGAACGGAGTGTAGTAAAGCAGGATCTTCACGCAATCGGCCCCAGCTTCTTTCAGGCGCTTCGCGGACCAATGGTCGAGTAGATCGCCCAAGCGGCCCGGGCCCGTTTTGTCATAGCCGGTCTTTTCATAAGCCAGCAACAGTCCTGCATTCTTCGCGCGGCGCTTCGAGGCGGGCAGGCCCCATTCAGGATCGAGAAGGATTGCGCTGGCGTGGGGAGTCAGGATTTCCGTCACCAGCGATTTGAATTCCTCCATCATGGCGTCCGTGACCTCTCCGCCCTTTTCTTTCGCCAATGACTTTTGCAGGGAGCCGCGCTGGTCCATAGCCGCGGCGGCGATCACGCCGCGCTTGTCTGAAACACGTTGCAAGCCAGCCAGTTTGCCGGGAGTAAGCTTCATAAGTTCCTCCAGATGAGTGCAGTGGAATTAGTGCCGATCGAATATAAGGGGACGACGAACCATTGTAATACCTCATCGGCAAAGACGCTGCTGGCTTCACGCCGGCACCCTCTTATTCGGACATCGCTTGGACTTTCGCTATACTAGTAACGTATGCCGATCCTCGAGAACATTGCGGCCATTGCCAAAGGCATGAGCATCACATTCAAGGAGATGTTCCAGCCTACGGTGGTGGAGAACTATCCTGACGGGCCGGGGCCTTTACGCGGCGCCAAATTTCAGGAGCGCTTCCGCGGCGTGCACGTGCTTCAACGCGATGAGAACGGTCTAGAAAAGTGCGTCGCATGTTTTCTTTGTGCCGCCAATTGCCCGGCCAACTGCATCTATATCGAAGCTGCAGAAAACACGGCTGAGCATCGCGTGAGCGGTGCCGAGCGTTACGCCGAGGTCTATAACATCGACTACAACCGCTGCATTTTCTGCGGGTATTGTGTTGAAGCGTGTCCGACGGACGCCATTACACACGGCCACGGCTTCGAGTTGGCTACTTTCAACGCCACAAATTTGGTCTATCGCAAAGAACAGTTGCTGGCCGCAAAGCCTGCGCATTTGGGATCGAATCCGGTGTTCAATACCGCTGAGGTGATTGGTGGAGCGCCGGCAGAAGCCGCTCCGGGAGAGTAAGAGTTCAACAGTTCCGTTTGATCTTTACGCCGGTCCCCAATGTGAGGGCCGGCGTTTGTGTATTCAGAAGTTTTGCTGTTCGCCGCTCAGAATGGAATTCTTGAGGGGCAAGATCGCGCGAAGAAGGGTGCTCGAATTCATCCATATCAATCAAAGATAAAGACATGAAGGCCGAAGATCATCCCCTCGAAAAGATTCTCAAAGAGCGTATCGCCATCATCGATGGAGCGATGGGTACGACGATCCGCACATATGGGATGAAAGAAGCCGATATTCGGGGCGAGCGATTCAAGGACGCCAAGAAAAGTCTTTTGAACAACGGTGACCTGTTCACGCTGACTCAACCAGAAATGATTGGCGACATTCATCGCCGATTTTTGGAAGCTGGGGCGGACATTATCGAGACAAATACGTTCAGCGGAACGAGCATCGCCCAGAGCGAATTTTTTGTAGAAGATCCGAGGGAACGTGGCGGCCGCAAGGATCCGGAATTTTACTCGAAGATCATTGGCGATCCTTTTCTCGAAAAGCTGGCTTGGGACATTAATGAACAGTCGGCGCGGCAGTGCCGTGAATGGGCCGACCGCGTGGGAACCGCGAGCTCCCGTCAGCGTTTTGTAGCCGGAGCCATCGGACCGCTCACGGTTTCTCTCTCGAATTCGCCCGATGCCGACGATCCTGGATTTCGCGTGGTCACCTTCGATCAGGTGAAAGCCGCTTACGCGCAGCAGGTGCGCGCGCTCATCGCTGGCGGCGTAGATCTGCTACTCGTCGAAACCATCTTCGATTCGCTCAATGCGAAGGCCGCACTCGTCGCCATCCGGGAAGTTTTTGATGAGCTAGGCCATGATGGCCAGAACAAAGAATTGCCCGTCATGATCTCGGCGGCAGTCGGACGCGGCGGCGAAACCATGATCTCCGCGCAGACACCCGAAGCTTTCTGGAATGCGGTGCGGCACGTGAAGCCTTTGTCAGTCGGGCTCAATTGCTCTCTCGGGCCTGATCTCATGTACCCGTTTCTGGAGGAACTCTCAGAAAAGGCGGACGTTGCGGTCTCGGTTTATCCCAATGCTGGCCTTCCAAATCCTCTATCAGAGACGGGGTTTGATCTCGGACCGCAAGACATGGCGCGCTATCTGTCTGAGTTTGCAGACGGCCGGCTGATCAACATTGCCGGCGGCTGTTGCGGAAACACTCCTGAGCACATCGCGGCAATCGCAAAAGCACTCGAGGGCCAGCCGCCGCGAAAGTTCGGCGCGCAACTCGCCGAAGAATCTTCCGATCGTGCCGACGAGATTGAGAGTCGAGTTTGAGCGCATCCGGCAACTCCATCGCCGAAGTGCCGAAGTGGAAGCCTCTTCGCCTCTCAGGCTCGCAGCCATTCACTCAACAGCAAGGCGTGTACATCATGATTGGCGAGCGGACCAACGTTGCTGGTTCTCCCAAGTTTGCCAGGCTGATCAAAGATGAAAAGTACGAAGAGGCAGTAAGCATCGCCCGACAACAGATTGAGAACGGTGCGAACGTCCTCGACGTCTGCATGGACGAAGGCATGATCGACGGTGTCACCGCCATGACTCGCTTCCTGCAGGTGTTGGCGAGCGAGCCCGAAGTCGCCAAAGTCCCGATCATGGTCGACTCCTCCAAATGGGAGGTCATCGAGGCAGGCATGAAGTGCCTGCAGGGCAAAGGC
>Ga0134126_10001077_pt1 | contig 34578 bp, 30 predicted proteins | sample KB31752_FD_96881 | JGI IMG/M metagenome (GOLD analysis project Ga0134126, IMG submission 96881) | Terrestrial soil microbial communities with excess Nitrogen fertilizer from Kellogg Biological Station, Michigan, USA - KB3-175-2 | ecosystem: Environmental > Terrestrial > Soil > Unclassified ...
GCGAATCTCCAAACGGATCAACTGCGTCTGCTGGACAATCAGCTGTTCCACGTCCGTGAGGATGCCGCCCATCAGGGCTGACATGCTCGGCTGGGACGACCCATTCAGCACGTCATTCCTCATGGGATCAACTCCGGAACAATTTGGCCAACATGTAGCCGATGCCCACGCCGACCAACATGGCCGGAATCGGATTTCGGCGAATCAACTCGGTCACGTCTTCTGCCATGCCGACAATGCCTTCCTCTTGCAGATAGCGACCGGCATTGTCCAGGCTGTCGGCCACCATGCCGGAGGCGTTGCCGAGCATGCCTTCCGAGGGGCCACGCTCGCGCAAAGAACCAGCGACGGATTTGACGCGCTCGCCGAGAGCAGAGGTTGCTTCATCCATCTTCTTGCCGGCGGTCGAGGCCAGATCGTGAGCCTTGTCCATAGCGGCGGCCGCAGCCTGTTGCGTGCCTTCGCTGGCCTTGCCGACCGCGCTTTCCATACCGCTTTGCATGCTTTGACTTTTATCCGACATGTTCATTCTCCTTTGCAAAAACCCATTTCCCGACGCCTTAAGAGTAGGAGCAAGATCGATGCCAAGTGATCTCCCAACGGTGTGAAAGAGCCAATGTCGCCGCACGTCATTGTTCTGTAACAGTTTGAAGGATCGGAAAGCGTTTCGCCCAAGCTGGAGCGAAGAGCAAATTGCCCCAAGGCAGAATAGTCGGCATTCGGAAGCCGACAAGTGGGAAAGAGATGTATCAATCTCGCGGAGACGCGGAGACGAGCGAGGATGCGATCATGCCGGCTCGAATTGCACAATCCCTTGCGTTCCATCGACGGTAACGATTTGGCCATCGCGCAAGTGGCCCATGACGCCGCGAACCGACATGACGGCCGGCAGACGCATCTCGCGTGCGGTGACGGCACCGTGCGATAGCGGACCACCGCTCTCCGTAATGAGTCCGAGCGCGCTATAAAATAAGGGCGTCCAGGCGGGATTCGTCGTTGGCGCCACCAGAATGGCCCGCTGCGGAAAGCGGGCGAAGTCTTCCGGTACACGTACAAGGAAACACGGTCCCGTCACGCGCCCCGGACTGCCCGGTAGACCGCGCAGCAGGTTCGTCTCGTTCGAGTTGGTCGTGACCGCCTCGTTCAGCGCCCACGGCGGCGGTTGCCGGCCGCTCTCCTCATACGCTTTCCGAGCCTCACGGACCTTGCGACGAACCTCCTCACGCTGCCCATTCTCGGTGCCGGCGATCAGTTGTTCCAACTCCGTCTTGCGGAGAAAGAACGCATCATCAGGCCGGTCGAGGATGCCCTGCTCCTGAAGACGCTGGCCCACCGTGAGAATGGCTCGCCGGCACACCGGATTGAGGCGCGTCGTCTGGTAATGCTCCAGGTCATCGAGTGTGGTGTAGGTGCGGGCCAGGCGAATCAGTTCGCGGAAGAAGAACCGCAAATCTTCGGGGATGGCGGACAGGAATTGATGCTCGGTCTCGAAATAGCGTTGCCGCTGCCGGCGCGCCGTTTCGGCGGGATCTTCGGCGGCGTCGTTGCGCACAATCAAGGTGATCGCATCGAGTACGATCCACGGCTGCCCCGACCAGGTGGGATGGTAGTGATCCATGTCCATCTCACGATGGCCATGATCTTCCAAGAAGCGCTCGAAGCGCGCGGCGAACTCCGGAAATGCGGCCAACTCGCCGCGCTCCCAAACCGCGCGCCCACCGTGCGTTAACAGTGCTTGCCGCAAAGCCGGCGTCCGCATCGCCAAGCAAGCCAATTCGTGCAGTTCCCGATTGACGACGACCGTTTTCGTCTCGCAGCCGGCCAGCAAACCATCGACCACAGGCAAGGCGCGTTCGGGACCGAGGATCATCGCGGCCAGACCGTGCAGCAAGCGATGCAGGAAAGCGCCCGTCGTGGTGATGGCGAGATTGGGCCGGAAATATTCAAGAGCGACGCCGAGCAGTTCCTGCAAGTGCGCCCACACCTCCGGCAGACTGGCTTTTTCCAAATCACGCCCGGATAGTCGGCCAAGGCGAATGAGATAGCGATCCAGATCGCGTGCCCAGCTGACCGGCAGATCGAGAACCCAGGCGTAGCGCCGCCGCAACTCCGGTAGTTCGGAAGCCAATTCTTGCGGCGAACGTGAACGCAGCGGCCGATACGAACCGACCAGATCGACGGCGTTTTGATTGCCGTAAATGTGGCAATGAAAGAACTGGAACCAGTCTGCTTGCAGCGGCGGCAGTCCCATGATTGCCAGCGAATGCGCCGCCGATTGGCGAAACGCCGACTCGAACAAATCCCAGGTTAACGGCGTCATCGGTCGCGGAAAGCGTTCGGCGGACTCATCGCGAGTCCAGCGCGGCGGCAGCGTCGTCACCGGCCGCGACTGGAACTGATACAGCCGGCCCTCATGCCAGCCCCATTCGATGTCCTGCGGCCAACCGTAGTGCGTCTCGACTCGCTGCAACAACCGGGCGACCTCCTGAATGCGCTCATCGCTCAGGCACGGTCGATCGGCGTCTTTCGCCTCAATGCGGCGTTCCTCGACGCCGTCCGGCGTCGGCACGAGCATGGAATCCTTGTGTCCAATGGAGCGTTCGACGATCGCCAATGTGCGTTTATCCAGCTCGAAATGATCGACTTCACAGCCGCCGGCCACCACGGATTCACCGAGTCCGTAATTCGCCTCCAAAACCATGCGATCCAATCGGCCGGACACGGGATTAACCGAAAAGCCGACGCCGGCCACCTCGCAGGCGATCTGCCGCTGCACCACCACGGCCATACGGGCATCGCACTGAGTAAAACCCTGATGATGGCGATAGAGAACAGCGCGATCGCCCCACAACGAGACGAAGCAATCGCGGATGCGCTCGCCGATGGCATCGACGCCGCGGATATTCAAATACGTATCGTGTTGTCCGGCAAAGGCGGCTTGGGCGAGATCCTCGAACGTGGAGGAGGAACGCACGGCGAAGGCATCGCCGGCCGTCGCGCCGAGGCGTTCGAGACCGGCGTGAACCGCTTGCCGTACCGACTCCGGCAAGGCGATGCGCGAGAGCCGTTCGCGTAATCGGTCGCACTGATCGCGAAGGACTTCGGGACGCTGGTAATCGAAGGCGGCGAGATCGTTGTCGAGATCCGGCACGGAAGCGAGGAATTGCTGATACGCCTCGGCGGTGACGACGAAACCCGGTGGCACGGGGAAGCCAGCCGCAGTGAGGGCGATCAAGTTACCGCCCTTGCCGCCGACGATGGAGACGAGACCGTGTTCCGGTTGATCAAAAGGGACGACGAGATTCACGACTCCCTCCAGGAGAAATCCTCAGCCGCTGCGCGGGAAATCCGAAATCCTCACCCGCTACGCGGGAAATCCTCACCCGCTACGCGGGAAATCCGAAATCCGAAATCCGAAATCCGAAATCCGAAAGAAATTAAAAACCAGAATACACCAAACTCAAAACCAATCATTCCTTGGTTTTGGATTTCTGATTTTCGCTTTGGGGTTTCTTTCGGATTTCGGGTTTCGGATTTCGGATTTTTGAGGAGAGATACATTCCCAGCGCGTCGGCCAGCGCCGGCAGATTGCCCGGACTGGTCTTGAGCGAGACGGCCAACCCCTTGAACGTCTTCTCCGCGCGTTGGGCGTAGCGGTCGTCGCCCGTCTTCGTCCACAACCGGACGAGATTGCTGGCTGCGATGCTGTTGCTCGACGGCTGAGCGCCGTCGTATTGCTCCTTGCTGCGCGCAAACAACTTTTCATGGTCGTTGGACGTGTAGAAGAAGCCACCGCGTTTTTCATCGCCATGAAACTCGATCATGGTATCGGTCAGCGTCTTCGCTTCGTCGAGCCAGCGTTTGTCGTTGGTCGCATCGTGCAGACAGAGCAAACCATGCACAAGAAAGGCGTAGTCGTCGAGATAGCCGTTGATGCGTGCCTCGGCCTTCTGTCCGGGAGCGGCTCCGTAGGTGCGCAGCAATCGGCCCTTCTTCGTGCGCAGCGTCTTGAGTACGAAATCGGCGGCGCGCGCGGCGCTTTCAATCGGTTTCTTCTCGCCCAATGCCTGCCCGGCGGACGCCAAGCTCGCGATCATCTGCCCGTTCCACGCCGTCAGGATCTTCGTATCGCGGAAGGGGCGCGGCCGTTTCGCCCGCACCTGGAAGAGTTTGTCACGCAAAGGTGTCAATCGCGCTTCAAGTTGCTCGTCGGTCATCTTGAGATCCTTCGCTTGCTCGGCCAAGGGGCGCGGCAGCGTCAGAATGTGAGCGCGTGACTCGAAATTAGCGGGACCATCCACGCCGTAGACCTGCTTGAACAATTCCGCCTTGGACTTGTCTGTCAAAACCGCGTCAATCTCCTTTGCGGTCCAAACGTAGAATCGGCCTTCCTCGCCTTGCGAATCGGCGTCGAGCGCCGAATAAAAACCGCCCTCCGGCGACGTCATCTCTCGGTCGATAAACGCGATCGTTTGCTCCAGAATCCGCTTATATTGCGGCTTCTTCGTCGCGCGGTAAGCGCTGGCGTACACTTCGCAGAGTTGGGCGTTATCGTAGAGCATCTTCTCGAAGTGCGGCACCGTCCAGGTGCGTTCCGTGCTGTAGCGATGGAAACCGCCGCCGAGTTGATCGTAAATGCCGCCGCGTGCCATGTGATCGAGCGTGACGGCGACCATATCATCGAGTTCTTTCGTCCGCTCTTTCGATGAGCTGCGCCGGGCCTCGTGCTGAAGGAGAACGAGACGAGACGGCGTGGGGAACTTGGTACCGCGGAAACTTCTGGAGGGAGAACCGAAACCACCATATTTCGGATCGAAACTCTCCTTGACTTCATCCACGGCCGCGCTGACGAGATCGCGGTTGAGATCCAGGATCGCCACGCCGCGAGCCAACCCCTCCAGCACCTTCCCGGTCCCCTCGGCAATTTGATCGGCGCTCTCTTGCACCTCCTTGCGTTTGTCCGTCCAGACATCCTTGACGATTTTAAGGACGGTCTTGAAGCCGCGCACCTTGCCGCCTTCAACCTCTTTGTCTTCGGGCGGCCAATAGGTACCGCCATAGATCGGTTTGCCGTCCGCCGTGAGAAACATCGACAGCGGCCACCCGCCGCTCTGACGCGGAAACATGACCTGAATGGCGGTCATGTAGACATGGTCGATGTCCGGCCGTTCCTCGCGGTCAACCTTGATGCAGACGATATCGCGGTTGAGGATTTTAGCGATCTCTTCATTCTCAAAAGACTCGCGCTCCATGACGTGGCACCAGTGGCACGAACTGTAGCCGATCGACAGGAAGACGAGTTTGCCTTCCTTCTTGGCTTTGGCGAAGGCTTCCTCGCCCCACGGATACCATTCGACGGGATTATGGGCGTGCTGGAGGAGATAGGGACTGGTCTCGCGGGCCAGGCGGTTGGTGTGTTTGCCCTTGGGGGCGGGCGCATCCGCCCTGGGCTTGTCGGGGTCCGCCGGGACCACGCGGACCAACAGAAGAATCAGCATGGCAAGGGTCAAACTGCGACGAAGCCAGCGCCACGTTGCTCGCAACATGAGAGAGGAATCCTTAATGAAGAATGCAGAATGCAGAATGCAGAATGAAAGGCATTTTGGTTTTCATTCTGCATTCTGCATTCTGCATTCTGACTTCTTCAGGGGACCGTGACCTTGATGGTCGCCGGCAAATAGCATTGCTTTTTGACCTCGTTGCACGCCTGCACTTTGATGCTTATCTCCAGCGGACTGCTGTCGCCCTTGGCACGCTTGACCGTGGCCTTGATAGTAACCTTGTCTTGGTAAACCTTATAGTTTCCGAGCATGCTATCGACCACGACCTTGCCGGCGGGATACTCGATCTTGACGTTTTCCGGTTTGACCTTGGCGTTGATCAGAACCGTCGTTTCCGCGTTGGCGAGGTCTTCGTTGCCAACGGGATGGGCGTAGGTGTGCCAGGATTTGGCGATGTCGAGCGTGATGGTCACGGCCTGATTGCCGTTGGCGTCGGGCTTGGCAGCCTTGGCGGTCGCCTTGACGACGGAATCCGACTTCTTGGCCTGAGCCAAAACGGGGTTGGCATTGCCGATCATCAGCGCTGGCAAAGCCAGAGCGAGCAAACCGACCACACGACGCGCATTTGACGGACTCATTTCGGATTCCTCCGTAGCCAAGGGCGTGCCACTGCGGGCGAACGCCGGAACATCCTGCCCTACTATCCCCGGAGTCGTCCGCGTCGCCAAGAGAAAAAAGTTCCGCGACGGCGGCCTGGCCGGGGTTTATAATCGCGGAAGGTATTGTACACCGTGAAGAAAGGGCGAACCATGCGAAGTTTCTGGGGATTCATTCCGGCACTGGCGCTGGGACTGGTGACTACGGTAACGGCGGCGGAGCCGGCGAACTCGGCCGACGAGCTAAAGAAGAAAGCCGAGGCAAATTGGGAGACGGTCGGCGCCGGCAAGGCGGCTCTGCACGAAACGAAGCATTTCGTCGTTTGCGCTCCCGAAGCGATGGCCCGGCGGCTCAAGGATGTGGGCAACTTGCTGGAGAAGCATCACGACAAGGCGAAGGAAGCGCTCAAGTTCGACATCCCCGAAGAGGCCAAGGGTGAGGTATTGCCGGGCCGGGTGACGGTGTATCTGTTCGCCGAGCGCGAGCATTTCACGGCGTTCGTGCGGCGCATCGAGAGCCGGCGTTTCTTGCCGGAGGAGACGGGCAGTTACAGTGCGCGCGACGATAAATTGCACGTCGCCGCCAGTCCGCCGCGCGGCAAACAGGGGTTGCCGGTCGAGATTCAGGCGTGCGAACAGGTGGCGAGTTTGCTGTTGGCGCGGCGAGCCGGTGTGCGCACGCCGCTACCGGATTGGGTGACGGCCGGCTTTGGCCGAGCGACGTATTATCGGGTGGCGCCGCGCGATAAGGCGGTGTTGGCGGATCGCGGCCTGGCCGCCAATCTCTCGCGCAAACGCGGCATCAGCGATGTTTGGGATGGCAAGATCGCCGCCGATGAGGCGGACGCCATGCAGGGCAGCCTGATGGATTTCCTGGCCTATGGTCCGGCCGCCCGCGTGTTCCCGAAGTTCATCGCCGGTTTCGCGCCGGAGGAAAACATGGAGAAAAAGACGGCGGGACAAGCGTTTGAAGCCGCCGATCTCAAGCCGGACAAGGTCGCCAAGAGTTGGAAGGCGTGGGCGCCGATTGCGCGCTGACCTGCCTTGCCAGCCCGCAGCGCCAGCAAGGACTTCCCTCGCTGGCGCTGCGGGCTGGCAAGCGCTTACAATGCGATCTCGGTCAACGCTCCGGCCAGATGATCGATGTCGTCGTTGGTGTTGAATGGGCCGGGACTGACGCGCACGGTGCCATCGGGAGCCGTGTTCAAAGCACGATGAATATACGGCGCGCAGTGCAATCCCGGCCGCACGGCCACGTCGAACGCCTGATCGAGAATGCCCCCGATCTCTGCCGCCGCCAGCGCTTCACTGCGGAAGCTGAGTGTACCGACGCGCCGGCGGTGATCGCGATGGCCGAACACCTCGTAGCCCTTCATTTCATCCAATCGCCGCCACAAACGCTCAACCAGTTCGACCTCGTGCGCGTGAATGCGTTCGAGTCCCTGTTGCTGCACGTAACGAATGCCTTCGATGAGTCCGGCCACGCCGAGGACGTTGGGCGTGCCGCCTTCGAGGAAATAAGGGAACTCGCGCGGCTGCGTCTCGCTGGACGAATCGCCGCCCGTGCCGCCCTCGCGCCACGCGGCCACCTGTGTGCGCGGGCCAGCATAAAGGAAACCCGTACCCGTCGGCCCCATCAGCGATTTGTGACCGGGCGCGGCCAGCAGATCGATATTCATCTCCTGAATATCGATGGGCACGACGCCGGCCGTCTGAGCCGCGTCCACGAGGAAGAGCAGATCGTGTTCGCGTGCGATGCGGCCGATCTCGGCGATGGGCTGCACGGTGCCAAGTACATTGCTACCGTGCGTCAAGGCAATGAGGCGCGTTTTCTTCGTAATAGCTCGGCGGATGTCCTCGGGATTGATGGTGCCGCCACCGTCGGCGGCAAGACGTGTCAGGCTGATGCGGCCAGCCAACTCCATCGCTCGCAAGGGCCGACTGACGCTGTTGTGTTCGAGGTTCGTCGTGATGACGTGATCGCCCTCGGCGAGAACGCCCTTGAACGCCATGTTCAGGGCGTCGGTGCAATTGAGGGTGAAGACGAAGCGTTCCGGCTCCTTACCGTGAAAGAACTGGTTGAGTATGTGGCGTCCCTCATCGAGCGCATGCTCGGCGGCCAGCGCCATTTTGTGTCCGGCGCGGCCGGGGTTGGCGAGGCTCTGCCGGGCGAAGCGGTCGAGAGCCTGATAGACGGCTTCAGGCTTGGGGAAACTGGTGGCGGCATTATCGAGGTAAATCATCGGTGGTTCCAGACAGACGCGGATGTTTCACATTGAAGGCGCTTGGGTGTCGGGCAGCACGAAACTCGAAACGAAGGTAAGGTCGGCCTCGTCATAGTGGCGCGTCATCTTCGGACGATGGGCGGTCGGTTGAAGGTCTTTCTTGTCAAGAGAGACGAAATACAACGGATGCTTACCAGAGCCGCGCAATTCCTTGGCTTTCACAAGAACGGAACTCAAGATGAGCTTATCGTTGTACTCAAGCGTGTCGTCATCCAAGTCAAGCATCTCCAGAAAGTCGAACACGCTTCTATCCGCGTGCAAAATCCCATCGCCGAGCGTGTCGGCGAAATCAGTCAATTCACGTTGGTAAACAGCCTTTGTCCGACTGACTTCTCCCATAGCAGCGTCGAACAACTTCTTTACTTCATCGAAATTCCAATTTGCTTTTCCGTTCGTTTCCGCGAAAGCATGAAACTCCAACAGATCCATACATCGTCTACTCGGGAGACTTTTACTGATGTGATGGCGGGCTTCCTGAAAACAAAGGTAAGGGATGTAAAGTTTGATTTCTCCAACGCGCACCCGCTCCCGCAGCGTCAGGGCATCGCGTTTCCGCTTGCTCGGCATGCAGAACAGACTGACGAGAAAATTCGTCTCCGCGAATACATGAGCAGGAGTCATCTGATCAACGCCTCAGACACAACTCGCCCGTCCGCCACCGCGCCGACAATTTCCGGGAAAAACGCGCGTGTCACCTCCGCATCATCGGGCAGAGCCGATTCGTAGGAGGACGCCAACCGGGATAGCCAACGTCCGGTCAGCATCTCCAATTCTCGTTCCGAAAAGGTATTCACGACGGGACGGACCAGGCGACTAAACAATGTTTCGGTGGATAACGAATTGGTGATGCGGATCGACTCAGGCCCCGACGTGGAGAAGTCATCGCGGAGAACATACGTCGTAATCGGTGTAACAAGAAGTCCATAATGACAGTTCTCGCCCCACATATAACGCATCAGTTGCTTGATAGCGGGATCTTGCTCGGGAGGAGTTGAAACGGTGGGCTTCACCTCCGCCATCAGGCGAGATTCGGGATAGTCCTTGGCAAAAACAGTCAAGTCAGCTCGCATCTTAGTGTCCTCGTGTCCAACGATGTTGGACACAACTTTTCATGATGTTCATTCTATGTGTATTCGGGTGATGCGGTCGATCAATTCCGATTCTCAAGATCAACTCATCGGATCATTAGTTCCTCATTTCCCCCGTAGCATATCACGTCGTCCGGCCAAAACCAAGCAGCGGCAGTTACGCTCGATTCCTACGCGGCGACCGAAATTTGCTCCACCAACGATACCTTGAGGAACTCCGCCAGGGATCGTCCCACGTCCTGGGCTGGATCTGAAGTCGTATATTCGCAAAGGCTTATGCGTGGCTTATTCGCACGGTCGAGAATAAGGTTCACCTGAAAGCCTGAGTTGGAATTCGAGGCTGATGACTGGCTGCCCCTGCCCAGCACTTGAACCCCAATGATCTCCTTGACATGGCACTGGAATTTCGGGAAATCAAGCCCTTCGTCCACGTATACCGCATTGCTGCGGACATTAATGCCTATCTGAAATGGGCGCAGCCAAACGACGAACGGGCTGAGTAAGGCAAGAAACATGACGCCCTCTCCAAGGAGAAGCAAGGAAAAAGCCGCAGTGAAAACGGCCAGATCAAGCCATAGCCGGGCTTCAAAACACGAGCGATCCCTTGCATACCCAAAACCCACTCCGCTCAAAAGGAATGATCCCGAAAAAACCAGCGCCTGAAAGAACAATTCTACCCTGACCAAAGGCACCTTTCGCTTCCTTACAACAGGGGTAGCAACGAGTGAAATCATACCTCCAAGGCCGCCCAAAAACCATAATCCCCACCAGAAATCGATGGCATACATCATCCAGTCGCGATCAGTCAGTCTTGGATCCTGTCCCTGGAAACAAAGCAGGGGTAGTGCTAATGCTGCGATAACAGCCCCACAGCCCAGTATAAAAATGCCGCAAACAATTGCCTCTACTCGATATATGCCGCGATACCGAGGTGCCAACTCAAGCATCATGCGTTCGGGTTCTGCCGGCCTCATAACGAGGGATCGATACATCCAGTTGCCCGGTGCGTCTCTCTCGTTGGGCAATAGAACGGCTTCGACCACAATTGTCCCCGATGGAGTTGCCAGCGCGATCGGTTCAGAGTGCGGCGTTGATCCTGGCAGACTGGCCATAGCGGAACTCCTTTCCTGAGCGAATTGCCTGCTGGATGCACTTCGCCAGCGAGAGTCTAATAGACCACTTCGGGCTTGGGGAAACTGGTGGCGGCATTGTCGAGGTAAATCATCGCGAATCGCTTTCTTCGCCAGTCAAGGCAACAAATCCCGGACAGAGATCAGACCAAAGTTCTGTCCTTCGATAAGAAGCGGAATGGAGTCCTTTATGCTGTAATCGCGGCGCTGGCGATAAGCAGGCGATCTCCCCGTTTTCGGCACGGTGTAGACTTCGACTTGCAAGTCGATGAGGTTAATAATCCAGTACATGGCGATGCGAGCGCGTGCGTAGAGGCGGGCTTTCTCAAGGCGGTCGTCTTCCAGCGTCGAGTCCGCCACCTCAATGAGCAAGGCGATGTCGTCTTGTTTCGGATGCGCGCGTGCATAACGCCGAGCCGGCCCGCGTGCCATAACCAAATCAGGCTCTGGCTCGCTGTCGCGTGTCGTGATGGCCGACTGCACCCGCACGATCCAATCGGCGGACAAGCGGGAGAGCAGTTCGGTTTGCCCCAGCAAGACGGAGCAATCGTGCGGAGGATTGTGCGTCATCTTGGGAGCGATCCATCCTTCCAGCAACTCCACGCGATCATGCTCGGTGAGAATCCCCTGCTCGATCATGCGATGGTATTGCTCGACCGTGAAGCGATAGACGGGAATTGTCGGCAGAGGTAATCGACGAGGTTTTGTTGATACATTAGCGGCCGAGACCATACCGACTCCTCTCCTTCGCGATCAACCGAAATCCATGCTCCGCTGCTTGGCCTGGCAGCCATGCTCTACTCATCCGTATTCGATGCGGTGGCCGCAACCTGCTCTGAGAAGGCTCCACGGCGACACCATTGACCGAAAGGAGAGATCGAGCGCACGGATTACCTCACGCTAACTCACTCACGGAGACGATGCTCACAAATCTCCCGGTCGCGTCAACTTCAAACAACGCTCGCAACGGGTGGATTTCAATGGCGTATAGCCCCCTTCCGACAAGGGCGCTCCGTTCCTGAGCGGGTCCACGGCAAGCAGGCGGTCCATTCTCGCTTGGGCGAGGGTGACGGCCTGTCGATCTACAGCTCCGATCCAAATAGTCGCCAGCGTGGCGCGGGCCGCGGGAGTCCAATCAACGGAGTAATTCATGCCGTCTGTCCAGTCGGTCGCATGTGTCCGGGGTCGGTCGCGTCCAAGCGACTTAAGAACTCGTGCATGTAGGTTTCATCGAAGCCGCTCAGACGATCCCATTCTTTCTGGAGCGCCTGTAAGCGAGCCTGGACTTGCTCGCTGGTGAACCACGGACCCGGCGACGCGGCCCGGCGTTTGAATTCGGCGATCATCTCCGGCGTCAGCGTTGGTTCCAGGCGTCCCAGCACCTTGCCGTTTGGATCGCGCACCGGCATCGGCCCCCAGGATTGCGTCACGATCTTCGCCTGTTCTTCCGTCAGAATGAGTTCTGACATAGTTACCCCCTTTTTCTCAAGTATACCAAGACACGATCAAGAAGAGAGCCTCGGTGCGGTGGATGGCAAGAAATCGCTTACGGAAACCGAATTGACTTCGCGGCCCTCCATCACCAGCGGAACCCGTGTATCCATACCGTAATCGGTACGCCGGCGATAGGCAGGAGATTTGCCGCCCTTCGGTTCGGTGTAGACTTCGATCTGCCGCTCATTCAAGTTGATGATCCAGTAAACCGAAATGCGAGCGCGGGCATACATTCGGCCCTTATCTCCACGATCACCTTCCAGCGAGGTATCCGCGACCTCGATCACCACGGCGATGTCCGCCGGTCGGGGATGGCGTGTCTCGTACCGCTGAAGAGGTCCACGGACAATAATGAGATCCGGCTCCGGTTCACTATCGCTCAACTTGATCGGTTTCTGTTCGCGCAATCGCCAGCCTTCGGGGAGTAACGACCGGAGTGCGTCCATCGTGTAATCGATCGCCACGGCATGAGGCGGATGCTGGGTCATCTTCTGGACCACGATACCTTCGATCAACTCCACACGATCCGCGCTCGACAGCACCGCCGTTTCTAACATCTTCTCGTATTGCTCGACGCTAAAGCGATACAGAAGGGGGATATGCTCGGCCGCTTGCTCATCGCTCGGCGGAGCCGGCGATTGACGACGGACGGGCGGTATCGTTTTCACGACAGCGGACATGACTTGACACCTCTTCCGCCTCGAATCCCATCAATGTCCGACGTATTTCGCATACAGCGTTCGCGCCTTGTCCTCGTCGGCCGTGCCCTTGATGATGGCTCGGCCATCGGGAAACACGGTGAACTCGTAGCTCTCGACATTAAACTTGAGCAAAAAGCGGTTGTAACTGACCGCGCCCATTTTCTCCAGATGGCTGGCCATTTCCTCGAAGTTGAGCTTGGCCGGTGTGCGGTGCGACACCTGCACGGCGTTGCGACCACACAGGCTCGTCGTCTGCGAACCGTGCGCGCCGTCCAGCCACTCAAAACGATGGTGTTTACAGCACGGACAATCGACCTTGCCCAGCAGTGGCGCGATCTTGATGCGGCGCTGTGTGTTCTCCCAGATGTCGAAATACAACAGTTCGCGGTTGATCTGCTCGCGGCGACCGGCCAGGATCTTGAACGCCTCGGTTGCTTGCAGACTGGCAATGATGTTGACGATTGGCCCAAGCACGCCAGCCGTTTCGCAGGTGCCGGCCTCACCCGGAGCGGGCGCGGCCTCGAAGACGCAGCGCAAGCACGGCGTCTCGCCGGGCAGAATCGTCATCGTTTGGCCGTGACTGCCGATGCAGCCACCGTAGACCCACGGTTTGCCGAGTTTCACGGCCGCATCATTGATGAGATAACGGATCTCAAAATTATCCGTACCGTCGAGGATAAGGTCGGCGTCCTCGACGAGTTCGAGAATGTTGGTGCGGTCGATGTCGGTGACGACGGGATCGACGTGAACGCTGGAGTTGATGTTGGCCAGTTTGCGCGCCGCCGCCTCGGCCTTGGGCAGATTCTCGGCCACATCGCGTTCATCGAACAAAACCTGCCGTTGCAGGTTGCTCGTCTCGATGAAATCGCGATCGACCAGGCGCAGATGACCGACGCCGGCGCGGACCAGCGCATTGGCCAACACGGTGCCGAGCGCGCCGCAACCGCATAGCGTCACGCGCGAATTGAGCAGACGGCGTTGACCGTCCTCGCCGATGCCGGGGAAGCGAATTTGCCGGCTATAGCGATCCAGGTTCCCGTCGCTGGCGCTCCGGGCTTGTGGAGATGCGTCCATCGTCATGCTTCGCCTTTCTCGACAAGGAGGAAGAAGATTAACCACAGAGACACAGAGGCACAGAGAAAACAAAAAATAAGAGAGCGACAATCACGTTCTCTCTGCTTGCCGTTCCTTTTCCTTTTGTTTTCTCTGTGCCTCTGTGGTTAATCTTGATTTTCGATGCCGTAATCTTTCAGGAAACTTTGCAGCACGCGCACCAGTTGTTTCGGCCATTTCTCTTGCTTGGCGAACGTGGTCAGACAAACCATGTCTTCGCGCACCTGCTGCAAGAGCGCCCCATCCAGGCGCTGCAAGTACCCGGCCATATATTCCATCGCCTCCCCAGCCGCATCCGGGTTGACCACCTCGTCCTCGGAGCCGGCCAGGAATATCGTGGCGTGCAGGACCGCCAGCAGAAGGGGGTTGACCGCTAATTCGGGGGGAATGAGAGGGAACACCGCGGCGCCTTCGGGCACCTCGGACTCGCCAGCATCGCTCATGTCAACCTCCAGCGACAGCGGGGATGATCGCCAGTTCGTCGCCATCCTTGACGGGCGTGGCGAGATTATCGAGATAGCGAATGTCCTCATTGTTGAGGTAAATGTTGACGAAGCGGCGTACTTGCCCGTTCTCGAAAATGCGCTGCGTCAGGGCGGGATACTGAGCGCCCAACGCGGCCAGGGTGGTCTGCACATTGGTCCCGGCGACCGCAATGGAGGCTTGCCCATCGGCGTGTTGGCGCATGGGCGTAGGAATATGAATGGTGACCGGCATGATGTTTCTCCACAAACAAAACAACAGAAAACCAGGGCGGCTCACAGTCCCGCCACGAACCGGCTGGGTTTGCGGCTAACGCGAATGGCCTGGATCAACAGGCCAAAAATGACGATTTTCACCGGCAGACCAAGCAGCGCCAAACCAGGGAGCATCAGGGCGTCCACAATGGCCAGAGCAAGGTAAACGATCGCGGCGATCAGAACCGCCGTCACCGGCTGCGAACGCGCCCACCAACCCAGGGCGGCGAAGACCAGCAAAACCACCACGCTGACCAGCAGCAAGTCGGGGATAAAGTCGGCCTTCAAGCGTTCGCGCGGCACCAACAGCGATCCCAAGACGATTAGGCCGCCGCAACCGACAAGATTGACGATGGCGGCGGTGAACAACCAGGCGGAGGCTTGTTGTCGCGGCGTCCGTTCGATTTCGGGTGGCAGCCCACTGGCCCGGTCGGGAACGACTGCCTCACGGCGTTTGTGCGCCAGTGAGGCAGGCGGGAGTTTTTTGCCGCAGCCCTCACAAAAGCCCGCCGACACAACGGCATCGTTCTCCGCGTCACAGTGTAGACATCGTACTTGGGACATGACACCCCCTTCGGGGGAAATCCGAAACTCGAAATCCGAAACCCGAAAGAAATCTCAAACCAGAATACCCAAAATCGAAACCGTTCGCTGCCCTGTTTTCGATTTTGGGTTTCGATTTTCAGGTTTCTTTCGGATTTCGGATTTCGAGTTTCGGATTTCCCCGAAGGGGGTTACACCAATACCGGACTCGAAACATCGCTGAGCAAGCCGTTGAACTCCTCCAACGACGGCGCGATCACCGACGGTTCCTCCAGACAATCCGCCACGGCATCCTGTGTCTTCAGACCATTGCCCGTGATACAGAGTACGATTTCCTCATCGCGCGCGATGCGTCCTTGCTCAAGCAACTTGCGCGCGACGGCGACCGTCACGCCGCCGGCCGTCTCGGCGAAGATGCCTTCGGTACGGCCCAACAGCGCCATCGCCTCGGCAATCTCACGATCATTGACATCCTCGGCCCATCCACCGGAATCGCGGATGACCTTGCCGGCGAAATAGCCGTCGGCCGGATCGCCGATGGCCAACGACTTGGCGATGGTGTTCGGCTTGCGAACCGGACGATGCGCATCCCAACCGTTCTTGACCATGGCGCTGATGGGATTGCAGCCGGTCGGCTGCGCGCCGTAAAACTTGCAACTCGGCGCGGCGATCAAGCCGGTGCGGTGCAATTCGTTGAACGCCTTCTGAATTTTGCCGATGAGACTGCCGCCGGCCATCGGACAGACGACATGGCGCGGCGTGCGCCAGCCGAGTTGCTCGGCCATCTCGAAACCAAACGTCTTCGATCCCTCGGCGTAGAACGGCCTCAGGTTGATATTGACGAAGCCCCAACCGTACTTGAACGCTACCTGCGTACAGAGACGATTGACCTCGTCATAGGTGCCTTTGACGCCAATGACCTTGGCGCCGAAGATGCTTGTGCCGAGGATTTTGGAGCGCTCCAGGTCGGAAGGGACGAAGATATAGCTTTGCAGGCCGGCGGCGGCGGCGTTGGCGGCCACGCTGTTGGCCAGGTTGCCGGTCGAGGCGCAGCCTACCGTCGTTAAACCGAACTCGCGGGCCTTGCTCAAGGCGACGGCGACGACGCGATCCTTGAACGACAAGGTCGGAAAATTGACGGCATCGTTCTTGATCCATAACTGCGCGACGCCCAGCGCTTGCGCCAGACGGTCGGCTTTCACTAACGGCGTGCCGCCGACCTGCCGGCCAACGGTCGGTTCGCCATCGAGGGGCAGGAATTCTTGATAGCGCCACATGTTGAAGGGACGCAGTTCGATCTTGGAACGATCGAGCGCGTCGGTGATGGCGTCGTAATCGTAATCGACTTCGAGAGGGCCGAAGTCCTCGGTGCAGAAGTTGGTTGCCGAGATGGGATACGCCTGACCGCACAGGCGACATTTGAGACCGCGAACGAAAGAAGAAGACACGGACTATCCTCCACAAGCCGGAGCAGGTATCTCAAGCCGGAGGTGTGTATCGTCCAGGGAGGTCTCCGCGAGAACGGAGATAGAGAACAAGAGGCGTGTGGGGCACACGATCTTATCTCTCCCGGCCGTGGCCAGGTAGGAGGTAGCACCAGCATCGCCCTCGCGGACGACCGGTTGCTGTGGCTTCACAGGGCCTAATCCCTCAGCCACTCTGGATAAGATACTCACCAAGATGTCAGACATTGATCTTAAGACAAAGCTGTGTCAGAGGCAATGGCGACGGGGCGATTTTTGAGGAAATGTCAAGGGAGGAGGCCGTAAATCCCGAATGGGGAGTTGATTCGGCCGCATCAGGTTCCTCCCAGCCAAATCCCCAACAAGATGAGCGCCGTGAGCAGAACCATCCCACCGAGAACCAGGGCAATCGCCAGGAGCAGCAGTTTGGTCTGGATTGACCAGCGGGGTGGTTGCACGGTCGCAAGATCAATCTCGGCGGACAAATCCACTTCCGGCGCGGAAATGCTTGGCAAATTGTACTCCGCCGACGGCTCCGCCTCTTGCAAGACCGCGATCGATTGCTCGTAGTACGCATCCTCACGGCAATCCAACGGCAACATCGTATCATCCGTCGCCCAGGCGCGCAGTTCCTCCTCGACCGCGACCGCCGAAGACGGACGCTCCGCTGGATTCTTGGCCATCATCTGCTGAATGAGCCGCGCGAAGCCGGGTGGTACGCATGGTGCCAGACGCAGAAGCGGCGTCGGCTCCTCGCCGCGATGACGCATCACCTTGTCGCGGCTGGTGCCGCCGGGGAACGGCGGCTGGCCGGTCAGGGCGAAGTACAGCGTACATCCCAGTGAATAGATGTCGGCCCGACCATCGACGGCGGCGGAATCGGTCGTCTGCTCCGGAGCGATGTAATCCATCGTGCCGACGATGTAACCCTGGCCGCCGATCACGCGCTCTTCCGCCTTCTCGCCCTGCATGAGCGCGAGACCTAGATCAAGAACCTTGGCATGATCATTCGGCGTGACCATGATATTCGACGGCTTCAGGTCGCGATGAATCAGCCCTTGATTGTGCGCGTGTTCCAACCCCGAAGCGGCCTCGGCCATCAAGCGAGCGGCGCGCGGCACGGATAACGGGCCACCGCCGGCGACCACGCGGGCGAGGTTCTTGCCGGGAATATATTCCATAGCCAAGTAATAGACACGCTGGCAAATGCCGCTCTCGTAGGTCCACGCCAGATGCGGATGGGCGACGCGACGACTCAGTTCCATCTCGCGCTGAAAGCGAGCCAGCAGACGTTCCTCGTTGCGCCAACGACTCGGCGGCAACAGCTTGAGGGCTACCAATTCGCCACTGCGTTCATCGCGGGCCAGATACACGGTACTCATGCCGCCGCGACCGATGGGAGAGAGTACCTGAAAATGGCCCAAGAGCAGTCCCTTGCCGGTGCCGCGTAGAATCTTGCCGGCCTGGAAGCGCGACAGTTTGCCCTTGCGGACAAGATGCTCAGCCAGGGCGTGCGGATCGTCGCGCTGTTCCTTCGGGACATCGCGCAGCGCATCCTGAAGCTGAGCGCGATCGAGCAGCCCGCTTTTAAGGACGGTCTTGAGAAAACCCTCGACCGTGGGGGCATCGGCGTCAGGGGGCGGGAGCTTGGACATGCTATTCGTAAGTCTGTAGGCGACGGCTCGCCAGCCCGCAGCGCAAGCAAGGGAAAGCGAGCCGCTACCTACGAACGATTACGTCTCCTTGCTGCGGATCTGCGCCTTGAGGACATGCTTGAGTCGAGCCATAACTTTATCGTGGACCTTCTTGACTTCCTTATCCGTCAGTGTGCGGTCCTCCGCCTGGTAGGTCAAGGCATAGGCGAGACTCTTGTGCCCGGCGGGAATGCTTTCGCCCCGGTACAAATCGAATAGTCGTAGGCCACGGAGCAATTCACCGCCGGCAGTTCGTATTTCGGCAACCACATGCTCGGCGGAAATAGACTCCTCGACGATAACGGCCACATCGCGCAGCGCGGCCGGGAAGCGCGGCACCAGCTGATAGAGATGGCGAGCCGGCAGCGCTGCCCGCAGCGCCTCCAGATCGAGTTCACCGGCCAACACCGAACGTCCCCCGAGTCGGAACGCCTCGGCGACTTTCGGATGCAGTTCGCCAAACTGCCCCACGACGCGATCGTTGACGACTATCTCGGCGGCGCGGCCCGGATGCAGGGCCGGCACCTTGATCGGTCGATACATCGCATTCGCCAAGTGTAGATCGGTCGTCAGCGCTTCAAGGATGCCCTTCAAATCGAAGAAATCCAGCATCGCCGCCGCTGCGCCCGTTGCGTCGCTCCAGGATTCTTGTTGCCGTGCGCCGCACAGGACGAGGGCGAGACGGCGCGGTTCATCGGGCAGTTTCTTGTCGGGCTGCGGCAGATACACCGAGCCGATCTCGAACAGCCGCACCTCGTTGGTATGCTGCAAGTTCGCCGCCGCGATGTCGAGTACACTGGCAAGAACGCTGTGCCGCATGACCTCACGCTCGCTGCTGATGGGGTTCTGCAAGCGAACATACTCACCGGGAGGCAGCCCCAGCGGTTTCTCCTGTTCCTCCGTGGTCAGAGCGTAGGTGATGACCTCTTGCAAACCGAGGCTGACGAGACGGTCGCGCAGGCGTTCCTCGAAAACGAGCGGCTGATTGGTCCGCTGCGGCGGCAACTCGTCCGCCAACAGCGTCGCCGGTAGACGATCATAGCCGTGCAGCCGAACCAGATCCTCGATGAGGTCGGCCGGTCCTTCCTGAATATCGAGTCGATGCGGCGGCGCGGTGGCACGCAGGGCATCCGTGCCGACCTCTTCGACTTGAAACTCCAGCGCCCGCAGAATGCGGACGCACTCGGGACGCGGCAAGTCCATGCCGAGAAGGCGGCGAACTTCCGCCATCTTCAAATCGATGACACGCGGCGGCATCGGCCGCGGATAGACATCGACAATACCGCGACAGATCGTAGCGCCGCCGTGCTGGCGCATCAACTCGGCGGCGCGCTCAGCAGCGGGCCGAACCGTCTCGGGATGGATGCCCTTGCTGAAGCGCACGCTGGCCTCGCTCGGCAGATTGAGCGCCTTCATGGTGCGGCGGATCGAAATGAAGTCGAAATTGGCCGACTCCAGCAGCACGTTGCGCGTTGCTTCCGTGACCATCGTATCGGCGCCGCCCTTGATGCCGGCCAGGGCGATCGGACCGATCTCGTCGGCGATAATCAGCATGTCCGGCGTCAACTTCAACGGCGCGGCCTTGTTGCCCTCATCGAGCGTTGCCAACACTTCGCCGGCCCGCGCGGGACGAACGAGGATGTGCGGCGTCTTGCCGCCGGCACGCTGCATCAGTTTGTCGTAATCGAAGGCGTGCAGTGGTTGTCCCCATTCCAGCAGGACATAGTTCGTGATGTCCACGATGTTGCTGATGGGCCGCATGCCGGCGTAGGTCAAGCGGCGCTGCATCCAGCTGGGCGACGGCCCGATGCGCACGTCCTTGAGCATCATCGCCGCATAGCGGGCGCACAGCTTCGCATCCTCAATGGAGACGCGCACTTGCCCCTCGATGGCCGGCCCGTCGGCCTTTTCTTGAGACGACGGCAAACGCAAACTTTGCCCGGTGAGCGCGGCCACTTCGCGAGCCACGCCGAGCAGCGACAAACAGCGAGCCAGATTGGGCGTGACTTCCAGTTCCAGCACGATGTCGCCCATGTAATCGACGAGCGGCATGCCGACCGGGGCGTCGTCATCGAGCAGGATGATACCCTCGTGTTCATCGCTGATGCCGAGTTCATAAGCGGAGCAGACCATCGCATCGCTGGGCACGCCGCGAATCTTGGTCGGCTTAAGTGCCTTGAGTTGTTTCGGCATCGAATGGCCGTCGAACAGCACGGAACCGGACAGGGCGAGGATGACCTTCCCCCCAGCATCCCCCACATTGATGTTCGGCGCGCCGGTGACAAGCGTCTTGGTGCGTCCTTCGCCGTAGTTGACGATCGGCAATTTGAGGCGATCCGCGTCGGGATGGGGACCGACGCTCTGCACTTCGGCGATAACGATTTTATCGCGGTCCCACACGGGACCGGCTTCGCTGGATTTGACGCGCAATCCTTCTGGGACCGGCACGCCGATAAGTCGGACGCTGGACACTTCCAGCCCGGCCAGCGTCAGACGCTCGACCAACTCGGCGACGGGCAAAGTTAACGGGACATATTCCGCGAGCCACTGCAAGGGTACTTTCATCGTGGGTTCTCGAATCGATTCTTGGCATCCGGCACTTGTGTTGTTATAGGGGGCGTGCATCGCGGAGGACAACGGAGAGCGGATAGCAGTCCAGGTAGGATGAGGAGCAACCGCTCAACTGCTCGCGCCTCTGGATGGCATGATGTTGACGGAGACCCATCTTCTTCGTGGTTACGATGTACAGATGCGGGAACACCGCGATTGAGGCGCTCTCGACGACGTGCGGAGCAGAGCCTACGCTGGGGAGAGAATGGGGCGCCCATTGCAACCACCCAGGGAGAGCCGGTCCATGCTCCGATCTTCCATTGCCGTGCTGCTCCTAACGGTGATAGCGCACACCGCATGGGGCGAATCGTCCGCAGTTCGCAGGGACCATTATGGCGACCTTCTGCCCAAGGGCGCGGTTGCTCGACTGGGTACCGTTCGCCTGCGTCACGGTGATCGCATCGACTCGCTGGCCTATTCGCCCGACGGCAAACGGCTTGCCTCCTCCAGCCAAGATGGGACGATCCGCCTGTGGGACACCCGCACCGGCCGCGAGATCCACCGGCTCGCCGCCGGAGGCGCCGTCTTTCATGTTGCCTGGTCGCCCGATGGAAAAACGCTGGCTTCGGGAGGGTTGGGGAATGTTGTCATCTTGTGGGATTCGGCCACCGGCGAGCAAGGGCGGGAACTGGAACACCTCGTCGGCGTGCAGTCATTGGGATTTAGCCGCGACAGCAGACGACTGCTGACGGCGGGGGTGGGGGCAAGTTTGTGGGACGTGGCCACGGGGAAAGAGGTTCGCCGCTTTGCGGGCGGGCCAAACCTGATGGCTGCGGCCCTGTCGCCGGATGGCCGAACCGTGACCGTGGGAGGACACGGGCAGCCGGTCGTCTCTTATGATGCGGCCACCGGCAAGGAACGATGGCGGATGGACGTCCCGGGCAAGATCGTCGGCTGCATGGCTTTCTCGCCGGATAGCAAGATACTCGCCCTGGATTCGTGGGGAAATCGAATCCATCTGGTTCGGGTGGTGGATGGCCGAGAGATTCGCGTCATCGGACCGCGCGGCCGGCGCGGTTGGCGCATCGCGTTTTCGCCCGATGGGCGATGGCTTGCCAGCGGTGGCCGTGAGACGCCGCTGAGGGTATGGGAAGCGGCAACAGGCAAGGAGGCGTCCGGCTTTCGCGACAACCCCAGCAAACCCTTGGGTTTGGCCTTTTCACCCGATGGCAAGGTCCTTGCCTCGGCAGGTAAGGAGGGGAAGGTTCGCTTCTGGAATGTTGCCGACGGTAAGGAGCGGCTTGCGGCCGGAGATGAGGAGGTGCGGCCGGGATTGTTGCAATTCTCTTCCGATGGTCGGTCGCTTTTCACGGCGAGCAACGGGCAGGCGGTTCAGGAATGGGAGGCGGGAAGTTGGCGACGCGGCCAGCGCTTCCGTCCGCCGGCCACGCGCGCCCGCATGGAGGCTGTGGCCGTAACGCCGGATGGCGCGATCGTCGCCACCGGCAGCGCGGGCGGCGAAATTCATCTCCGGGATCGACGCACCGGCAAGCCGATTGCTCGATTGCAGGGACATAGCTCCGCCGTAAACGCCCTGAGCTTTTCGGGCAGTGGTGCGGTGTTGCTGTCGCGGGACGAAAGCGGCGCGGTGCGCATCTGGGAGACGGCGACGCGGCGTTTCCTGCGGCAATTCGACGGACAACGCGATGGGGGAGCCGTGCTTTCTTCAGACGGCAAGACGGTAGTGCTGGCCGGTGGGAAGGGCATGTTCCCCGTCTACGACATCGCCACGGGGAAGGAGCGGAGCAAGCTCGCTGTTGAGGAAATGCGTGTGTTACGAGCCGCGTTCACAGCGGAAAACCGCGTGTTGGTCACGGGCGACCTCATGGGCGTGATTCGGTTATGGCAGGTGGATGGCGGGAGGGAAATACGTCATTTCGGCGGCAAAGAGGGCGGTATCCTCGCTCTAGCGCTGTCTCCCGACGGTCGCAGCCTGGCCACGACGCATCCCGGTTCGCTACGTATCCGCGAAATCTATCTGTGGGAGATGGCCAGCGGCAAGCCACGCCTTCAACTCCACGGGCATCAGTGCGCAATCCGCAACCTGGCGTTTTCGTCCGATGGACAGCTTCTAGCATCATCGAGCGAAGACGCGACGGCGTTGGTGTGGGATTTGACCGGCCGGCATGCCACGCCATCCGCAGCCGTTCCTTGGACGACCGCCGAGCGGGAGCGATTATGGACGGACCTTGCCGGCGAAGATGCGGCTCGCGCCTTCAAGGCGATCAACATACTCGCTTCGCGGCCCAAAGAAACCGTGCCCTGGTTGCGTCAACGGATACGCCCCATTCGGCAACCGGACGCCCGCCAACTCGCGCGCTGGATCGTCGATCTCGATAGCGATAGTTTCCATGCCCGCGAGAATGCGAGCCGCGAGTTGAAGCGACTCGGCGAATTGGCCGAGTCCGAACTGACGAAGACACTTGCCGCACGCCCTTCGCTGGAAGTGCGCCGCCGCGTGGAGGAAATTCTGGCACCGCTCCGACAAGCCATAACGCCGGAGCGTCTGCGCTTGATTCGAGCGCTCGAAGCGCTGGAGCGTGTGGGCACGGCTGATGCACGCCGGTTATTTGAAACGCTGGCCGCCGGCGCGCCGGGAACCTTCAGACCCGCGAGGCGAAAGCATCCCTGGAACGCTTGAGAGCTGCCGGACAAAACCCTTGATTGCCAGCCCGCAGCGCCAGCAAGGGGAAGTCCTTCCCTTGCTGGCGCTGCGGGCTGACGGAGTTTTGTCCGGTAGCTCCGTAAGCCATTGGCAAAAACGATCACTTTTGCAACGCCTGGAGATCCATCGTCTGCGCCGCCTCCCACACCTCGACGGTGCCGATGGGCAGCCAGAAACTCGCTTCGACCACTTGCACGGCCTGCTGTTTCGCCAACTCGCTGACGTATTGCGTCACTTCGTACTCGCCGCGCGGCGACAGCGTCAACGGAATGTCAAAGACGCGGCGCGGGAACACATAGGCGCCCGTGTTGGCCAGCTGGCGACCATCGAGATCGGGCTTCTCGATGAGTCGATCGAGTGTACCATCGGGCTTGCGGAAGGCGATGCCGAAGCGGCGCGGTTCTTCCACTGGATGACACAGTACGCCGGCCGGACAACTCGCCAGTTTCTCCAGGTCGGCGACACCGAAGAGATCATCGCCATTGAGCGCCAGGAACTGTTCCGCCCGCAGATGCTCTCGGCAGGCGAGTAAGGCATCGCCGGTGCCGCGCGGTGTTTCCTGACGCACTACTTGCCACTGGTCGAAGTGCCTTTGCTGGCGCAAGTACGCTTCCACCTGCTCACCCAGGTAGTGAATGACGACGAGAACCCGATCGACGCTCTTGGGCAGAGCGCCCAACGTCCAGTCGAGGATGGGGCGGCCCTGAACCGGCAGAAGGGGTTTGGGCGTTTGCAGCGTGTGCGGGCGTAAACGCGTGCCGAGGCCGGCCGCCAGAATAATCGCATCCATACCTGTTGAAACTCCTCTTGTCCCAGGGCGACGAAAAATGGCCGATCCACGGTCTTTGTGCCAGTTGATCGGCTTGCGCGTCCTCCCGGATTTACCAACTCACATGGGTTTCCATCAAGGTCTGTCCCTTGCGCAGTCGATGCAAACAGCGTTCATGGATTGCGCCGCTTGCAGGGAGATACTGCTCCAAACGGCGTCTTCCGTATCACGCGACGGGGTTCCGCTTGGCCAGGGATGGTCCCAGAGGATGCCCCTGTTGTATACAGGAAAGGTAGGGAAGCTATGCGTCGCGGATTACTCCTGTTCCTCAGCGTCGGCCTGCTCAGTACGCTCGCCGGTTGCGGTCATCGTACTCAAGGCATTTGTGACTGCCAGGTCTACCCGCTCGATCATGGCACGCCGTCGCCGCTTATTAAGCCGGGGGCCGGCGTCCAACCGATCCATCCGGTACCCGAAGTCGCGCCCCTTCCGGCTCCGTGACGGTCCAAAGCGAACGGCCGGCATGAGTTGGCTGGTGTAATCTCCATCAGCCGACTCATGCCGGCCTTCGGGTACTGTTCAGGGAGTTGGTGTGGAAGCTACCCCGCCTGGACTCGAACCAGGAAATGCAGAGCCAAAATCTGCTGTGTTACCATTACACCACGGGGTAGTGGTTGAGACTGGTCACGACATTCTAGCACCTCGGCGTCAGGACGGATACGGTGCAGGCGTTCAGATTTGTTGAGCGGTAGAGAGTAGCTAAGGTTTTCCGGACAAACCCCGCCAGCCCGCAGCGCCAGCAAGAGAAGGATTTCCCCTGCTGGCGCTGCGGGCTGGCAAAATGAGATTGCCAGCCCGCAGCGCCAGCAGGGAAAGAGTAACTGCGGGATGGCAATCAAGGGTTTTATCCGGAAGCTAAGGCAGTTTATCTGCGGGCTTTTTCGGATCGGGCTTCGGAAACGGCAGCGGTTCCTTGGCGAGCGGAAGCAGAGCGGGGTTCGCGGAATTGATCGCGAGGATGCGCTCCTTGACGATTTGCGCCGACTCCGCCGGCGAGGTAAAGTACTGTACCTGTTGGTATGAGGTGTACGGCGGGCCGGCGAAGTAGTTCGGCCACCAGTAAGGGTAGGGAGCGTAATACGTGACGCTCGGCTCGTAATTGGCCCAGGCGCTCAGCCTGCCGCCAATGCCGCAGCTGCTACAGCCGCCACAACTTCCACCACTCGCACCACAGCAGTCGTCCGCTCGTGCCTGGTTCATGGGCACGAGCAAAATCAGAAGGAAACCAGCGGTTAACAGGGGTTTGGACAGACGAATCATGGGGTCCTCCCAAAAAGAAGCGGCCGGCGCGGAAACGCCCGGCCGTTTGGTGTTTCATCCGGCGCAGCAAACCATATCACGATGCACGCTCGCAGGTCGTTATGGTTGCGGCCGCCCCTTGTTTTTCGCCCCCCTGAGTGATCGCACAGTCGAAATAGGCGCTACGATTGCTTCTCGCCGCGCAATGCCTCGAAGCGTTTCGAAGCGGCGAAAACGAAGACTTTCTCCATCTCGTCTCAGCTCGCGGCCGCTTCGCGCGGCGGTGCCTCGGTCGGTCGGATGCGCTGCTCGGCCGCCATGCGCAGAGCGATGCGATTGATGACCTGCAAGAACGCCAGCGCGCTGGCCTCAATGATGTCCGTGTTGACCGCTCGGCCATTGATGACGCGGCCGTTGTACTCCGCCTCAATGTGAGCCTCGCCCTGGGCGTCTTCGCCGACCGTCACGCTGCGCACCCGATAATCGCGCAATTGCACCTCGATGCCGGTAATCTGCTCGATGGCCTTGAATACCGCATCAACGGGACCATCGCCGAGACTGGCCTGACGGATGATGGTACCGTCCTGATGCCACAGACACACCGCCGCCGATGGGATCGTCGCCGAGCCGGCGTTGCACGTCATGGCCTCCAACGTCCACAGAGTCGGGCCGCTGTGAATCTGCGCCTCCGCCAGTGCTTCGATATCAGCGTTGTAAATAACCTTTTTGCGATCCGCCAACGCCTTGAAACCATCGAAGACCTTTTGTAGCTGCTCTTCGTTCAAATGATACCCCAGATCGATGACCCGCTGGCGCAGGGCGTGCCGGCCGCTGTGCTTGCCCAGCACCAACTCCGTCTGCGGGACGCCGATGTCCTCCGGATTCATGATCTCATAGGTGGTCCGCTCCTTGAGCATGCCATCCTGATGAATGCCGGCTTCGTGCGCGAAAGCGTTTTGACCGACGATCGCCTTGTTGCGCTGCACTTGCAGGCCGGTGACGTGCGACACCAACCGGCTCGTCGGATAGAGCTTCTTCGTGTTGATGTTGGTCGCCACCTTGAAGAAATCCTGCCGCGTCCGCACGGCCATGACGATCTCTTCGAGAGCGCAATTGCCGGCGCGCTCGCCCAACCCGTTGATGGTGCATTCGACCTGCCGCGCCCCCTCGGCGATGGCGGCGAGACTGTTGGCGACGGCCATGCCGAGATCGTTGTGACAGTGAACGCTGATGATTGCCTTGTCGATGCCGCGCACATGCTTTTTCAGATGAGCGATGGCGGCCGCATACTGGCTCGGCACGGCGTAGCCGACTGTGTCGGGAATGTTCACCGTCGTCGCGCCGGCCTCAATGGCGCGTTCGACAACCTCGGTGAGGAAATCGAGTTCAGTACGTGCGGCGTCTTCCGGCGAAAACTCGACATCCTCGACGAAGCCGCGGGCGCGCTGCACACCCTCGACGGCGCGGCGGATAATCTCTTCCTTGGCCATTTTGAGCTTGAATTCGCGGTGAATGGCGCTGGTGGCGAGGAAAACGTGAATGCGCGAGCGTGTGCATTCACGCAGCGCCTCGCCGGCGCGATCGATGTCGGCCGGGTTGCAGCGTGCCAGGCCGCAGATGATCGGCCCCGGCACTTCCCGCGCGATGGCCTGCACCGCCTCGAAGTCGCCCGGTGAGGCGATAGGGAAGCCGGCCTCGATCACATCGACGCCAAGTTCCGTGAGGGCGTGCGCGACTTGTAGCTTTTCGGCCAGGTTCATGCTGGCGCCCGGCGATTGTTCGCCGTCCCTCAGGGTCGTATCGAAAATGATCAGGCGGTCATCGCTCATGGTCAAGCTCCGGCAAATAAAAAAGCCCTGGGATTTGGTCCCAGGGCTATGCTCAGCAAGCGGAAGAAATAACAGGCTTGGTGGCGCGCCTAGGACCCATCTCCGGTAAGGAGAAGCGAGTCAAGCAGAGTGAGGAGCAACAAAATCGCCATATACTGCCTGCGAAGGAAATCGTTCTCATGTAGGTGCGCAAGAATCTTTTTCACAGTTTAGAGATTGTCCCTGCCGAATGCAATGGCTTTTCCAGTGAACCGGTTCTGCTGTGGTTCTGCTCTGCACGGCCCCCAATACGGTGCTGCCTGCAAACGACGTTACGCGAACATACTCTACCAGCCAGCCGACTGACACCGGCCGTTCGCTGGAACGGCGGAAGAAAACCAGAGTGCTTTGCTAAGCCTGGCGCAAGCGGTACAATCGTTAAGATTGGCACAAGGAGGCGACACCAGAGGGCGGCTGATCTGATGAAGACATCCACACAGGAACATCTGCCGCTCGTTCCCTTGTTGCATGCCTACACGCGCGCCGGTGTGCCCACCGTGGCCGAGTTGCACCATCTACCGGGATTGGGGCCGCGCTTCGCTGGCATCCTATCCGCCTCGGTCAAGTTTCTCTTCGCCGATTTTCTCGATAACGCTTCCGTCGCCGATCTCGGCGATGCGTTGGTGCGCTTTTACGAAGCCTGCGTCCCGCTACCCTTACACGCCGAGACGCTGCGACGCCGCGCCGGTATCGTCCGCCACGGTTTGGCCTATCTGCTGCGTGGGCGCGATCCGCTGCCGGTCAAGGCGGCGGCGTGTCTGAGCGCGACGGGAACCTATCACGTCGCCGGCCTGGGACCGCGCTTTTGGTCGGCTCTACTGCAAGGACTGCAACCAGCGCATCATCCCGGTTGGACGCCCGCTATCCGCGCCGGGTTGCAGCGTCTCGGCTTGGTGAACGGACGGCGCGGCGACGACCCAGAAATCATCTATGCCGATCTGCTGTCCGCTTACTCCCAAATCCAAGCGCTGGAGCCGGCGCTGTCGGCGCTGCACATCGATCATTTCCTCACGCTCGTCGCGGCCATGCGCGGCCGCAATCTTCCGCGCCATGAGGAAATCGACGAAGAAAAGCAGCGTGCGCCGATCCACGCGGCCATTCAGCGCGAGCGTGCCCGAATGCCGCTGCGCGAACGGCTCAAGGATCGCGGGCAGGCACTGGCGCGCGGTCAAGAGCAAATGGAATTGGCGCTCGGCAATTGCGACGGCAAGTTGCTCGGCGACGCCTTGGCGACGGCGGATCCCAATGGCTGTATGCGTTGCCGGCTCGATTGGGGCGAGGACGCCGACACGCTGACACTGTGGATCGGCCGGCTGTGGGAAAGCGACGATCCCTATCGGACGCTGGCCGCTTTCTGGGCCGCCGATCCGTTGCCCGGCGCGGGTCTATGGCTGCCGGCCGCCGTGCTGCACTTGCGCGATCCGCAGAGTTTCGCTCCCTGGAATGAGGACATCCGCGCCGGCTACGCCACACTTGAGGACAGCGCCGGCGATGAGCCGTTGGTCGAGCGGTATCGTCTTTTCAATGAGGGTGTCGCCTGGCTGCGTCATCAACATCAACTGCACCCGCTGGAAATGCCCACCGTTCTGACCGCATGTGGTGACGATCGCGAATCGTGGACGATGGAGCGCGATCGCGCTGACGCGCCCTTTACGGGTTTCTGTGCCGACACGTTTCATTTCTTCGATGAATTGAGCCACAACAACAAACGCGCCTGGATGGAACGCCAACGCGAGCGCTATCGTTTCGCGGTGCGCGAACCCCTCATCGAGTTGTGTCGCACCGTCGCTGAGCGCTATGTCGCGCCGGTGCTGCGCGGCGTACATGGCTGGGCGCTCGATACCGAGCCGCGCAGCGGCCGGGCGCTGACGAGCATTTGCAAAAACGCTTTCGGACGCACCGAACCTTACAATATCGCCCTGTGGATCGCCTTCTGCCGGCGAACCGACAAGGGCGGTCGCGAGGAGGTGCAATTCTTCGTCCATCTCGACGGCGCGGGCTTGCGTTACGGTCTGCGTCTAGGTCGCAAGGCACGCGCCGCCGTGGGGCGTTTTCGCCAGCAGGTGCGTCACCATGCGGAGTTGCTATTTCGCGTATTGCGCCAGCGCGGCGCGCTGAGCGAATGTCGCTTCGATTGCGCCGACCCGATGGAAGCGAGCCGAGACATCACCACGCCAGACGATCTGCGCGACTGGATCGAGGGGCGATCGTTCGAGATTTCGCGCTCGCTGTCCGCTGCCGATGCTTTATTGTTCAGCGACGAATTGGCCGGTGAGATTGCCCTGACGTTCGATCGCCTGCTGCCGCTCTATGCCTGCGCCATTGAGGAGGATGCGCACGGCTTTCTGCTGCGCTGTTTGGGCGGAGCGCTGCCGGTCGAACCGTACACGGACGCCGACTTTCAGCAGGCGACGCTACTTGGCCGCGATTGGCTCGACCGAGCGCGCGGCCTCCTTGACCTGAAACGACAACTGATCTTGCAGGGTGTGCCGGGCACCGGCAAAACCCACGTCGCACGCCATCTCGCACGCCTGCTGACCGGCGGGCGCGAGGAGTGCATCCGTCTGGTGCAGTTTCACCCCGCTTATAGTTACGAGGAGTTCGTCGAGGGCGTCAAGGTACGTTCGGTGACGGTGGACGGCCGCTCCGACGTGACGTATCCGGTCGAGGAGGGTTTGCTGTGCGCCTTCGCCGAGCAAGCGAGCCGCCGCCCGGCCGAGACGCATGTGTTACTCATCGACGAAATCAATCGCGGCAATCTACCGCGTATCTTCGGCGAATTGCTTTATCTGCTGGAATACCGAGAACAATCGGTGTGTCTCCCTTGCTCAAGACGAAGTTTCCGGTTGCCGGCGAACCTGTATCTGCTGGCGACCATGAACGCGGCGGATCGTTCGGTGGCTCTGCTCGATCAAGCATTGCGGCGACGCTTCTCATTCATGGAAATGCCGCCCGATACCGCCGTGCTGGCGCGTTGGCTGCAAGCCCATACGCCGGCCGCAGGGGCCGCCTTCGCTCAGCATGTGCTGCTGTTGTTCGATCGACTCAACGCGAGCCTGCGTGCGGACCTCGGAGCGCAAGGACAGGTCGGCCACAGCTATTTCATGGTGCCGGACCTCGACGAGACGCGGCTACGCATTGTCTGGCAGCATCATATCCGGCCGCTGCTGGAAGAACACTTGGCAGGGCAGCCGGGACGATTAGCGTCTTATGACATCGATCAACTACTTGATGGTGGGCGACATCGTCCCGGACGGCGGCAGCGAATGGAGGCTGTTTAGCCGCTTGCGGCTTAGCGTGGAGGTGCAGATTATCGTGGCGCCCTACGAAGAATCATTCGAGATCGAGAACTCGCACCGTCCCTGGCTGCGCGGGCTGAAGCGCATCGGCTGGGGTTTGCTGATGCTGGCGATCCTCGCCGCCGTCCGCATGGCCTGGAATCACGGCCAGCGAGCCAGCAAACTCCAAGAAACGCTGGCCGAGATGGACCGCGTCGAACCCGGCTGGCGTCTGGAAGAGATCGAGGCGAACCGTGAAGAAATACCCGAGAATGAAAACAATGCCCGCGTCGTCCTCGACGCCGCGCGACTGATGCCGCCGCAATGGCCGTCGCCGGAATACGCGGAGCATTTCGCGCTTCTCACGCCGTCCGAAAAACTGACCGAGGAAGACTTCGACCGCCTAACGAAAGAATTGCAGAGCATGAAACCGGCGCTGGATGTGGCCGGCCAACTGGCCGACATGCCGCGCGGGCGCTACCGCATTCACTACGAGCGCAACCCCATCGCAACCTTGCTGCCCCACCTGCAAGAAAGCCGTCGTCTTGTGGATTTGCTCGGTTACGAGGCCATGCGACAGAACCAGCAGGGCGAGACCAAGAATGCCTTGACGGCTTGCCGAGCCGCGCTCAATGCGGCCCGGTCGCCCGGCGACGAACCGATTATCATCTCGCAACTGGTCCGCAACGCCTGCGTTGTCCGCGTCTGTCAAGCCATCGAACGGACGCTCGCGCAGGGCGAACCGCCGTTAGAGGACATGGCCGCCTTGCAGAAACTGCTCGAAAGCGAGGATGCTTTTCCCAGTCTGCTCCTGGCCATGCGAGGCGAGCGTGCCCTGCTCTACAAGGTGTTCGACGCAGTCGAGAATGGAGTCGCATCCGTGGATGAATTGGCTCAGACGCGGTCGGGTTGGTTGGAAAGCACCTTCGTTTCGCTATGGCGCATGGACACGCGACAGGACAAGGCTCTTTTTCTGTCCTTGATGACACGTCGCATCGCGGAAGTCCAACTCCCCCTGCACGAGCAAGCCGCACTCGAAAAGCACTTCGAGCAGGAGATCCGCGAACTGCCGAAGACCGCCGTCCTCAGCCGTTTGCTGATGCCAGCCATCGCCAAACTGGGTGAGTCATTCCGGCGAAAACACGCTTATCTCCGCTGCATGATCGTAGCCCTCGCCGCCGAACGCTACCGTCGCGAGAAGAAGGCGTGGCCGGAAACAATCGATAAACTCTGTCCCAAATATCTATCTGCCGTGCCTCTCGATCCCTTCGATGGCCGACCGCTGCGCTATCGCCGGCTTGAGAACGGGGTGATAATCTACTCCGTCAGCAGCGATGGCATTGATGATGGCGGCAATCTCGATTCCGCACATCCGAATCAACCCGGCGTGGACATCGGCTATCGTTTGTGGGACGTGGCCAAACGCCGTCAACCGCCGCGGCTGAAGCAACCGAAGCCGCCAGCCGCGGTTCCACCAGCGTTGATGCCAGGACTTATCCCCAACATCGAATGACCCATGCCTTCTCTCTCACAACCGCGCACCCTGATCCTCACCGAACGAGTGCCGCATGTCGCCCGGCTGGTGCCGGGCGATGTCGCGTTTTTGCTGGAGCATCATCGTGCGCATGTAGAGGTGCTGCCGACCGGACGGCGCGACCGCTATCGGCTGACGGCGCTCGGCTGTGCCGGGGTGCTTGTAACTCCGAGGTGCCGGCTGGTGATCCGACCGAAGATTCCCTTGCCGAATCTCTTCGCCATGCTCGATCCGCTCGCCGCCGTACCCGCCGCGTTCGATGCGGTCGAACCGAAAGCGGATACGGAAGTGCTGGATTTTCTCGCGGGGCAACTGGCGTGTCGTCTCGCCGAGCGCGTCGCGGCTGGATTGCATCGCGCGTATCGGCAACAGAGCGAGCAAGGATCGATCCTGCATGGCCGGCTCGATCTGCCAGCCCAACTGCGCGAAGCGCCCGGACGTAAGGATCAATTACACTCTCAATACGATGATTTCAGCGCGGACATACCCTGCAATCAGATAGTGAAGGCGACGACCGAAGAATTGTTGGCGTCATCGCTGCTTGGCGCGGATGTGCGCGCCGCGCTGCGGCGCGCGCTCAGCGGCTTCGAGGGTGTCTCCTCGGTGCCGCTATCCGTGCAATTGTGGGAGGCGATTCAGGCGGAGCGCCTGCCGGTCGAGTATCGACCGCTGCTCGACCTATGCCGCTTACTGGCGGATAGTCTGGCACCAGGCGGCGCGATGGGGTCGACGCCCGCGCCGAGTTTTCTGCTGGACCTGGAACGCATTTTCGAGCAGCACGTCACGCGCGGCGTGGTCGAGGCTTTCGCGCGCAGCCGGCGCTATACCGTATCCGTACAGATGGCGCACACGGTCAATCAACCCATTGTCGATCAGCCTGACGTGACGATGCGCCCAGACCTGACGATCGACCGCGATGGTCGGCCAATGCTGGTCGTCGATGCGAAGTGGAAGCGTCTGCCGCGAAGCCTAGTGACGGCGGACCTGTATCAGGTGCTGGCCTATGGCACGGTCCTCGGAGCCGATCGAGTCGCCCTGGTCTATCCCGCGAGGAAGGCACGAGCCTGGACGTATCGTTTCCCACACACGCCGCTGCGATTGACGGTGTATACGCTCCCTGTCGGCGGCGCTCGGGATGTCTGTGTGCGCTCCGTGCGCCAGTTAGCGCGGGCGCTGAAAGCGACGCTGCGATCTTGAACCGTCTTGCCAGCCCGCAGCGCCAGCAAGGGACTTCCCTTGCTGGCGCTGCGGGTTGGCAAGACTCCCTTGCTGGCGCTGCGGGCTGGCAAGGCCGAGGACTGCGCCGTTGACAATCCCGTGCGCGGTGTGGTAATTTTCAAACAAGCTCGCTACTAATCTCGCGATGGTCATCATGCCGCAGGAATTGGATACGAACCGGGAAACCGAGATTCTGGATGAATGCCAGAAAGCAATCGGTTATCAATTTCGCCAACCGGACTTGCTGCGCTCCTCGCTGACGCACGCCTCCGGTGCCAACACCCGCCTAGCGTCTAACGAACGCATGGAGTTCCTCGGCGATTCCGTACTCGGTCTAATAACCTGTGAACAATTGTACTTGCGTTTCCCCGATTATCAGGAAGGCGATCTAACCAAGATCAAGTCCGTGGTGGTCAGCCGCCGCACCTGTGCGCGTTTCAGCAAGGAACTCGACCTGGGCGCGTTCATCTTCCTCGGCAAGGGCATGAACCACCTGCACTCGTCAGCGGTGCCGTCGAGCATGTTGGCCGACGTGTACGAATCGTTGGTGGCGGCGATTTATCTCGATGGTGGGCTGGAGGCGGCGCGGACGTTCATTCTCAAGCAACTCGGCCCCGAGATCGAGGAGGTGGCCGAGAGCGCTCACGGCGGCAATTTCAAGTCGTTGTTGCAGCAGGTGGCTCAGCGCGAGTTCAACTCCACGCCGCAATACATCATGCTCGACGAAAAAGGCCCCGATCACGGCAAATGTTTCAAAATCGCCGCCGTCATCGGGCGGCACACTTACGCCGGTGCCTGGGGACGCAACAAGAAGGAAGCCGAGCAGCGCGCCGCCATGAACGCCCTGGCTCAAGTCAACGGCGAACCCGTGCCCTTTGAACACGACTAAAACCAATGCAGAAGTCAGAATGCAGAATGCAGAATGAAAATCA